>Ga0210399_10005277_pt1 | contig 10035 bp, 6 predicted proteins | sample IncBWC14MmetaG_FD_150865 | JGI IMG/M metagenome (GOLD analysis project Ga0210399, IMG submission 150865) | Forest soil microbial communities from Barre Woods Harvard Forest LTER site, Petersham, Massachusetts, United States - Inc-BW-C-14-M | ecosystem: Environmental > Terrestrial > Soil >...
AAGCAGAAATCTGATCCAAAGTAACCTTTACGTCTCTGTATTTGGCGCGCGCATCCGCGTGCAGATAAACCTTCCGCTCCGCTCCCTTCAGGCATGCGGTTCGCAAAAGTTGAGGTAATTCTTCCACCGCCACTTTTGTGGACCGGAAGTAGAGGCTGCCGTCTCGGGTAACGTAGACCTTTAAGGCCTTGTCAAGGAGTGCCCGCGGCTGCCGACTTGCAGTGGCGGCGGTCGCAAGATCCACGGTTCGTAAATAATGCTGAGGGACCATGGCCTCGCTAAGTTGCATACTCAGAAAGACAAAAAAGAAAACGAATGTGAAGACAACTCCGGTAGCGTCGAGAAGCGAACTGTGCTTACTTCGACGTTTGTGGACGGCCGTGCTCGGCCGCCAGACTGTTGTCCGCATGGTTTAGAGCCTCACTTACTTAGACACCGACATCTTCATTTTAGGGTCAGGGCTCTGGATTGAAGTCTGTATCCAAAGTGAGATGTTCGAATCCTTACATGGCCAGGTGTTCTAGAGCGGTGAGACGTGGCAGGTCGCGTTGACAGTGGGAGAGGGTGTTCGCTACGCTCGAATGCTTAACTAAGCGCAAGCGGGATGGACAGGGAGACGCATGGCGGAAGAGAAGCTACCAACAAGGGCGGAAGATTTTTCGGAGTGGTACAACCAACTGGTGCTGAAGGCGCAATTGGCGGACTACGCACCGGTGCGCGGCTGCATGATAGTGCGTCCTTACGGCTGGGCGCTCTGGGAAAACATTCAGGCGGCCCTCGATAAACGCTTTAAGGCCACGGACCACCAGAACGTCGCGTTCCCCCTGCTGATCCCCAAAAGCTTCATCGAAAAAGAGAAGCACCACGTCGAAGGCTTTTCGCCGGAGCTCGCCGTTGTCACCATCGGTGGCGGTGAAGTACTCGCCGAGCCTCTGATCCTGCGGCCAACGTCTGAAACCATCATCGGCCATATGTGGTCGAAGTGGATCCAGTCCTATCGCGATCTGCCGGTGCTGATGAACCAGTGGAACAGCGTCATTCGTTGGGAGCTTCGCACCAAGCTGTTCCTGCGCACGCTCGAATTTTACTGGCAGGAAGGCCACACCGCCCACGCTACCCGTGACGAAGCAGTCGAAGAGACCCGGCAGATGCTCGACGTGTACACCGACTTTGCGGTGAACGAAGCGGCAATCCCGGTGATCCCCGGCGTCAAATCCGACGCTGAGAAGTTTGCCGGGGCGGACACAACGTATTCACTTGAAGCCATGATGGGAGACCAGAAGGCTTTGCAGTTCTGCACCTCCCATTTCCTGGGACAGAATTTCGCCCAAGCGTTCGAAGTAAAGTATCTCGATCAAAACGGAGCGCTGCAGCACTGCTGGACGACTTCGTGGGGGCTTTCGACCCGCGTCATCGGGGCGATCATCATGGTGCACGGCGACGATCAGGGATTAATTATCCCGCCACGGATAGCGCCCATTCAGGTGGTCATTGTCCCGATTTACAAAACTGATGAGGAAAAGGCTTCGGTTCAGAAAACGGCGAAGGAGTTGAAGGCGCAACTCATCAAGGCCAACCTCCGCGTCCATCTCGACGAACGCGAAGGCTTCAGCCCCGGGTGGAAGTTCAACGACTGGGAAATGCGCGGCGTTCCGGTCCGCGTGGAACTCGGCCCCAAGGACGTTGCCAAGCAAGCGGCCATGCTGGCCCGCCGCGACCGTCCCGGCAGGGAAGGCAAGGTCAGCGCCTCGCTGGCCGACCTCCCAGCCACGATCGAAAAACTGCTCGTGGAAATTCACCAGTCGCTCTACGACAAGGCGCTGACCTTCCGCCGGGCAAACACCCGCGAAACCTCGACCTACGATGACCTTAAGAAGGCTGTGGAAAGTGGCTTTGCCTTCGCCCTCTGGTGCGGCAGCGGCGAGTGCGAAGCCAAAATCAAAGAGGAAACCCGTGCCACCATGCGCTGCATCCCATTAGATCAGACGGCGGTGCTAGGCAAGGAGGTCGCCAGCGGCGGCGCCTGCGTCTACTGCGGCAAGCCTGCTAAGGACCGGGCGATCTTCGGCCGAGCTTACTAAGCCTGTCCGCAAGCTCAACCGCGAAGGCATTCGGCCCGGGCGTTGCATCTCAAGAACACCTGACCGTCCTAAATCTCGACAGCCCAGCAGGCGAGTGCTAGCGTAAAAACTGACATATTTATCCTGCCGCGACCTACAGCGGCATTGGGAGACTTTTTTGGTGAGCCGCCTAACATCCAGTTCGAAGCGCTCGCAACGCGGCGAGGGCAAGCTGAAGGCAATTATTTACACCGTCATTCTGTTCGCTGCGGTCTTCGCCGCAGTCAAGATCGTGCCCGTCTATGTGGCTGAATACCAGCTCAACGACAAAATCACGGAACAAGCCCGATTTGCCGTCGTAAACCACTATAACGAAGAGCAGGTACGCGACATCATCTTTAAAGTCATTCAGGACCTCGACATCCCCGCTAACCGCGAAGACATTAAAGTGAAGAACACCAATCATGGCGTCATGATCAGCGTGAATTACAGCGTTCCGGTCGATTTTAAGGTCTACAAGACTGAATTTAATTTCTCGCCTTCCAGCGAGGCGCCAGACCTGATGAAGTAAGCGGCGCACAGGCAATCCGTCATGCCAGGAGGCTGACTCCTTCTTTGGAGCAAACTATGGTTTTGCTCCTCTTCTCTATTAAGAGACAATAGAGGCTAGCCCACCCTCAGGGAGCATTAATTGCGATTGCGCATTCAAAAAGGTTTCTGGACTTCTGCGTTCGGGCTGGGCCTCCTGGCCGTCGTGGCGCTTTGCTTCATTCTTGCCGCCGGCATCTTTACGTTTTACTACGTCAAGTACTCCAAGATGATCGATCTGCGGCTCTCCGGCCATGTCCTGCAGAACACCACCCAGATTTTCTCGGCTCCCGAGCACATCTCCGACGGGCAGGCTTGGGGCGTGGACGACCTGGTCACCTACCTCCAGCGTACAGGCTATCGCCCGGAGTCGGATGAGAACGCCCTCGGCACCTATACCATCCAGGGCAACACCCTCGATATTCGCCCTTCAAAACTTTCTTTTTTCGCAGGTGGGAACGCCCTCGCTGTGCAGTTCAACGGCAGGGTCATTCGCAGCATCCGGCCTCTCGGCGGGGGATCGGACATGGGCACGGCCGAGATCGAACCGGAGCTTATCACCAACCTGTTCGACAGCCTTCGCGAAAAGCGCCGCCCGGTGCGTTACGAGGACTTGCCTCCCACGCTGGTACAGGCCATCCTTTCCGCGGAAGACAAGCGTTTCTTCGAGCACCCGGGCTTCGATTTCATTCGTATTGTCGGCGCCGCATGGGCCGACCTTCGGCATTCGCAACGCTTTATCCAGGGCGCAAGCACCATCACGATGCAGGTTGCGCGGACCTACTTTCTCTCGACCGACCGCACCTGGCGGCGAAAACTTGCCGAGGCGATGCTTTCCTTTGAACTGGAACAGCGCTTCAGCAAGCAGCGCATTTTTGAGATGTACGCGAACGAAGTCTACCTCGGCAACCGCGGCAGCTTCGGTATACGCGGATTCGCCGAGGCCAGTGAAGCCTACTTCGGCAAGGATTTGCGCCAGTTGACGCTGCCGGAATGCGCGTTTCTCGCCGGATTGATCCGCGCGCCAAACTATTACTCCGTCGCCGACCGGCATCCCGAACGGGCCGCCCAGGCGCGTGACCGCGTCCTCACGCAAATGTTCGAAAACAAGTACATCACCGATGCAGACGTGCAGGATGCCAAGGGTCTGTCGTTGAAACTGGTGCGCTCCGCCATCTCTGGCAACGAAGCGCCCTATTTCGTGGACATGGTCAAGGATCACCTGCTGGAAAAATATTCCGAACAGGATTTGCTCAGCTCCAACTACCGCGTCTTCACCACTCTCGATCCGCAATTGCAGCGTGTCGCAGCGGCCGCCGTTGACGCCGGCATGAAAAACGTGGACGCGATGCTGGCGGCGAAATATGCCAAGACCCGCAAGCTGAAAGGCAAAAAAGCCGAGCCGCAGCAAATTCCCCAAGTGCAGGCTTCGCTGATCGCGCTCGACCCCCGCACCGGCGAAATCAAGGCGCTCATCGGCGGAAGAGATTACGGGCAGAGTCAGCTGAATCACGCCTTGGCTCATCGCCAGCCGGGCTCGGTCTTCAAGCCGTTTGTCTACGCCGCCGCGTTCAATAATGCAGTGGACGGCGCGCAGCCGGTGGTCACTCCCGCGACGACCGTGGACGACGAGCCGACCGTCTTTGAGTTCGACGGCCAGGAATATACGCCGAACAACTATGGCGAGCGTTTCATGGGCAAGGTCACCGTGCGCCAGGCGCTGACGAATTCGCTGAACGTGGCCACGGTGAAAGTTGCCGAAATGGTCGGCTACGGCCGCGTGGTGCAGATCGCCCGCCAGATGGGTTTGAGCGCAAACATTCGCCCGACGCCGGCGATCGCGTTGGGCGCGTATGAAATGACGCCACTGGAAGTTGCCGGCGCGTACACCGCGTTTGCCACCATGGGAACGCGCGCGGAGCCTTATTACATTAAATCGGTGGTCAGCGCGGGCGGGAACTCTCTTGAAAAGTATGGCCCGACGACGAAGCTCGCTCTCGATCCACGCGTCACCTATCTCGTGGACAGCATCCTGAAGGACGTGCTCAACAAAGGCACCGGTGCGCAGGTTCGCGCCAAAGGGTTCACCCTCCCCGCGGCCGGAAAAACCGGCACTTCGCGCGATGGCTGGTTTGCCGGATTCACCAGCAATCTGGTTTGCGTTATCTGGATTGGATTCGACGACAATCACGATCTGGGACTTGCCGGCGGCGCAACCGCGGCTCCCATCTGGGCCGATTTTATGATCCATGCCACCGCGCTGCCGGGCTACCGCGACGTCAGGGATTTTGACAAGCCGGAAGGCGTGGATTCAACCATCATTGACGCCGACACCCTGGAACTTGCCACGCCGAATTGCCCGGTGACGCGCGAAGAGGTTTACATTTCTGGTTCCGGGCCGACGCAGTTTTGCGAACTCCACGGCGGCCACAATCCCATAAACGCAGCGGGTTCCTTCCTCTCGCACATCTTTGGCGGCGGCTCTTCAAATCCTCCACCCCCGAACACAACCAATTCCGCCAACGGCCAGTTGGATAAAAACGGGGCGCCAGTTGCGGGACAGGGACAACCCGGCGGTCAGGCTGTTGACCCGGCCAATACTCAGGAAAAGAAAAAAGGGCCTTTACAGAAGTTTTTTGGTATCTTTGGGGACAAGAAGAAAAAGGATCCGGTGAAGCCCAACCCGGACAAAGGAGATTCGCCATGACCAGGAATTTCTTGGCGATTCCGGCAGTGTCCTTCCTCGCAGTTGCTCTCTCCCCTTCGTTGTCTTCCCAGGAAAAGCTAGTTCAAGTTGCGAATGCGTCCGTCTCTACGGCCGCACAAACACCTGTTTCTTCCGGCTTGGCCGACGAGGAGATGGCGCGTTTGCACCTGGCGCGCAAGGAGTATAAAGAAGCCGAGGATATTTTCTATCACCTCGCGATGACCAATCCCAAAAATCCACTGTACTGGAATGAGCTGGGCATCGCGCACCACAATCAGGCCCAGTTGGACCAGGCACTCAAGTGCTACCAGAAAGCCGCGAAGGTGGATCCGCATTATGCGGACGCGCACAACAACATGGGGACGGTGCTTTACGAGCGCAAGAAATTCCCGAAGGCCATCCGCGCCTATAAGCGGGCGATTTCCATCCGCGATAATTTTGCCCCGTTTTATCTGAACCTGGGTTACGCCTACTTCAGCCAGAAGGATTTTGAAAATTCGATCGCGTCGTTCCGAAAGGCGCTGCAGCTTGATCCAACATCGCTTGACCCCACCCGGTCGCGCGGGGGAACGGTGATTCAGGATCGCTCCGTCAGCGTGGATCGTGGGCGCTTTTACTATCTGCTAGCGAAGTCATTCGCGCAGGCGGGCGATGTTGAACGCGCGATTCTTTATCTGAGGAAAGCGCGCGATGAAGGCTATAACGATTTCAATTCCGTGCAGAAGGATCCGACGTTTTCGCTGGTCCTGAAAAACCCAGCGGCAGAGGACCTGTTGGCGCCCAAACCGGTCGAATCGGCACAGCCCTGATCCGCCAGCCTGATTTTTCTTCGATTTCTCTAGTGCCTCGCGCACTTGTGTCGTTTCGCGCGGCATAGTTTATTGCGGGTAATGAAGATCCCGCAGAATCGATTGAAACTCCGGTGTATCCTTCACCGAAGCAAACAGGTTGTTCTGCGACTGCCTCAGGCAAAGCAGGGCAACATCGCGCTGCTGGTATGCGGTTTGGAGCCACGTCAGGCTCTTCTGTTTGTCACCCAGCCTGGCGTACAGCACGGCAATTTCGAACGCGGAAACAAAACGCTTCTCGCGTTGATTCAACAGGTAGGCTAGCCGCTCCCGCAGAGCCATCTGCCCGGCCGCCTCATAACCCGACTTTTGGTAGGCGGCCTTGATCTTCAGCGCCTGTTCGCGCTGCCCGCGGAGGAAGAATGCGGTGCTAGTTTCGTTGATTGCCTCCGCGTAGCGCTTGTTCGACGCGTAGACCTCGGCGAGCGAAGAGTGGGCACTGTCCGAAGCCGGATCCAGCCCAATCGCGGCGTTGAATTGAGCTTCCGCTTCCACGGGACGTTCTGCGGTCATCAATATACTTCCCAGAGTCGCCAGGTACTCCGCGTTCAGCGGATCCAATTCCACGGCGGTTCGTAATTCCTGAATGGATTGATCGAGCCTGCCCTGCAACGAAAGGAAGATACCGTTCCATTCGTGAGCGCTCGGATCATTCACATTCAGCGTCAATGCTTTCTGGATCTCAACCTGCGCCCGCGACCAGTCAAAGTTGACGGTGAGCAACGCGTCCGCGAGATAAATATGCGCCTCGGGATTGGAAGGGTCGATCTCGATCGCCTTTTCCGCGGCCACGCGCGCCTTGGCATAGGCATCGGTTGGTTTCAGGATGCCCAGATTCGCTCCGCGCTCATAAACTCTGGCCAGCGCGGCATATGGCGGCGCGCAATTGGGATCCTTCTTCATGCCTTCGTCGAATGCCTGGAATACGCGATCCAGGGCCTCTGCCGTGTGAATGTTGGATTCTGCCAGTCCCCGCAAGTAAATGTCGGTGGAGTCCTGCTTTTGCACGCGCCTGCGAGTTGCCGGCTCCAGAGCCGTGTGCACCATGTTGGCAATTTCCGTCGCGGCATCGGTCTGTATATAGAGCGGCTCTCCGAATTCATATTCAAACTGATGGCTCCAGCGCGGCAACTGGTCTGCTACGCGAATCAGTTGAGCCACCACACGCACACGCGACCCTTCGCGGCGGATGCTGCCTTCCAACAGATAGTCGGAGTTCAGCTCACGGCCAATTTCCTGAGCGCTTTTTCCAGAGTGCTTGTATTTCATCGCCGAGGTCCGGGCAATGACGCCCAGGTTCTGGGAATTCAGGCGGCCCAACTGCGATATGGTCTCTTCCGTCATCCCGTCGCTGAAATACTCCTGCGAAGGATCGTTGGTCATATTTTCAAATGGCAAGACGGCCACCATGGTTCGATTGGCAGCGTTGTTGTCGCTGGCTCGCGCGCGATGATTGCTCCAGTAATATCCGCCGCCCACGGCAACGATGAGCGTGGCCGCCAGTAACACCACGCGGCGGTTAACCAACGGCCGGTGAGTCTCAAGAACGTCGAGCTTTTCCGCTGGAACCTCCTCGGAGGCCCGCCCTGGGGCCAACTCAATCTGAACCGGCGCGATAAACCGGTATCCTCGCCGGGGAACGGTCTCCAGATACCGTGGCGAATCCGCTTCGTCATTCAAGGCCGCCCGGATTTTCTTCACGGCCGTGTTCAGAGCGTGGTCAAAGTCCACAAACGTATCCTCGGGCCACACGCGCTGCCGCAATTCCTCCCGCGTAAGCAACTCTCCGGGGCGTTCGAGCAGGGTTACAAGCACCTGGATAGGTTGCTCTTGACACCGAATACGCATCCCGTTCTTACGGAGCTCCCCCGTACGGGAGTCGATTTCGTAGGCACCAAATCGAAAGATAGCTCGGAGGGGATTTGATGTACTCATAGTGACCTCGGTGTATTGGACGAAACATCTCGAAAGTTGTGTTAGTTCCTTCGCCCACCCGCCTCGCTTCTCGCTAAATAAGTCCTGCCCCAAACATAAGTTATCCGGCCACCCACAATCTATCCGGAATCCATGAGCAAACCCTTGTGATACCCCGCCGGCCCTCTACGGTGAGCGACACCGTCGTAGGAGCGTGCGGCAGTATTGCATCGCCTTTTCATTCGCTTGGGTACCCTGTTTCTGGTTGGCTCTTGGACCTGGGGGGCTACGTTTGCAGCGTGGCCCGGCAGGAATCCGTCAGATCACTCTGATCATTCGATTCCGCGCACAAGTATTCCGGTAAAGGTGTACCGAGGATTTTTGGTGGTTGCCGAGGGCCAATTTGGCGGGGTCAACGAACATGAGAACTTCGTCATCGATACCGGTACTTCGCCGAGCATCATCAACACTCGAATTGCGAAGCAATTGGCCCTCTCAGTGGCCTCAGGCCAGGAGACTGGGATAGCAGGAAAACTTGCCTCGAATGTAGCGATTCTGCCTGAGCTCAAAATTGGACCAATTCATGCTATATCCTTCCCGGTTTTTGTCATGGACTTATCCCGATTGGAACGCGATCTGGGAATTCCAATCGCTGGCCAACTCGGATTGGATGTCCTCGGAAGGACCAGCTTCCGATTAGATTACAAACTGAGGGTCCTCGAATTCGGGGAAGTTGAACAGAGAGGGGTGCCCATTCCAGTAGACTCGAATTTGCCCATTGCAGTGCTCCCAGTGACTGTGGCGGGCAAATCCATTCGATTGCTCGTGGACTCCGGAACAGACCGACTTGTTGTTTTCGGTCGTCGTACGGGACAACCACTTCCGGAACCCTTTTCCGTTCAAGGGCGCGAGGCCAGGATGGCTGCCGGGCTCACGATCGAAACGCCATCGGTGAACATGCTCGTGGACGGCAGCAAATATTCTGTGGAAAAGGCATACCTAATTCCTAGATCGGAAGATGCGCTCTTCGACGGCCTGGTTGGCGTGCGGGCACTCGGTTTTCTGGCGATTACATTCGATTTGAAAAGTCACACAGTTTATCTCTTGAACTGAGAACCGCCGCGCCGGTGTCACAGTGAATGTTGTTGCTGGATGCGAACCGCCGTATTGCGCGTTTGTCGAATAGCGCCGCCGGCACGCGATCCTGCCGCCTCTCGTCCACTGCCTCTGCTAGAATGTTGTCTTAATGGAAAAACGGCGGCAATGGCACCGCAAGCTGTATTTGGTTTTGTTTAGCGGTCTAATTTTTCCTTGGCCCGGCGCGACGCTTGGCCAGCAAAGCGCTGCCCCTGTCCCGGGCCGCTCACCCTCGCTTCCACAGAGCGGTGTCTTTCTCGTATTTCCCTTTGAAAATGCCGGTGCAACGCCACGGCTGGATTGGATCGGCGCGGGGCTTGAAGAACTTACCATCCAGAGACTTTCCGCCGCCGCTCAACAGGTCTATTCCCACGAGGGCCGCCTCGACGAAATGGACCGCGCCGGATTGCCCCCTAACGCGAAATTGAGCCGCGCCACCATGCTGCACATCGCGCAGGACCTGGATGCCGACTACGTTGTGTTCGGAAATTTTGCGTCCGACGGCGCTTCGCTCACGGTGAACGCCCGCGTGTTGCGCGTCAATCCCGTCGCTCTTCTCCCGGCGGTGCGCGAAAGCGGCCCGCTCGATTCCATGATGAACTTGCACACGAGGCTCACCTGGCGCTTGCTGACCACCATCGACCGCAAATTCCCCCTGAATCTCGCCGAATTTTCGAAACTCCAACGGTCCGTTTATCTCGGCGCTTTCGAACAATACATCCGCGGATTGCTCGCCAGCGAGGACGACGCCCGCATTCGCGACTTGAAGGAAGCGGCCCGG
>Ga0210399_10005278_pt1 | contig 10034 bp, 10 predicted proteins | sample IncBWC14MmetaG_FD_150865 | JGI IMG/M metagenome (GOLD analysis project Ga0210399, IMG submission 150865) | Forest soil microbial communities from Barre Woods Harvard Forest LTER site, Petersham, Massachusetts, United States - Inc-BW-C-14-M | ecosystem: Environmental > Terrestrial > Soil >...
ACACCCAGCCAGGCCCGACGCCGTAGGTCCGCGCGTAGGCGGCCAGCACCTCGGGCGTGTCGTGCCCGGGCTGCAGGGTTATCGAGACCATGAAAATGTCCTTGCCGACCCGAGGGGCCAGCAGATCCTGCACCCGGACGAGGTTCTCGGTCATCAGCGGGCAGGTCGCATCGCATTCGGTGAAGAAGAAGTTGATGAGGAGAATTTTCCCCCGCATCACGTCATCGTAAAATCGTAAGGTCCGTCCGTCTTGCGTGGTGACCTCGACATTTGTGAACCATTCCGCCCCAGACTGCAGATTGGTCTGCGCCTTGCCTGATGAGGCAAGCGCGAACGGCGCAAGAGTGGTCGCGGCAGCCCCAGCAAGAAGCCTTCGCCTGTTCATATTGATCTGTTCCTCTGTAGCTGAGTGGAGTGACGCTTGTCGGCGCCACTCCATCTCCTTCAGACGGGTGGCGGTGTCGTGCCGATGTCGAAGCGGATCATCATCGCATGGTCCTCGTGCACGACATTGTGGCAGTGCATCACATAGCGCCCCTGCAAATCGCGGAAGCGGAGGAATACCGTGGTTTCGCTACTGTCTTCCAGGGGAATCACGTCCCTGCGCGCGTAGAGGGTAGTGCCGTTGATCTGCCCTGTGTTACTTGTAATGGGCACACCGTTGTGCGTTAGCGGACGCGCCTCTTCGAAGTGGGCATGGATAGGGTGGCTCCAGCCACCGCCGCCATTTTGGAGAATCCAGACTTCTTCGGCGTCCAGCCCAGGATTGGCGTTGATGACGTCTTCGTCAAAGAACTTTCCATTCACCTGCCATGCGCCATTGCCTCGTTCGAACCGGAAGGTGCGGGTTTTTGCCTTGGCAACTGCCGCCGCAAGCTGCGCGTCGGTGTCGGGCAGAGGACGAAGAGGGATGCCAACTTGGGGACCGGCGGTAATTGCCAGCCCGCTGTTGCTTGGATCAGTGCCTGCCAGCGGCTGCATGAAGATCTTGATGATCGGTGTACCAAAATTGAGAACCTTGCCGGTCGGCCCGCGCCCGTTCACCTGTTCCAACTGATTGACCAGATACAGCTGATTAATTGAATCAAACAAGGGACTACCGAAGTCCACGACGATATCGACTCGTTCCGCGACAGACAGGCGCACGCTATTGACCTTTACCGCGTTCGGCAAAAGGTTGCCGTCGGACGAAATCTGCCAGAACGGGAAAAGCGTCTTGCCGGTAAGATCGGTCAGAGCAAACTGATACCAGCGCGATGGGCCGGGATTGTAAAGCCTCAGGCGATAGCGACGTTTTTGGACCGTGAGCATCGGCTGGATTGCCCCGTTCGCCGCGAATCTGTCGCCAAGAATCCCGTCAAGATTGAACAGGTCGAATACCAATCTGTGGTTCTGATTGAGCAGGAAGTCATTGAAGAATATCGGGATATCGAAATCATCACTCGGCAACTTCAGTGCGCCGGGAGTGGTATCGTTTTCGTCGTTGTTATCGACGTTGTCGAACAGGGTGTAGCACCCAAACATGCCTTTGTAGACGTTCTGTGCAGTGAAGTCGAGATGATGGTCATGGTACCAGAGCGAACCCAATGCCTCATTCGGGTTTCCGGGAGCCGAGGCACCGGCAATCTGCCCAAATGTTGTATACCCAGCGTAGACATTGGGGTAATGATTGTCCTTGAAACCATACTTGTTGAGAGGGGTCGGATCATTGATCGAGTTGATGAAGTCGACCGGGTTGCCGTCGCTCTCAAATGGTGTATGGGCATTGTGCAGGTGGGTTGAGATCTCGGCAATGCCAAAGCCGTCAACCGCCGGAGTCTTGACCGACGGTAGATCGTTGTAATACCGCACCAGAGTTGACTCGCCGTAATTTGCGCGAATGAGCGGGCCGGGAACCTGACCGTTGAAGCCCCATACGACCGTGGACTTTTCTGGATAGTCGGGATGGAGTTGCACATAGTTTTCCTGCATGGACAACTCATAGAACTTCGTCGGCGGAAACGTCGTGAACAGCTGTTGTTTATGTGTCTTCGTTGCACCATCGATCACGGTGTAAGCGATGGGTGGACCGCCCCTGATGAACTGATTGGGATCAGTAAATCCTGTCAGCACCGGAAGGCGCGGCATCTCATGGGTAAACGGATTCTGGATGGGTGGGCTGGGTAGGCTGCCGCCATCAGCGAAAGCTCTGGAGCTGAGGCCCTGCTTGAGGACGAGCGCGCCGCCCGCTGTCAGGAGGCCCATGCGAACCATGTCTCGGCGACTGAGGTTGGCCTTTACGATTTCTTGCCGATTTCTCTGGGCCGTAAGAGCCAGTCTTTCCTTCCAACTTGGCATGCTGATTTCCCCATTGTGGATTTTTGGTACTGCACGGCTTCGCCCTTTCCACACCATTACGGAGAAAAAACGAATCCGAGCAAAGCGTCCAGCAGTCCGCGCAAGCGAAGCGGCGGAGTTGGTGTCACTCCGTGAGTGGACTAGGTTAGAAAAATGTGCGGTATTGTGTTTTTTGGAGCATCCGACGTGGCATACGCTCTATAAACGACAAAAGTCCACCACAGTGACGCTCATTTTATCACAAACTTGTGATGAAATCTAAACAAATGGACTTATCGTGGATTCTGGTCCGGCAGAGAACTCAACGACCCAGGGTTGCAGACCGACGGCACAGCAAACAGAACTGACCCGCACTGGGGTAACGGAAGATTATCATGTCCTGGTGCTCTGGCTGCCGCGCACAGGCTGACCTATAGTTCCAACCTCGCGGCACCGGCATCCGCGACGAAACCAACGGCGGAGAAATGCTCTCTATCCGCGCCGAACCGGAGACGTGAGATGCCGCGCTCGCTGCCGAAAGGGCGCGCGGGGCAAGCGCTGGCACTTGGGCTGACATCTCTGGTGCTGGCGGTGCTTTGGCTGGGTGTTATAATGCCCCTTGTCGAGTGGTACGGCGAACGGGCCAGCGAATTGGCACAGCAGGAGGCGCTCGCGGAGCGTATGGAAGCCCTGGCGGCGGCGCTGCCGGCCCTTCAGGAGCAGGCCAAGGCTGTTGCGGCCAGTGGAGCCGGCGAATCAGCCTTGCTGGATGCGGACAGCGACAATATGGCGAGCGCGTCGCTGCAGGAACGTCTTCAGACCATGTTCACGCGGACGGGCGTGCAGCTGCACAGTGTGGAGACACTCGCGGGGGAAGACGCGGGTCCCTATCGGCGCATCGGCCTGCGTGTCTCGTTCGTCGCGTCCTGGCCGCTCCTTGCGGCTCTGCTGAAGGACATTCAACTCGCCACGCCGTCGCTTCTGGTGGATGACATGCAGGTCAAGCCGGCGCTTCATCGCATCAACACGCCCCCGGGTTCGTTCGATGTGACGTGCTCCATTTTCGCGTTCCGGTCCGCTGCAACCCGGTCGGCCACCCAATGAGCCGGGTCATGGTCGGTGCGCTGGTCGCGGCCGTCGCTCTGGCGGGCACGATCTATTGGGAGCTGCGGAGTTCCACGCAGCCAGGCATTGCGACCGTCACCTCGGGACGTTCACCAATGATTGCTAACGTCCGCTCGGCTCCAGGGCTCGCCACTGTTGATGCTGTGCAAGGATGGGTTTCGAACATGCTGGGGCGACCGCTGTTTCGTGAGGACCCGCGCCCACCAAAGACAACGAACGAAGACGTGGTTCAGAAGGGCGGTGAATCCACGCGGCTGACAGGCGTGATCACTGGGCCATTCGGCAATCGTGCGATTTTCATGTCAGGGGGAAATCCGCAACCGATCGTGGCGACGGAGGGAGCGCGCGTAAGTGACTTCGTGGTTCGCTCGATCCAACCTGACCGGGTGATTGTAGAGTCAGACGGTGGCGTCCGCACGCTGAAGCCCGCGTTCGTCGAGGACGCGAAACCGCCGCATCGTTGATCAGTGCCAGGACACCGACCGGTCTGCCCGCCCCAGATCCATCGCCGGTGACAATATCGGCACTTGAGGGCAATGCCAGTGCCGGGCAAACTCGACATGTCGTGTGGGGCGTAGCCTTGGCCAACAGGATCCATCAGTTCGTTGAAGGAGAAGTCTCATCAGGCCGTGGTCGTCCTTAGCGCGCATTCATCTGCGGCGCACTCTGATCCTGTTCGCCGTCATCGTGCCCGTCTGGTGCCTGGCGCAGGCGGCGGAGTTTGACGGTGTCCAGTTGCCCGACACGATCCAGGCCGGCGGGAAAACGCTGCAGCTGAACGGCTTCGGGCGGCGCACCTATTCGATCCTGGGCATCCATATCTATGTCGCCAGCCTCTATCTGGAGCATTTGAGTAGCGATCCCGGGCAGATTCTCCAGTCACCCGAGACCAAGCTGCTGAATGTCCGGTTCGAGCGCAATGTCAGTGAAGAGGATGCCCGAAAGGCGTGGCGCGACGGTCTCGCGAACAATTGCCAAGCTCCCTGCCAGCTTGATCCGTCGGATGTCGAGAAGTTCCTTGCCCAGGTCCCCGCCATGCAGGAGGGCGACGTCTTCTCGCTGCTGTTCACCCAGCACGGCGCCACCGTGACTGTCGGCGGGCAGCAGATCGGCACCATCTCCAAGCCGCAATTCGCCGAAGCAATGTTGGCCACGTTCCTCGGCCCCAGGCCGGCGTCACCGAGCCTGAAGCGGGCATTGCTCAGAGGTCACGCCTGAAGCACACCGCTCGCCGTTAACCGTTTGATAATCAGTGTCGGTTGAGGCTGGGCAGGGAAAATCACGCATACGGCGCAAAACGCACATTGAGCTTGATCAAGGCTTGTGCGACGCTCCCGTGGTCTCGTGCGGACACCACACGAACCGCCGAGGCAGCCTATGAAGGCCATGACGCATGCACGAGAACAAGCTTGCTGTGATCACACCACTGGGCCTCACCGAGCTGATCGGCAGTCTGCGCGCTGAGGGCTTTCGGGTGATCGGCCCGACCCTTCGCGACCAGGCGATCGTCTATGACGAAATCGAATCGATCTCCGACCTGCCCGCCGGCTGGACAGACGAGCAGGATGGCGGCCACTACCGCGTGCGCCGGCGCGACGATGCGGCGCTGTTCGGATACAATGTCGGTCCACATTCATGGAAGCGCTTCCTGCATCCGCCGGTGTTGGGGCTATGGCGCGCGGAGCGAACGGAAGATGGGCTCGCCGTCACCGGGACCGCTGAGCCGGCGGAAAAATACGCCTTCATCGCCGTGCGGTCCTGCGAGCTGCATGCAATCGCCGTCCAGGATCGCGTGCTCCTGCAAGGGCCGTATATCGATCCGCACTACCAGGCACGTCGGCAAGGGGCCTTCATCGTTGCAGTGAACTGCGGCCAGGCAGGTGGAACCTGCTTCTGCGTCTCGATGAACACCGGCCCCAAGGCGCGGGAAGGCTTCGATCTCGCGCTCACCGAGTTGATCGCCGATGAACATGAATTTCTGGTGGAAGTCGGCAGCGAACGCGGTGACACCATGCTTGCCGCCATTCCGCACCGCGCCGCCGAACCAAGGGACACAAGCCTTGCTGCGAAGGCCGTCGCTCATGCGGAAGGCAATATGGGACGGCACATGCGCTCGGACGATGTGCGCGATTTGCTACTGGCCAATCTGGAGCATCCGCGCTGGGACGACGTGGCGGAGCGTTGCCTGACCTGCGGCAACTGCACGATGGTGTGTCCGACCTGCTTCTGCACTTCGGTGTGGGACGAGAACGACCTCACTGGCAACGTGGCGGAGCGCAAGCGGCGGTGGGATTCGTGCTTCACCATGGACTTCTCCTATATCCATGGCGGGTCCGTGCGCAGCTCCGGACGATCGCGCTACCGGCAATGGATGACGCACAAGCTGGCGACCTGGGTCGATCAGTTTGGCACCTCCGGCTGCGTCGGCTGCGGGCGCTGCATCACATGGTGTCCCGTCGGAATCGACATCACCGAGGAGGTGCGTGCCATCCGCGGCGGAGGGGGCAGCGATGGAAGGGCTTGAACGCATCGTCTCCGAACACAGGCTGTTCGAGGGACTTGGCGAGGGGTTCGTCAATCTCGCGGCGGGCTGCGCGAAGAACGTGCGGTTCAATGCCGACCAGTACCTGTTCCATGCCGAGGACCCGGCGGACTGGATCTATCTGATCCGTCACGGTCGGGTCGCGTTGGAAATGGCCACGCCGGGCCGCGGCGCGGTGCAGTTCGAGACGCTCGGCGAGGGCGATATTGTCGGGCTGACCTGGCTGCTGCCGCCGTATCGCTGGGGTTACGACGCGCGCGCGACCGAACTTGTGCGTGCAATCGCGCTCGATGCGAAATGTCTGCGCGACAAGTGCGAGGTGGACCACGACCTCGGCTACGAACTGTTGAAACGCTTCCTGCCTGTGCTGGTGCAACGGCTGCAGGCCATGCGGCTCCAGCTTCTGGACGTCTATGGACCGCCTCGCTGAACCGCCGCCACTGGCGGTCGCCGATGCCATGGTGCCGCGTGTTGCGCGCGTGGCACGGCGCGTGCGCGAGCTGCCGGATACCTGGACACTTGACCTGGTCTCGCCGGATGGCGGCCCGTTGATGCACTATGCGCCGGGCCAGTTCACCATGATGTATGTTCTTGGCGTCGGCGAGATCCCGGTCAGTATTAGCGGTGACACGTCGGATGCAACGCGGCTCGTGCAGACCGTGCGCGCAGTCGGCAAGGTGAGCGAGGCGGTCACCAAACTGTCCCGCGGCGATACTCTCGGGCTCCGCGGTCCGTATGGCACTGCGTGGCCGGTGGCGGATGGCTATGGCCGTGACGTGGTCGTGGTTGCCGGCGGGTTGGGATTGGCGCCGCTTCGGCCGGCGCTTTACCAGCTGCAGGCGGAGCGGAGCCGCTTCGGCAAACTGGTGCTGCTTTACGGGACGCGCCGGCCGGAGGACATTCTCTTTCGCCGGCAAATCGCGGGCTGGCGACGGCAGCTCGACATGGCGATCGAGGTCACGGTGGATCGCGCCGGCGCCGACTGGCGTGGCCATGTTGGGGTGGTGACCAAGCTGATCCCGCGCCTTGGCATCGACGCCGAAAATGCAATGGCACTGGTGTGCGGCCCGGAGGTGATGATGCGCTTTGCCGCGAGCGCGCTGAGCGACATCGGGATGCCGGACGAGACGATCCATCTATCGCTGGAACGCAACATGAAATGCGCGGTCGGCCTGTGCGGCCATTGCCAGTTCGCCGGCAGTTTCATCTGCAAGGATGGCGCCGTGATGCGCTACGACAATGTGCGTCGGCTGCTCGCGCTGAGGGAAATATGATGGCCGACCGCCGTAAGCCCAAGCTCGCCGTCTGGAAATTCGCCTCCTGCGATGGCTGCCAGCTTTCGCTGCTTGACTGCGAAGACGAACTCCTGGCGGTGGCCGGCGCGATCGACATTGCCTACTTTCCCGAGGCAACCCGCGGCGTCGTGCGCGGGCCGTATGATGTGTCGCTGGTCGAAGGTTCAGTCACCACACCGCATGACGCCGAACGGCTGCACGCGGTGCGACGGCAAACACGCACCCTGATCACGATCGGCGCATGCGCCACAGCGGGCGGCATTCAGGCGCTGCGCAACTTCAAGGACGTTCGCGAGTTCACCCAGGCGGTCTATGCACGGCCCGAATTCATTGACACGCTTGCAACCTCCACGCCGATCAAGGCGCATGTCAATGTCGATTACGAATTGCACGGCTGCCCGATCAACAAGCACCAGTTGCTCGAGGTGCTTACCGCCTTCCTCAACGCGCGCAAGCCGAACATTCCGGCGCACAGCGTCTGCGTCGAGTGCAAACTTAGAGGCACCGCCTGCGTGTTGGTGCGCGGCATCCCCTGCCTCGGCCCGGTGACGCACGCGGGCTGTGGCGCCATCTGCCCGGCCTACAATCGCGGCTGCTACGGCTGCTTCGGCCCGATGGAGACACCGAACACTCAGTCGCTGAGCCGCAAATTGACTGAATGCGGCATGAACGAGCGGGATTTGCAACGTGTTTACAGCACGTTCAATGTCGGCGAGCAGCCGTTCCGCGAGGAAAGCGCTCGCCATGGCTCGTAAGACGATCAATGTCGACTATCTCGCCCGGGTGGAGGGCGAAGGCGGCGTACGTATCACTTTCGAGGACCGCACCGTGCGCAATGTCGAATTGCGCATATTCGAGCCGCCCCGCTTCTTCGAAGCCTTTCTACGCGGACGCGACTATACCGAGGCGCCCGATGTCACGGCACGCATCTGCGGCATCTGCCCGGTCGCCTATCAGATGAGCGCCGTGCACGCGATGGAGGATGCGCTCGGCGTGACGGTGAGCGCGCCGGTGCGCGAACTGCGTCGCCTGCTGTATTGCGGCGAGTGGATCGAGAGCCACGTGCTGCATATCTACATGCTGCATGCGCCCGACTTCCTGGGCTACCAGGGCGCGATCGAGCTGGCCAAAGACCATGGCGACGTCGTGCGCCAGGGCCTCGAACTGAAGAAGGTCGGCAACGAGATTCTTGAACTGCTCGGCGGGCGCGCAATTCATCCGGTCAATGTGCGGGTGGGCGGTTTCTACCGGACGCCGTCGCGCCGGGAGCTCCGTCCCCTGGCCGAGAGGCTGCGGCATGCGCGTGACATGGCGCAGGCAACGGTGCGTTTTGTGTCCGGCTTCGATTTTCCCGATTGCGAGCGCGACTACGAGTTTGTCGCACTCGGCGCGGCGGGCGAATACCCGTTCAACGCCGGTCACGTTGTGTCGAACAAGGGATTGGACATCACGCCGCAGGAGTATGACGCGCATTTTGAGGAGTCGCATGTCAAGCGTTCCAACGCGCTGCATTCGCATCTGCGCGGCCGGCCCTACCTGACCGGTCCGATCGCGCGCTACAGTTTGAATTCCAATCTGCTCTCGCCGCTGGCACGCGAGGCGGCGAAGGAGGCCGGGCTCGGCCCCACCTGCGACAACCCGTTCCGCAGCATCGTGGTGCGCGCGGTGGAGGTGTTGTACGCGTGCGACGAGGCGCTGCGCATCATCGATGCATATCAGGAGCCGGAGCACCCGCATCTGGATTTGTCGCCGCGTGCCGGTGTCGGCTATGCCTGCACCGAGGCGCCGCGCGGCATGCTGTACCACCGATATCGTCTGGACGCGGACGGATCCATCCTGGACGCCAAGATCGTGCCACCGACCTCGCAGAACCAGCCAAGCATCGAGGACGATCTGAAGAACTTTGCCGCCGATTGGCTGGACATGCCGGAAGAAGCGTTGCGCGTACGCTGCGAGCAGGCGGTGCGGAACCATGATCCGTGCATCTCGTGTGCCACGCATTTTCTGAAGCTGGAGGTCGTGCGTGGCTGAGCGGCTGGTGCTCGGCATCGGCAATCCGGATCGAGGCGACGATGCAGTGGGCAGGCTGATTGCGCGATCCCTGCGAATGCGGGTGCCGGCGGATGTGCGGATTTCCGAGCATGACGGCGAGGCGACGGCGTTGGTTGGCGAACTCCAGTCAGCGCGGCATGCGTGGCTGATCGATGCCGCCCGGTCCGGTGCGCGACCTGGCACGATTCACCGCATCGATTGTTCCAACGCGGAGCTGGCCGTGCCGCTTGGCACCCTATCGTCGCATGGCTTCGGCGTCGCCGAGGCGATCGCTCTCGCGCGTGCGCTGGAGGTGCTGCCGCTTCAGTGCATCGTCTATGCCGTCGAGGCTGCGGACTTCACCTCCTGCACTGGACTATCGCGCGAGGTGATGCAAGCGATGGAGGCTGTCGCGGAACGGATCTTGGCGGAGCTATGATGGGTATCGCTGCGCTGAACCCATCATTCTGATCCCGCTATTCCGCCGCCGCCTTCACGCCACCGCCCGCAGCGTCCAGTGCCTGTGACAGATCGGCGATGATGTCGTCGATGTGCTCGATGCCCACCGACAGCCGGATATATCCCGGTGTCACACCGGTCGCGAGTTGCTCTGCCGCTGTAAGCTGCGAATGCGTCGTGCTTGCCGGATGGATTGCAAGGCTGCGTGAATCGCCAATGTTCGCCACGTGATAGAACATCTTCAACGCATCGATGAACGCGCGGCC
>Ga0210399_10005281_pt1 | contig 10033 bp, 9 predicted proteins | sample IncBWC14MmetaG_FD_150865 | JGI IMG/M metagenome (GOLD analysis project Ga0210399, IMG submission 150865) | Forest soil microbial communities from Barre Woods Harvard Forest LTER site, Petersham, Massachusetts, United States - Inc-BW-C-14-M | ecosystem: Environmental > Terrestrial > Soil >...
GCTTTCCTTGCCGATTCCTTCTGAATCACAATAAGAAACTCCTTCACGGAGGACCGTGCGGCGCTGGCTTGGCGATTGGGGCGATACCGACCGATACTCGCAAGCTCGTGCATTTCCACGTCGCCAATCCGACCAAGCTCTGACCTTAACTCGCCCAGATCAACATGCCCCTCATTGCTATATGACAAGAGAATGCGGCGCGCCGGAATTCTCGCGATCAACTTGCTAAGTGTTCCAAGGGCTCGAACCTTGTAGCAATAGTCGGACGCGAGATCCTTCCACGGCCTAAGTCCTGCAACCCCCTCGACGACGGGTGTATCTCCCAGCGCTACTGTTTCCAGAATATGGTAATACGAGGCGTACTGACGCTTCGTATATGGTGGGTCGAGATAGACCAAGTCACCAGCATCGACACTGACCGCGGATGCGTCAACGTTGCTGATTTCAATGGTGGTACGCCGCGATTTGAGTTTACGCGCCCTCAGGCAAATCGGCTCCGCTGCTTGGGCTGTCCACTTTGCCAAAAAGCAACCGTAGGTTCCCGCGATGTTCGCAACCCGGTTCACCGCACCAAGCAAATCTCCAATCAAAACAGATTCCTCATCCTCGCTAATGAGGCGTTTATCGCGCCACGTTTGGATCTCGAGGCGGATACCGTCAATGCGGGCGGCGTTCTCCTCCGTGAAATAACGCCGCTCTAATCCGATCTTTTTTACGGAGGCAGGACTGTATTCGCTCCAAATGAATCCTTTGCACGGTCTTGCTTGATTGAGAGTTTTGATCGTTGAGAGGTAGCCACCTAGATGCACGAATCGCGCTTCCACCCCTGACAAAATCCGTGCTTTCGCCATCGTGGTTGCGCATACCAAATGATCGTTCAGCCGTACTCGCCAACCCCTCTCTGCGGCCATTTCGGCTACAGCACCAGTGCCACAAAAAGCATCAACGAAGAAGCGGCCTTTGGGCACGTCCAGGTATTCGGCAATCTCCGCTACAACCCTAGCCTTGGATCCGATGTAGCGAAAACTCATTCACACACTCCATTCCCTGATTGCCACTCAATTAAGGACTAATTCCTTTCGAAATCCTTTACGTAGTTAAACACACTACGCCATTCGCTTTGAGGAAAAAAGACCCATTGGCCCACGCCCCCTTCCCCGCACGAAAAAACAGGCGCGGCAGTGTGTGCTAAATTAAGCGTCAATGTGCGTTGTTTTTGCCTTGTCAGTTCGGGAATGATGGGCAGTGATGGGCAGCTAAGCCGTTGAGTTCTCAGCTATCTCGTTTGTTTAAATTGCGCTGCCACACTTTATTAGCCCGCTGCTCTGCGCCGAGCTACGCGCTACGCTTGATAGGCATTGGGATCACAATCTCCCCTTTGATCTTCGCCGCCTTGTCCAGCCCAACCCCAGGTAGTGCCCTGAAGGTTTGCGCAATGTGGCCACTAGCTAGGTGCCCGTAATATCGCTCTACCATTTTGGTGTCAACGTGCCCCAGTTGCTCCGCGACAACTTTCAAGGAAACACCCAAAGTGATCCATCGGCTCGCTGCGCTGTGTCTCAGCTGATGGAATCCGAAACGTTTGATTTTTGCCAGCGCACAGGCGCGGCGCATTGGTTTCTTTTGGCTATCTTTGGCCCAGGGCTCGCCACTTTCGCGTAAGAACATCGTTTCAGCCGGATCACGGTTGGTGCACACTTCCCGGAAAAATCGGATCGCCTCAGGGTCGAGGTGTACGTACCTCTGCTGACCGCCCTTTGACTTCGCGATGAAAAGCGTGCCCGCCGAAGAATTGAAATCGCCGGCGCCCAACCGGCCCAATTCTCCATACCTGGCTCCTGTGTATAGGCCAGCCCGAACAAGCCATTGAAAGTCCTTCTCTTTTGCGCATGCCCTCACAAATGCCCGCTGATCCTTCTCACTGAGGAAAATTGCCCGCGCGACCTCGACGTTCTCAAATGGCGACACCTTCCAAGCCATCGGATTCGCATATACACGCCCTTCTTCTAGCGCCAGGTTCAACGCAGCGCGGAGCCGCCGCATGATTCTATTTGTAGTCGCGCGACGCCTTCTTAAGTCCTCATCGGTCTGGGTGTGCGGTTGGCCCTCCTGCTTGTTTTTCCGATTCGTTCGCCTCGGGCTGGCCGCAATATGTGCGCGCCACTCCTCTAGCTTCGGGCGAGTCAACTTAGCAACTTGCAAAACACCGAGCTTGGGGATCGCATAGGCGTCTAGATCATACTTTGTATGACGATAGTCGGGAGCTCCTCTATGCTCCAAATGCTTTAGATAATCTAGACAGCACTGATTCACAGTGTAGCCGCCGCGACGACTAACGTGCTCGCCTGTCGCCATGGTCGTCGCGCTCAAGAACCATGTTCGGGCCTTTTCTTGAGCTTGCGCAAAGTCCAATACACGCGTGCCTTCGGCATCCAGGATGTCATCAGCCAATGCAAGTTTTTCTTCCTTGCGGAATCCATCGGCGTCAAACCGCGCGAGCCAGACTCCCCATTTGCTACCCTTTCGGTAGCCGAGTGCTCTGCCGTGCGATAGCGGCAACATTATTTTCGAACCAATCGGAATCGCTCTCCGCGCTGTTCTAGTCCCAAGATCCTTGCTGGTTACGGTTCGCGCCATTGAGTTGACAACTCCCGGGCAATCCAATCACTGATTCAATTGATCGATTCAATCTGCCATTTTGTCAACCGTTTGTCAACTATCCGGGTGCCAATTGCATGAGTTTGCATGGTTGTGCAGGACGGCGCATTGTCTACGTATATTATTATATTAAAACGACTTATGCTATGTTCAAGGCGTGGAGAGAGAACCCGCTACGGTGCATACCGCGCCCCTGATAAGGGCGAGGTCGGTGGTTCAAGTCCACCCAGGCCCACCATTTAATTCAACGACTTACGAGTCCTACTGGAATCCTCTTTCGCGGGTTGGTGCACGTTTTGGTGCACACGCCCCACAACAATCGCGTCCGTGGCCCTGCGTTTTGCCTCCATGCGTATGTGGGAGTAGTGCTCGATCATGCTCCGACTGACGTGACCAGCAATAGCCATTAGCGTTTGTTCGCTGGCCTGTGACTCCGCCAGCTTTGTAATACAGGTGTGTCGCAGATCGTGAAAGCGCAACTGCAGGCCCGCACGTTCGAGAGCCGTCCGCCATGCCGAGCGCCAGGACTTAATCGGGTGGGATGGATCAATACGCTCACGGTCAGGATGTTCCCGCTCAATGCCAGCCGCCTCACACGCCGGAAAAACATAGTCTTCTGCATTCGACTCGACTAGACGACCGGCCCATCTGACGAGGGAGTCGAACGCCGGTTGATTCAAGGGAATAACTCGTCCACTGCCCGCTTGAGTCTTGGCCCTCCCAACTGTGACAGAGCGCTTCTCGAAATCGACTTGACTCCAGCGTAGTGTCCGAATTTCATTCTTGCGAAGCGCCGTGTTTAGGGCGAGAGTCACCACCGCATTGAGCAGCGCATTTGAGGCACAAGCTTTGAGCAGCTTCTTCTCTTCTCCACGTGTCAGGGCCTTGCCTATGTCACGGTGTTCGCGCTCGAACTTAACGTCCCCCTGGAGGTTTCCCCAAAGTTTGTGACGCTTCAAAATCTGGCGGAGGACCTGAAGTTCCTTATTGATAGTCCGAGCCGAGGCGCCTGCCTCTTTTCTCCGGGCCTGATAAGCTGCGATGGTATCGGCACCAATGTCGCAGAGTAGACGCGGCCCAAACGCAGGGGACAGATGGCAACGGACGGCCACTTCATAAATTTCATACGTGCGCTCCGCCAAGTGCGGTTTCTCCGCCTCAAGCCAAGCCGAAGACGCGTGCCTGAACGTCGGAGGCAACGAACGCCTCTCCACGCGATTCCACTTTTCCTCTAACTCCCGTCGGCGTTGACGCTCTCCGTCACGCGCAAGCGTCTTACTCTGTGTCTTCGTGGATTCGTGAATCATGCGACCCGCAAACCGAAACCGATACCAGTAGATTCCCTGTTTCCCACGCCGATAGATCATTGCCCATCCCCCTTCCGCTTGCGCGGCCGGCCGCCTAATTTCCCGTTCTCGCGTGCAATCGCCCGGAGCCGTTCGATACCGAGCCTGTGCAGCCGGGATTGGTAGCTACGTTTTCCGAGTAGGCTTGCCGCGTCGCTAAGTCGCTTCTTCGCCATAGTAGTATCCTAAACGCTTAGGTTATCAAGAGTCAAGCGAAATGTGATAGTTTTCTCACGCGTGGCCAGGCTGGCCGAAGAAGAGCATTGGCAATCCCGCCATCCCCGCCGCGCACACAACAACGCGAAACCACCCAGGAGGTGGTACGTGGACTCCGAGGGTCCAGCTGAAAAGAGGATTGCGGACTTTCTAGATCGCCAACTTTCCTGGGTGCGGAAGGCTCTTCACGGCCAACCCCTTTCATGGGAGGAGATGTCCGCCTTGCAGCAACCTGGCGCGTTCGAAATTCTTGGCAATGCTCAGGATGAATATCTGGAATTGCTGCAGCATTGCCCCGCGAGGTTGAGGGAGTACCGGAAACTCCAGGGTAAGCTCGCGGGGAAGTCCGCTCTCTCGAAGCTTCCCTTGGTGCCGCCGGGGGCGCCTCGCCAAGACGCGGTCGCTCAGGAAGCCGAAGAGCTACAGCGAAGGGGCATGTCCCAGCCCAAAATCGCCCGCGCATTAAACCTGCGATACCCGAACCGCAAAGACGGCAAGGGAAACAAGCACCCATTCTCGGCGGAGGCAGTCCGCAAAATGCTGGCCCGTCGCAAGCGCGAGATTGCACCGGACAAAACCTAGTTTGGGTTTTCTCCACCCCCGGACAAAACTCGGTCGCTATTTTCTCCGCCCGGACAAAATCCCACCGCATATTCCTCCGTCTTGGCACATCGCAACTCCTCGCTTAACTTCGCGCCCGGGCGCCAATGGCGCCGTTCGGGAGGAATAAAACATGAGTAAGTCAGAGGTCAGCCTGCTTAGTGTCCCGCAATTCGCTAATGCCCTGGGCGTCACACCAGCCTGTATCCGGCGCTGGATCCTCGAAAGAAAAATCACGACGGTTAAGCTCGGCAGGCTCATCCGCGTGCCGGCCTCAGAGGTCGAGCGGTTGGTCAACTCCGGCCTTCGCCCGGCGCGGCCCGCGAGGTAACGAATGCCGGGAACGCTCAAAGAGACTGCCGGAGGAATGCTCCTCGGCACTCTCGAAGGCACGTTCAAGAAGTACCTTGCGATGGATGAGGGCCTGCCTCTCGTTCTAGCGCTTTGGACAATTGCAACGCACGCATTCGACTGTTTCGATGCCTTCCCATACGTTGCGATCACTTCGCCCACGAAGCGGTGTGGTAAGACAAGGCTGGCTGAAATAGTCGATCTCTTCTCAAACAATGGTTTGCGGACCGTAGGAGCCTCTCCTCCAGCGATATTCCGGATGATACAAATTCGGGAGTCGAATGGTGACACAGTGACCCTCATCATGGACGAAGCTGAGGTTCTCGGGACGAAAAGTGAGCGCTCTGAACAGCTACGAGAAATTCTAAATGCGGGATATCGACGTGGCCAATATGTTCTCCGGTGTGAGCGCAAAGGCGAGAATGGGTTTGAGCCTCAACAGTTCAACGTCTATTGTCCTAAAATGCTGGTGCTTATTGGAAATCTACACGAAACGCTCGCGGACAGATGCATTCCCATCGCAATGCGCCGCCGCAAGCTGGGCGAACAGGTTGAGCGCTTCTTCCACTTACCGATGAAGCGGGAAGCAAAGCGCTTCAAAAATGAATTGGAAAAGTGGTTAGAACTTAACCTTAGCAAGATTAAGACCCGGTACAGACGTGGTGACTTGAAATTCTTGAATGATCGGGAGGCAGAACTGTGGTTACCCCTTTTCATCGTTTGCGCAGTTGCAGCTCCGGACAGGCTCGAGGAGCTAAAAGGAATTGCGCTCAGAATATCCGGCGCAAAGCAAGCGGACGAACCGGCCGAATTCGGTGTCTTGCTCTTAGGGAACATTCGCGAGGTGTTTGATCGGAACCAGGGGACTCCTCAAAGTGATCGCGTGTCCACAGCAGACTTGCTCGGGTTCCTAAACGCCAATGACGAGAGCCCCTGGCCGAGATGGTCTCGGGGTCTCGGATTGGACGCACGGGGGCTCGCACGATTACTTAAGCCATTCGGGATCTCGCCGCACAACCTGCGTCTCGATGACAACACGGTCGTCAAAGGATACGAGCGCGCGGATTTTGAGGAAGCGTGGGCCACCTACCTGCCTCCCGCACTATCCGCTACACCGCTACAAAGCGCATAACCTAGCGGAAACAGTGATCTTGTTGCCGCTACAGGACGGCTACGTAGCGGCAGCGGGCACGCGGAAAAGGCAATGGGAATGCCTGTCGTAGCGCTGTAGCGGGCAAAAGGGTACCGTGAAGGCAGTGGCGCTCCATTTCGGTGGCAAACCACGAGTTTCGCCCTATCTCCTCTCTCATTGTGTAATGCTGATGTACTAAAAGCTTAAGTAGTCCGATCTTGATGCATGCGCATCCATTAGTCTATAGTTGCGAGCCTACCTATATGGCGTCACCTACCTTGACGTTAGAGCATCACGGCCAGCCAATCACAGTGTCGATCAGCGGGAAGGTAATCGATGAATGTGGCGAGGGTGTACAGGAGGCCGGAGTTACAGTTCTTCTCGGCGAGATGGCTCTAGCAAATGCGTCGTCTGATGAGCTTGGACAATTCAGCTTTCCCAATCTCGAAACCAAGATTGCGATTCATTCCTTACGCGCGCGAAGGCCAAGTTATCAGTCAGCCGACGAAGAAGTGGTAGTAACGAAAGAGTTCGAGGGACGAACAATTGACGTTGTTCTTCGGCTCCACAGTTTGTCCGAAAAGCCCCTCGTCGAGAGGGAAAGTCGTCCCGATTCGTATCCTCTAGATGCCGGTGAGACCGTACTCTCCAGTTATCTTCCACAGCTTCAGTCTTATACAGAAGTGCGCGTTTTCTTTGCAACTGACCGGAACAAACGGTTAGACCGGGCCAAAGTTATTCCGACAAAGACTTTCGGCGACCAGCGCAACCCAGAGGGGGCTATATCTTTCGGCTACTGCGACGTAAGCATTCCGGCAGAGCACCACGTTGGCCGAATAGAGAGGCCGGGTATCTTCCAACTGTATATGGAGGACCCGAATAAACACATTGTCTTATTACGCCTCGAAAAACTTGGCGAAAATCAATTCTTTCAGACAGTTGCGACAAAAGCTTCAGCTTCACCTACTCGGGAGGTGTTTTTTTTTATCCATGGTTATGACGTTACGTTTCCCGAAGCAGTTCGACGCACTGCGCAAATAGCCGCTGACGTAAACTTTCGCGGCGCCCCGATTTGTTACAGTTGGCCTTCTGCGGGAAGATATACGGGATATGGGGCTGACGCGGCAAGTGTTGAGTGGACGGTCCCACATTTGCTGGACGTACTGGGCAAGACTGCCAATTTGCCAGAAATAGGCACGATTCACCTGATCGCGCACAGCATGGGAAACCGGGCCCTTGTTCGATGTATGGAGGAAATCGCCAAAGGGTTTTCTCCAACGTCTCGCTCTCGTTTTCGTGAGGTCGTTCTCGCTGCTCCTGACGTCGATGCAGGAGTATTTGTCAACTCGGCTGACCAGATCGTCTCTGCGACCAAACACATAACTATGTATGCTTCATCAAATGACCTGCCGCTCAAGATTTCAAAGCAACTGCATGACTTTCCGAGAGCCGGAGAGAGTGGCGAGAACATAGTCATTGTGCCCAACATAGACACTATTGACGCTTCTGCCGTGCCTTCGGATATTCTGGGCCATTCCTACTACGGCAGTTCTCGGACTGTCCTGTCCGACATTTACGCACTATTCGACAGCGGCAAAGTGCCACCGCGTTTCGGATTAAAAGAGGCGCACCATCTGGAGAAACTGTACTGGTTGTTTATCCCCTAGGCGGCGAAATTCTGCGCCCTCAAGCTCTAATAAGGTGACGAGCTTGGTGCGTGGCGTATCCGCTACAGCGCTACAAGGCCCAAAAACAGAGGCTAAGCAAACAATTCACGTCCGCTACGGAACGGCTCCTGTAGCGGCGAGGTGCCGAAAGCCTAATTCTGGCAGGTTTGTAGCGCTGTAGCGGACAAGCGGAAGATGACCGGGGAAATGCCCACTTTCACCACGCTCTCAGCTGCTCTAGGCCCAACTACCGTTCGTGCATCCTCAATTGGTGTCCGTTGGCACCGGCCTATCGCCTGGTCGCGCAGTCCGTTGGCAGAAACCCGTGGCCCTGTGAAACATCACGCGATCCCTTATTCCGTCGTCCTGTAGCGCCCGCTCCACGGTCTTCTGCACCACGCGGGGATGGTTGATCGCGGCGACGATGGCGGACCCCATCGCTCCGAGCCGTACCGCAACGACCGTGATGCACTCCAGAACCCGCCACGGGGAAACGGCAGCGGCATGACAGAAGTCCTCCGCACGCAGCAGCCTGCAATAGGACTCGGGAACCGAGCGGTAAACTTCGAGCACCTTTCGTGCCTCGGGATCTCCAGACCACTCAAGAAAGTCGAGGGCACGGACAGGCGCGGTGGGTGGGCCATCCTTGTCTGCGCCGCGGACGGTGCGAGCAATACGTCTCAATTGAGTGGCAAAGAACGGGATGCATTCCACATCCTTCGGATTTATCCCCAGACGTTGGTAGGCGAGTTCGCGCTTATAGTCAGTCTGGCCGGCTGAGGTTCGGACAATCGGCCGGGGAGTTTTCTTGTCGCCATTCATGGAGGTGTCCCTCCCGGATTCGTCACGCTATTGGTCGCACATTTTCTTGCCCTTCGCAAGATCGAACTCACGGTCTTGGGCGAAGTCGATTTGTCATGCTTCTAGCCGAATTTGCCACAATCGTGCCATTGCTTGAGCGAACTCCGCGCAAACATGTCTCCCGTAGCGCCTTCTGCCCCTTCATCGTGTACAAAAATAGCCGCCGCAATGGTGCGTGGACTGTTCTTACGATTGGTTTGGGGTATTCCCTTAGCCCGGGGCATTCGCGGGTTCGCCGGTTGCCAGCACGTGATCGGCAAATACGCTTGTCTTGCATGATATGCATGTGGCAAGTGCTTGTGACATGCATGTGGCAAGTGCATGTGGCAAGTGCTTGTGACATGCAGTTATCCCTCTTGACAAGCATTTCTCGGTTTTCAAATTGAAATGCAGGTTCTCGGGACTCGCCTCGCCCACCACAGGCTGATATCGCGGATGGTCCGGCCCTCGACACTGGCCTGCGCTCCCATTGCAGGTGGGCACCGGGCTGGACGACCGGCGCTCAACTGTTTTGCGGCTAGTGCTTCTTGCGGGCTTCGCAAGCCTGATATTCAGCTTCCTGGCTTTCGTACTCCTCACACCCTTCGTTGAACGACGAGGACGAAGTATTACAAGTTCCCGATCCGTGTTTCTGTGCCCATTCATATCCAGCGTAATGCCCGGTGCCTTCGCTATAAGGGTTCTCCGGCTCGGTGCAAGTGGCCCCGGCGCCACCTTCCTCGTCTTTCCTAGAAGACTCGGAGGGCCCGCAACCAAACAAGACGAACAAGCCGCCCAGGGTAAAAGTCAGGACCAATTGACGCATGGAGTTTTCTGACGCATCTCGCATTTAGTCAGTTTCCTCCCATTTGAGCCTTCCACACTTGCGACGATTCCTTGACTGCGAAGTACGCGTCGGGTTGATGCGCGGTGACACTTTCAATTACGCCTTCTTCAATATGACATTAACTTTCCGTCGCTGAAATCGAAGCTCCTGACCACAGTGCCGTTTTCGTAGAGTCTCGAAACGAAGATGGGTTCCAAAGAACGCTGTTCCGTAACCGATTGTCTCGACTATCCAAATTTCATCAACGCTTTGGGGATTCTGGACGATGCCGATCAGTGTTCCGGGGCATGCCGATCACCGATTCCGGGTTGATGGCGATCACGATTCCGGGATGATGCCGATCACTCGTTCCGGGATGATCCCGATCAGTTGATCA
>Ga0210399_10005282_pt1 | contig 10033 bp, 10 predicted proteins | sample IncBWC14MmetaG_FD_150865 | JGI IMG/M metagenome (GOLD analysis project Ga0210399, IMG submission 150865) | Forest soil microbial communities from Barre Woods Harvard Forest LTER site, Petersham, Massachusetts, United States - Inc-BW-C-14-M | ecosystem: Environmental > Terrestrial > Soil >...
GTCTGGTCGCCCCAAGTCACCGTTGCATTCGGATCAGGATTGTGCGGATTGTTGCGCGAGTTGTCATACCACGCCACGGCTCGCAGCCTGGTTCCAGCCTTCAGCAGTCTCGGTTCGGCCAGTCGGTAGCTGAGCTGCCAGTGAAAATGGTAGTTCACGCGCAACAGTATCTCGATCGAGCCATCAGGCCGCACAATGTCGTACTCAAAGCGTTTTCCGCGCAGATGCATATGAGGGAACAAGCTGAGCAGAGTGGCGTCATTGGGTAACGTGCCCTGTACTTCGACGCGAAAGTCATCTGCCCCGGGTGGAATAATGAAAGCGTGATCGTTGAGCTGCAGAGTAATGACGCGTTGCCGCGGTGGACTCTTGGCAAATACCAGTCCGACGCTCATCCGGTCGTTTCCGGCTTTGCCATTCGTGGTGTAGTGGACCTGGAAAATCAAGTCCGATCCCGCCGGGACGAACTTTGCCATCCCGTCGGGCCAGCGGTCGGGCGAGCTGCCCGGCGCGTACACCAGCAACAAGTCATTGGTGGTTCCGTGTGCTTCCAGGCGGTCCTGCGGATCGCTGAGTGTCGAGGCCGTGAACGGCACACCGATGGGCGCATGCCGCAGCCACTTGGAATCTGGAGGCCGAATGTAGACCACGGCATGATGCACATACTGCGGGCTGGAGGGATGAACTTCCGCCATCTGAATCCAGCTGTCCACGCTGAAGTGCGTAGGCACGATCTCATAGGTGTATTCCACATCGCCGTTCGCCGGGATTGTGACCGGCTTAGGCATCGGCAAAACAATGTCGGGCTTTGCGATGTTCCATCCTTCGGCCCGCTGCGGTGGCGGAGGCGCGTCATGCGGATTGCCCGCTGGAGCGCCGGCCGCAACCCACGCCAGCACCGTGGCAACCTGTTGCGGCGTGAGTGAAGGATCGTTGGAGAAGTGTCCGAATCGCGGGTCGGCAAACCACGGAGGCATCATCCCGTTCTGGATTGATCTCGCAATAGCGGGCGCCCATCGCCGGGTCTGCTCGTACGTCACCAGGGGCATGGGAGCGACTTTACTGGGGCGGTGACAGCTCTGACAGTGGTCTTGCAGAATCGGCAGGACATCTTTGTAGAACGTGGGCCGTCCGGAAGACGATTGACCGGCAGCGGGAGACGATGCGAAAACCAGCCCGGTCAGGAGAAAAACAATGGTAGACAGCATCGGCAAGAACCGTGCGCAGGCGGGTCGGAGTTCGTTCTGGGCGATGGGCAAGATCTACGCTCTTAACTGCCCGCCCAAGCTTTCGAGTGCTGTGATGACTTGCGCCGACCAGTGTGCCACCTCGTCTTCCCGCAGCGTACGCTCGGCCGACTGAAACCGGGCCCGCAACAGCAGCGAATATCTGCCGCCGGGTACCTTGCCCCCGCGGAAAATCTCTACTGGAACAAAGCTGCGCAATTGAGTCAGGCCGAGCCTGATGACAGTCTGCTGAATCTTCTCGAACGCAACACCATCGGCAAACACAAATGAAAAATCCCGCTCCACTGCCGGATATCGCGGCAAAGGCTGGTAGCGAACCACGCGCAAGCCCTGCGGATAGAGCCGGTCGAGATAGAGCTCGGCAATGAAAACGCTCTGGCGCAGTTTGCGGGCGGAGGCAATGTCGGGATGAACCTGCCCGAACTGAGCCACCAGAGCGCCATCCATCAAGACTCGCGCCGAGTGCCCGGGATAGTAGTACTCCGCCGTCTGCGCATCGTACTTCAACGACTGATGCTGAAAAGCGTGCAGCAAGCTCTCCACATCGCCTTTCAGATCAAAAAAACCTCCATCGCGGGTGCCCCATCCTTGCGTTTTTTGTAAGGGCGGTGAGGCAGCGCCCATGCAGATGCATTTGGGCTCGGCCGTCGTCGTTCCGGTCGCTTCGAAAACGGAGCCCGCTTCGAACAGACGAACGTTCTCCGCTCCACGGTTGAGGTTGTAGGCCAGCATATTGAGCATGCCGGGCACCAGTGAACTCCGCATGACCGATGCATCTTCGCTTTGAGGATTGGCCAATTCGATCACCCGCGCCGAAGAAAATGTTTCTGCATCTTCGTGCGAAATGAACGTCAGCGACACAGCTTCGTCATAACCGAGCGCGAGCAGTGTGGTGCGGAGCCTGGTGTCTTTTTCCGCGTCAGGAGCTTCCACCACGGCTCCGGCATACGCAGGCAGAGTATTGGCAAATTTGTCGTAGCCATGCAGGCGCGCGATTTCTTCGACCAGATCGATCTCGCGCTCTACATCCAGGCGCCAGCTGGGAATGCGGACGGTGAAATCAGGGTCACCGCCCCTTTCCGGCATCAGCTCGAAACCCAGTTGTTGCAGAATGCGAAAAATCTCGTTGGTCTCCAGCTTCTCGCCGAGAATGCGATGAACTTCGGAAAGATGCAGAGCCACGGGAGCCAGGTCTACTTGCCGCGCCACTGCGTCGATTGCACCGCCAGCAAGTTTGCCTCCCGCCGCCTCGAGGATCAGCACCGCCACTCGATCGCAAGCCCTGGTCGTGGCCTCAAAGTCGGCGCCGCGCTCGAAGCGATGTGACGCATCGGTGTGCAGCCCGTGCCGCCGCGAACTCTTCCGGATTGTGGCCGGGTCAAACCAGGCCGCCTCGATCAGGATGTTGTGCGTCTTGTCCGTAATCATGGTGTCGAATCCGCCCATGACTCCGGCCAGCGCAACCGGCTTCACCGCATCGGCGATGACCAGATCTTCCGGCGTGAGCTTGCGCTCCACTCCGTCGAGCGTTTTCAGGGTCTCGCCGCTGAACGCCCGCCGCACCAGGATCTTTCCGCCTGCGAGCAAATCGAGATCAAAGACGTGCGTGGGATGTCCCGTCTCCCACAATGTGTAGTTGGTGGCGTCGGCGGCGTTGTTGATGGGTCGCTGATCGACCAGTGTCAGCCGTTTCGCAATCGCACCAGGAGATGGTTTGATGCTCACATCGCGAACAATGCGAGCCGTGTAACGCGCGCAGCCGGCCACGTCCCCGATTTCGACGATGAAATCCGATTTGCCTGGCGTCGCCGGCAGCTTCGAGTCGACGGCCCGCAGCGGCAGGTTATAGATCACCGCAGCTTCGCGCGCCACCCCGTAATGGTTCATGGCGTCAGGACGGTTGGTGCCAATCTCCATCTCGAAAACGGCATCCTTTCCCTCGCCGCTGATGCTCTCGACGGCAATTCCAACCGAGGTGAGGTCGTGCGCCATGCGGCGGTCGTCCACCTTGGCATCCACGAACTCACGCAGCCATGCAGGAGAAAGTTTCATTTTCGACTTCTGGCTTCCAGCTCCCAGCCCCTGGCTCTTGGCCTTGGGCAGGGCTGACGACTAACGACCAACGACTGCTTCTATCCAAACTGTCCCAGAAATCTCACATCGCCGTTGAAGAACAACTGAATGTCATCTACGCCGTATTTCAGAATTGCAATCCGGTCGGCCCCCATGCCAAAGGCGAAGCCCGAAACTTTTCTGGGGTCGTAAGCGACGAAGCCGTACACGTTCGGATCGACCATGCCGCAGCCCAGAATTTCGATCCAGCCCGTCTGCTTGCAGGGACGGCAAGGCTCCGAGCCTCGCTTGCCGCTGCCTCCGCAGATAAAGCAAGAGACCATCATCTCCGCGCTGGGCTCGGTGAAAGGGAAGAACGACGGCCGGAAGCTGGTCTTCACGCTCGATCCGAACAGCGCCTTCATGGCGTGGTCGAGCGTACCTTTCAGATCGCAGAAGGTAATGTTTGTATCGACAGCCAGTCCTTCGACCTGGTGAAACATGGGAGAGTGGCTGGCGTCCGGCGGATCGTTGCGATGGACTTTGCCCGGAATCACAATCCTGACCGGCGGCTTTATCTTCTCCATGGTGCGAATCTGCACCGGCGAAGTGTGGGTGCGGAGCAACAGTCACTCCCGCTGCGGCTTCGATTCCTGGCTGGCGATGAACAATGTGTCCTGCGTATCGCGCGCCGGATGGTTGGGCGGAAAATTGAGCGCCTCGAAATTGTAGTAGTCGGTCTCGATCACCGGTCCTTCCTGAACCGAGTAGCCGAGATTGCGGAAGACGGAGACGATCTCGTGCATCGTCTTGATCACGGGATGTTCAGCGCCGAGAGGGCGGCGAATGCCAGGCAGGGTGATATCGAGCGTATCGGATGCGGATCCCGCGGAAGGGCCGCCGGCGGGATGAAGCTGAATGTCCTCGGCTTTTCTTACCTCTCCCTCGACGGCGGCCTTGATCTGGTTGACTCGCTGTCCCACATCACGTTTCGCTTCTTTCGGTGCTGCCTTCAGCCAGAGATCATTGATCTCGGTGAGCACTCCGTTCTTGCGCGCCATCCAGCGGTCGCGGAAGGTCTTCCAGTCGGCTTCACTCTTGACGGCCGCAGCCTCCTGCTTCAGTGCGGCCAGCAGCTTCTCGACCGCTTTGTCCAGCGCGGCAGCGGAGAAGCTCTTGAGTTTAGGGATGGTGTACATAAACCAGTAATCTGTTCTCGGATCCCGGTTCCTCGCCACGCCGACCAAAAACAGTACTGCCGGCGCGGCTGAGGCTGCGCTCTCGGAGGCTGAAAGCTAAGGGCTAATTGCTAAGGCTGGCTTTAAGCTGCCCCGCCGAGAGCGCCCTTCGCCTGCTCGGCGAGGCTCTTAAACGCGCCAGGATCGTTCACCGCCAGGTCGGCGAGGATCTTGCGATCCAGTTCCACGCCGCCCTTCTTGAGCCCGTGGATGAACTGGTTATAGCTGATCCCGTTCAGCTTGGCGGCGGCCCCGATGCGCACGATCCAGAGGGAGCGGTACTGGCGCTTCTTCTGTTTACGTCCGGAGTAGGCGAACTTGAGCCCGCGTTCAACCGCCTCTTTGGCAGCCCGGTAGAGTTTGGATTTTGTAAGGAAATAGCCGCTGGCGCGACCTAGTATCTTTTTACGCTTGGCGCGGCGTTTGGTTCCCCGTTTTACGCGAGGCATGCATAGCTCCTTTTTGCTTCAAGTTACGGCGGCTGGAGGTAGGAGACTCCGAAGGTCCGATTGCCTCTTCACACGCCTGGGCCGCTTGTCGAATGGACTGCAGCCAGCAACGCGGGCGAGGGCGCCCGCGCCACATGAACACAACGCTTCTAGTACGGAATCATTCGCTTGATCTTGGGTGTGTCCGCGTCGCTCACCAGCACGGCCTGGCTCAGCTTGCCTTTACGCTTTTTGTTCTTGGAGGTCAGCATGTGGCGCAAATGCGAATGATGGCGCTTGACCTTTCCCGTGGCGGTTTTCTTGAAGCGCTTGGCGGCTCCCTTATGTGTTTTTAGCTTGGGCATAAATCCTCAGTACGGCAATTAGCATTTAGCCACACCGACACCTGCCTTGGTTGGTAAATGCTGAGTGCCAATTGCCAATTGCTCTCTTAAGCCTGGTTTACCCGGCCTGGGGCCGGTTGTGACTGCGCGGGCTGCTTCTGTCCGGCATCTTTTTTCGGCGCCAGGATCGCGTGCAGCGTGTTGCCTTCCTGCCGCGGCCGGAATTCCACGATGCCTTTGTCGGCGATATCTTTGATCAGCCGCTCCAGGATTTCGCGTCCCAGGTTGGTGCGTGTCATTTCCCGTCCGCGAAAGAAGATTGTCGCCTTGACCTTATCGCCCTCGTCGAGGAACCGCAGCACATGGTTTTTCTTGGTCTGGTAATCGTGGTCGTCCACATTGATGCGGAACTTCACTTCCTTGACTACGATTACCTTCTGATGCTTCTTGGCCTCGCGTTCCTTTTTTTCCTGCTGGTACAAGAATTTCCCGTAGTCCATGATTCGGCATACGGGAGGAGTCGCGGTGGGCGAAATCTCGACCAAGTCCAGGTTTTTCTCGCGGGCCATCTTGAGCGCATCGTAGGGAGTCAAAATGCCGATCTGCTGGCCTTCGTCATCAATCACGCGGATTTCCCGCGCCCGAATGCGATCGTTTGTGCGGATAAAGCGTTTATCGATACAACCCTCCGTCAGACAACAGGACAAATGAAATAGGAAAAAAGTATAGCATGGCAACCGCCCGCCGTCTTGGCTGACCGGATGTAACTCGCCCCGGCGAAATGGACGCACCGAAGAAAAAAGCCACGGCAGTTGCCGTGGCTTCTGTCCCCTGTCCGCGATCCCGGTTAGGATGCGCGGCGCTTTTCAACGTCTTCAGACCCTTCACGGTCCCGGCGATGAGGCGTGCCGCTGTCCTGGCCAGGCTTTCTCGCGGTCGGATCCTGCGGGTTGTAGACGTTCTCTCCGCTCTGCGGCGGATTTTTCTTGTTTGGGTCGGCTTGGTTCCCTGGGTTCTGCTGGTTCCTTTCAGTTTCGTTTCCCATGATTGCTCCTCCTGGAAAGTTAAATCGCAACACGCTATTTCGTGCAACGTCGAGAGCTTAGGTGCGGAAATGCGGCGCCGGGTAGCCTGGTTGGCATTTTTTCCTTAAGGAATCCTTTCCAGCCTTTCAAGGTCAAGAGCTCTTAACCGCAGAGCTCGCAGAAAGCCTTATCGCAGCATGTGGTGTGGACATGCTCTTCCAGCCAACCGGCGGAGAAGCAGATTCATCCAAGACCCGAGGTGAATGGACATGCGCTTTCCTCGAGAGCTTTCTGTCTTTGCGATTGTCTTGCTATGCGGACTTGCGGCATGCACGTCGAACCAAGATCCTCAAGCATTGAAGGAAAAGACTGCCCAGGCTACCGCTGAACTGAAAGGCGACGCCAAAGCTGTGGCAGCCGGGGTCCGGGAAGGTTGGAGCCGCGACAAGCCGCTCAATGTAAACACCGCGACCCGAGAGCAATTGATGAGCTTGCCGGACGTGACCGGTGCGGAGGCGGACGGAGTGATTGCCGGGCGTCCTTACGACGATCCGAACCAACTCGTCACTCGTCGCATCCTGCCGAAGAGCAAGTACGACAAAATTGCTGACCGGCTGATCGCGAAAAAATGACAGCGTGTGGTTTGCTCGACTCTAGCTGGCGATCCCCAGCAGCGCTCCGTCTGAAACTCTCTCAATCCTGGCCGGAATCCAGCGGTTGGGAGCGTGATTTCCTTGCAGGCGTACAGGCAGGTAGTTGTCGGTGAGCCCTTGGGTGTATTTGCCTTCGTGATCGCTGCCCGCGAGGTTCAGGGTGATAAGTTCCACCGACTTGCCGACAAATCCGCTCATGAACGCCAGCTTCTTTTCTGCGACGAGATCACGCAGGATGCGATTGCGTTCGCGAGCCACGTGTACGGACACCTGTTTGCCCATCGAGGCAGCCGGAGTTCCCGGACGCGTGGAGTAAGTAAAAACGTGCAGGTAGGTGAAGGGAAGATCTTTCACCAGGCGCCGCGTCTCCTCGAATTCTGCTTCGGATTCGCCGGGAAATCCCACCATCACATCGGCCCCGATGGCGGCGGTGGGCAGGGCGGCGCGAATCTTCTCGATCTTCTCGCGATAGTGCCAGGGGCGGTATTTGCGATGCATCCGACGCAGGACTGCATCGCTGCCGGACTGCAGAGGCACGTGTGCGTGTTTTGCAATGCGCGGCGAGTGGGCCATCATCCGGATCAGTTCGTCACTCCAGTCCATGGGTTCGACCGAGCTGATGCGTAGTTTTTCCAGCGTGGTTTCGGACAGAATGGCGCGGACCAGATCTTCGAAACCCGGTCGTTGGTCGCTCGTCGTCGGTTTTTGGAAAGTTTTCCCAAGGGCTGACGACGGAGCGCTGACGGCTAAATCCCGTCCCCAGCGTCCCAGGTTGATGCCGGAAATCACAACCTCTCGGTAGCCTGCGGTGACGAGCGTCTCGACTTCGCGAATGACTTCGGCCAACGGCAGTGAACAGCTCCGTCCTCGAACGTAGGGAATGACACAAAACGAACAGCGATTGTCGCAACCGTCCTGCACCTTCAGGTTGGGACGGGTGCGCTCGTTGGCCGCGTCGAAGACCGGAGCAGCCTGCAGTTCGGTGTGAGCGAAGATGTCAGAAACGAAGATCGGACTTCGGGCGTCGGGCTTCGGACCCCGGACATCAGATGTGAGCCGTGTGATGGGGACGAAGCTTCTGGAATCTGTCTGGCGGTCAATTTCGGGAGGCCGAGGTCGGAGGTCCGAGGTCTGACGCCCGTCCCACACGAGTTTCGCAAGCTGATGCTTATGCGAGTTGCCGATCACCTGGCTCACGCCGGGAAGGGCGGCGATCTCTTCCGGAGCGCGTTGCGCGTAGCAGCCGGTGACCACGATCTGCGTGTCTGGATTTTTACGATGAATGCGGCGGATAGCGGCGCGGGCGTCCTGATCGGCCGCAGCAGTTACGGTGCAGGTATTGAGAACGACAAGTCCGGCTTTCGTTGGCTCTTCGGCGCGCTCCAGGCCGCGTTCCCGCAATTGGCGTTCGATGGCCGCACCGTCCGCCTGGGTGGCCCGGCAGCCGAAATTCTCCACGTAGAAAGTTGCCACGTTTCACCCGCTCCAGCGCCCGTTACCTCCTTTCCGCGGATTTCAGGGGGTCGTAGCGGATTTCTTTTTTTCTCTCGAACATGCTCGTTCTAAATGTTCGAGACGATGCCACGAGTTTCTCGGCAAGTTCGCGGTGTTTGAATCCGCGTTTGTCCGTATAAGTCCGCGGAAAGGAAGTTGTTCCTCATCCATACTAACGCAGCTCTGGGTGCCAGTTCGAGGCCGGGCCACGAAGACGAGAAACCGTGTTCCACCGCGCCGACTTCGCCCGCGGGCAGACGAGATTCGCCTTGGAATCGGGAAGCGGGAGGAAGGTGAGCTAGCCGCGACTCTGGAATCGTCTACAGGGTTCTAGTTCAAAATCAAGCCGAGGCCGGTTGCCGCTTCTGCTGGAAACATTCCCGGCAGAATACCGGACGCCCCTGTGTCGGCTTGAAAGGCACGGTGGTTTCTTTGCCACATTCCGAGCAGGTCGTGCGCGTTTCCACTTTGGCGAAGCCGTTCCCTTGCCCCGAAGGCGCGGCCCCCAATACTGACACTCGTTTGGTCTTGCAAGCCTTACAGCGTTTGGGTTCGTTTTTGAACTGCTTGTCGTGAAAGAACAACTGTTCGCCCGCAGTGAAGATAAAATCTGCGCCGCAGTCGATACACTTCAATACCTTGTCCTGAAATTCCATTTGAGAGATGCTCCCTTCAGCCCATTCCCTGAGGCCGCGCAGACGAACTGCTCGACTCGCCTGGACTCAGGATCGTTGCCCCCTCAAGCTAACGCCCTGGAATATTTATCCTGGACTCGGCCCACCCTGTCCGCTTGCGACAAGGTTTACTTCGTTGTGAACTTTCGGTTCGAACGGGACACCGGCAGATAAGGAAATGGGCCACCACCTGGCGGGGCAGCCCACTGAACCCTAGTCTTGTTCTTTTCGCGCTTTCTTTCTGCTGCGCTTGCGCGCCAGTGCTTCTTTTACGCGCTTCTTCTCGCCCGGCTTCAGGTAAAAGGAGTGACGTTTGACCTCCTTGATGATGTCTTCCTGTTGCACTTTGCGTTTGAAGCGTCGCAATGCATTTTCGAGGGACTCGCCCTCTTGAAGTCTTACTTCTGCCAACTGAACTACACCCCCAAACCGGTCCCGTTTGGACGGGGTTAGTTATCGCAAGGTTCCCATCGCAAGTCAAGTGATATGTGGCATTTTCGTGTAGAAGAAATGCTGCGAAAGGTCATTCATCACACAATTCAACGCTAGAAGATCAGCTTCAGGGCCAGTTGTGTCTGCCAGGGAGCGTATGCGTCAGTAGCGCGCAGGAACGCAGGGGGGCACGCGTTATTGAGCTGGAAAAACATTGATTCCAGTAGTGTTAGTCGTTTGCACAAACTGGGTCGAGTTGCTGATGAAACCATCCTGCGTGATCTGGACACCCTTGTTGTCCCGGTTCAGCAGGTTGAATGACTCGACTCGGTGGTGGCGTAGTCAGGTCCAAGGAGCGAGTCGCGGGACACGCCGGGGAGACGGTCGTTGCTGTTATTGCCGTCCTGATCCGCGTCGCCGGTCGCGGTGGCGCTTACCGGCCTCCG
>Ga0210399_10005288_pt1 | contig 10028 bp, 5 predicted proteins | sample IncBWC14MmetaG_FD_150865 | JGI IMG/M metagenome (GOLD analysis project Ga0210399, IMG submission 150865) | Forest soil microbial communities from Barre Woods Harvard Forest LTER site, Petersham, Massachusetts, United States - Inc-BW-C-14-M | ecosystem: Environmental > Terrestrial > Soil >...
GGCGCATTAGTCTTGAGGTTCATGCGCAGCGATTGCCGGCAAGCCAAAGTCTCCAAGAGCATGTCAGCTTCCCTCCGTAGAATTGCTTTCTACGCGTTTCATATTATCGGTCTGCTCTCTACGCTTTCTCCCGCAAACGCTCAAAGAGCATCTTCGACCACATGGTATGTGACGATCGTTCTGCCGCCAAAAGTGGTCGCCGGGCATCCTGCGACGCTAGCGATTCTTGGCGCAGATGGCCGGCTGGCGCCTAATGTGAGTGTCGTGATCGGTGAGGGCCAGAGTCTGAAGACAGACGCGACAGGCCGTGTGTCTTTCACAGCCCCTGCAATGCCGGGCATTCTGTTCGCCGAAGCGTCTGGGGCTTCGGCGGTTACCCTGATAGACGAAAGTTCCGTACCCGATGCGCAGACTGAGAAGGGAGAATTAGCGGTAGCTGCTGTGATTTCGCTGAAAGATCGTTTCACGATTTGTGGCGCAGGATTTCGCGGCGACGCGGATGCAAATCGCGTGATGATGAACGGTGACCGGGCTCTGGTTGTGGCTTCTTCGCCTGAATGCCTCGTTGTGCTCCCGAGCCCGAGAGCGACACCCGGTGCTGCGAAATTGACCGTCAATTCGTCTGGCAGTGATCGAAACGCCACAACTACTCTCGTCTCGCTCCAATTCGAAGCGCCTCAGACTGCGCCGGTGCCGGGGCAGAGAAGCGAGCTAACCGTGCATGTGGAAGGTTCAGACGTGCCGCTTAACGTAACGATTCAAAACGAAACCCCTGGAGTGCTGGAATTCCTAAAGGGAGACACGCAGGAAGTGAGAACGACTGGCGGAAGTCGTAATGTCGCGCAGGTGCAGATTGGCGCGATTCGTTCGGGCGATTATTCCTTTAGCGCAAGATTGATTCCGTCACCTGATCTTCCCGCAGCGGTGCGATATCTTCGAGCCGCAGCCCCGCTCGCACCGAAGGCACTGCAGCACCGCGTGAATGACGCAGCTGGCAAGCTTGCGACGCATCCCAAGGATCGGGAAAAGGTGCGACTGGACCTTGCAAAAATGATTTCCACCACGATCGCGGGCCACTTCCGAGTGCTACTAGAAGCAGCGCAAGCGGCAATCTAATTTTATTTACTCACTTGAGGCAGGTTCGAGGATCTTGGCAATTCCTTCTGGCAGCGCGCCCTGCGACATTTGTTCAAGTGTGTTCCGAGTGCGGCTGAGGCGGCTATCAGCTTCTTCGTAACTTTGTTGAGCGTGCCGCAGGTGGTTGCCGAGCTTGTCGTACACGTCTCCGAACGATTCGAACTGTTTCTTAAGCCCTTCTAGGCTGGCAACCAGGTGGCGGACATTTTCGGCAATTTTCTGCCCTTGCAAATTACTCGCGATGGCGCTCAGGCAAGCGTAGAACGTATTCGGAGATACGGGAAATACGTGCTTGCTGCGGCAGTATCCGTCCATCTGTCCGAATCTCGAGTCCTCGCTCATCAAGAGTTCATAGTAAACGCCTTCCGATGGAACGAACATGAGGGCGTAATCGAAGGTGCGCTCGTCGGGCAGAATGTATTTTTCCGCGATCGAGTCGGCGTGTTTACGCACTGCCGTACAGAACTCGCGGCGCGCATCATCACCTGTCTCAGCGAGCCTGCGGTATGCGTCGAGCGGAAATTTGGAATCGATGGGAAGCAGATGTTCGCCGGTGCGAACGATTGCGTCGACGATCGCGCCCGTCGATGGGAAGCGAAACTGCATTTCGTAGGCGCTACGGGGAAGGGCATCTTCGAGAAGCCGCTCAAGGGCGACCTCACCGAGGATGCCTCGAGTTTTGGCGCCTCCGAGGACGTTGTGGAGCGTTTGCGCTGATTGCGAAAGATCGCGTCCCGCTTGCTGCACCTCCCCCAGCTGTGTACTTAGCTTGCGAATGGCCTCGTTCGAGGCTTGTAGTTGCTGTGCCATCGATGCTTGAGCGGCGCTCGCGAGTTGACCGGAGGATGCGACGCCGGTTTGCAGTTCTTGTCTCACCTGGCCGAGCTGCTGCGTGACTGATTGCATGAGACTATTCATTTGCGTTAGGACGGTTTGTGACTGGGTTGTGAGCGAAGTCTGCATTTCCTGGCGGACTGCGGAGAGCTGGACGTCTGTACGTCGCGTGGCGGACCACAATATCGCGACGACCACCACGATTGCGAGGATGCCAAAAATGAGCCACACGGCTGGACTCATGATGGGAACGCCTTTCTTAATAGGCTGAATGTTAACGTCAAAGAGTCAGGGTAACACGATGCGTGTATGTTGCAAGGCTGCGCGCTTGTGGCCCACGCCAACTGAAATCTAGAAGTTAATTTTCAGTGCGAACTGAAACGTCCTCGGATCGTAGGCCGCTGTGGGCTGTCCAGCCGAGCACGTCCCTGAAATCGGATCGCAGAGCGGGTTGACGTCGCTCGCATTGAAGCGGTTCAACATGTTGAATCCATCCGCGATGATTTGCAGGTTGATGCGCTCCGTGATCGGAATCGTGCGCGAAATACGCAAGTCAATCTGGAAAAATCCAGGGCGCGCAAACGCGTTGCGCCCGAGCGTGCCGGTGCAGCCGAAGAATGGAGACGGAACATCGGGAAACGAAAAAGGCGTGCCGTCGCTGCCGATACATCGGTCCGGAGGAACAAATGCGAAGCCTTTGATGAAAGGTGAGCTAACCGATCCCGGTGGAGGTGAATTCGTTTTGATAAATGACGGACGGTTGGTGGCGGTACCGAAATCAAGGTTTGGATCCGAGCCGATCAGCACGTTATAGGGTCTGCCCGATGCAACCTCAACGACAGGCGAAACAGTAAAGTTCGCCAAGAATTTCTTCCAGAAGCCTGAATCGCTCTGATGGTAAGGGCTTTGGAAGACAGCACTGGTGATCCAGCGATGCCGCTGATCGAAATCTGAATTGCCGCGGTCGAGATTGGGAAAGCTGTTGTCCTGTGGATTGAGCAAGGTCGATAGGTCCGTGGAATCGTCGATCGTGTGCGAGTACGTCCAACTGGAAAGCAGTTCGATGCCACGAGAGAAACGCTTGGTCACCGTGAGAGTGAACGCGTTATACAGCGAATTTCCCGTTGAAGTTTGCGGATTTACGTCGCTCCACGGAATTTGGGTACCGGGAAAACCGGTTGGGAACCCGGCAGCGCCAGCGAGAGCGACGAGCGTGTTGTATCCGCCAGGAACCAAAGGCCCAAACGACGGGTTCGGTCCCGAAGGCCGGAAGAAATTAAAAACAGCGGCACTGCCAATGAAGCCGACGGGAGTCCCGCCGCAATTGGGGCCCGTAAAACCGAAACCCAAAATGCTCGGCGCGAGTGGACCAGCTGGCGTGCCAAAGGCAATGCTCCCGCCTCCGGCCGTGTTCACAGCGGGAATTGCGCCCGGGCATGCGGTGTTGATGTCCGCTGTACCCGGAACTTGGATGCCTTGGGGATTCGTGCCGGGTGTGACGAGGCCAGCCAGAATGGCATTGTGGTCATTGCTCGTAAGCAGACGCGGCTCGGCGACGCTTAGGTTAATGGTGCGGTCGAGATGCGTGCCGTGGGTGTAGTTGTATCCGAGGCTGATCTTCCAGTCCTTAGTTATCTCGCGCTCTATCGTCAGGTTGGCCTGCTGCGCGAGCGCATACTGAAAATTCTTCGTAACTGGAATCGTGAATGGCAGCAACGTCAGGGGGAATCCTGCTGTTATGAAATTCTGATTCGTAAAAATGGAATTCGCTTGAAACGGATTGAATCTCTGCTGATCCGGCTGATAGCACATGACGAACGGAAGAGCGGGCGGGATTGGAGTGCAACCGGTAAGCGCGCCGCCGGTGCTGGTCAGCAAACCCTGAAAAATATTTGTCGCGTTGAGCGCGAAGGGATTCAAGTCCGCGAAACAGCTTGCCCCGGAGCAGGGCGCGCCTCCAGCGGTTTCCAGAAGCGCTGAAGTAGCACCGTCCTCGGCAGTTGCAAGAAAGGCGAGAGCCAACGCCGGGTGGTCGTAGAAGAACCCATATCCCGCGCGAATCACGGTTTTGCCGTTGCCCCACGGGTCCCAGGCGACGCCGATCCTGGGCGCGACGTTGTTCGTATCCGTAGGAATTCCCTCGACAACGCCGAAAGCCTTCTCCCCAGCGGCATTCAAAGCTGTTGTGGGTTTGAAAATTGGCATCCATTCAATGTCATAACGCAGTCCGTAGTTTAGAGTAAGCTTGCGGTTTATCTTCCAGCTGTCCTGCGCAAAAACTCCGAGAGTCTTGACGTTGAAGGGCCGGTCCGATTGACCAATTCCTTGGATAAACGAGGTTGGCAACCCGAAACCGTAAGCCTGAACAGCAGAGAACCCAGGAGCGCCGGCTGCGGCGAAGGCATCGCTGATGGACCCGGCGCCGAGCCCACCGAACGAGTAAACACCGCCATAGTTCAATGTGAAGATCTGTGATTTCGAAGATCTCAGCTGAACTAAATTCGTATCCGCGCCAAACTTTAAAGTATGCGCGCCCTTAATCCACGTGAGATTGTCAGTCCACTGAAAACGCCGTTCAATGCGATCCTCCGTGGAAAAAGGCTCTCTCCCGAAGAACGCGAATCCCGTGATATTCACGGCAGGCAAATCTCCACCCGGAAGGGGAGAGAATCCGTAGTGCAGGCCTCGGCGCGCGTATTGAAAGCGGAATTCGTTGAACAGATTGCTGCTGATCGAAGTGGTGTGCTGCCCGACGATAGCAAGGTCACGGGTTTGCTGCTCTGAGGTGCGCGACCCTGCGTTCTGCCCGAAGTTCTGGTTCTCCGCGTTCACCTCAATTCCGGTAATCGTGGACGGAGAAACGCTGGCTCGAATAAACGAGCTGTTTTTTGGATTCCAGATGTGATCGAGCCTCAACGACCAGAGGCTGGTGCCCTCGGAGGTCGGGAAATTTCCGACAGTGGAAGCAAGCCCAACGTAGGAGACCGGCACAGTCGCATTGCTTGATGGGAAGATATTAAGGGGTGGAGGCAAGACGCCTGTATTTCCGAATATGGCGGTCTGTGCGCCTAACGAAGCGGCGCAGAAATACTGTGCGCCCAATACTGTTGGATTCGCGGCGATGAACTTGGCCTGATCGGGGGTCACTAAGCCCGATGTTTGCCCCGGGAAGCAGGGGGCTGGTGCAGAAATGCTTTCTAGGCCGAAATTGTCCTGACCGATGCTGGAAAACCCTGTTTCCTGCCGTCGCGTAATTTCGTAGCTGAAAAAGTAAAAGGTCTTATCCTTTTGTATCGGTCCTCCGATGGTCGCCCCGCCTTGAACGCGTGTATACGATTGCTTCACCGGAATGGCCTCAAAGCCGGTAGTGGCACTGGGAATAACCTTCACCGAAAATGGGTCGCGCGCTTGAAGTGCACCATTGCGCAGAAATCCGAAGACATCGCCGTGGACCTGGTTTGATCCGGACTTGGTTACGATGTTAACGACGCCTCCCATCGCGCGCCCGTATTCCGGCATGTAGTTGCTCGTAATTACCTGAAATTCCTGTACGGCCTCTTGCGATACGGTTGCCCGCACCCCGTTGACGGAATTGTCCACGGCATCCGCACCGTCTACTGAGACCTCGTTTGATCGGGCGCGCTGGCCTCCGAAATTAAGTCCGCTGGTGGGCGCCGCTCCGATCGAAGGTGTGTCGTCTCGTGCCGCTTGTGAATTCAAGAGCGTGAAGTTGATGTAGTTGCGCCCATTGATTGGAAGATTGTCGATCTGGGTTTGGCTAATCGTAGTGGAGACGTCAGTCTTTGTCGTCTCAACGAGATCGGGCGAGGCCATCACGCTGATGGTTTCGTTCGTCGTCTTGATCTGTAAGTGAGGGTTATATTCGGGAGTCGTGCCGAGCGCGAGTTTCAGAGATTCGTCCTTCATCGCTGCGAAGCCCGGCGCCTGTACTGTCAGCGAGTAAATTCCAGGGGGGATTCCGATAATCTCGTAACGCCCGTTCGAGTCGCTAGTCGCCTCTCGCTCGGCACCGTTCGCGGTATTCCTCAGCGTGATCTTGGCGTCTTTGACGATAAGTTGCTGCGGGTCAAAAACCGTACCCGACAAATTGACCGTATTCACCTGTGCTTCGATACGGCTGGACGTCGACAGAAATAGACCCGCGAGCAACAGCACCATGAATGCGGATTTCCCAAAGCGCATCGCTATATCCTCCCGGAATTTGTCGCGCTGAAATTGGATCGCGGATGTGCACTTGTTGACGCGCTTGTCGTGATAGACACAGGAGATCCGCTGATTCCTGAACGGAGCCTGAATTGAACCGGTAATGGAGGACTTGTAATCCACACCCCTAACGTTTGCAACAGGAAACTTTTCGCAATCTGCCGCAGTTGTTCAAACAACCAGCAGGGAAGCTTTGGCAAGAATGTGAAGAGGTGTCGGAAGAACGGAAAGCCTGAAATACGTCAGATTTGCTCTAGTTTTGGCTCGTCGAACCGGTTAATTGAACGAGCGCCTCTGGCGCCGACGGTGGAGCTGCGTCTATTGTTTGTGGCCCGCGCCAGAAGTCGACTACTGCGATCTGGTGCACGCACGAAACTGTGCAACGAGGGGCACAGCCTTTCTTTGTTAGAAATTCTCGCTGTCGCTGCTCGTCTGAGTAATTCTCGAGTGGAATGCCCGGGTATCCCCGCTGTTGCGAGCAGTAATGTACTAAGCCGTCCTCGCAGATATAGAGATAGCGAGAACCGGCCCGGCAGCGCCAGTTGTTCTCGCGTCCCTTCGCGATATTGTGTTGGAAATAGTTCAGGCGAGAGAACGACTTCTTCCCTAACGACATTATCTCTTCGAAAACTTGTTGATCCCTCTCGCCCAAAGGCTGGAGCTGGCCGTTTCCGTCATGGATGATGCCCACAGTAGAGGTGAATCCCAAATCGATCGCGCGATGTGCCACTCGCAACGCATCTTCCGGACTGCATACCCCGCTGCCCAGCACGGAATTGATGTTGATGTGAAAGTCAGCATGTTCGGCTAGCAGTGCGAGTTTTTGGTCGAGCACCTTCAGACTTTTCTTCGAGACATCGTCCGGCATCACGTTGTCGATGCTGATTTGCAAGTACTCGAGGCCAGCACGATTCAAACGCTCGATGCGATCCGCGACTAGCAAATAGCCGTTCGTAATCAGTCCGGCAATGATTCCATTCTTGCGAATCCTGGCAATGATGGCGTCCAGATCGGGATGGAGCAAGGGTTCGCCGCCACTGATGGTAATTACTCCGGTCCCCATTTCGCCGAGCCGGTCGATTCTACGGAACATTTCCTCCGTCGGAACCGGACTCGAAACATCGTCAAACTCGTTGCAGTAGGTGCAGGCGAGATTGCAACGCCGCGTGGGTATGATGTGAACCAGCAACGGGTGGCGCGTCGAAATAAGTCCCTTCGCAATCATACGAATAGACCGCAGCCTGCGATGGGCCGCCAGAGACTTGCGTCGAATTCTCTTTGTAAGTTTCACAATCTTCGCTGGTTTAGCTGCTCACCACGAAGGCGACATGGCAATTTCGTATCAGCCAAGCTTCAATTATGCCACAGCGCCACAAAGTTCCCAGGAACGATTGTTTCGAAAGCGACATTTTCCCGATGCGATTGCGCGGTCCCGTTCATGTACAATCCCGGTTCTTCAAATTTATGCAGTCGGCACAAAGGCTGCGCAATGTTCGAGGCGAGGCAGGTTGGTAAACAAAGAGGCCAAATGAAACGCTCCCTTCAATTAGGCGTCGCGATTCTATGGATACTCGCGGTTCCTGTCGCTTCGGCTAGGCAGCATGCAACTGCCGTACAGAAGAAAATCAAAGTGATTGCTGACCAGGACAGTGCTGGGCCGCAGGGCACTAACTTTCTTTCATTGCTCATGTTACTCCGCGCTCCGCAAATCGATCTTCTTGGCATCACTACGATCAGCGGCGATCAATGGGTGGATCCAGCCACAGTATTTGCACTCTGGGCCACAGAGCAGGCTGGGCGCACGGATGTTCCTGTGATCAAGGGCGCGGAAATGCCGCTCCTTCACACTCAGCGCGAACAGGAACTGCTCGAGAAGCTCTACGTCTCCCATCCAACATGGCACGGTTCTTTCAATCCCGATGCACCGCCTCCCAGCGAGACGTGGCCGCCGCCGGGCGGTTATCCCAAGGTAAAGGCGAGGTTAGGCCGCGCTGCGGACTTCATTATTGACACGATTCGCGCGAATCCCGGCGAGGTCATCCTGTATTGCGCGGGCCCGCTGACAAACATCGCGCTCGCAGTGCGAATGGATCCCGGAATTGTCGCGTTGACAAAAGCGATTTATATTATGGGCGGCAGCTCACGCGGTGGTTTCGAACTCAACTGGTGGTGGGATCCAGAGGCCGCTGCCATCGTAATGCGCGAGCCGTGGAAGCAAATTGTGGTCAGCCCGGCTGAAGCGGGAGGCCAAGTCTGGTCGAGCAAGCAGCTCATGCAACGGATTGTGGACGCCGGTGGCCCGCTCGCGAAACACGTCAAGCAGCTTTATGTTGACTTCCAACCACCGGCCGGGACCACCCTATGGTCGGCGATGTGGGACGAACTTCTAGTCGCCGCCCTGATCGATCCTTCGGTGATTAAGGAATCTGAGACGATGTACCTCGACGTGGATATCGAGCACGGGCCGAAGTATGGCGACACGGTCGTGTGGAAACAGCCCGAAGAAATCCCTACGTTTTTCCTGCCCTACAGCGGCCCTCGCCCGCGCGACGATGCAAAATGGCAGGACCATCTGACGCCGCCTGAACAATTACATCCCGCGAACGTCGAGACGAAGGTCAACGTCGCAAAGTTCGAAGAAGTTTTCGTAGACCTGATGAGTCACTGATTGTCGATCTCGATCACGGTTATTTCATCTGTACAGTCTTACTTATTCTAGATAACTATCTTTCTCAAGAGCGACGCTGGGAGAATTGTCATTTTCTCGGTCTTAGCGATGACACCCGCCGACCATGGCAACTTACCGTTTCGAGCGCCACACCAGCTCAGTTGGATTCGTTATGCCTCTTTGTTCTGTCGAGCCTAACGCTTCACAAATTTCTTTTGGCATTATTATCGCTTCTTCCCGAAGGCCAATCGTCGGCAGAGCCGGACTGATTTCTGCGGACGGGGACCGTTCCGAGGAGGGCTTGTGAGTTGACAAACTCAAAATATGACGAGTATCCTTCTTTTGTGTCCGCCGAACGTCGGCCGGGGCACTCTAAGCCAGACTAGGACGCCGGTCTTGGGGTTCACTTTTTACGGACGGAGTGTCCAAGATGGCGCACAGAAAATCGTCAAGTATCGCCAAACCCAGCCAAAAAAACCCCGAACGAGCGTTCCCCCGCCGCAGGCAGCACGAATAGCCGGTCGTTTTATCAGCGGTGAGAGTATTCGCAAAATTTCTCGCGAAGAACACCGTGATCGCGAAACGGTTAAAAACATTGTGCAAGGCCCCGACGTACAGCAACATATTTTACTGTTGCGTGCCGAATTTTTCGGCGTGGGAGCGGATGCCGTTGATGCAGTTCGGCACCAGCTAAAAGAGGGGAAAGATGGCCGGCTAGGCCTTGAAGTTCTGAGGGATGTTGGCGCGGTTCCGTCGAAACGAGAACTTTACGAAATAACACATAGAAACAAACTAGGACGAGGCAATGCTGGAACGGATCCTAAATCCGAGTGATTCGGGAGATTGACGCAGCCGAAGAAGTTGTTCAGTAGCAATTGCATTTTGTTTTTGATCCTCTCCGTACACACCGGCCGGAATTTAGCGTTCCCCAGCGCTAAATTCCGGCGCTTACATTTCATATCAGCATACGTTCGCGTAGTGCAGATGACGTGTCCAAAAAATAATTTTGGCAAAAATTACGGGCCCGGAATCCCCACGGCTACCTTCATAAATGCCTTAATAGATTACTCCTTTCCGGTCAGCATCCACTCGATCGACTTTTCAAATTCCTGACCGATTCTTAGCAAAATGTCCGCTCCGATTTCTTTTTCACCGCGCTCTATAT
>Ga0210399_10005289_pt1 | contig 10028 bp, 9 predicted proteins | sample IncBWC14MmetaG_FD_150865 | JGI IMG/M metagenome (GOLD analysis project Ga0210399, IMG submission 150865) | Forest soil microbial communities from Barre Woods Harvard Forest LTER site, Petersham, Massachusetts, United States - Inc-BW-C-14-M | ecosystem: Environmental > Terrestrial > Soil >...
ATCCAGCCGCGGATCGTCGATCGCAATCAGTTTCCCCGTCCGGTCCTTCACTCCCAGGCCGAGATCCTTCAGCACCTTTAGCCCGCGTGCGCCCCGCCGCACGGCATCATCCAGTTGCGCTACCATCTCGGCGCTGAAATTTGCGTCGTCAATCTTACTCCAGTCGTATTGCGCGAAGACGATGAAGCGGTCGGGATAAGGCTTCACCATCTTGTCCAGCACGCGCTGCAATCTGTCGCCCCACATTCCGGTGAGAATCACTATCTTTTCCACGTTGGCGCGATTCATTCGCCGCACTACTTCCTCCGGCGGAATCTCTTCTCCGTGAATGCCTCCGGCGTCGTCCACATGATTATGCATGTCAATCACCGGGAACTTTGCGCGTGGAACTTCGTGCGCTTCCGCGTGCATCATCGACTTCGGATCGAAATCCCTCAGCAACAAGGTCATGTTCTTCGACGCGTTCGGGTCCTGGCTGTATTTGATCTCTTGCTTCGAATTGGAGTCCTGCGCCTGGCTGTTGTCCTGGGCGAGCAAGAAAGTCGGCGCGAGAACCAGCGCAGCCGCACTGACTAGGAAAAAGATCACTTTGGAACTGGCAACCGAGGTTCGCATTTCTGGGAAGCCCCCTTCCGGAAACTTGCGATACACCCCACTCAAGGCAATCACGGCTCAAGGTCAGCAAGGATTCTACGCACATGCGAAAGGAAAAGAAACAAAAAGTAACAAAAGGAAATTTGCTGCCGGCAACCTCTTTTTCGTGTAACCGCCAACCAGGCCATTTACGCCTGTAATTTTATTTGCGCTCTGTGTTTGTGAACTATCGCCGCAAGTGACTTAGCAGCTTCAGTGAGCTTGTGCGCTTCATTCCTGCGAAGAGCCCCAAGATCGGCAAGTTCCGCGCCTATTCCCAACGCAAAGGCCCCAGCAGTGAAATATTCTTCCGCATTCTTTAGATTGACCCCACCCGTGGGGATAAATCGGCAATCGGGGAACGGCGCCCTCAGCGCTTTGATGTGACTCGGGCCCCCCCCGCTCCCGCACGGAAAAATTTTGATTACGTCCACACCCAATTCCTTCGCCGCCATGACTTCAGTTGGGGTGAACGCGCCGGGGATGGCCAGCACTCCGTGCTTCGCAGCGGTATGAATGACCTCGGGAGCCAAGCCGGGGCTAACCAGGAATCGTGCCCCCATCTCAATACAAATCTCCGCTTGCTTTGCGTTCAACACCGTCCCCGCCCCGATCAAAAAATCACCGTTGGCGCGCGCCACCTCGCGCAGTACTTGAGGTGCATCCGGGACGGTCATCGTAATTTCCACAACGGAAATTCCCCCCGCGCAGACCGCTTCCACCGCCCGCGAGGCCTCGGCCGCATTTGCCGCGCGAATCACCGGCACAATGCCGATCTCGCCGATTCGCCGGATGATTTCTTCTACGTTCATCTTTTGCTCCGCGGAGTTATTTCCGTTCACGCATCAGCGCGAAATGCGCGCCGTTCCGCCCTTCATTGCCTGCAAAACCTCCTGCAAGTTGGCCATCGAGGCGTCCCCAGGCGTCGTCATTGCCAGCGCGCCATGAGCCGCGCCGCACTCCAGCGCCCAGACGATGCCTTTTCCCGACAGCAACCCGTAGATCAGGCCGGAAGCGAAAGAATCGCCTCCTCCCACGCGATCGAAAATTTCCAGATTCTCCCGCTTCACCGCTTGATGAAACTCCCCGTCCGCATAGGCGATGGCGCCCCAATCGTTGCGGGTCGCCGTCTTCGCGTTCCGCAGCGTTGTAGCCACAACGGAGAGGCCGGGAAAATCGCGCCTCACCTTCTCGATCATCTTCTTGAAGAATCCGGGATCGAGATTAGAGTGAGCCACATCGAGGCCCTCCACTTCGTAGCCCAGAGCGGCCGTAAAATCCTCTTCATTCCCGAACAACACATCCACCTTGGAAACCAGCGCCCGATTCACGGCTTGCGCTTTTTCCTGGCCTCCATCGGATGACCACAAGGAAGCGCGATAATTCAGGTCATAGGAGACGATTGTGCCGGCGCGTTTTGCCGCCTCCATTGCTTCCCGCGCCACAACTGGCGTAGTTTCCGAAAGGGCGCAGAAAATCCCTCCCGTGTGAAACCAGCGCGCTCCCTGCTCCGAAAAAATCTTTTCCCAGTTTGTTTCTCCCGGCTGCATTTGGGATACAGCGGTATGACCACGGTCGGAGCAGCCCAGAGCCGCACGCATCCCGAAGCCGCGTTCCGTGAAGTTCAATCCATTTCGCACCGTGCGTCCCACTCCGTCGTACTTCACCCAGCTCAATTGCTCCAGACTTACGCCGCCTTGTAACATGAGGTCTTCGATTAACCGGCCGATGGGGTTATCGGCCAGAGCGGTAACGATTGCGGTCTCCATCCCAAAGCAGCGCCGCAGTCCGCGGGCCACGTTGTATTCGCCGCCGCCTTCCCATGCGCGGAACTCGCGTGCCGTGGAGATCCGCGTGTCACCGGGATCCAGTCGCAGCATCACCTCGCCCAGGCTGACCAGGTCCCACTTGCATTTTTCCTTTGCTCTAATCTTCATGGTTCGTTCCGATCCCCCATCAGGACACCACTTTCGTGGTTGGGATCAACCTGCGCTCCGGATCAACCAGCAGCCAGGCAATCGCACCCGCAACGCTCAATAGAGCTGCCACAAGAAAGGAGGAGGTCCAACCGTATTGCTGTGCGATCGCCGGTGTGAGCGACGCGGTCAAGGCGCCACCGAACTGTCCGCCCATGTTCATAAATCCAGAAGCCGAGCCCGCGCTTTCCCCGGCAATATCCGCGGTGATTGACCAGTACGAGCTTTGCGAGAGATACAGCGCACCCGCGCCGCCAGAAAGGACAATGCTTGCCACAGGAGCACTTGTAGCCCGCGAACCTAAGACCAAAAAAGCCGCGGCGAGAAGCAGCGCCAGAAAAGCGACTCCGCAGCGTCCGACGCGTTTGCCATAAGCACGCGAGAGCGCGTCATTGATCGCACCCCCGGACAAGCTACAAGCAACTATGGCCAGCGGCGGGAGGGTGCTATACAGTGCGCTGGCCTTCAGGTCCATGCCGCGTACCTTTGCCAAATAGATATAGAACCAACTGAAGAATATCCATGCCACGTAGCCGAAACAAAAGTAGCTTGCCGTCACCACCAGAATGCTTTTGCTGGTGAGAATGCTGCGCCAACTGATAAAGGGGACGGAAGAAAACTCGCCCCCCTTATCAGTAGAATTTCCCGTGCTTGAGCCAACCGGCGCGGCATGCGCGCGGTACTTCTGGATTAAAGAAAGCTCCGACGCGTTCACCGATGGATGCAGTTCGGGCTTGTCTCGCGCGATGAGATACCAGACGATTCCCGCAAGCAACCCAACGAGTGCGCTAACCCAAAAAGACGAGCGCCATCCGTAGTGGATCATCAGATAACTGACAACGAGGGGGGCTATTCCAGCTCCGGCCCCCACGCCCGCGAAGATCAATCCGTTAGCCTTACCGCGCTCCTGCGAAGGGATCCATTGCGACACGAACTGGTTTGAAGAGGGATAGATAATGGCCTCACCAGCTCCGAGAAGAAATCGCACCAGGATGAAGAAAACCACGGCACCCCAGACTTTGGTCGGCAACGAGGCCGTCAGCGCCGTGAAGACTCCCCACCAGATAACGCCAACCGTAAGGACTCGCCGCGGACCGAAACGGTCCACCAGCCACCCGCCGGGCGTTTGAAACAATGCGTAGCCCAGCAGGAATGAAGTGAACACCCACCCCAGTCGCACCTGGCTCAGGTGGTATTCCTCCGCCAACGAACTCCCCGCAATTGAAATGTTCACCCGATCCAGATAGGAAATTCCGCTCAGCACGAACAGCCAGAACACCAGCACCCAGCGAACACCGCTCGCTCCGTTTCCGCTCATGAAAGCCGCCGAGCAAATACCCGGAGCTTGTTATGTCCATTGGTGCTCAAAAAGTCCTCGTTTGCGTGAAAAGGTTCCATTCGTCAGGCGGCGTGCGCTTTCAGAACCGCCACTACCGCTTCGGCTATGACCTTGTCTTCGCCGGGTTGCAGCATGAAAGAGTTCAGCGAGAGGACTTCGCCCTCTTCTCCCGCGCTCAGCACAATCGCGGGTTTGCCCTTGCGCAGCGCCCCGGCAATCTCCCTGGGAGTTGCAGCGATCTTTTTGTCCCACAGTATTTTCAGGTGCGGAACGTGGTTGGCGATGTCCGGCACAAAGAATTTCGTCGTGACCCCTGGAACTTTCGAAACCTCGGTCGAAATCAGTTCCAGGCGATTCTGCCATTCCTTGTTGAGCGCTTCGTGGTCTTCCTGGAGGTAGCACTCCAACGCCTTCACCATGCCGACGATTTCCTCTTTCCCGACTTTCTGGCTGCGCCCGATCGTGTCTTCATGCGGGCTGTTGTTCAGAAGCGCGTAGCTCACCAGGTCTTTGCGCCCGACCAGCAGTCCCGCGCATTGCGGGCCGCGGATGGCCTTGCCTCCGCTGAACGCGATCAGGTCGTACCCCATGTTGGCGTAATCCCAAAGGTGCGACACGGGAGGAGTGTCCGCCGCGGCATCAATAAACGTGGGTACCTTATATTCCTTTCCGAATTTCGCCCACTCCTCCACCTTGATCTGCCCAGCGGCGTTCGCGAAATTCGTAAAATGCATCATCGCCGTTTTTTCGTTGACGGCCTTTCGCAAATCGTCGCGGTCCACAATTTCCACCAGCCGGATCCCGGTGGCGCGCAGCTGATGATCAAACGGATTGCGGTGCGATTTCTGAATGATCACCTCGGACTTCATCCCTGCCAGATCGGGAATCTGCCGGATGAACTGGGGGTTGTCCTTCGTTAGGATTCCCGCCAGCCCCGAGAGCATCGCTGCCGCGGCTCCGCAGGTAACCAGCGCGGAATAATCCGGCGGCAGCTTCAACATTTCCGCGATTCGTTTTCCGGCGGCCACCTCAAGTTCTGGAATGTTGACGAAATGCTGCCCAGCCAGGGCCATCACCGATTCCACCTCCGGGCGCATCAGGGATCCGCCCAGCATGGTCATGGTTCCCTGACCGTTGATCACGGTTGTAACGCCCAGTTCCTCATACACGTTTCCCGTCTGACCAAAACCCTTGACGGAACCGTCGTTGACTAGACCGGACGGGTTCACGGCCGGCAGTTTTCTCGCGCCCAGAATCATGGCTGTCAACGAACTAATACCAGTCATGAAGCCACGACGAGTCCATTTCGTACTGAAGTTCATCGTTTTCTCCTCGTCCAGCTATTTGCGAACGACTGCGGCCGTGCAGTTGATTTCCACCAGTGATTGGCCGGGCAATGCAGCAACGGCAACCGTTGTTCTTGCAGGCCCTCCGTTCGGGAAAAAAGTCTTGAAGACCTTGTTCATCCCGTCGTAGTCCTCGATCTTGGTCAGGTAAACGGTCAGTTGCAGGATGCTATCCATCGCGCCACCGCCGGTTTCCACGAGCGTCTTCACGTTGTCCATCACTTTTTGCGTGTGGGTCTCGATGTCAAAAGCGAATTTCCCTTCGGGATCATGGGAATGTGCGCCCTGCCCCGCGATGTAGATCACCCCGTTGTGAATGATCAGCGGCGTGATGAATCCTGTGCCAGCTGGTTTGCCTTCATAATTCAACTTCTGAACACCGCTTGGGGCCTGCGTGGCGGCTGGAGTCGACCCGGAGAATAAACTGGCAAAGCCGGTGCCTGCCAGCAGGGAAGCGAACTTTGTTGCGAAACCTCTGCGATTGCTGAATGTTGAAGACAAGATACCCTCCTGAACGAACATGGACTTCGATTCACAAACGAAAACAGAAAACGTCACTTCCGGCGGCGATGGCGACCCGTTGAATCCCATTCACCGAGAAACTCATGGGCGAGGCTGTTATGTTTTGGCCGGTAGCGAAATGCCAGAGGGGAGCGCCCGTGCTGGCGTCCACCGCTTCGAACGATTCGGCATCGTCTCCGAAAAAAACCAGGCTGCCTGCCGTGGTCATCGTGCCAGCGCTCGATCGCCCGGAGCCCACTTGCGGATATTTCCAGGCCGGCTTGGAGGTTAAAACGTCGTACGCCAGCAATATTTTTTTGCCCGTGTCGCCAGGACTCCGCTTCGCACCGGTCGCGTAGTACATGTGCCCGGGAACGAATTTTTGTTCCCCGCGAAAATAAATGCTGCAGTTTTCCGACGCCAGAAAATAAAAGAGGCCGGTCGTCGGATTGAAGGAAGGCGCGTACCAGTTCGTGGCACCGGAAAAACCCGGGCAAACGCGAGAGCCTTTCTCCGTCGGGATCACTCCAGTAAGAATGGGCCGTCCGTCCCCATTGATCCCGTTTGCCCAATTTAATTTCTCCGCAAAGCGAGCAGCGGAAAGAAATTTTCCGTCCACGCGATCCAGTACATAGAAATAACCGTTGCGGTTTGCTTCGACCAGCAGTTTCCGCGCTTTCCCCTGGTATTCCGCATCAACCAAAACGGGAGTCTCCGTCGCGTCGTAGTCGTAGAGATCGTGCGGCGTGAATTGGAAATGCCACTTCAGCTTTCCCGTATCCGGATCCAGGGCCAGGAGGCAATCCGTGTAAAGATCATCGCCGGGCCGCGTGTCTCCGTTGAAGTCCGGCGCGGGATTGCTAGTTCCCCAAAACAATGTGTTCAATTCCGGGTCGAACGTACCCGGCATCCATGTAGTGCCACCACCGAGGAGGTAGGCGTTGCCCGGCCAACTCTCCGATCCCGGCTCGCCTGGACCGGGTATGGTCCAGAATCGCCATGCCAGCTTTCCTGACTCCGCGTCGTATGCCGAAACGAATCCGCGAACGCCGTCATCGCCTCCGGACGTCCCCACGATCAACTTGTCCTTTACGAGCAAGGGGGCGCTGGTGGCGCCGTAGTTTTTGTTGCCATCCGTGTAAGCCACATCCCAAATCAGATTGCCGGAACGCGCATCGAGGCACAGCAAGTGGGCATTGTCAGTCTCCAAGTACACGCGCGAATGCCATATTGCCACGCCACGGTTGTGATGCTCTGCCGCGTCGTCGATCAAATCCTGCGTGACCGGCCGCGCGTAGTGCCAAACAATCCGTCCCGTCAGGGCATCCAGCGCATACGCGTTGTTGGCCGAGGTCACGAACATAATGCCTTCGTTTACGACCGGGGTTACTTCCAACGCGCTTGAATTCGGCGCATGAAAAACCCAGCTCACTCGCAATTGGCTCACATTATTCTTGTTGATCTGATCCAGAGAACTAAACCGTCTCCCTGTGTAGTCTCCGTTGTAGGACAGCCAATTCGCCCCGATTGGCTGGGAAAGCAATTTTTCAGGCGCAAGATCAATTTTGGCAACGGCCGAGTTTTGCTCGGACGGCGCAAGGTTTCCCAGCATCGCCAGGCAACCGGCCAGCACCGCCGCCGCAAGGAAGTACCCTCTCCGGCTCATGAACCCTTCACGCCTCCGTCTTCGAACCTCGGGCATTCTGCATTCGATCGAGAAATTTCGATTATTTCGCGGCGATCTTTCGACGCGAAACGGGACGCTCTCTTCGCACTTTCCTCTCGTGCCGCGCGGTCGCTCGCTCCAAGGCAACTGGATGGTTCTTAGTCCCCTGAAACCCAAGTTCATGCGATATTTTTATTCCGGCATCGCGCACCAGTGGCGCAATTTCGCGGAGACGGTTTGTGGACATCCGTACGGCCGGGCCTGTCACGCTCAAGCTCGCGTTTACCGCGCCCGTGTGGTCCCAGATCGGTGCCGCGATGCAGCGGATATGCGGCTCGTGTTCTTCCAGGTCGCAGGCAAATCCATCTTTTCTGACTCTCATCAGTTGGGCGTGTAATTCCTGAATGCTCCCGACAGTATTCTCCGTAAAGCGGCGCAACTCCAATTCATTGACAACCCTCTCCTGCTCCTCCGGATCCAGATAGGCAAGCATCACCTTGCCCACCGCCGTGCAGTAGAGCGGAACGCTGGCTCCAATCCGCGAGTGAATCCGCAGCGGTTCGGGAGATTCCATCTTTTCGATATATACAGCCGTCAACTTGTGCCTGACCGTAAGGTGAACAGTTTCCCGCGTGCTACGGTTCAACTGTTCCAGGTGAGCGAAGCTCGCCTTTCGAACATCCAGTTGTTCGCGAGCTGCCTGTCCGAGCGATACACAAGCCACGCCAAGGTGATAATTGTTCAGCTCATCCTTGGCAAGAAACCCTCCCGCTTCCAAATTGACCAGAAAGCGGTGGACCGTGCTCACGGGCAGAGCGGAAAGCTTTGCAATTTCTGAGGCAGGGAGCCCTCGCCCAGCCTGGCCCATTAGTTGCAACATGCGCAGGCCGCGCTGAAGGGATGTGATGTTGTATTCCCGCTTTTGGACACTCATTAGAAAGGGTCTGCCCTGGTGAAAAATGAAAATCAAATTCACTACATGAAAACATATACTACAGACGCCGAATAGAATCCAGTCGCAATTCCGGCCGTTCAGAAGCAAGCAATTCCTACAGGCGGCCCAACTGCTTTACACCCTCCATGATTGACCGCGCCTTCTCGATGATCGGGTACATGGAGTGTTCTTTGAAGTCCAACTGCTGGGCCAGGGCAAGAACCTTCTCCGCCGACTCACGGGGGACAACCGCAACGCCGTCAGCGTCAGCCACCACAATGTCGCCGGGTCGCACCGCAACTCCGTCGCACTGGATTGGCACGTTCGCGCCCGCAAACCGGTAGTGATGCACCGAGGTAGACGGGACGATGCCCGTTGCGAACACCGGGAAGCCAATTTTAGCCAAATACGCCACATCCCTTACCCCGCCGTCGATCACCGCACCTGAGAAATTGCGCGCAGACATCGCCGTTCCCATCAGACCACCCATTCCTGCGATGTCGGCGCCCTGGTCGACTTGCATCACGTACACGGAATTCCTGGGTCCTTCGTCAATGGCTGAGAGCATGCCATTCAGCGCCGCAGGGTCCTCATTCTCCTCCTTCTTGAGATGGACCGTCAGGGCGAAACCAGCGAACTTGCTCGGGAAGATCGGCCGCATCCTGTGCGTCATGTAAAGCTTCTTGCCGAGCATTTGTTCCAGTGCGTCGGAGACCGAAGCCACTTCGACGTGCCGGAACGATTCGATCAGGGCGGCGTCATCCTTCTTGGACGAATCCTGCGCGGCCTCGGCGCGCCCCTTTTTGCTCAAGAAGACTGCACCAGTAATCGCAAAAATGAAGAGTGAGATTATTAGGAATACTCGGCCCGCGGTTCGCCGGGAATTCACGAACGGTTTCATGGTTTCTTCCTTTATACTTCGCGCTTCTATGCAGCGATTTCCTGCAGTCAGGCTAAATCCTTCGAAATGTTTGACGGAAGTTGCCCGCCACAAAAAACTCAATCCAACGGCTTTCCTCAGAAAATGGTTGACACATCCCGTGCGGCTGGGCTATTTGCTTACACACCCGGAGAGATTTTATCATTAGAGCGCAGGTTTCACCAGTTGAAAAATCGTGTTTCCTCGCACTGATGCTTGATTTCAGCCGGTATCTCAGCTTGGCTGGGTCTTTTTTTTTCGTACCTATGGGCCTCATTCAGGAATTTCGAATGTTCGTTGCTAGCCGCTGTAATCATTTAATCGTTGCGCCTCTGTCAAAAATCATGCGCCGACTGACGAGCTTTGCCGCTGTTGCTTCGTTCGCGGCCTTTGCCTTGTATGCTGCTTCGCCGCAGGATGGGCAAAAATCCGTGGTGAAACGTCCGCCACCCTCCCCTTCAACATCCGGCGGTCAACAAACCTTCGACTCCTCCTGCGCGTCGTGCCACGGATTGGATGGCAGAGGCGGTGAACGCGCACCCGACATCGCAACCCGCCCGGAGATCGCACGCCTCTCCGACCAGGACCTCTTGAAAGTCCTGCGCTCGGGCATTCCCGAAAAAGGTATGCCTTCCTTTGCCGCGCTCGGATCGGCCAAGCTTTCCGCTTTGTTGAGTTACGTGCGATCTCTGCAAGGAAAGGGAATTGCGATGC
>Ga0210399_10005290_pt1 | contig 10028 bp, 10 predicted proteins | sample IncBWC14MmetaG_FD_150865 | JGI IMG/M metagenome (GOLD analysis project Ga0210399, IMG submission 150865) | Forest soil microbial communities from Barre Woods Harvard Forest LTER site, Petersham, Massachusetts, United States - Inc-BW-C-14-M | ecosystem: Environmental > Terrestrial > Soil >...
AACGCTCGGGCTATGGGCGAGTTCGGCGCCGTATCGGTGGTCTCCGGACACATTCGCGGAGTCACCAACACCATGCCCCTGCACGTCGAGATTCTCTACAACGAGTACAACTACACCGCCGCATTCGCAGTCGCCTCGCTGCTGGCATTGCTGGCATTGCTGACGCTGGCGGGGAAAAGCATTCTTGAATGGCGCCAGCCTGAGCTGCGCCACGCGGCGCGCGTGCCGCGCGATCGGACCCGGAGAGCCAATACATGAGCATCGCATTACGCGGCGTCACCAAGCAGTTCGGCGAATATGCCGCGGTCGAGAACATCAATCTCGATGTTGCCACCGGCGCCTTGATGGCGCTGCTGGGCCCCTCGGGCTCCGGCAAAACCACACTGCTGCGAATCATCGGCGGCCTGGAAACACCGGATCGGGGCCAGGTGCTGTTCGACGGTCAGGATGCGACCCTATGGCCCATCGGCGATCGCAAGGTCGGGTTCGTTTTTCAACAGTACGCATTATTTCGTCACATGACGGTATTCGAGAATGTGGCGTTCGGATTGAAGGTAAAACGCCGCCGCGAGCGGCCCTCGACGCCGGACATCCGCAACAAGGTGCAAGACCTGCTGGCGCTGGTGCAGCTGAGCTGGGCGCCTGACCGGTATCCCGCCCAGCTATCGGGCGGTCAGCGGCAACGCGTGGCGCTGGCACGCGCTATGGCCATCGACCCTCAGGTGCTGCTGTTGGACGAACCGTTCGGTGCCTTGGACAGCCAGGTGCGCCACGAACTGCGCCGCTGGCTGCGGCGCCTGCATGATGAATTGCATTTTACGAGCATCATCGTCACGCACGATCAGCAGGAGGCCATCGAGGTGGCGGACACGGTGGTCGTGTTGAATCAGGGCAGAATCGAACAGGTCGGCATTCCCGGCGAGATTTACGACCTGCCCGAGTCGGCTTTCGTGCACCGTTTTCTCGGGCAGGTCAACGAACTGCCGGTACTCTTGCGCGATGGGCGTGCCTATGTCGGTCCCATCGATATTTCCGCCGCCGCTGACGTGCAGACGGGTAGTGCAAAGAACATCGCGCTGATCCGGCCGCATGAGATCGAGATCGGCCATGCGGATTCGGGTTGGCCCGCAGCCGTGGTCGCCGTGCGCGTCATCGGACCGGTCGTGCGCCTCGATCTATGCGCCGAGGGTCTACCCATTCATGAGCCGCTCGAAGCGGAAATCAGCCGCGAACGATTTGAGGCAGAGCGATTCACTGTGGGCCAAAGAGTCGGATTGCGCTTCAGGCGCTGGCAGGTATACCCGGCCGCAGCTTGAACGCCAACCCGAGGTCATTCGACGGCTGGTAGGCGGCGCTGAAGGTCGAGAACGCCGTGGCGGCGTCCTCCAGATCCGATTCGGGCAGCTCGAAGCTGTTGAAGCCGCAGCGCGCCATGAAAAACAATTGATCGCGGCGCACGAAGCCCAAGGCACGCAGCTCGCCCTTGAAATTCCAACGCTCGCGCAGCAATCGTGCCTGCGTGTAGCCGCGCCCCTCGCTGGGCCCGGAAAATTCCGCGCCGATCAGTGCGAAGCGCGCCAGATCCGGTGCCAGCTGTTCAACTTTGTGGGCGGGCGAAAGCACCACCCCTAGACGGCTGCCGCGCTTGGCCCAAGTATCGGGCTCGGCCTGCCACTGATCGAAAGTCACAATGAGCGGCACGGCCGTGTCGGCCGGCGCTTCCGCAACATAGCGCCATTCATCGACAACTATTTGACGATCACGCAGCAAGCGGCGCGGCATATACCCTTTCCTTGAATGGTTTCACGCCCAGGCGCCGCACGGTATCGAGGAAGCGCTCTTCCGGCTGACGCTGCTGCACGTACACGTCCAAGAGGCGCGCAATCGTCTCGGGGACTTGGGTCTTGGCGACCGACGGGCCGATGACCGATCCCAAAGAAGCATCGGCGCCGGCTGCACCGCCGATGGTGATCTGATACCACTCCTCGCCGCCCTTATCCACGCCGAGAATGCCGATGTTGCCGACATGGTGATGTCCGCACGCATTCATGCAGCCGGACATCTTGACGTCCAGCTCGCCCAAATCATAGATGTAGTCGTAGTCGTCGAAGCGCTCGTTGATGAGCTTGGCGACATCGATGGAACCGGCATTGGCCAGGCTGCAAAAGTCCAGTCCCGGACAGCAAATCATGTCGGTCAAGGTGCCGATGTTCGGCGTCGCGAGGCCCGCTCCTTTGAGCGCTTGCCACAGCTCGTAGCTCTTACCCTGTTCGACATCGGCCAGCAGCAAATTCTGCGTATGCGTGACGCGTACCTCGCCAAAACTGTAGCGATCGGCAAGATGCGCGATCAATTCCATCTGCGCGTCGGTGGCATCGCCGGGTGGCATGTCAGGCTTTTTCAGCGACACATACACGGCTCGATATCCGCTCACCTTGTGTGCGGCGGTGTTATAGCGGTACCAGGCGCGAAATTCAGTCTCTTTGCCCGCATCCGGTTCGCAGTCCGGCAGCGCGCGGTACGCCGGCGGATCGAAAAACGCGCGCATGCGCGCGATTTGAGCGTCATTGACGCGCGGGCCGGTATCCCGGAGCAGTTCCCACTCGGCTTCCACCCGTCTCCTGAATTCCTCTATTCCCAACGAGCGCACCAGAATCTTGATGCGCGCCTTGGTCAGATTGTCGCGGCGGCCTTCCAAGTTGTAGACGCGCAATACCGCTTCGAGATACGAGAGCAGATATTCCCGCGGCAGGAACTCACGCACCACCTGGCCGATGATGGGAGTGCGACCCAGGCCGCCCCCCGCCAATATCTCAAAGCCAAGATCCCCATTCGGGCCCCGCACGATATGCACGCCCACGTCGTGGACCAACGACGCCGCCCGATCCTGCGGTGCGCCGGTGACCGCAATTTTGAATTTGCGCGGCAGGTAGGTGAACTCGGGATGGAAGCTCGACCACTGGCGAATGATCTCGCACCACGGACGCGGATCCTCGAGCTCATTCGGCGTGACGCCGGCCAAGTGATCAGAGGTGACGTTGCGAATGCAATTGCCGCTGGTTTGGATGGCATGCATCTCGACCTCGGCCAGTTCGGCAAGAATGTCCGGAACCTGTTCGAGTTTCGGCCAGTTGTACTGGATGTTCTGACGGGTGGTGAAATGTCCGTAACCCCGATCATAGCGACGGGCGATCTTTCCCAGCGTGCGCAGCTGGGTCGATGACAGCAGTCCGTAAGGTATGGCGACGCGCAGCATGGGTGCGTGCCGTTGGATGTACAGACCATTGCGCAGGCGAAGATGACGAAATTCGTCCTCGCTCAAACTACCCGCCAGAAAGCGGCGCGTTTGGTCGCGAAACTGCGCAACGCGCTCGTGCACCAGGGTCTTGTCGGTGAGATCGTACCGATACATTTCCGCACGATACGTCGAGGGCCCAATTTCGGCCAATTACCGCGAGACATGAGCTTATGACTGCCGATCCTTGTCAGTGATGGCCGATCCTTGTCAGTCGGCATCACAGTTCCGATTGGAATAGGTAAAAACCGTGATTTGCTTGGCAGAGCGAATTCAAGGTTCGGCGCAGCATCGCGAGGGTAACAAAGGGCCCCCATTTGGCTAAAGATCTCACGGAAGTATCGGTCGCACCGGACACCTATCACGTCTCGCCTGAGCCCATGCTCATGATCGCTGATTTGCACGGCGCTCTGGCGCTATGCCTGCACGATGAAGGGCGAGGCGTGGGGGGCTTGCTGCACTTGAAATTCATGGGCGGTACCGGCCGTCCCAGCGATGTGACGGACAACACATTGAGTTCGGTTTTGGTTGTGCTGGACAAATTCAAGCGCGCGGTGCTGGGCAATTCGACGCGCCGCGATGAGGTTCAGGCGCGCATTCTGGCGCACGCCTTGCCGCCCACCGATGCCGGTGAGCCGAGCGCTTCGCTGGTTGATTTGATCCAAGCGGATCTGGCCGATTGCAAAATCGCCTGTGGCTCGCAAACCATGCGCCGCACGGAAGCGGTCCGCGTGTGTTTCCAACCGTTCGAAGGTCGTGTATGGATATCCGGTCCGAATGATCTGCGAGCGGCCAAGCGGGCCCACCTGGGTTGATTTCATTATAAGATTCCCCCAACTCTAAGGGGGTACCATGCGCGTCGTTGTTCTGGCGGCAATCATTGCATTGAGTGCTTGCGCCAGCGATGACTTACGCTTGGTGCCGGCGTCCGGCGTGGATTTTAGCGGCCATTGGAAGTTGAACGAGGCCGATAGCGACGACCCCATGCACTTGCTGCAAACGGCCAACGGGCAGGCCGCCGGCGATAGCGACAACCCAGGCGGGCGAGGAGGACGAGGAGGACGAGGAGGGTCGCAAGGTCTGGGCGCTCCGACCTTGATACCGCCTGCAACCCCTTCCATCGGTGCGTTGGGCGAGGGATTGCGCTTTCCGGGCAGGCAACTCGAGATCAAACAGGCGGGCGGTGTGGTCGCATTCACTTCGGACGGCAAGAACCGGGTTTGTCAGCCTGGCGACGCCAAAAAGGTCTCGCGACATCGCAGTAAATCATCGGACCGCGATGCGCCTTTGCCGGCGGCGCGCGAGGCACCGCCGCCGACCTGCGGTTGGGCCGAGAAGACCCTGATCGTGCGCAGCGATAGGGACGAGGATCGTCTCCCCTTCGAGGAGCGTTACAGCATTTCCGAGGATGGCGAACGTCTGGTCGAAGAGGTGAGCTTCAAGGGCGGGCGTTCGAACGGCTTCACCATGTCCCGTGTGTGGGACCGGGTGAAGCCATAAAAAAGCCGGGCTCGAAGCCCGGCTTTCAAGTCCCCATGCCTCTCGCGGCGCTTTATTAAGAGCGCTCGACGATGATCGGTCTTTTTCCCTTATTCGATCCGATTGCGTCCGAGCAACACTCTAGCCTCGCGCTGTCGCCGAAGCTAGCCCTATTGCAAAGAAGAGTGAAAATTAATGTAGCTCAAAAGCAACAAAAAATGTCAGGGATTCCGGCGGGGCCGTCGGGTTCGAGTATCCTACGCGGGCAAAAATATCCACAGACGCGGGAGGACTGAGAACGTGGCGAGGTCCACAGAAGTTACTTTGCCGGCCGGCCCGGTGCGCACTCGACGCGCTTATTTTGACTGTAGATTCGGGCAGCTACACGTGCGCACGGCGTTTCCGACCACCGGCGGATTCGACGAACAGGTCACGCTGTTCTGCCTGCACCCCGATACGAGTTCGAGCAGGTGGTTCAGCCGGTTTTTGCCCGAGATCGCGGATGTGCGCTCCGTGTACGCGCCGGATTTGCCGGGTCTGGGAGAATCGGATCCCTCGCCCGGCGGCAGCGTGACTGATGCTGCCGCAGCAATTTCAGACCTTGCGAACGACTTGCGGCTGCGGCAAATCGATCTCCTGGGTGTTCACGATGGTGTCGCGGTTGCGCTGGAACTCGCGGCTACCCGCCCGGAACTCGCGCGCCGTCTGGTGTTGGTGGGGGTTCCCAACGGCGGCCGATTGCCGAAGGTGAGCCAGCAAGGTCTCGTGATGCGGACTCGGCTTGAAAGCGCGGAGTGTATTGCCAAGGCCAAAGCGGCGCTGCCGCAGGGAACGTTCGTCGACATCACCGACTATGCGGATGACCTGTTCGATGCCGCACCCAAGACACTGGCAAAACAGATCGGAACGTTTTTGTCCGGGCGTCCTTGAGTCCGCCGTGCGGCTCAACAAGTACATCAGCGAAACGGGAGTGTGTTCGCGGCGTGAGGCGGACAAGTGGATTGAAGCAGGCCGTGTCACCTGCAACGGCCAAGCTGCCGTGCTGGGCACTCAAGTAGCGGAGGGCGATGAAGTCCGCATCGACGGCGATTTGATCGGCGTCAAAAAAAAGCAAACCTATATCGCCTTCAACAAGCCGGTCGGCATCATCTGCACAACCGAAACTCACATCGAAGACAACATCATCCGGCACATCGGATACCCGGAACGGATTTTCCCGATCGGGCGATTGGATCGGGATTCAGAGGGGTTGATACTGCTGACGAACAACGGCGACATCGTCAACGAAATCCTTCGTGCCGAGAACAATCATGAAAAGGAGTACGTCGTGACGGTGGATCGTCCGATCACCGATCTGTCGCTGAGCATGATGGCCGGCGGCGTGAAAATCATGGGCGAGTTGACCAGGCCGGCTAAAGTCACCCGCATCAATGCGCAATCCTTCCGCATCATTCTCACTCAAGGGCTGAATCGCCAAATTCGCCGCATGTGCTCGGCGCTCGGATACAAGGCTCAACGGCTGCAGCGCGTGCGCATCATGAATATTCAATTGGGAGACTTGGGATCAGGGCGATGGCGTCATTTGACGGCCGCGGAACTCTCCGGCTTGATCAGGGAGCCGGTCTGAGTGGTCAGTCGCTTGCTCGCCCGTGCGGGTCAGGCCATATTGTCTAGTGCGGGCGCAACGCCGCGGATGCGATGCCGTCGGACCACTGCCGCGCGCAACTGATGCGCCAGTCCGGATCCTCTGCCTTGTCCGCCAGCCAACGGTAAAAGTCCCGGCCCTGATTGGTCCAATAGGAATGGCTGAACAGCACGCCGCCGCTGCTCGACTTGACGGTAAAGCGGCGGCGAAATCCGAAGCTGGCGATTGCGCGGGTGCAGCTGATGCGCGGCGAATTCTCCGACAGCGCATATTGATTGGGGCCGACTTGCAGCCGCAATCGCCCTCCTTGGGCGTAGATGCAGATATTGGGTCCCGTGGCACGGATCAACGCAATGCCATGGACGAGTGCCGGCGGCGTGTCGCAGGCCGTCCACGTGCCGCCGAGGGCATGCCAGTGCAGCACCATGCTCTGGCGGCGGAAATCAATTACGGAGACTGTAGTGGCGTTATCCACGGCCACGCATTCAAGCACATCGCGTGGTCATTTTGCAGGCGCGTCCGCAAACGCGCTTTGCACCACACTGGCGGTAAGGATTTGCGGCAGAACCACGGGTTCGGATCCGGGCTTCGAATTGTAGACCACGTACAGCGGTACGCCGGCGCGTCCGAATGCCGCCAACGCATGGGTGATGGCGGGATCGCGGTTGGTCCAATCCCCCTTCATCAAAGTCACTTTCTTGTCGCGAAAGATCGCTTGCACCGCGGAATCCGAAAACGCGTTGCGTTCATTGACGAGACAGGTCAGACACCAGCTCGCGGTGAAGTTGACCAGTAACGGGCGGCCCGCCGCGCTGAGCTCGGCCACTCGCGCTGCGCTGTAGGGTTGCCATTCATCGTCGCCGGCCTTGGTTTGCGCCGAATTGGACGGCGCAGCCGCTGCTACATCGGCAAAGCGAACCGGCAGTACGATCGCCAGCAACAGTGATGCCACGGCAGTGACCAGCACAGTGACTTTGCCGCCGCCGGAACTGGAACTGGATTTCTGATAGGCCCACGCGGCCAAGCCAATCAGCACCGTTCCTGCCAAAGCGGCGCCCAAGCCGAATGACGAGGTCTCATGCGAAAGCACCCACAAGAGCCAGGCCGCTGACGCGTAAATCGGAAACGCAAAGACCTGTTTCAACGTGTCCATCCACGCTCCGGGCTTCGGCAGCACGCGGCGCATCCAGGGCGCGAAGGACAAGAGCACGAAAGGCAGCGACAGCCCCAGCCCGAGGGCCGCGAATATGGCCAGAGCATTGATCGCCGGCTGAGTGAGCGCGGCGCCGAGCGCGGGCGCCATGAACGGTGCGGTGCATGGTGTCGCCACCAGGGTGGTGAGTAAACCGGTGAAAAACGAAGCGCGGTAACCATCGCCGTGCGTGAGGCCGTCACCCATACCGGCCAATCCGCCGCCGAATTCGAAGACACCGGATAGATTGAGCCCCACCGCCAGCAGCAGGTAAATCAACAGCGTGACAAATAGCGGCGACTGCAGCTGAAAGCCCCAGCCGATTTCTTCCCCTCCGGCGCGCAGCGCCAGTAAGACGGCCGCGAGGGCCAGCATCGAGCTGATGACTCCCGCAGCAAACACCAAGCCCTTGAGGCGCACGGCGGCAGGATGCTTCTTGGCCTGTTCGACGACACTGATGGCCTTGATGGACAGCACCGGAAATACGCAGGGCATCAGGTTCAAGATCAGGCCGCCCAACATGGCGAGCAGCATGAGTACGGGCAGAGAGTGTTGCGGCTCCTTGGTGGAATCCTGGGCGGAGTGGGAGAGCGGCGCGGCGCTTGGGCCCGCGCTCACGGCACCGGCGCCGGCGCCGGAAAAATCGGCGGCAATCTCGATCGGCACGGTGTCGGATTGCGTGCCGTTCTGTTCGGTGGCGACCAGCACGCCGCGGATCGCGCCGGCTTTTGGCGGCTGATAGCCGACCTTCATCGAGAGTTCAACCCCATCCTTGGTACGCGTCAGTTTTTGGGGTGTCCCATATTCGATCCCCCCCTCAGCGTATGGGAAAAACGACAACGACCTGATCTGAGACAGCATCGTGCCCCATTCGCTGCCCAACGTGATCACCAACTGATCGCCGTGAATCCGCGCGCTCGTCGCAGCCGGCTGCGCACTGGGCAAATCGCTGCGTGCAGCTGTGAACAGCGGCGATTCTGCCGGATCGAGGCCGCCGGCCTGGGCACTGAGCGGCATTTTTAGTTGTAAGTCCGCGCCTTCCGGGATACAAACATCGGAGCAGACCAGCCAGCTGGCTTTGGCCGCAAGCGTGAGCGGCGCACCTGCCTTCAAATCCTTCGGTGCGGTGATTTGCACCAAGTGCACGGCGTGCTTGGCGTAGCCATAATTGACGAGGGGCGCGATCTCGAAGCGATGCGGGGTGGTCCAGACGATGTCACCGGCCGTAAACCCGGGCGGAAGCTGCCACGCCAAACTCGTGGCTTGGCCGGAATCGCCCGGGTTGCGCCAATAGGTGTGCCAGCCGTCGCGGATTTCCAGTTCAAGGGCGACCCAGAACACCTGGCCGGGCCCGATCGCATTGACTTCGCTGACCAGTCGCGCTTTGACGTTTTCGGTGGCCACCGTGCTCCCGGACAGTCCAAAGGCTGCCGGCGAGGCAAAAACCAGGGCGAAAAACCAAAGCTTAAGTGCGCGCATGGCCATATGTTACCGAATAAATCTCTCTTAAGAGCGTAGCGCCCTGCGGGCTGTGGAACATCTCACAGTACGGTTCCGGCAATACCGCTAGGCGGCCGCTTCAGCTAATGTACCCCTGACAATACTCATACAGGCTCCTGATGCCGCTCATTCAAGAAAGCTACGTCGATCGGATCCTCAAATCAAAGGTCTATGACGTGGCCGTCGAGACTCCGCTGGAAATCGCACCGCGCTTGTCCAGACGCCTGAACAATCACGTCTTGTTCAAACGTGAAGACCTTCAGCCGGTGTTTTCGTTCAAAATTCGCGGCGCCTACAACAAGATCGCGCAACTGTCGGCCATCAGCGCGCAGCGCGGCGTGATATGCGCCTCGGCGGGCAATCATGCGCAAGGAGTGGCGCTGGCTGCGCGTACTCGGGGAATCCCGGCGGTGATCGTCATGCCCTTGACGACGCCTGAGATCAAGGTGCAAGCCGTCGCCGATTTGGGCGGCGAAATCATTCTGCACGGCGATGACTTCGATCAAGCCTACGAGCACGCAACCGACCTCGCCCGTGTTCGGGCACTGGTTTTTGTGCATCCCTTTGACGACCCCGACGTCATTGCCGGGCAGGGAACGATTGCCATGGAAATCCTGCGCCAGCGGCACGGCGAGGGCATCGATGCCATTTTTGTGCCGGTCGGCGGCGGCGGCTTGATCGCGGGAATTGCCGCTTATGCGAAGTCGCTCTATCAGCGCATCAAGATCATCGGCGTGCAACCGGAGGACTCGGCGGGCATGTTCGAATCGCTGCGCAGCGGAAAGCGCGTTACGCTCGAGCGTGTGGGCATGTTCGCCGACGGAGTCGCCGTGCGGCGCGTGGGCGAGGAGACGCTTCGCCTGGCACGCCAGTACGTCGACGAGATCGTGCTGGTGACGACGGATCAGATCTGCGCC
>Ga0210399_10005291_pt1 | contig 10024 bp, 8 predicted proteins | sample IncBWC14MmetaG_FD_150865 | JGI IMG/M metagenome (GOLD analysis project Ga0210399, IMG submission 150865) | Forest soil microbial communities from Barre Woods Harvard Forest LTER site, Petersham, Massachusetts, United States - Inc-BW-C-14-M | ecosystem: Environmental > Terrestrial > Soil >...
CGCGCCTTCGATGACCTCATCGATGATCTCCTCCGTCACAAAAGGCCGCACCGCGTCGTGCACCAGGATGACATCGTCGGGCGCCGCCGAGACTCGGGCCAAAGCATTGGCCACAGACTGCTGGCGATGTTCGCCGCCCTCGACCAACTCAACCTTTTTCTGCAAGACGTCTTTCGCTTCTGCCTCCAGCCGTTCACGGAACCCGGCGATCTCGTCTTTTCGGAGCGCGACGAAAATTTCCGCAACGCGTGGATGAGAGGCGAATTTGCGCAGCGTGTGAATCAGGATCGGCGTGCCGCCCAGCTCGGTGAATTGTTTCGAGGGGACCGATTTCTTGGTTTTGGAACTAGGGGCCGGAGCCATGCGCGTTCCAAGCCCGGCAGCCGGAATGATCACAACAACCTTCATGGCGGGCGCAAGTATACGGGTAGCTTTGAGGGGAGTTCAAATCGCCAGCGAGGGAGATGTCGGGAAGCAGAGGCTTAAATCGGGATGGTGGGCCGATGGCGGAAACTCCCTCAGAACACTCTCACTTTAAACGTCAAATACTTCTTCGGATTCTCGCGGATCGATTTCACGAGTTCCCGCGTCTCCACCAGCATCTGGTCGGTGTTGTTGTAAAGGGATGGGTCTTTGAAGAGCTTGCCCACCGTACCCTGGCCAGCCTCGAGTTGTTCGGTTAGCGCGGAAAGCTTTGTGATGGTGTTATCGAGCTTCTGCGCAAGCGCCTCGTCTTTGGTCAGCTTGCCAATCGCTCCCTTGCCGGCATTGATGTCGTCGGTAAGCCTTTTGACATTCGCGATCGTCTGATTCGCGTTGTCATACAGGCTGGGATCCTTAAGAAGCTTTCCGGCGGATCCCTTGCCTTGCTGTAACTCGTCGATTAGGACGTTGACCTTGTCGACCGCCGCGATTGCCTTGTTGTAAGCCTCGTCGGTGATCAGCAACTTGCCCAGGCTCCCCTGTCCGTTGCGGACCGTATCCACAATGCCTTTGAATTCATTCACAGTTTGCGCGAACTGGTTGTACAGCGAAGGGTCGTAGATGAGTTTGCCGATCGAGCCTTGTCCGCTTTCGATGAAGGCCAGGACTCGGTCGGTACGCTTCAACAGCGCATCCAGATTCTGAAGTGTCCCTTGGCTCGCGCGCACCACGTCCTGAATGTCAGGCGTCTCGCGAGTGGCCAGCGTATCGCCATCCACGGCCGTGGGACCTTTCGCGTGGGCGCTATCGATATTGATGTAGGTTTCCCCCAGAACCCCGGCCGTGCTCATCGACGTGACCGAGTCTTTGTGGATGTTGCGGCTGTACTTGGTGGTCACTTTCATGAGCACTTCCACAGGCGTGGGCTCTTTGTTGTCGACCACGCGCACTCCGGCCACGTTTCCGATATCCACCCCTTGCAACCGCACCGGAGCGCCATTACGCAGACCCTGCGCATCGTCAAAATAGGATTTCAAGGTGATTTTCGGAGTGAACAGGCCCGCTGTTCCGCTCATCAGGAAGATGAGCACCGCCAGGGTAAGGCTGGCGAACAGCACGGTCAGGCCCACGCGCAGCTGGGACCACTTCAGTTGCTTCTGGCTAGGCACATTGCCCCCGCCGACACGGAATCAGCGCCCGGCCCCAGCGCTCGTACAATCCCATCATCTCCTCTCCGCTTACGGCTCAGCGGATTTCGCTGATGATAACAGACCCTCGAAGCGGCTCTCCACGTCATGTGGGACGGGGCACAAGGGTTGGCAATAGCGCAAGCGCCACCAGGTAGGCGACACCGCCGCATGCCAAAGTTATATTCAGTCCGAAATGAATGGCGATCACCATGGCCAGCACGGAGCCAAGCACGCTGGCGGCGGCATTCATGGCCCACGCCCACTCGATCGAATTGTCCGCCGTGTTCGCCGGCTCTCCAAATTCCGAGGCGGGTAGCTCCAGTTCGGCGGTAGTCGCCAAAGCCCGCAGACCTGTGGGAAATGGCATCCCCATGGCAAATCCCAGCGGAACCAGGACAGCCGCACTGACCACCAGCTTGGCGGGGAAGGGCAGTCCAATCAGCCAGGTCAGCAGATGTGCCAGTCCCCACGTGTAGACAGCGATGGCGATCATCAGAAAGATCAGCGGAACCCAGGCTCGCCCGGCATCGGATAACCAGCTGCGGGAAAACAGGCTGCCAGCGCCACTCGATAGCAACAGTAGAAAAATCACAACCGTCAGCGCATAGGTGGGGTGTCCAAGAAATAATACGAAACGCTGGATGAAGGCGATCTCCACCAGGATGTAACCCAACCCGATGCAGACAAAGTAGAGCAGCGGCAGAGCGCGCTGCACGCGCCCACCACCGATCAGCATGGGGGCAAGGAGAAAAACGAGCACGGCGATTGCCGAAATGATGAAGACCATGGCCAGCACAACCACGCCGAGGTTCACTTTCCAGTCGATCCCGCGTTGCAGTCCTCCGTCGTGCAGGATCTGGTCGGTCTTGAGCGTAAAGAAGAAAAATGGAGCATTGTCATCGACGGGCGCCACGTTGTAGGGGTAATCGCGCGCGAAGCCGCTGGGATCATTGCGTGCAATCAGCTTCGAAAAAGGATTTTGCCCGGGCTCGGAAGGCAAATACAGGGCGGCGAGATCCTCGTTTCGTTCAAGGTGGGCTCGCACGGCATCTTCTTCTTCCCGGGTGAAGGCGCTCTTTTTGGCTAGAACCACTACCGGGATGCCGTCTTCGTCGAGGTCTCCTTCTGAGACGACGATGAAATTGTTCGCTGGATTGGCAACGCCCAGTTGATGCAAAGCCTCGGTTGCCACCGACACCACACGCAATGCCTCACGCGGTTCCCGGAACTCCCAGCGGGTAATCGCAATCAAACCGTCGGGCTTGAGGTGCTCAAAATATTCTAGGAAGGCATCCACCGTGTACAGACTGTTCTCACTCAGGGCGAAGGCTCCGGCGGCGGTCGAGGCCCACGTATCCACCAGCGTCATCTGCACCACGTCGAAATGCTGATCTGCGTTACGCACGAACGAGCGGCCGTCAGTCACCTGCATGTGCACTTCGGGCCGTTGATACAGGTGCTGGGAGTAATCGGCATAGCGGTCGCGCATGACGGCATTCGCGATGATGGGATTAATCTCGATTCCTGTCACGCTTGGGCTACCGTTGGCGACTGCGCGTAAAACATCGACACCGCCACCCGGGCCAATGATGGCGTACTCGCCGTGCGGGCGCAGTACGTTCGCCAAAGCCGGAGGCGAGGCCATCAGATTCTTCTGCCAAGCTGTGCCCTCCCAGACATGAGGATCGGCGTTCATAACGTAGGTAGAGGCGTCCGCATCGATGACGATCGCTCGCGCGTTGTCGCCTTGCCGATCCACTTCCACGCGCGAGATCGCGTTCCAGCGCGCGAATTCGACCCAGGCTTTGTCGCGCAGGGTGCCTTTCGCGTAAATGACGTCAACGAGGCGGCCGGAATGGTTTGCAGCGATCACTGCTAGAAGAATGGCTGCGAGCGCGGCGCTCGCCCGTCGTATCACCGGTCGATTTGCCCACACACGCGCCGCCAAGGCCATCGCTACCGCCGCAAACAGGATTGCATTCGGCCCGCCCACCCAGTTCAGAAGAGGCACAATCGCCAGGCATGCCAAAGCGCCGCCAAGCAAGTCCGCTCCATAGAGGCGCGCAATCGTACGAGACTCGCGGGCAAATACGACGGAGAAGAGAAGCCCAACCAGGAAGAAAGGAACCGCCGACGACAAGTAGATGGCGCTCAGCTTGAGCAGGTTCATCCAGGTCAGTTCCAGCGATACCGGGATGTGCAACACGACTTCGAGTACCGCCGGAATAGCGATCGCATTCGCGCAGCAGAGCGCAGATGCAAACGACTGTGTTCCAAGTTTCGCGAGCTTGGTGCGAAACAGATAGGCACACACGCCGCCCGCGCCTAATCCAAGCAGTGCAATAGAAATTGCCAGGAACGCGAAGTGATAGAAGAGGACCACGGAAAACAGCCGAGTGAGCCCGAGTTCCAGCAGGAGTGCGGCGAAGCTGCTCAGTCCGATTCCAAACAGCAGAGTTCGTTCGCGCACCGGGACTGCCCTGGAAGACACTGCGGATGGGGACGTGATGGTTGCCATGAGTCCTGAATGTGGAGGCGTCAGTCTAGCAGACCAGGTCAGCTTTCGAGGATGACCTGGGCCATGGCTTCGCTCTTCGTGTGGGTCAGAGAGAGTGCGATGTTGGTGGCCCCAAGCCTGGCCGCGAATTCCGCGGCCTTTCCATGCAGGAGAAGGGTCGGGCGTCCTCCGGGTTTGCGAGCAACTTCAATGTCGCGCCAGCGCACGCCGTGATTCCAGCCGGTGCCGATCGCCTTCATGCCCGCTTCTTTGGCCGCGAAGCGAGCGGCGTACCGTTCCACGCGATTCGCCTTCGACTCGCAATACGCAATCTCGCCTTCGGTGAAGATGCGCTTGAGAAAGCGTTCGCCATGACGCTCGATAACCTCGCGAATCCGGTCAACTTCAGCAATGTCGATGCCGGTGCCGACGATCATGCAGAAACGTTAGCACATACAGCCGGAGCGCTGACGGCAGTCGCACTTAGGAATTCATTCGGCTGAGAGACAGATCGTAACCGGTTCTGCGGTCGTGACGTTATGAGAACAGAGGCGTGCTGCTGTAGATCAGCCGGCTATCGACCAGGTGCGCTTCCTTGGTGAGCGCGTGCGGCTTGGGAGGAGCGTCCCCATCGATGTGTAGCACGGTGTGTCCATGCGCCACCAGCCAGTCCGAAACCAGCATGCGATGGCAATGGAACCAAACCCGTTCGGCGCACATGTAAGCCGTGCGCGAAGCTTCCGCGATCTTCACCAACTCTGTGGCCGCCTGCTCGAATTCAGGCGTCAGCATGTAATCTGCGTAATTACGGAAGCTCGCATTGCGCAAACCGGTGTTTGGGGACTCTTGCAGCATCTTCTTGCGATATCCGCCGAGCGCTTTCATCCAGATGTAGCGGATTCCCGCTGCTGGGAGCGCGGCTTCCAGACTTTCGCGGTTGAAGTGCGGCAGCCGGCGCGAGACCGGGAATGCGCGAATATCGACGAGGGTTTGAATGGAGTGATGGTTCAGAACCTTTGTGAGTTCGTCCAGCGAACGCGTGGAATGCCCGATGCTGTACAGAGTTGCCAAGTCTTCATTTCATCACATTGGCAGCGGTTGAGTCGGGTTGCGCCAATCGTTCGCGGGACCATCGCGGGCGAAGCGGCGGGGCTATTCCGCCTTCTCCGCGATCGATCGCAGCGCCGAAACAACTACCTCGTCTTGTTCTGAAAAAACTGTGCGCAGATCGATCACGACTCGACTGTCCTGCACGCGCGCGATCACCGGGACGTCGGCGTGCCGCAACCGCGCAAGCAGTTCATCGGCGCCCAGTCCGTCGATTGCAACCGCTATCAACCATGTCGCCAGTGTCGCCGACGGCGCTGCGCCCCCGCCGACCACAGATTCTCCTTCGATTACGTCCGCTCGCAGGCCCGAGATGCGAGCGAGTTCTTTGGCCATCGCCCGAGCCCGTTTTGCAATCTCGTCCGGCGACAATCCCATCATTCGCAGCGTGGGGATTGATTCGTGATCGCCCTTCACGTAAGCGAGTAGCGTCGCTTCCAGTGCCGCGTAGGTGAGCTTGTCGACGCGCAAAGCTCGAAACAGGGAGTTGGACCGCATGCGCCGGATCAGATCTCCGCGTCCCGTAAGCATTCCGGCCTGCGGACCTCCCAGCAGCTTGTCTCCGCTGTACGTGACCATATCGACGCCCGCGTCGAGACTGTGCTTCACGCCGAATTCGCCCGGAACGCCAGTCGGCGCTAGATCCAGTAAAGCCCCGCTGCCCAGATCCTCCACGAGCGGAAGGTTGCGTTCTCGCGCGAGCGCCGCCAACCCTGTGAGTTCGGGTTGCTCGGTGAAGCCGGTGATCTCGAAGTTCGACCGGTGCACGCGCAGCAGACATCGGGTTTTTTCGTTGATCGCGTCGGCGTAATCGCTGATGCGGGTGCGATTCGTGGTTCCTACCTCGCGCAGAACTGCGTTCGACTGCTTCATGACGTCGGGAATGCGGAACGACCCTCCGATCTCGACCAGTTCTCCCCGCGAAACGATCACCTCACCGCCCGCCGACAGCGTGTTGAGCGCGAGCCACACCGCGGCAGCATTGTTGTTCACCACGATGGTCGAGATCGGCCGCTGAGCGTTATCCTCCATTGCTCCCAACAACTTTCCGAACAGTCGATCGACATGAGCATCCCGCTCGCCCCGCTTGCCTTCGGCCAAATCAAATTCGAGATTCGAATATCCGTCCGCGACTTCACGCAGATGATCGAGCGCAGCGCGAGCCAGCGGTGCACGCCCTAGATTGGTATGCAGGACAACTCCGGTGGCGTTGATGACCGGGCGCAGGGACCAGTTGGTTTCAACCAGCACCTGTTCTTCGACCGCGTCGAGAAGCCCGTCGAGAGCCGAATCCAGAGCGGACGGATCCAACTGAGCGCTCTGAATCTTCGCCCGCAATCCTTCCAGAACGGCGCGCGCGGCGTCCGTGACCACCGCTCGGCCATACCGCGCGATCGCTCGAGAGAGCCCCTCGTCGCGCAAGAGCTCGTCGACGGAAGGGAGTCGTCGATAAAGATCCGATTTGGAGCGGGGTGTCACGCGCGAGGATTATCCCACGTCGGTAACGGTCATATGCGGCTGCAAGCTGCTACAGTGTGTGCAGATAGCTCAGCAGATTCTGAACCTGCTCATCGTTCAACTCGCGGCCGAACCCGGGCATTTTGCTGCGGCCAAAGCGGATGATCTCGCCCACGCGGTCGTCATTGGCCGGCAGCCCGCTCTCCGACAAGTACTCTCTCTTGAAGACGCCTTTCAGTCCCGGGCCCTTTTTTCCTCGCGAGGAGTAAGGTTCATGACATTGATCGCAATACTTGTCATACACCTTGCGCCCGGCAGCCTGCTGCGCGTTTAAACCAAGCTCCGCATCGGACTTGCGCCGCTCAACATCGCACCCCAACAGCAACAACAACGGAATCGCGCTTGCCAGAGCAATGCCCGCGGGGCGTATCCAGAACCGGCAGCGGCTGCCGCATGCAGAAAATTTCATGAGTCCTCGAAATGCCGAGGGGGCGCGAACCATTCGCATCTCCTCGGACGTACAATATCTATACAAAGCCACGCCATGCGCGTTACGGTCAAGCGAATTTACGAAAAGCCTTCCCGAACCGATGGAACGCGTGTGCTGGTGGACCGCCTGTGGCCGCGCGGCTTGACCAAAGAGGATGCTGCCCTGGACGCGTGGCTCCGTGACCTGGCTCCCTCGGACGAGTTGCGCCACTGGTATCATGCCTACCCACAGGCGTGGGCCATCTTTCGCCGTCGCTACCTGAAAGAATTGGCCAGTCCCGAGGCGTCGGCCCAACTGCAGGAGCTCTATCGGATGACAGGCCAGCGAAAGCGTCTGACGTTGCTTTACGCCTCCAAGAACGAAGAGCGCAACAACGCCATCGTCCTCAGGGACCTTCTTAACGGAATGAAAAAGCCACCGACGGGTACGGGTCCTGGAGTCGCTGTTCCGGCGCGGCTCCGGAAAGCGGCGCGGCGTCCCGGCTAGATTGGATCACTTGCGGGAGGGATCATCTTCGACGATGGTATCTACGATCGCATCGATCGCATCCGTAACTTTCTTCGCGGGTACATTGAAATTATTCGACAGGATAACGAACGCGAGATCGTCGCCGCGATCCGTCGTGAGGTAGCCGGACAGCGTTTTGACTCCGCCCAGCGACCCGGTCTTGCCATGGACCCGGCCCTGCGCGTGCGTTCCTTTCAGACGATCAGCAAGAGATCCATCAATCCCAGCAACCGGAAATGTGTCGCGAAACGCCGCACCCCACGACTGGTGCGAGGCATATTTCAGCAATTCCACCACCGCGTGCGGAGTGACCAGGTTCTGCCGCGAAAGCCCGGAGCCATCGTAGAAAACATATTGATCGCTTGGAATGCCGGCGCGCGTAAGGAACCCGCGCACTACTTCCAATCCGCTGTCCACGGTTGCGGCGGTTCCTCTCTCCCGTCCCAGCAAGCGCAACAGAATCTCGGCGTGCAAGTTCTGGCTGACTTTGTTGATGACGCGAATGTCTTCGATCAGGGGCTTGGAGTCATAGCTCGCCAGCACCAGCTGCGGGTTCAGCGCAATAGGGCGCGAAGGATCGCCGCCACCTCTCGCCTCCGCGGTCGCGGTCACACTGAAGGTCGAAAGCCGCGCCAGTTCCGTGTGGTGCGCGCGGTCATTCCCGTAAACCGTAATGCCCCGTTTCTCGAGCAGGCTTCGAAACAGTTCTGACGCAAAAGCTGCTGGATCCGCGATCGCCAGTGCTTCGTTGGCTCCTGGATCGTCGATCGGCATCTCGCCCCACAGTGTCAGCGCCGTCGAGCCGGGCTCGCGATTGAAAAAGATGCGCCGGGTGGAACCTGCGGGAGTGGTGATGATGCGATTATCGACGTGGTAATAATCGGCAAATGGCACGACACTGACGAACGCCCGCTCTCCCGCGCGGTCCGCCGGCAGGATATTCACAAAAACGACGTTGTCGTTGATCGTCAGCGCCGATACCGGAGCGCCATCGCCCCACACCAGATCGTCCTGGCTCCAGCCCTCGCCGTAGCGCTCAAATGCGAAGAAGGAATCATCGGCAATAAGATCACCGTCCACATACTTCACGCCTTTGAGCACTAGGCTGTCGGCCAGATCTTCGAGGACCTTGATCGGATGATCGTTGCGCTGGGTGCGCAGATCGTAAGGCAACTCGCGCCCGGAAAGGTTCGGATCGCCGCGCCCTACCAGCAGCAGGTCCCCACTTAGCCGCCCGTGCTTGTCAAGAAAACCCGTTGTCTCTACGGAAGTTCGAAAGCGGTAGTCGGGGCCGATCAGCGCCAGCGCTGCCGACGTTGTGAACAGTTTGGTATTGGAAGCGGGAGTAAACAGCTTATCGGAATTCTGCGAATAGAGAATCTTCCCCGTCTTCAGCGAGACAATTTCGATGCCCCAGAACCCATGGTCGAGATCGGGCTCTTTGAGAATAGTCGCGATTCGCGCCCAAAGAGGCTTCTGCTTGGCTGCCTCAAGAGGACCTGCCAACCAAAGGCAAAGCAGAAGCAGCAAGACGGAGCCGGACCTTAGGGGTCGCATCGCGTTGCAGTTATTTTAGCACCGAAAACAAGGCCGTTCGCGGCCAGGTGTCAGGTCTCAAGTGTTGGGCCTTAGGGGAGCGTGTTACACGTTCGCCACGCTTAAAATCGAATGCGAACCCAACCGTGAACGCCGAATCCTAAGCGCGAATACCGCACATCGAATTCCTGACACCTAGACCTGACACCTAAGGCCTGACACCCAAGACCTAAGACCCGGCACCTCATTTAGAATCTCACCCCATGCGCACCGTCTTCGACTGGAACATCGGAACGCGTTCTCTCGCTCTCGGCAAGCGCACGCTCGTGATGGGCGTCCTGAACGTCACACCTGACTCTTTTTCTGACGGCGGCCAGTTCCTCGATCCCGACAAAGCTGTCGAACACGCTCTTCGGCTTCTCGACCAAGGTGCTGAAATCATCGACGTTGGCGGCGAATCCACCAGGCCCGGGGCGCGCGTGACCCCGTCCGGCTCCGGCAAAGCCTCGGAGGCAGCCAAGCCGGTGACCGAAAAAGAAGAGCGTGAACGCGTTCTGCCCGTGATCATCAAGCTGAAGCAGAAGCGACCGAACGCCGTCATCTCCGTCGACACCTACAAGGCCAACGTCGCCCGGGCTGCCGTCGAAGCTGGTGCGGAGATCGTCAACGACGTGAGCGCTTTCCGCTGGGACGCCAAGATGGCCAAGACCGTTGCCGAATTGAAATGCGGCGCTGTTCTGATGCACATGCGCGGCCGGCCTGAGGAGTGGCGCAAACTAACGCCAGTCGCCGACATCGTGATGCTCGCCAAGCGTG
>Ga0210399_10005293_pt1 | contig 10023 bp, 8 predicted proteins | sample IncBWC14MmetaG_FD_150865 | JGI IMG/M metagenome (GOLD analysis project Ga0210399, IMG submission 150865) | Forest soil microbial communities from Barre Woods Harvard Forest LTER site, Petersham, Massachusetts, United States - Inc-BW-C-14-M | ecosystem: Environmental > Terrestrial > Soil >...
GGTTCGACACTATATTTCTGGGGTTGCGCAAGCCGATGAACGCAATGAACAGCCCGATCCCGCCCGCGGTACCGTATTTCAGACAATCGGGTATCCCGTTCACGATTTGCTCGCGAACTTTCGTCAGCGTAAGCACCAGAAAAAGCATTCCCGAAAGAAACACTACGCCCAGCGCCGTCTGCCACGGCACACCGCGCCCCAGCACGATCGAATACGTAAAGTACGCGTTCAACGACATCCCCGGCGCCAGCGCAATCGGGTAGTTGGCCCACAAGCCCATAATCAGCGTGGCCACCGCCGCCGAAATACACGTCGCGAACAACACGCCATCAACCGGCATGCCCGCTTCGGACAGAATGCGCGGATTCACAACCACGACATACGCCATGGTCATGAACGTCGTCAGCCCCGCCAGTAGCTCCCGGCGTACGGTGGTGTTATTTTCCTGGAGATGAAAGATGCGTTCGAGCAATCGGATTCCCCTGTCCTTAGCCAACTCAAGCCGATCCGCCCAGCACTAACTTTCGAGCAATGAAGCGCGCAGAAAAGCCTTTAAGGCGACGATAGATGTAAAATTCTGCGCTTTTAGTAAGGTGTTTTATTTTCCTTGCTCTTCCACAACGAAAAAATCTCCAGCGATTCCTCGCGAAGCAGCTGCTTCATCGGCATTCGCCGCGCCGCCGGCGGGCACTTCAACTCCTCGTAGATAAATGCGTCGTCAAATCCGGCCGCGGCGGCGTCCGCAGCCACGCAAGCGTAGAAAACTCGCGCTGGCCGCGCCCAGTAAATGGCCCCAAGGCACATCGGACAAGGCTCGCAAGTGGTATAAAGATCGCAGCCGGTAAGCTGGAAGACTCCGAGCACGCGGCACGCTTCACGAATCACGACAATCTCGGCGTGTGCGGTGGGATCGTTCGTCGTGGTCACGCGGTTGGCGCCTTCGGCCACCACGCGGCCATCCTTCACCACCACTGCGCCAAACGGCCCGCCTTGCCCGGTGCGAACGTTCTCAATTCCCAAGGCAATGGCTCGGCGCATGAATTCTTCGGACATAATTTTGCCCTGTTCAGGGTGCCCCTCCACCCGCGAAATATCAATCTCCAAATAGCCCTATCAAAATTGCCGCTTGCATGAATTCACCAAATTGCTGAACGCCTCCTCGCTCGACCAAATCTTTGTAGGGCGGCTTTAGGCCGCCCTTTTTTGCTCTGGAGCCTGATACTTCCGCGACTCTCCCTCTGCGTACTCCGCGTTCTCCGCGCCCTCTGCGTTATCCTTTCCTCATCCCACGGCTCAGCAAAATACCAGGCAAACCATGTGTTTTGCGGCGAATCTAAAGCAGGTGCGCTACAATCGCACAAAATCCGGCACAGCGCTGCACTCTCGGTATCGAACGATGACCACGGAACATCAACCAACGGAACTCCAGCAAATCGGAAAATCGATTCCCCGCAAGGAAGGCCGCGGAAAGGTGACCGGGAGCGCGCGCTATGTCGACGATCTGACCTTTCCAGACATGATCTACGGCGTGACGGTGCGGAGTTCCGCTTCCCGCGGAAAGATTCTCGGCATCCATTTCGACAAACAGATTCCATGGGACCAATTCACCATCGTCATGGCCAAAGACATACCCGGTAAGAACTGCGTCGCGCTCCTGATCGAAGATCAGCCATGCCTCGCGGATGAAATCGTCAACCACCCCGAAGAAGCGGTGGTTTTGCTCGCGCATCCCGACAAATACCTACTGGAGGTGGCTCGGCAAGGGGTGCGCATCGAAACCGAAACACTCCCCGCGATCTACACCATCGAAGATTCACTCTCGAGGAAACAGGTGATTTGGGGCGATGACAATATTTTCAAGTCCTATCACATGGAAAAGGGCAACGTGGATTCCGCTTGGGATACCGCCCATTTTATCGTCGAAGGCGAGTACGAGACGGGAGCGCAGGAGCAGCTCTACATCGAGCCGCAAGGAATGATCGCGCGGGCCGATCCTGCGGAGGGAGTTGCCGTCTGGGGCTCGTTGCAGTGCCCGTACTACGTGCACAAAGCGCTGGTACGGTTATTTGGCCTGCCCAAGGAACAAATCCGCGTGGTGCAAACGGAAACCGGCGGCGGCTTTGGCGGCAAGGAAGAATATCCATCCATGATTGCGGGCCATGCCGCGCTGCTGGCGTGGAAATCGGGCAAGGCCGTGAAGATCATCTATGACCGCGCGGAGGATATGGTCGCGACCACCAAGCGGCATCCATCCCTGACACGCCATCGCACCGCGGTAACGCGTGCAGGCAAACTGATGGCGATGGAGATCGATTTCACCATCGACGGCGGCGCCTACGAAACACTCTCTCCAGTAGTGTTGTCGCGCGGAACAATCCACGCTGCCGGTCCATATGAGTGCCCCAACGTGCGCATTCGCAGCCGCGCGGTCGCCACCAACGCCCCGCCCCACGGCGCTTTTCGCGGGTTTGGCGCGCCGCAAAGCGTGTTCGCCCTGGAGCGCCATCTGGATCGTGTGGCCGGCGTGGTAGGAATTTCGCCGGAAGAACTCCGCCGGCGTAATTTTATCCAGCAAGGCCAGACACTTGCTTTTGGCCAAGTGGTTCACGAGAGAGTGGACATGCACCATTTGCTGGACCGCGCGCTGGAATTGAGCGGTTATCACGAAAAACAAAAACAGTTTCAGGAAGACAACCTCCGCAGTTCGATCAAAAGAGGCATTGGCTTCGCGTCTTTTTTGCATGGCGCAGGATTCACCGGCTCGGGCGAGGAATATTTGGCGTCGGAAGCACTGATTAAGGTAACGCGTGACGGCCAGGTATGTGTTCTGGCAGGCAGCACGGAGATGGGTCAGGGAACCAATACGGTCTTCGCACAGATTGCGGCCGAGGCCCTCGCGCTGGAATGCGAACAGATCGAAATCCTGCAGCCGGATACTGCGCTGGTGCCGAATAGCGGGCCGACCGTAGCTTCGCGAACAACGATGATCGTCGGAAAACTGGTGGAATCTGCGGCACTCACCGTAAAGCAACTATTGCTTGAGCGCAGCTTGCTGAAAGAGCCGTACTCCGCCAAAGAGTTTTCGAGCGCCTGCCGCCAATACATCGAAAACTTCGGTGCCCTCGAATCCCTGGTGAAATATCAGCATCCCAAAGATCTCCATTGGGACGATGGAAAATATCAGGGTGACGCGTACGGCGCCTACGCGTGGGCCGTTTACGTCGCGGAAGTCTCCGTGGACACGCGCACAGCGGAAGTTCGCGTGCAAGATTTTGTCGCCGTGCAGGAAGTTGGCAAGGTGATCAATCCGGTCCTCGCCGCGGGACAAATCGAGGGCGGCGTCGCACAGGGTATCGGCTTTGCCCTCTATGAAAATGTAGTTTGGCAGGAAGGCCGCATGATCAACGGTCAAATGACCAACTACATCATGCCCACCTCCATGGATATTCCTCCGATTCACGTGTTCTTCGAGGAACTTCCATACAGCCGTGGACCCGCAGGTGCAAAAGGAATCGGTGAATTGCCGCTGGATGGAACGGCGCCTGCCATCGCCAACGCCATCGCTCATGCCACTGGCGTGGACATCCGCCAAATTCCGATCACCCCGGAAAAACTCATCGACATGCTGGAGAGCGTGCATGCCTGAAGCCACCCGCAAGATCCAGGTGCAGTGCCAGATCAACGGACAAGCTGTAACTCTGGACGCCTATCCGATGGCGCGCTTGCTCGACGTGCTTCGCGAGCAGGCTGGACTGACCGGAACGAAAGAAGGCTGCGGCGAAGGCGAGTGCGGCGCTTGCGCGGTTGAACTGGACGGCGCGCTGGTAAATAGCTGTCTGGTGCCGTTCGCTCAAGCCAACGGTACTACCATTCGAACGATCGAGGGAGTCGCCGATCACGGCCGGCTGGCCGCCGTGCAACAGGCTTTTCTCACCTACGGTGGCGCGCAGTGCGGAATCTGTACACCGGGAATGATACTTGCCGCAGTGAATCTTCTGGCGCGCAATGCGCAGCCTACCGAAACGGAAATTCGCGAAGGCCTCGCCGGAAATCTTTGCCGTTGCACCGGCTACACGAAGATTTTCGAATCCGTACTCGAAGCGTGCCGCGCAACAAGGACTCTCGCGTGAGGTCCTATGTCCCCGGATACGAAATGCAGGCCCCTCGTAGTCTTGCGGAGACGTTGGAACGCATGGCGCGCGAACCCGGCCTATGGAAACCCTTCGCGGGCGGAACGGATTTGATGGTGCTGCTCGAAGCTGGGAAGCTGGCGCACAAGAACTTTCTGAGCGTCTGGAAGCTTCGGGAATTGCGAGGAATCGAGACGACGCCCGAGTACGTAACATTGGGAGCAGTGACGAGCTACTCCGAAATCCGGCGGCACGAACTGCTCGCCTGCGAATTTCCTCTCTTGTGCCGCGCTGCCGCGGAAACCGGAAGCATCGCAACGCAAAACCGCGGAACCATTGGCGGCAATATCGCCAACGCCTCTCCAGCAGCCGATTCACCGCCGGCCCTGCTCGTATATGACGCAGAACTCGAACTCGTCTCCGCCAGCGGAACAAGATGGCTGCCGTATCAAAGTTTCTGGAAGGGCTACAAACAAATCGAACTGCGCAACGATGAATTGATCCGGGCGATTCGTCTGCCGCGAGGAAAAAATGGTTGGGTCCACTTTTACCGTAAGGTTGGCACCCGCCGGGCGCAAGCCATTTCGAAAGTTTGTTTCGCGGGCGCGGCTCGCATGGAAGCAAGACGAATCGCGGATGTGCGAATTGCGTTAGGGAGTGTCGCGCCAACGGTGCTCAGAGCCGTCGAAACGGAGAAAATGCTGCGCGGAGAACAACTGACTCCCACTATTGCGCAGGCCGCGCAGGAAAGCCTTGCTCGTGAGATCACCCCTATCGACGACATGCGCTCCACGGCACGATACCGGCTTCGCGTTTCACAAAACCTTCTCGCGGAATTTTGCGAAAGGATCGCGGCCTAGTCGTTCATGCAGAATTCTTCTCAAGCGCCTGAGAACTCCGGTAACCAAGCGGATCTAGTCGTTCGCGGAAAGCGAATCATCACGCCCGAAGACGAACGCGCTGCGGCAATCCAGATTCGCTCGGGAGTAATCGCGCAAATCTCCGAGTACGACAACGTTCCCGCGGGATCCGCCCTATACGAAGCAGGCAATTTGGCCGTGATGCCCGGTTTGGTGGACACGCATGTGCACATCAACGAACCCGGACGCACCGAGTGGGAGGGTTTTACGACCGCGACGCGCTCGGCGGCCGCCGGAGGCATAACGACCCTGATCGAAATGCCGCTGAACAGCATTCCGGCAACAACCACCGTGAATGCCTTCCACGAAAAGCTCGCCGCCGCGGCCGGCAAACTCTGGGTGGACACCGGTTTTTGGGGCGGCATAGTCCCCGGAAATACCGGCGAGTTGCGCGCCCTTTGGGAAGCAGGATGCTTCGGATTCAAATGCTTCATGATCGAGAGTGGCGTGCCAGAATTCGCCAGCGTCCGCGAGATGGACTTGCGCCAATGTTTGCCTGAACTCGCAAGAATCGCCGCCCCACTCTTGGCCCACGCGGAGTTACCTGGGCCCATAGACGATGCAACAACCCATCGCCCCGCCAACGCTTCTGGCCGATCCTACAAAACTTGGCTCGATTCGCGTCCGCGTGCGGCAGAGAACGAAGCAATCGCGCTCCTTAAACGTCTCGCCACCGAATATGGAGCGCCTGTTCACATCGTGCATCTGTCTTCCTCGGACGTGATTCCCCACATTCGTGCTGCGGAAGTCAGCGGTGTGCGACTAAGTGTCGAAACCTGTCCTCACTATCTGACGTTCGCGGCGGAAGAAATTCCGGATGGCGCAACGCAATTCAAATGCGCCCCGCCCATTCGCGAACGGGATAATCGTGAACAATTATGGGCCGCACTCGCCAACGGAACGATCAGCTTGATTGCAACCGACCACTCCCCCTGCCCGCCGGAAATGAAGAAGCAGGAAAAAGGCAATTTCCTGGACGCGTGGGGAGGAATCGCGTCGTTGCAACTCAGTCTCCCGGCAGTATGGACGCAAGCCCGCGCGCGTGGTTATTCTCTTACGCACATCGCCCAGTGGATGTGCGCTGCTCCCGCGCGCTTGGCGGGACTTGAGAAAAAGAAAGGATCCATCGCGGTAGGCCGCGACGCCGATCTCGTGATCTGGAATCCGGACAAAGCATTTCGTGTTGATCCTGCGCGGCTGCAACACCGGCACATGCTCACGCCCTATGCGGGACTCGATCTCATGGGTATCGTCGAAACAACCTTTCTGCGCGGAAAGAAGATATTTGAGCGTGGTGACTTTTGCGCCGCTCCTGATGGGCAGATACTTCTTCGGGGCCAACTATGAATGATTTTTTGCAGCTCGCGGATCTCGCTTCAGAGCGCCTGGGCGGCCGGATCATCGCCGCCAATGACGATTTTTTCGCGCCCAAAGAAAATCTGCTGAAGGAATCCAAGCCCGTCTTCGTTGAGGGAAAATACACCTCGCGTGGAAAATGGATGGACGGGTGGGAAACCCGCCGCCGCCGAACTCCGGGCCACGATTGGTGCATCGTCCGTCTGGGCCTGCCAGGAATAATTCGCGGCGTGGTGGTCGACACCAGTTTTTTCACTGGCAACTATCCGGAGCACTTTTCCCTGGAAGGCTGCGACCTCGGAAATCATCCCTCTAAGGGCGAGCAAAAGAAATTGTCGTCTCTAAAGCTGACATGGACCCAGATCTTCGCGGAAACGGCGCTCAAGGGTGATTCACCTAATTTGTTTTCCGTTCAAAACAAAAACAGGTTTACCCATTTGCGTTTGAAGATTTATCCGGATGGCGGCGTCGCCCGGCTGCGCATCCATGGCGAGGCGATACCCGATACGAAGCGCATCTCGCGCGCAGAAATCGATCTGGCCGCCGTGGAAAACGGCGCGTACGTGGTGACGTCCAGCGATCAGTTCTATGGCGCTCCGCGAAATCTCTTAATGCCCTATCGCGCAAAAAACATGGCCGATGGCTGGGAGACCAAGCGCAGGCGTGGCCCAGGCCATGATTGGGTGGTCCTGAAACTTGGACTACCGGGCACCATCCAGAGCATGGAAGTGAACACCGCGCACTACAAAGGAAATTTCCCTGACACTTGCTCGCTGGATGTCTGCAACCACAAGCTCGGCGCGATAAATTTCACCAGCATCGACTCCCTGAGCTGGCAAGAAGCCCTGCCAAAAACAAAGCTGAAACCAAATCATCGTCATGTCTTCAACAAACTGCATCTCACAAGCGTCGCAACTCACGCGCGATTTAACATCTATCCCGACGGCGGCGTGAGCCGGTTGCGCCTTTTCGGACGAGCGGAAATCGCAGTAAATCCGGCGGCCGGCCTGGAACGATTTAACCGCCTATCAAAACAAAAGGCAGCGAAAGCCCTGCTCGATTGCTGCGCCTCAGATAAATGGGCGCAACAAGTAAGACAACGAAGACCCTTCTCCGACCGCGCCTCCTTCTTTGTAGCCGCGGACAAGATCTGGTCTGAGTTGCCACAGGAAGATTGGTTACAGGCCTTCCGGCATCATCCCGCGATCGGCGCAAAAAAAGCAAAATCGAAACAGTCGGCCACCGCAAGCCGCTGGTCCGCGAAAGAGCAGTCAACCGCGCAAAGCGCACCGCCGGGAGTTCTCGAGGCGCTGGCGGAGGAAAACAAAGCTTACGCGAAGAAATACGGCTACGTCTTCCTGATCTGCGCGACGGGAAAAACCAGCGAAGACATTCTGAAAGCCTTGCGCCAACGAATGTCCAATGAACCTGAAGTAGAATTGCGCATCGCCGCCGAAGAACAACGCAAGATTACTCGCCTGCGCTTGGAGAAATTACTGCAATCATGAGCCACATCACCACCCACGTTCTGGACTTATCGCTCGGCCGCCCAGCCGCAAATGTCCCGGTGATTCTTGAGGTTCAATCCACAAGTGGCTCCTGGTCGGAAATTGCTCGTGGCACCACCGATAGCGACGGGCGCCTGAAGGATTTGTCCGCGTCTAAATCGCTGGGGGCAGGAACGTACCGCCTGACCTTCGATACGCGTACCTACTGCGCGACGCATAAGGTCGAGGCGCTGTACCCACAGGTGATCATTGTTTTCGAGGTTAAAAGCGCGCAGGAACACTACCACATACCTTTGCTTCTGAGCCCATACGGCTTTTCAACGTATCGCGGGAGCTGACCGATGTCGATCCGGCTTGGTGAAAACAATTACGGCAAACAGCGCGTGCGCCTGCTGCGGCTCTCGCAACAAAATGGTCTGCGTCACATCAAGGAGCTTACTCTCGGTATCCGCTTCGAAGGGGATTTCGACACCGCGCACAGCAAGGGAGACAACCAGAAGATCCTGCCAACCGACACCATGAAAAATACCGTGTACGCCTTGGCGCGGCAGCATCCCATCGAAACCGCGGAATCATTCTGCGTGCGCTTGGCGGATCATTTTTTGACTCGCAATCCACAAACCACCCGCACACGAATCGACGCGACGGAAACTCTCTGGGTGCGACTACCGGTTGGCGGCGGCAAACCCCATGCGTACACGTTCACTGGAGCCAGCACCGAAAAACGCACTTCCTCTGTGAACGCGACGCGCAACGAAAAGACCGTTTCGTCCGGCATCGAGGGGCTCGTGGTTTTGAAAGCCACCCAATCCGCGTTCGAAGGATTTCTTCGCGACGAATACACCACGCTGAAAGAAGCCCGCAATCGCATTCTGTCCACAGTAATAAGCGCGTGCTGGCTTTATCGCGACGCTCAGCCGCACTCCGACGCTCTTTGGAACGAAGTCCGGCAAACCATGCTTGAAACGTTCGCCGATCATGACAGCGAGTCTCTGCAGCACACTCTCTACGCGATGGGCGAAGCGGTGCTCAACAATTTCGACCGCATCCGCGAGATTCATCTCTCCCTGCCCAACAAGCATTACAATCTGGTGGATTTGTCGCTCTTTCAATTGGACAATCCCGGCGAGATTTTCCTGCCGACAGACGAGCCTCACGGATTAATCGAGGCCACCCTACGCAGGGACTAGTCGCGCCTTCACCTTTTTCTTCCGTCGAAAATTTTCACGAACGAAGCACTGCGCAACTCTTCCGGAGTCAACCCCGTGAGCGTCTGGGCTTCGCCACCCGTGATGGCGCCGCAATTGATGGCGCGCAGGAAATAATTCAACAATCCCTGGCCAGTGGCCGCATCGTCGAAAACCTCGCCAACCAGAGTAGCCTGAGCAGCCTGCGCAATAAAATTGCGAAGCCGCTCCGACGCCGCGTCCAGACTCTCCAGAAAAAAGGAATAAACCGCCGCGTAACGCGTGACCAGTTGGGCCGGATGAAGATCCCAGCCTTGGTAGAAACCGTTCACCAGCGAGTGCCGAATGTGATCGAAATGCAGCTTCCATGCGCGGCGCACCGCATCTCGATTTTCCGCAATCTGGCTCGTGGTCAGTTCCGGCTCGTTCTTGCCGGCGTGATGCAAAGGAACCGGCAGAATATTCGTCGCTCCATCCGAAAGCCAGATGCCCGTCCCAGCCAGCGCAACCTGCATAACTTCGCGCGCGAAGTCGCAAGCGGGATGCATCATGCTCTGATACGCGGCTGTGATGCCTCGTCCGGCAGTGTAATCATAGGTGCCGAAGTGTGCCGCGACGCAGCGTCCCTGGGTGGCCATCGCCAATGGAAGCAGGTTGACCTGACCGCATTCATTGAAAATGGATTGCGGCGTTTCAATCATCAGTTCGATCAGCAGCGCATTCGCCTTAAGGCCCAGCGTGGATTCGAGCCGTGAACAGATAGCTGCGAGCGCCGCAGGTTCTTCTGGAATCGTGACCTTGGGAAGCGTGATGAAGAAGTTTTCAGGCAGCTTACCGTCCGTCTGGCCGACTAGTTCCGTAAGAACAATATCCAGCGTACGAATGCTGCGGTTGCGCAGCTCCTCCGTGAACGGTTTGATGC
>Ga0210399_10005294_pt1 | contig 10023 bp, 7 predicted proteins | sample IncBWC14MmetaG_FD_150865 | JGI IMG/M metagenome (GOLD analysis project Ga0210399, IMG submission 150865) | Forest soil microbial communities from Barre Woods Harvard Forest LTER site, Petersham, Massachusetts, United States - Inc-BW-C-14-M | ecosystem: Environmental > Terrestrial > Soil >...
ATTATAACAAAGCAACCAGACGAAGAACGGCCCGGCACTCATCTGAAAAAGTCGATCGGAGTGCAGAGAGCACGGCCTCTTCATAGAGCGATGGCTTCTTTATCTGGGTTCGTTTATCGAGGTTCGTTCCTGGGTCAGAAAACTCGTATTCCCGCCACCTACCCCTTCCCTCTTGACAATCTTCCCCTGGGAAGCTAAATATCTGTTAGCGAATAAAAAGCGAATATGCGATTCGCAGCCTCGGCCAGCCGCCTCGGCGTTCCCTGAAAATACAGAGGTCCCCGGATGTCTTCATTGGCTTTTTCCGCCCCCACGGGCGGTACTGTTGTCTTTGCTTCCCGGAAGGAACCGGCGCTGGTTTTACAACGCCTGGCAGCGTTGCCCAAGCTTGCGGGCGTAACTCCAGCGTCGCGGCTTGAGGTGCGGCCCACGCCGGAAATGATTTCCAGCGGAATTCGCGAAATCGATGAACTGGCCGGCGGGTTGCCCCGAGGATGTCTGAGCGAAATTTGTGGGCCAGCCTCTTCCGGACGCACCAGCGTGTTGCTGTCCGTCCTGGCAGCCGCTACCCGGCGACAGGAAGTCTGCGCCCTGGTAGACACCACGGACGCGCTCGATGCTGTCTCGGCAGCGGCAACGGGAGTTGAACTGGAAAGATTGCTGTGGATACGCTGCAGCCGGGCGTCGGGCGTCGGGCGTCGGACCTCGGACGGCAGATCGGACTTCAGACCCAGGACCCCAGTTCCAAAGTTCGACGTCCGAAGCCCGACGTCTGAGGTCCGAGGTCCGGGTCCTGACGCCCGGCTCGAGCAGGCTCTGCGAGTCACTGATTTGCTCCTGCAAAGCGGAGGTTTTGGCCTGGTGGCGATTGATCTTGGCGATGTGCCGGACTCGGCCGCACGACGTATTCCGCTGGCTTCCTGGTTTCGCTTTCAGCGCGCCATCGAACCCACCGCTACTGTGCTATTGGTCGTGGCCCAGGCACCCTGTGCTCAGACTTGTGCGGCTCTGCTGATCAGGCTGCAGGCCGAGAAAAAGTCGTCAGCTCTCAGCTATCAGCTTTCAACGAAAGAAAAACTTGGGCCGGCACACGCACAACTTTTGGATGGACTGCAGATTGAAGGAGAGCTGCTACGTTCGCGCATGCAGCGAAAACCGGCGCAATCCGTCACTACGGCATTTGCCACAAAAGCAGTGCGGGTTGCGTAATTGCTAATTCCTACGACTGCGCTCGGCATGCTCGCTGCGAGGGTGGGACGCCGGCGCTACAAGCTGATAGCTGACAGTTTTTCACTGACGACCAACGACTAATGACTGCTTTCGCCTGCATCTTCGTTCCTGACTTTCCGGTGGAGGCGCTGCTGCGTGCCGAGCCCGACTTGCGGGCACACGCTCTGGCCGTGCTCGAGGGCAAAGCGCCGCTGCAAACGGTTTTTGCTTTGAACGAAAAGGCCCGTCGCGCCGGAGTTTCGGCGGGAATGACGAAACTTCAGGTGGAAGCCTGTTCTGATCTGGTGTTGCGCCCGCGCTCCTTATTACAGGAGGCCGCCGCCCACGCCGCATTGCTCGATTGCGCCCAGTCATTCTCGCCGCGAGTGGAAGATGTGAGCTGTGACACCGTGCTCCTGGATCTCGTCGGCATGGAACCGCTTTTCGGTCCGCTGCCGAAAATCGCGCGGGATGTGGCGCGCCGCGCTTCCGCTCTCGGCCTCGAATCCAACGTTGCCGTGGCTTCCAATCCGGACACGGCCGTGCTCGCTGCTCTCGGCTTTTCCGGAGTGATCGTGATTCCCGAAGGAAAGGAAGCCGAGCAGTTGGGCAATCTTCCCCTGGAAGTGTTGTTTACCGAAGGTCACGATCAGCAGACCCTGGAAGTTCTGGAGCGCTGGGGCATTCGAAATTTCCATGCCCTGGCTGCTCTGCCTGAGATCGCTTTAAGCGAGCGCCTGGGGCAGGAAGGCGTTCGCCTGCAACAGTTGGCGCGTGGCCGCAATTCCCGATCGCTGGTTCCAGTCGAGCCGCCGTTGGTTTTTGAAGAGGCGATCGAGTTGGAATATCCCCTGGTGCTGCTCGAACCGCTGGCGTTTCTGCTGGCCCGGTTACTGGACCAGTTATGTGCCCGATTAGGGGCGCGAGCATTAGCCACCCAAGAGTTGAACCTGGATCTGACCCTGGAATGCGCCCCAGACCACGTAGGGACGGGCGCCCCCGCTCGTCCTGGTCGAGCGCGAGCTCGACAAATTTTCCACCGCACCCTGCGCTTACCCGTTCCCTTGCTGGACGCCAAAGTTTTCCTAAAGCTGCTGCAACTTGATTTGAATGCGCACCCACCCGGCGCTCCCATCGTGAAGATTCATTTGTCGGCGGAACCTGTGCGTCCGCGTGCGGCGCAGAACGGATTGTTCCTGCCTCTATCCCCGGAACCGGAAAAACTTGAACTCACGTTGGCGAGGATTGCGGGAATTGTTGGCGAAAATAAAGTGGGGTCTCTGCAACTGCTGGACACTCACCGTCCAGAAGCATTCCGCATGCGTCGCTTTAACCCTCAGATGGAGGAACAGGCTGCTCGCAAGCCAAAGGTATCTCGGAGTGACAAACCCGTGGAATCTCAGAAACAAAACGAAGTCGCGGTCACCGCCATGCGTATCTTCCGTCCACCCTTGCGCGCCACCGTAACCCTGCAGGAAGGCAGGCCGGCGCATATTGCTTGTCTCAAGCGCAAGGAAATTTGTGGTGAAATTCTATGGGCTGCCGGTCCCTGGCGTACCTCCGGAGACTGGTGGGAGCAGGAAGGATGGGCACGCGACGAGTGGGATATCGCTTTGCAGGAAGCAAGCGGCATTACGCTCTACCGTCTGGTCCGGGATTTGCTCAGCGGACAGTGGCGGGTAGAAGGGAACTACGACTAAGCACGCTGTGGGGCCAAACTACATGGTCTATAAGGTCTTCCCTGTATTTTGGCGCCCGTAGGTTGTGCATAACCTGTTCAAACTGTGTTATTTCGCGGCTGTGCCGTCTATTTCGTGATTACGCCGCAGGCAATACGGTCTCCTGCGTTTCCAGCCGGGTCAGTCTTCATATCGTCCGCCTTAGCGTGAATCACCAGGGCCGTACCGCCATTGCTGAACAGGGAATGACTGTCGTCGCCGAGGGTTACGTCTTTGTTCACAACCCTGAATTCAGCTTTGCCTTTGGCGTTTACCGTGAAGTTGTTCATGTCGCCGGCATGGTGGCCATCGGGATTCTCCAGGCCGTGCTTCTTTCCGTCTGGATTGAAGTGCGGACCAGCCGACTTAAAGTCCGGCGCATCGCACTGCGCCCTGGAATGGAAGTGAAAAGCGTGCGCCCCGGGCGGCAGGTCATGAAGGTTCGCCTTTATGAATACTCCCGACGATGCTTTCTTGCCGGTTTTACTCCACAGCGCGGCCGTTCCTACGCTCTTGCCCTGAGCGTCCTTGAGTTCAACTGTGGTCTTGGCTGCACTCGTGATCGACAGGGCGAGAACCAGCGAAATGGCGACGGAAAATAATCTTGTGATTTTCATGGCGCCCCATTATAACGCTACATTCTTGTGTAAATCCGCCAGCCTCTAGCGCATGGAAACATAAAAAGCATCGTTTCCTGACCGCAGGTCTTTGCCGTAAGAAAAAGCAACTCCGATTCCGAAGATTCGTACTTTAGCCTGCGCCCCCAGGTCCCAAAGCCATTTCTGCGAGCCCAGCCCTGCCGATGCATCGGTAATTTTGCCAGTATCGAGAAACGGCCCCAACTTCACCGTGAAGATCCCGTTGCGATACACGTTCTTGTCCGCCTCCCAGTTAGAGAGAAAATAATTTCGCCCCAGTGGAGCGCTGCCCTTTCTGCCGTCCCGCGTCCCAATATGCGCGCGCATCTCCAGATCGTTGTCGCGCTCCAGACCCAGGATAAAGAACTCGTCGAACGGAACCTCTCCGAATGTCTTGCCGACCCTGATCCGGTGCTGTATTTCGTAGTCATCGCCCTGGGAGTGCGGGAACCAATGGAAGCGCAACGAACCTTGCAGCTTCTCGAAAGAATGCGGGGGCTGCGACCAGACGCGCCCCGCCTGCGAGGACGCTCCGCCCTCGATCGTCAATCGCCGCTCCGGTAGACGCCAGAGTTCGGCGTCCACCTGCGTAAGTTGCTTGAGCTGATAGCCCTTGGCCAACAGGCTCGGAGTTAGCGTCGTTCCCGGAAGTACGTTGCGGAAGTCGCGATGCGAAATTTCGGCCCCGGCAGACCAGCGCCAGCGCCCGCTTTCCATCGAAGCGAAATCCACAGCCACCGCTTCCCGTCGCAGGTTAAAGCTCCCCAGCACAGGCGCGGGTCCCTGAAACGATTTTCTGATGTCCCAGTTTTCGCTGCGTAAGTCGGCAATGAAGCCATAACGAAATTTTGGATTCGCTTTGAACGGACCTGAGAGTTGCGCCACGACCCGTCGCTTCTCCGCGTCCCAGCGATACATGGAAACAAAGTTGAGGGCCCGATCTCGCAAGTTGTAAACCTCGGGAGTAATGCTCTGAAACGGCAGGCCCCGAAGCAGCAGAAATAACTTCTCCAGCTTGCCCTGCCCCCATCCGTCCCGCTCTCGGTTGCGGAAAAGAATGTCAAACTTGCCGTCGCCACGGGCCTGCAAATCAAATTGGTAACGAGGGAAGATTTCCAGCCCGCGGACGCGAACCTCGGTGGTCAGCAGATCGGGCAGACGCAGAATGCTGGCCGGCGCGAAGGCCATAGCGCGGTCAAGCAACGCCGCATTCACCTGCGGCGTGGGCTGGCTTCGTACCTGCACAATTTGCGGCTTGCCCACGCGGTTCCAATACTTGAGCGCGGCTTCAATGTTTCCCTGGAGAAAATAGACAGTGCCGAGGAAATCGTTGCCATAGGAATCGGCGGGATCGAGATGCAATGCTCGCCGCAGGTGGCGCGCCGCAGCCGCATAACGTTTCTGCTTGAACGCCACTCCAGCCAGTTCCAGATGGAACCGTTTGTCGCCGGGCTGGAGCCGCGCCCCGGCCGCAAATGCGCGCTGCGCATCGTCCCAACGGCCCAACCGGGCCAATGCCGTTCCGTAGTAGAAATCGAGTTCAGCGGAAGGGTGCGGTACAGATTGAGTAAGGGCGACAATCTCCAGCCAGCGCTGCTCGTCAGAAAGGTGGCGGGCTCTGTCGGCCAGGGAGTCATCCGATGCTTGGGCGTTAGCCAGCAACGCAAAGTTGAAAAGAAATATGAAGGCAACGATTGAGATCAGCGCGGCTGGGTTTGAGGCAATACCAGCAGCGTCCATTTTCCGGCCGCACTCCATTCCCGTTCGAAGCTTGGCCGGTCTTGTTGCAGCAGTTTGCGTTGGGCAGGATCGTTGACCATCACCATCTCTGGTCCGAGGCCAGTCACGACCACATAGTGCAATGCGCCGCCAGATGCAGGCTTCAGGGCGACGGGCTTCAAGGCTACGATCAGTGGCCGTCCCTTGTCCAGATGTTGTTTGAGATCTTCCCACTCTCCGCGAATTGTAAACGTGCGGAACCTATTCTCCTGAAAGTAGCGCTCCATATCGGAAGCAAAAATGCCGTGGGCTTTGGCCGAATATAGGGTGCGCTGGATCTGGGACGCGTCGGAACTGTCGTTCGCCGGTTGTCCCTGCTGAGCCTGCCAGTACTGCATCACCATCGCAATGCTGGCCGCGCCGCAACCGTCCTTCTCCTGCTTCACGAAAGGAACATCCAGCCAGACGCCAGGAAGATCCGCGGCCAGCAGCGCACCGCAGAGCCCGAGCAACACGGCGGAAATCACACCAATGCGACCAGACATCTTGCCGATCATATTGCCGACCTATCGCACCGCCACAATGATCAGGATAAGTGCGGCGATGGCCACAAGAATAATGATCAGGTCGCGATCACTGAGCGTGCCCGCGGCGAAATCCGCCTGCGTCTTCTGCGCCCGCGAAGCCAATTGCGCCAACTCGGCGTCGTCCAGCGTGGAGACCGCGTTCTTCACCTGCTCCGGGTTCATGTGGGCTGATCGTAGCGCCTTGTTGGCCCTCTCCGAGGAGAAGAATTGCCGGACCTGTTCCACGTTCTGCTGGCGCACCGTCGAGGCTTGCACCGCCGCTTGCTGCAGGTCAGAAGGACTCACGACATGCGCGGCCCCTTCTGCCAGAAGGTTCTGCGGAAGCGTGAAAACCGCGGAAAGAACGAACGCTGTCGCCACTCGGGATACCTGCTTCATATCGAAATACATCTGTTGCAGACCTCCTCGGAAGATTTCTTCTTGTAGACCGTTCGTGTGGGGACGAATCGGAGCTCGCCCTGAGCGCAGTCGAAGGGACCCGTCCCAGGCGAGCGCAGCTCGGCACCCTTGAAAAAATAGTACACGCCCAAACCTTCGATGCGGAGGTTGTTCCGAGGGTTTGTCCAGGATGGTAACAAGATCAATAAACAAGGCTGAGCAGCGGCCCAGGAACCATATGATCTATAAATTTTCCACCACTTCCTGCAGTTCAGCGGCAATCCAGTGCGGAGCGCTGTCAGGAGGGAACCGGACTGGCGCCCCGATTTTCACTTTTATCCTTCCACACCGCGCAAACTTCTTCTTTGCCTTCTTCACTTCAAAGAGCCCGTCAATCCGCATGGGCACGATCGGTATCGCCAGGTTGTTGGCCAGTAGTCCCACACCGGCACGAAACGGCGCTATCTTGCCGTCAGTCGTGTGGCGCCCTTCGGGAAAAACCAGAATGCTGCAGCCGCGGTCTACGGATTCTCCGGCAAAAGCAAAGCTCTCCCGGAAACCGGCTTCACGCGGCAAGGGAAACAGATTGAGCAAGGACACTCCCAATGTCCACTTCACGCGGTCGTAGAGCCTGCCCAACAACCTTCGTCCAGGTGGCGGAGTGCGTAACGCCTCCAGCGCCTCCCCTCCCGTAGCCGTCGCCAGTCGATGCCGGAAGCGGGCGGGAAGCGCAGTCTGCACAAAACCGACGTCCACGTCGTCAATGTGATTGCACACCACCAACACCGGTCCGGGAAGGTCATTCAGGTTTTCCCGCCCGGTGATGCGCGGCCATCCCAGGAGAAATACCGCCGGACGCAACAGCGAATAATGAGCGATCAGCCGCGCCCAGGTTGTCGGCCAGCGCTGCACCCATGCTGGATAGTGATAGGGCACCCGCGACGGAAGTTTGCCGTGCAGCATGCGATCCAGGTCGCCGACTGTCTTCACCGCAGCGAATCCGGTTTCGCTCAAGTCCACCTGATATCGGTCTTCGAGTGCGCCCAGCAGTTCCACACGATCGAGAGAACTCAAGTTCAAATCAGTTTCGAGATCAGACGCCTGACCTATCGCTCCGGCGGATTGCCCTTTAACGCGCGCAATCAACTCGGCCAATGAACTCGATCCGGTTTGGCCGGCAGGTGTCGCTCCCAATCGCGCCTGAACAACTTGCAGGACTGCGTTGGTTTGCGCCTTTTGCGTAGAGGTGCGCGGGAAGTCGCTTTCGGGCCACACAAACCAGTTCCGCATGCGCTGGTACTCAGCCAAAGCTTCGTTCGCGTGTCTTACTACAGTTTCCGGATCAGCGTTGCTATCGCGCATGATCATCACCGCGCATGCTTCGGCGTTCCCATCTCGCGCTAGTGCGAGCACCACGCAGTCCTTGACCTCAGGTTGCCGGCGCAGCGCGGCCTCTAGATCCTCGGGATAAACATTCATACCAGCAGGCGTGACGATCACATCTTTCTTCCGCCCTTTGAAGTACAGGTTACCTTCGCCGTCGAGGGCGCCGATGTCTCCGGTCCCGTACCAGCCCTGGTCCGCGGTCATCGGCTGTAGTTCGTGTCCGGTCCAATATCCCGCGGCTACGCCACTGCCGCGGACCAGGATTTCACCGTCCGGAGCCAATTTGACTTCGCGTCCCGCCAGAACTTTTCCGATCGATCCTTTGCCCAGGCGAAAAGGATGATTCACGCTGACGATGGATGTCGTTTCCGTCAGCCCGTAGCCCTGGATGGCGGCATAGCCCAGTCGTCCCCAGAACTCTTCGGTCACGCGGTCGAGCGCGGCTCCCCCTGAAATGAACGCCCAGAACTTCCATCCAAAGTGGCGACGCACACGCCGGAAAATCCACCAGCGGTGGAGGAAGTGTTTTCCCTGCGCAGCTTGAAACCGCTTCCGGAAAGCTTCCAGCCCTTTTTCATCTTCCAGATCGCGCTCGATCTTCTCCTTCAGCGATTGCAACATGCGCGGCACCGCCACCAGCACCGACACGCGCTCGCGCAGGATCGTGCGCATGACTTCACCCGGCTTGAGCGCATCCTGGAAAATCACGGTACCCCCCGTCAGTTGAGGCAGGAATATTCCTAGAAATTGTCCAAACACATGGCTCAAGGGCAGGAGATTCAGGAAGCGAACAGGATGGACCAGGTGTTCGTACTTCGAATATTCTTGGATTTCCGCTTCCAGCGGCGCGATATTCCCGAGCACGTTGCCGTGCGTGATCACCACGCCTTTGGGTTCGGCGGTGGTCCCGGAAGTAAAAACAATTTCCAGGATATCCGCAGGGCCGATCGCCGCCGCATCGTAAGGTGCAGATGAGTGGGCTGACAATGTGTCTCGCAGATCTTCCAGTGTCACGACTGGGAGTGAGGGCAGGACATGTTCAAGCGAGCACACCAGCAGCCTTCCATCTACTCGCCGACAGACTCGCTGAGTGAAATCGGTTGCGCCCGCGTCATCAAGCGGCACAACGATCACGCCACGCAGCCCGCAGCCAAAGAATACCGCCACCCACTCTGCCGAATTCGGCCCCCACAGCAGGATGCGCTCGCCTTTCCCGATTCCACGCTGTTCCAGTTCGCGGGCAAAACGGAACGCAGTCTCGGCCACTTGCCGGTAGCTCCAGCGTTCGATGCGGTACCCGCGACGCTGTATATAGGCGCACTCCCGCCCTCGTCGCAGAAAGTCGTCAAGGTATTCGACAACGGAGCGGCGCCCCATGCCTAGGATGGTATCGCTTTAAGAGCTGTGAGTTGCATCTGCCTGGCATCCTGGGCGAAGGGGTTGTTTCGTTTCGCGAAGCAGCCACGCAGTCGAAGGACTCCGACTCCTGGCAAGAACGTGAGGGTTTGTCGTAGCAATAGGGTCCTGCGACTCGCCTGACCGTCCGCAAGCGGACGGTCAAACTCGCTCAGGATGACACCCGAATATTTCGATTCGCACTACGCCGACATTCGCCGCGCGTTCTTCGGACAGAAGGTCGATAACAAATTCAGAAACTCCGTCAGAAAGGGAGGGTTGGGCTGATTTCTCAGCGTGACCGCATACCATTGCCGCCTGAACCCGTGACCACCCAGAGGGCGAATGGCAACTTTGCCCGCTTCGACGGCCGGCGCCACCGCCCAGCGAGCCAGAAAGCCAATGCCAGTGCCGGCTCCAGCCAACTCAACAATCGCTTCAGTGAGTGGAACTTCGATGACTCGCTGCGCCTCCACTCCTGCCGGCTTGAGCAGTTGGTTAATCAGCGTGCTCTCTTCTCGGGGCGGATAGATCAGAATGGTCTCCGTCTCCAGGTCTTTGGGCCGGACTTGGCTCGCAGATGTAAAGCGGTGCTTCGGGGACATCACCAGGACTAGTTCATCCTCGAACATTGGAGTCACCCGAAGATTCTTGTTCCGCGGCGGAGAACTGATAATAGCAACATCGAGTTTGCCCTCGAGTAGAGCTGCCGCCGGGTTCGACGTAGCGCTGGCGACGATATTTACTTCCACCTTCGAAAACTTCCCGTGGAACTTATGCAGTACCGGGGGCAACCAGTGATAGCAGGTATAGCATTCCGTGCTCAGCCGGATCTCACCCCGCGCCCCGCCGTTGAGTCCTTCGATTTGCCCCTCCGTAGCGCTCAGCTCGTCGAGCACCCGGCGCGCGCACGCGATCAGCCGCTCACCGGCCGGAGTGAGTACCATCCTTCGTCCCAGCCGCAAAAACAGGGCAGTACCCAGCTTTTCCTCC
>Ga0210399_10005295_pt1 | contig 10023 bp, 8 predicted proteins | sample IncBWC14MmetaG_FD_150865 | JGI IMG/M metagenome (GOLD analysis project Ga0210399, IMG submission 150865) | Forest soil microbial communities from Barre Woods Harvard Forest LTER site, Petersham, Massachusetts, United States - Inc-BW-C-14-M | ecosystem: Environmental > Terrestrial > Soil >...
CGCACGAGTCCCTTCACGTACGTCCTCCGACGGATTCGTGATCATGACGTTGAGCGCGGCGTCTTCGAGCGCGTTCTCCAGCGTCATCTCGCGCTGCTTGTACATCATGCGCTTGGCGAGCCGTATCGCGAGCGGCGGGCCGTCGGCGAGCCGCCGCGCGAATTCGTTCACCCGCGCATCGAGCTCCGCATGCGGCACCACTTCCGTCACCAATCCGAGTTCGAGCGCGGTCTTCGCGTCATAAACCTCGGACAGCAGCGTCATCTTGAGCGCGCGGTCGAGTCCCATGAAGCGCGGAAAAAGGTACGCACCGCCCTCGTCGCACAAGAGCGCGAACTTGAGCGCGGTATCTCCGAGCCGCGCCTGGTCCGATGCGATCCTGAAATCGCACGAGAGCGCCAGCGTCAGTCCGCCCGCGACCGCAGCGCCGTTAATCGCCGCGATCACCGGCTTGTCGAAGCGATGCAGCGATATCACCAGCTGATGAAACCCCTCGCGCATCTCGAGCATGTGCCCCATCGGATGCCCATGGAATCGCGACCGGCTCTCCGGCGCCCCGCTGATATCGCCACCAGCGCAAAACGCCCGTCCGCTGCCGGTGATTATCAGCACCCAGATGTCGTTGTCCTGCCGCGCCAGATCGATCGCCGCGCACATCTCCTTGACCATCGTCTCGTTGTAACCATTCATCCGCTCCGCGCGATTGATGGTAATCTTCGCGATCTTGTCGCGCGCATCATAAATGATCGTCTTGAAATCCATCGGGAATTATCTCCTTGTCCAGGATTCACCTCTCCTTGTCCAAGGAGGGGTCGCGTGAGCGGAGGAACGAAGCGAGCGCGGGAGAGGTTCAACGCTGGACCGCGTTAACCTTCCCTCGTTACATCAAAGGCGAAACTTCTATCTTCCCTTAAATTTCGGCGGTCGCTTTTCCAGAAATGCTTTCACTGCCTCGCGATGGTCCTCGGTGCGGCCGGTCATTGTTTGTCCCCACGCCTCGCGGTCGAGCAGTTCGTTGAACTCATGAGTTACGGCGGCGTTGAGATTCGCCTTCATATAGGTGTAGGCGATTGTCGGCCCGTTCGCGATTCGTGACGCGAGCGCGTGCACTTCGTCGCGGAACGACGCCGCCGGCACCACCCGGTTCGCGAGTCCGATTCGCAACGCCTCGTCGGCGCCAATCACGTCGGCCAGGAAGTAGAGTTCGCGCGCCTTTGCCGATCCAACCAACTGCGTGAGCGACCATGTGCCGCCGTAATCGCCCGAGAAACCGACCTTCGCGAACGCGGTTCCGAAGCGCGCCGCGTCGGACGCGATCCTGAGATCGCACGCCATCGCAAGGCTGAGTCCCGCGCCCGCCGCCGGACCATTGACCGCCGCAATAGTCACCTTGGACATCTGATGCAGCAGCGCCGACGCCTCTTCACCGCGCCGAAGTCCCGCGACTCGATCCTCGACCGTCGTCGTTGCCTCACTGGCGCCTGCGCCCTCGTTGCGCTCGCGCATCCCGCCGATATCTCCACCCGAGCAGAATCCGCGCCCTGCCCCGGTCAGCACGACCGCGCCGACCGCGGGATTGGTCGCGGCGCGCGCCAGGTTATCGACCAGCCCACCCATCATCTCGGCGCTCATCGCGTTGAGCTTGTCGGGCCGGTTCAAAGTGAGATACAGCACGCGATCTTTCAGTTCGGTAAGCAGGTCTGCCATTTTAGGCCTCCAAATTTCCGGGTTCTCTTCAGGTACTACTTCAGGTCGCTCTATCTGTCGAGGCCAATCTGTCGAGCGCCGACGCTACCGACTGAGTGCCGTCGAGATCGTGCCCGAGCGCGGCCGCCGAATTGAACATCGATACCATCAACGCAAGTCCGGGCAGCGCAAGGCCGGCCTCGCGCGCAGCCTCGGTCACGAGGCGGAGATCCTTGCGAATCAGCTTGACGAAAAACCCCGGACGATTGTCGCCCGCTACGATTTTCGGGCCAAGGTTCGCAAGCTGCCACGAGGCCGCCGCGCCCGCTCCAAGAGCCTCGACGACGCGTGACGGATCGAGACCGCCCATCGCTGCGAACTTGATCGCCTCGGCCGCCGCTTCGAGCGTCACCGCGACCGCGATCTGATTCGCAAGCTTGGTCATCTGGCCCGCGCCCGACGGACCCATATGCGTCACGCGGCGTCCCAGATGATCGAGTATGGGGCGCGCTCGTTCGAATGCGGTCGCGTCGCCGCCCACCATGATCGTTAGAGTGCCGTCGCGGGCACCGACGTCGCCGCCCGAGACCGGTGCATCGAGGTAGTCGACGCCCCGAGCTTTAAGCCGCGCCGAGATCGTTCGCTCAGCCATAGGTGAGATCGTGCTCATATCGATCACGAGCTGACCGCTTTTCAGCACAGGCTCGATCTTGGCCACCGTCGCCTCAACATCAGGCGTGTCCGGCACCATGATAAAAACTATCTCCGCGCCCGTAGCGCACGCTGCGGCGTCGGCCGCGACGCTCGCGCCGTCAGCAGTCAGCGCGCGCGCTTTTTCCGGCGAACGATTGAAGACGCGGACGCGATGCCCGGCGCCGAGCAGTCGCCGCGCCATCGGCGCGCCCATTATTCCGGTTCCTATCCAGGCAATTTCCATGCAAGTTGCTCCGCAAATGAAAGTGCGCGATGCGGGGGAAGGAAAAAATTTGAACAGCACGCGCCGGATGCGCACGCGAATCGCGCAGCGGATGGAATCCGTTCCGGTCTTTCGCTCTGCCGCTTACAGTTTCCCGCCCTGCGGAAAATTGAGTTGAAGTTGGCCGGTAGGCATCATGCGCGGCCCCTGGGCCGGCGGATAAGGCGCAGGCGCCTCCTGCTGCGCAATCTGCTGGCATGCATTCTGATCGCCGTTGTTGCAGCTCTGCTGAAGGGCAACCCTCTGATCGTGCGCTGCGCAACCGCTTGCGAGTAGCAGCGCCGATGCAAGCACGAATGTCGTCACTTTGAACATGGTCCTTCTCCTAAGTTCATTAACTCAGACTAAGGCTCGGCGGTTCCCTCTTACTCCAGAGTAGCGCGATAGGCGTATTCTTGCCACGAACTATCCGCCGACCTAAGCTCGCTCTGGCAATCGGGGAATCGAGCAGCGATGACACTTGAGCGGGCGGCCAAAGTAATCGAATCAGGTATCGAGCGCGGGCTCCATATCGGCGCGCAACTCTACGTCTGGCGGGACGGCAAGCGCGTCGCCGACCTCGCGTTCGGCCTCGCGCGCGACGGTGTCGCGATGACTCCAGACACGATCATGCTGTGGATGTCCTCCACCAAGCCGATCACCGCGATCGCAATCGGACAGATATGGGAACGCGGGAAAATCGCACTCGACGATCCCGTCGCTAAATACATTCCAGAGTTCGGCGCAAAGGGAAAAGAATCGATCACAATCCGTCACGTGCTGACCCACACGGGCGGATTTCGCGCCGCCGTCGGCCCGTGGACCGCAGATCCGTGGGATCAGATCATCGCGCAGATTTGCGGGTCGGAAATCGAATCGGGTTGGATCGTCGGAAAGACCTCCGGCTACCACGTTGCCTCGGGATGGTACGTGCTGGGCGAGATCGTCCGCCGCGTATGCGCAGACGGCCGTCCATATAGCCGGTACGTGCGCGAGGAAATCTTCGAGCCCCTCAGGATGCGCGATACGTGGATCGGGATGCCCGCCGATCGATGGCGCGCGTACGGCGATCGCGTTGCGCCGATGCATTTCGGCTCGACGCAGAAGCGCCCGCAGCCGCATCGATACTGGCCGTGGTTGAACACTCCCGAAGCCGTTGCGATCGAGCGGCCCGGTGGCAACGGCCGCGGACCGATTCACGACCTCGGACGATTCTACGAAGCGATGCTGGCGGGCGGCGAAGGTGTCATCACACCACAAACCATCGAGGCGATATCGGCGCGTCACACCGTCGGCCTTGTCGACAAGACTTTCAACTTACAGCTCGATCGCGGACTCGGCGTCGTGCTCGATTCGAAACAGTACGGACCCAGCTCCGGATGGTGCGGCACGAGATGCTCTCCGCGCACCTGGGGCCACGCCGGTTACAACTGCTCGGTGGGATTCCTCGATCCGGAAAATCGTCTCGTGGTTGCACTGGTGTTCAACGGGATGCCCGAAGCCGAGCCCGCCCTACACGAAGAGCGCGCCCGCGCGACCATCGACGCTATCTACGAAGAACTGGGGATTGGCGCGAGCTGCTAGCCCCGCTGCCGTCATCGCTGGCCGGTCCAATCGGGGCGCGCGACCTGGCGCCATCGCGCGCGGATCGCGTCGTAGTCGGCGATTGGCAGCGGACCTGCACTCGCGTGCGCTATGTTCTGTGCGACGCGCTCGACTCTGGTCGTGCCGACGATCGCGGTGCTGACGCCGGCGGTGCCGAGAGTGAATCGCAACGCGATCGCGACTGCCGTCTCGATGTCGAGGTCGAGAAAATCGTAGCCGAGCTTTCGCAGTCGATCCCAGTATGGTTGCGTGTACCAATCGCCGGGCGGCTTGGTGCCGCTGCGCCATGCGGCGTTCGCGATTGGGCGCTTGACTATCACGCCCATCTGCGCGGCGATCGCTTTGGATAGCACACGATCGATTGCTTCCTGGTCGGCGATGTTGAGTGAAATCTGAAGCGTGTCGAAGATGCCCATCTCGACTGCGTACATCGCGTCGTCGGAGTCGCCGCTGTATCCGATGTATCGAGCTTTGCCGGCGTCGCGCGCGCGGGTGAGGACGTCGATCACACGGTCGTCGCGTAGGGTCTCGGCTGAGCAGCTATGGAATTGCATCACGTCGACGTGATCGGTTTTGAGATTTTTGAGACTGCGGTCGATGCTCGCGGAGAGCATCGCAGGTTGCCAATCCGGCTGCGCGTAACCCGAAGCGCGGTCCGATGCGGCCGCGAGCTGCGCGTGGCCGCATTTGGTCATCAGGACCACATCGGCGCGGCGGTGTCCAAGTGCGTTGCCGAATAACTGCTCTCCGTTCGCGTAGCATTCGGCGGTGTCGATCACATTGATGCCGGAATCGAGAGCGGTGCCGACGATTTTATCGACGGTTTTCTGCGCGACTTCCTGGTAGCCGATCTCCGAGCCGCCGAGTCCGAGTGCGCTGACGCGAAGTCCGGTTTTGCCGAGGGTGCGATATTCGATTGCCATCGTGATGAATCGGCAGATTATTTGGAAGATCGAAGCGAAGCAATTTTTAAGCTGACGTGCGATTCGCGCGCGTTTTTTAAGCTGACGTGCGATTCGCGCGCTGCGCGCGCTCTGCCGAATTCTGGGCTCAACTCCGCCGGCAGTTGCCATTTTTTCAGTTGACGTACAATTCGCACGCGATGCGTGCTCTGCCAAAACGTGGGGTTCTGGTTTTGTTAGATTAGGCTGGCCGGATATTTGATTCAGATGCACGCACTCATAATTCCACGCATCGGTATTTTGCGTAAGGCTGAACAGTTCAGCCCTGAACTTTCGTGGCGATCCGGAGAATTAGTTTTACTCATAGTCGTTGGGAGAGTGGGGAAAGGAGAGGTACCGGTGCGATGGGAGTGGGACGATCAAGTTAATCTAATGACTGGTCGAAGGGGTTTGCCAGTCGAGTTATTGTAAGTTGGCGCATCCTACTGAGTCTTCTATGACCGCTAAGGGAGGTGAGTGAAGTGGCGAAGGATTTGTCGCGGGTTCAGACCGTTGTGATTGCGATGCTGGAGAATCGATCGTTCGATCACATTTTGGGGCATCTGGGATTGCCCGATTCGGGGCATCCGCTGGCAGCGCGAATCGAAGGTATCCAGCATGCGCAAATCTATTACGCGCACGACACATATCAGCCGCAGCCGATCACGAGCCCGTCGCTTACGCCCGATCCTCCGCACGAACGAGAAGATATCGACACGCAGATCAACTCGATTGCCGGGCCAATGCATGGGTTCGTGCAGAGTTATCGGAACGCAAATCCGGCGTTGCCGGACGCGGATGTCGCGCGGGTCATGGAGTACTGCATCAAGGGATACTTGCCTGCGACGGAATTTCTCGCGCGCAATTTTTCGGTGTGCGACAACTGGTTCGCGCCGTTGCCGGCCAGCACGCTTCCGAATCGGCTGATGGCGATGAGCGGCTACGCGCTCGTGGACCATACGCCGAGCGGGCTTTTTCAGATCGCCGAGGATCTGTTCAACAACAATCCCGATGACCTCGTTTACGATTGGCTGACGTCGCGCCGGATCAGTTGGCGCGTGTACTACAGCGGTTCGTTTTTCTTTATGCAGATGCCGCGTCTGTTAAATCTCTACCAGGGAGACGTGCAGGAGCAGCGTCTGTTTCGGCCAATCGATCGCCTGATCGACGATTTCCAAAATGACGACGTGCCACAGGTGGTTTTTATCGAGCCGCTGTACCAGGACGATTATCGACGGGGCAGCGCGGCCGCGTCGGATGACCATCCGCCGGCGTCCCTGTACGGCGGTCAACGGCTGCTGAAGATCGTGTACGAGGCGATCAGCACGAGCGCCGCGTGGAACAACCTGGTCGCATTCATCGCCTACGATGAACACGGCTCGTTTTTCGATCACGTGCGGCCGCCGGCGATTGCGACGACGCCGCCGCCGCAGGCTCAATACAGCACCTGGTTCAATACGCTCGGAGTTAGAGTTCCGGGAATTGTAGTATCGCCATTCGTACAACCTGGTTCGTTGTGCGAGGAACTGATGGACCATACTTCGATTCTGAAATTTCTCGGCGAGAAATTTAACGGCGGAAAGTACACGGGGCTGGTGGACGGTCGCGCGGTTCAGAGCGCTTCATCGGCGCTCGACGACAATTTGCTGGCGACCGGATCGACGGAAGAGGCGCCGAATATGGATTGAGCAGCCTAGTTTAATGTGAAACCCGAGGTGGGTTTCACACTTCCTTCGGCAGGGGCCAGCCCCTGCACCTGAGTGAGGAATAAAAGAAAGATGCGCTACGCGCCTGTTAGAAAGGGCAAGAATGGTAGCCACGCCTGCGCGGCTGGCGGCAGGGGTGACGCCTGCACCCAGTATCCATTCAATCGCAAAATCCCGAGGACGGTATTTTGCTCTCGGTCTGCTGAAGGATTTCCGTTTATGGGTTGGCACCGATTGTCATTATTGGGCGGACTTCGATGGTGCCGTATTTTGCCATCGGGATTTTTGCGGCGAGGTCGACGGCTTCGTCCATGCTGGACGCGTTGATTAAGATGAAGCCGCCTAAGACTTCCTTGGTTTCGGCGAATGGGCCGTCGGTTTTGATTGCTTTGCCGTGGCGGACTCGGACGGTGCGGGCAGTGGTGGTGGGTTTGAGCGCATCGGAGACGATGTAGTGGCCGGTTCGGGTCAGTTCTTTGTCGTAGGCGATAGAGTCGCGGTTGAGAGTGGCTCCTTCGCTGGGTGAAAGAGCCGCCATCGTTGCGGGCTCGAGATAGACGAGACATAGATACTTCATTGTTTTTCTCCTTGGGTGATCATCGCGGTGTCGGTGGATCTTGATCTCTTACATCTTTTAATCGTTTGAGGGGGACGGATATCGACATTTTGGATTTGCTCAAGGAAATCTGACTGGTGCTGCGGCAAGTCGACAGTGGTCTTTGGGTTGCTGAGCGGGCACATCGATATTTGGGGCTTGAGATCGGGACGCGGATGACGGTGATCAAGCTGGGCGATGGGTCGCTGTTTGTGCATTCGCCGGTGCCGTTGGATGAGGAGACTCGCGCCGGGCTGGACGAGATTGGACCGGTGAGGCATGTCGTGGCGCCGAACCGGTTCCATCATATGTATGTCGCGGACTATCCGAAAAGTTATCCCGACGCGAAGATTTATTGCGCGCCCGGGCTCGATAGTAAGCGGCGGGACTTGCGCTTCGACGCGGTTCTCGGCGATGTGGCGCCGACGGCGTGGAGCGGGCAGATCGAGCAGATCGTATTTCGGGCGTTTAGCGGGCTTAACGAGACGATATTCTTCGATCGGCGAAGCCGCACCGCGATTTTTACGGATCTGATGTTCAATGTGAACCACTCGGATTCTGCACTGACGCGGATTGTGCTCACGCTCGATGGAGGGTTTGGAGGGCTCGCGGTACCGAGGACATTTCGGTTGGCGATCCGGATGCGGCGGAAGATGGCGGTTGGTGAGATCGGGAGGGTTCTGGAGTGGGACTTCGATCGGATCATCGTTGCGCATGGGGATTTGGTTGAGCCTGGGGCGAAGGCAGCGGTGATGAAGGCGTGGGCGTTTTTGTAGAGGCGGAGTAGTGGCGAGTGTGTCGCGAGCTCGGGAATGGTGTGATGTATCGTGCGCCGAGAAAGATCCGGGGTCCCTCGGCTTCGCTCGGGATGACAAAAAATTGATAATTCGGACCCTCACCCGACGCATCGAAGACGATGCGTCGGCCTCTCCCTGTCAGGGAGAGGCCAGGTCATCAGCGCAAGGTTAAAATGAGAAGGGCCGGACGTTTTGCGTCCGGGCCTTTCTAAGATTTGGGTCAGTGCTGGGTGGGTATTGAGCGCTATGCGCGCGCCCTCACCCATGCTGCGACATGAATGTCGCGGCATGACCTCTCCCGGTTCGAAGCTGGCGACGGAGTCGCCAGCTTCGGGAGAGGCGTGATCGCGGCGAGCTAAATGGAAAGGGCCGGACGATTTGCGTCCGGCCCTTTCTTTTTGTTGTGCGGGTTTTGTCAGGCGGCTTGCTTGGTTTCTATGGCCAGGCTTTCTTCTGCGATTGAGCCGCGTTTTGAGAAAGTTACTGCTACTGCGAGGGCTATTATTGACAGGACTACTACTGCTACTCGCAGCGGGGTTATTCCGCCCAGGGCTACTGTGGTGAAGGGAGCGGCGAGGATTGCTACCAGGTTCATCACCTTGATCATTGGGTTGAGCGCGGGGCCGGCGGTGTCCTTGAAGGGGTCGCCTACTGTGTCGCCTACTACGCTTGCCTTGTGGACGTCGGTGCCTTTGCCGCCTAAGAAGCCGTCTTCTACCTTTTTCTTGGCGTTGTCCCAGTTGGCGCCGGCGTTGCTCATGAATACTGCCATCAGCTGGCCGGTCAGGATTGTGCCGCCTAAGAAGCCGCCTAGTGCGCCTGCGCCTAGGCCGAAGCCTACGAGTAGCGGGGAGAAGATTGCGAGGATGCCGGGGCCTAGCAGTTCCTTCTGCGATGCGGCGGTTACTATGTCTACGCAGGCGCTGTAGTCGGGGAGTTCTTCGCCTTTCATTATGCCTGGGTGGGCGCGTAGTTGGCGGCGTACCTCGAACACGATCTGGTAGGCGGCGCGACTTACTGCTTTTATTGCGAAACTGCTGAACAGGAATGGGACTGCGCCGCCGATCATCAGGCCTACGAAGACTGTGGGCATGTTGATCTGGACACCGATTGCACCTAAGTGGGCTTCATCGATGAAGGAGCGGAATAGTGAGACTGCGGCCAGGACCGCGGTCGCTATCGCTAAGCCTTTTGTCAGTGCCTTGGTCGTATTGCCTATTGCGTCCATCCAGGAGAGCGTCTTTGACGCCTCCTCTTGATGGATGCCGCCCATCTCGAAAATGCCGTGGGCGTTGTCGGTGATTGGGCCGTAGGTGTCCATCGCGAGGATGAAACCGGTGGTGGTCAGCAAGCCCAAGCCGGTTAGTGCGATTCCGTAGAATTGGAGTGCCAAGGATTCGTGGAAGATGGCCATCGCGCCGATGATCGCGGCGGCGATTACCAGCAGCGCCCATACTGAGGACTCGAGGCCTTCTGCCATTCCCGACAAAATCAAGGTTGCCGGGCCGGTGCGCGCGGCCATCGCGGTTTCCGTGACCGGGCCTTTGTCGGGATGGGTGAAATAGTTCGTCAGCCAGAGAGTTACCACCGCTAGAATTATTCCCAGCGACGCGCAACATGCGAAGCGCCAGTCGGTGGCGCCGGTGCGAGGATCGTCGAGGTAGAAATAATTGACGACGAAGAAGCCGATTACGGAGGCGATCGCGGAGGTCATGTAGCCCATGTTAATCGGGCGCAT
>Ga0210399_10005296_pt1 | contig 10022 bp, 7 predicted proteins | sample IncBWC14MmetaG_FD_150865 | JGI IMG/M metagenome (GOLD analysis project Ga0210399, IMG submission 150865) | Forest soil microbial communities from Barre Woods Harvard Forest LTER site, Petersham, Massachusetts, United States - Inc-BW-C-14-M | ecosystem: Environmental > Terrestrial > Soil >...
AGGTCAGGGCGAAATGGATACGAATGTGCCGAACCAGACTCAGTCCTTTAATCCGGGAGTTTCTGGTTTGTACCAACCCGGGCCGGATACTACGCATTGCACCATGTCGTTAACCTCCGGAAATCTGGGGACTCAGACCTTCAGCGTGTATCCAATCTCCGCGACCGACGCTTTCCTGGTGGAAACGGATAACACGGTTTTGCCGACGACTACGCCCTATTTAACCTCAGGCGAAATGATTCAGCAGGCCGTAACCGGAGGGTCCTTCCCAACGCAAAATGTGCTTTCGCAACCTATTGCAGGCGGACTTAGCGGCCAATTCCTGAGTGGAGGCGTTTACTTGCCGGAGGTCTCTGTGATCCAACTCTCTCCCCAGGGGAACGGTGCCGTTCAGTTTCTTATCGAGGATAATCAAGCTGGCAACCTATCCAACTTCAACAGTCCGTTTAGCCCAGCGTATATCGCCGACAATTTGGGCCGCGTCTTAATATCTCTGCCGACTCCATACGAGCCAATCCTCTACCTTGTCAGTTCCAGTGAGGCGTTTTTTGTCGGCACCATAAATGGCGGCCCTATCTTCGGACATTTTGAAGGTCAATCCGGATCGCCTTTCACCCCACAAGTAATGGCCAATACTTTTGTAGAAGGCACTTCAGCGCCGGCCGTGAGCAGCGACCCGGATATTTCAGGTTTCCTAACGCTTAGCGACACCGCTGGTATCACTGGAACCCAGGACGTAAGCGCGGTAACAGGGAACGTACCGGCTCAGAACGTGATCGGTACCTACGCGCTCACCAACACCGGGTTGACTGACGGTAGCGGCGTGATGACGTTGACTTCGCCCGTCTTCACCGGCGATTTCTTCATCATTACACCCAGCAATATCGTGATGATCACAACGACGCCGGGAGACGTGAATCCTGTCCTGATTTTTCTAGACCAATAGGCAGGTACGTTTCGCGCCGCAGTTTTACAGCAATCGGTACGGGGTTTGTCGCTCGATAAACGCTGCGACAACCTGTGGCGATCGATTCTCTTCCGGTCAGTAAGCCCAGCGCATCAGAATTGCACCAGTCGTGTAGCCTGCGCCGACGGTGATTATGAGTACCAGGTCCCCCTTGCGCAAACGCTTCTGTTCGAGCGCGTCCATCAACGCCAACGGAATTGTGGCGGCGGTGGTGTTTCCGAAGCGGTCGATATTGATGATGATTTTCGAGTCGTCCACGCCGAGGCGTTCCTGCATCGCGTGGATAATCCGCAAATTGGCTTGGTGCGGAACCACCAAAGCAAGATCGCGGCTTGTAAATCCGTTGCGCTCGAGAATTTGGACCGCCAGCTCGCTCATGCGCCGCACCGCATATTTGAAAACCTGGGCGCCTTCCTGATGCACGTAGTGCATTCGCTTTTCGACGGTTTCCTGCGAGGCGGGCTTCAGCGAGCCGCCGGCCGGCATATAGAGATTGCATCCGCCCGAGCCATCCACGTCGTGAACGAAATCCAGAATGCCTTCGTCCGCGGAAGTTGCCGGTTCCACCAACACCGCGCCGGCCCCATCGCCAAAGAGAACGCAAGTGGCGCGGTCTTGGTAATCGAGGATGGAAGTCATCACGTCGCTTCCGATCACTAGAGCTTTTTTATGCGTTCCGGCGCCCACAAACTGCGCCCCGACCGTCAAAGCGTAAGCGAATCCCGAGCACGCGGCGGAAAGATCGAAGCCCCAAGCGTTCTTCGCGCCAAGGCGGTCCTGAATCAGGCATGCCGTCGCTGGAAACAACATGTCCGGCGTAACCGTCGCTAACACGATCAAATCGATCTGTTCGGGCGGAACTCCCTTTTCCAAGAGCAATTTCCTGGCAGCTTCGGTGCCAAGATGCGAAGCTCCCACACCGGCTTCCACGTAGTGGCGTTCACGGATTCCGGTGCGCGTGCGAATCCACTCGTCATTGGTGTCCACCATTTTTTCCAGATCGAAATTCGTAACCACGCGCGGTGGGACATAACCTGCTACTCCGGTAATTTTTGCGGCAATACGCCTGCCCATTCATCGTCTCCAGGATGCCAGGAATAGTCCGCGATTGTATGCAATCGCTTGCTTGCGTGACAAGCAAAACACTTTTTCTTCTTGCAGCCGGTTGGTTACCGCGAGATTTCGAAACGGTAGGTAATCTCGGCAGTCTTTCGCAGCATAGCGGCGACGGAACAATATTTCGTTTGGCTTAGCTCGATGGCATCGCGCGCAGCCTTTTCTTCTATTTCGCCTGCTAGCCGGTAAACCATTTCGATTTTCGTCCATACCGAGGGCGGGGCGCTGGCGCGCTCGCCGGAAATAACAACTTGCAGAGACACAAGCTTCTGGCGTTTCTTCGCCAGAATACTAATCACATCGACGGACGAACACGTCCCCAGCGCGCCCAGCAGCATTTCCATGGGGCCGGGGGCCGCATTGTGTTTTCTGTCCGTATCGAACCGTACGGCATGGCCCGAAGGCATCTGGGCCACGAATTCTTCGCCCCCCACCCACTTAACCGTCGCTGTTTGCACCGTGCCTCCGCTCAGAGCTCGAAGTGAATCTAGAAAAAACAGTATATGAGGATAGAACCACGCGTCCAACAAATCTCAAGATGAGGTATTTTGACGGTCTGGAAGGAGTGCGGAATGATCTGAGCAGCTAGTTAGAGAGCAGAGCTATCGGCGACATCCGGGACGCTCACACTTGTCTCTACGCGAACTCGCGGTGAACGCCGCATTGTTTCGACGAAGAGTTGCACGAGTTCCGGGTCGAACTGATTCGAGGCGCAACGTTCCAGCTCGCTGAAAGCGTCTTCGGAGGTACGCGCCTTTTTGTACGTTCGTTCAGATGTGATGGTGTCGTAAGCGTCGGCGATGGCGATAAGGCGCGCGCCGTACGGGATGTTTTTGCCATCCAGGCGGTCTGGGTAACCTGTCCCATCGTAAAATTCGTGATGATGGCGAACCATCAAACGGATTCGATCCATGGCTTGCAACGGCTCAAGTATTTTCGCGCCCAGCTCCGTATGAGTCTTCATGGTTTCCCATTCGGACGCATCCAGCGGGCCTGATTTGTTAAGGATGGTCTCTGGAATGCCCACTTTGCCGATGTCGTGCAGCAGCGCCGCCAGGCGAATTTCTTCTACTTCCGGCTCGGGCATCTCCAGCGCTTTGGCAATCACTACCGCGTACGCGGAGACTTTCTGCGAGTGCCCCTGCGTGTAGTGATCTTTCGCGTCAATGGCGAGCGCCAGCGAGGTCACAGTCTCCACCACAGCTACCGGCAGGGTATCGGGAGCCACGCCTCCGCTCTGCTCGGCCAATGAGCGCGTAAATTGTTCGAGACGCCGATAAACTTCTTCGAACGCCTCCGGTCCGGTAGAGAAAAGCCGCTTCAGCGTGACACCTAAATATGCTTCCAGGACGTCTTTTTTCCACTTCTTGGTATCGTTGGGACCGCCTTCTTCCGCGCTGGAGACCGAGTTTCCGCCTTGATGTTTCGACAGGTACATCGAAGAGTCCGCCACCTGTATGAGTTCTTGCGGCGTTGATCCATGAATGGGGAAACCCGCGATGCCGAAGCTGGCGGTAATATTCTTGTCTCGCAAAAGCGGATCGGAGGCCACCCAGCCGCGCAGTTTACTGGCGAGTTGGCGCGCCTGCTCCACGGTGGTCTCCGGCATCAATATGACGAATTCATCTCCGCCATATCGCGCCACCACGTCAGACCGGCGGCAATTCTGCTCCAGTATGTGTCCGACGCGCTGCAACACCACGTCGCCTTCCAAGTGTCCATAAAAGTCGTTTACGAACTTGAAGCGGTCAAGGTCCATCAAGACCAAAGCGAATGGCCGATTCGCGCGTGTCGAACGTTTCCACTCGGACGATAGCGCTTCCATCAAGTAGCGATGCGTCTTGACGCCCGTCAAACCGTCGGTGATGGCTTGTTCCTGCGCTTTTTGGAAAGTGAGCGCATTGTTAAGGCCGCCGGCAAAAAGATCGGCGAGGGTGCGGAGCAACAGGATTTCTTCTTCTCCGAATTCACACGGTTCCGAGGACTCCACGTACAGAACGCCCAGCAAATGTTCGGCGTAGCTTACCGGCAGCGCGATGGCGGAAACCGAAGTTGCAAGAACAGGGCATGGAGTTGAGATATTCACTTCGCGCACGATGGCCATTTGGCCGCTTCGAGCTACCTGCCCGACAATGCCTTCGCCCAGCGGGATTCGCCGTCCCACAGCGTCTCGCCGGGCTCCCGCTTCGGCCTGGACCACCAGTTCTTTTGATGGATAATCGACAATAGCAATACCGATGTGGTCGTATTTCAGGCCATTTTCGATTTCTGCGGCAATCTTCGCGAGCATGTCTTCAGGATCCAAACTTGTGATTGCTCGGCTGGACACGTTGTTGATGAGCATGAGGTGCCGCGACTTTTTCTGTTCTTCGGAAAAGAGGCGCGCATTCTCGATTGCGACAGCCGCTTCGCTGGCAAGCACACGCAGCAATTCCACGTGCCCTTCGTCAAACATCCGCTCTTGTTTGCTGTGCACCGCCATCACGCCGACTGCGCGATCGTAAAGAATCAATGGTACGGCGCAAATCGACCCAGCCAAGCGCGTTGGTTGGAAGCCCATGCGTTCAGATTCTTCGGTGTAGCGTTCCCGGATCAGTAGTGGCTGGCAGGTCTTGATCACGAATTCAGTCAAGTGATTCCCGGCCGTGCGGGTTCGCTTAGGCAAGCGTTCGCCCTCTACCACGTCGATTTCAAATCGTACCTGCTCGGTCTTGCGGTCGTAGAACGCGATAAAAAGGCTGTTGACGTCGAGTAGCCGTTTCATCTCCGAATAAATGCGTTCGAACAGGGCATCGGGCTCTAGTGTTGAGCTGAGAGCTCGGCCAATTTCATTCAAGATATGCAGTTCTTCACTTCGCCGGGACGTTTGCTGAACCAAGTAGCTGTTTTCTACGGCCATCCCAATCTGATGGCCCAACGCCAAAAGCAGCCGCAATTCAGCGGGCGTGAAGCTACGATTGTCGGGTGACCCAAGCAGCAAGACGCCAAATACGCGCTCTTTGGCCTGTAAACTGATCCCCACTACCGTACGCAATTTTTGGGCGAGGAGAAGTTTTCGTACGTGACGGAAGGATTCTTCCTTTTCCAAGGCTTCCCACTTCGAGTCCGTCTCGAGATCGCGCAACACGACGAGACCACCCAGCCGCGCCACCAGGCTGACGATGTAATCGTCCAGATTGTTGCCTTGTATCGCGGCACAAAAAGTGTCGCCCAAACCGGTGACGACCACGGAAGTCGGTCCGTTTTCTTCTCCGTAATGCAGGCAAAGCGCCCCGGCAGGAATTCGTACGACGTTTAGAACGCGGTCGAGCGCTTGTGCCAGCATCTTCTGTATCTCGCCGCCCGCAAAGCTCGATGTAGCCAGGTTCAGATTCGAGAGCGCGAGCATGTTCCGTTCTACTCTTCGGCGTTCTTCCTCGTAGACCGCCATCACCATCAGGACGCCGCCGAAAAGCTCAGGCAGTAGAACCAGGGGCAGCAGGTCATGCCCGGCAAGCGGCCCGAGTCGCTCTTGAAAAATAGTTGTCAGACGCAGCAATCCCCAAGCGACGAACGTTATGGCCAGGAACTGGTCAGCGCGGGATTCCTGTTTGAGACCTTCTTCCCAAAAGGTGCGCGCAATAAAGAAAAACAACAGGCCGACGCCCAAACCAACCGGTACGTTGATCCAACCACGCGTATAGGCCAAAGCCCAAAGGCCCGCGGCAAATGCCAGTGCTGCCATCCCTCTCCAAGGCACCTTGAGGCGCGCGTACATATTCGCAGCACAGTAAAATGCCAGACCCGCGAGCGCGAGCAGCCATTCGGTGAAGGGATTGACCCAGGCTGGAAGCGACAATTGCGTGCCCAGCGCCGGAACCAAAAAATGAAGAGAAATCAACAGCCATCCGGCAGCCCACACAAGCATGTATTCTTGGCGCTTCTGCTGATACACGTAGGAAAAGAACAGCGCCAACAGGAGAGCTCCTGCCAGGAGAACGGCCGCGGTCATATTGATATGAATGAGCAAGTTACCGCTCCAACCTCTAAGGCCACTTCCTTCGAGAATAGCAGAGAATTGCAAGGTGTCCGCGAGCGTATCCAGCTAAGTTTCGTGGCGGTCAACGCCTATGGCACCAGCGAAAAACGGGCAAAAAAGCCGTTCGGGCAGCCTGTATACAGGAGGGCTGAGGCTCACTCAAATATGAGGTTCGGCCGCTGACGAGTCAAGGGTACCCACGGCCTACGTGCGCACAAGTTCGCGTGTTGCCTCGGCGCGGCGCTCGATTTTGCACACTCGTTCCGCTAAGATGATCGTTTCCATTTAAGGGAAGGAACCCGCAAGGATAATGACCTCCACTCAGAAGCCGCGCGTACGTTTTGCGCCATCCCCTACGGGTTTTCTACACGTCGGAGGAGCACGCACCGCCCTTTTTAATTGGCTTTTTGCCAAGCACGAAGGCGGCACACTCCTGCTGCGCATTGAAGACACCGATGTGGAGCGTAATAAGCCGGAATTAGTTGACGGAATCTTGGTGGCTTTGCGATGGCTAGGCGTCGAATGGGACGAAGGCCCCTTCTTTCAGTCACAACGCATTGAAATGTACCGTGCGGCTGCCGAACGCATTCTCGCAAGCGGCGCAGGTTACGCGTGTTATTGCAAAGCAGCCGCCTACACGGGTGGGGATTCCGCCGAAGAGAACGAAGGTGAAGGCGACGACGAAGGAAAGACCGCGAAGGCCGTCGCGTGTTCATGCCGCGATTTCACCGCTGACCAGCGCTCGGCCAAAGAAAAAGAAGGCATTCGCCCGGCGATTCGATTTCGCACTCCGCGCGAAGGCACCACGCATTTTGAAGACGCCGTTTTCGGCCCGCGGGATGTTCAGAATGCCGAGATTGAAGATTTCGTCCTGCTGCGCTCTTCGGGCTTGCCTACTTACCAGCTCAGCGTGGTCGTGGACGACATCGATATGCGCATCACGCACATTATTCGCGGCGCTGATCACTTGTCCAACACGCCGAAGCAAGTGTTGATTTACAAAGCCCTGGGCGCTGAGCCGCCGATTTTCGCTCACGTCCCGCTTATTCTGGGGCCCGATCGCACGCGACTTTCCAAACGCCACGGTGCCACCAGCGTGGGCTCGTATGCCGACGAAGGATTTCTCCCGGAAGCGTTCCGCAATTTCCTGGCGCTGTTGGGATGGTCCCCTGGCGCAGACGCTGAATACCTGCGTACGAATGAGCTTATCGAGCGATTCGCTCTTTCGGGCGTAAGCCGTACCAACGCTATTTTTGACCGCGCAAAACTCGAGTGGTACAACACGCAATATTTGCAGAAACCACCCGTGGAAGAACTCTTGCCCTATGTTGAAGCGGAACTCAAACGCGCAGGTCTGTGGCAAGAAGCTTGGGCCACGACAGAGCGTGCGTGGTTCGCGCACACTGTGGATTTGATTCGGCCGCGAACGCGTCTGCTGGGAGATTTCACCAGTTGGGCTCGCGCATTTTTCACTGATGATTTTGACTACGAGCAGGAAGCGCGCGCAAAATTCTGGAAAGACGAAAAGCTTCCGTCGTTGATGCCTAAATTAGTTGAAGCCCTGGAAGCGCTTCCGGACTGGAATCACGATGCTTGCGATGCGGCCCTACGAAGTGTGGCTACCTCGGAAGGCGTCAAAGCCGGCTTGCTTATAAATGCGACACGCGTCGCGATAGTAGGACGCGCCGTCGCGCCACCACTTTTCGAAACAATGGTCGTGCTTGGAAAAGATCGAGTAATCTCACGGCTCCGACGCGCTCTGCCCGCTATTTCCATCCGCTAGCGCCGACGCTTGCTTTTCGCTCGTATTAAATCAACCTGAAAAACAAATCCCGCGCCTCAGTGAGCCGGAACGAGCCTGGAGAAAATTTCGGGGTGAACCTCTTTGGGCGTTGCACCTTCTGCGGCCAAATTGAATTTGGCCGTCAGCGGAAGCTTCACGGGCGGCAGACAAGTGCTGTCGTTGCATGCCTGATAACGCAACGTCATCGGAATTTCTGCGGGACCGAGCACGGCGGTGGATTTCGCGGACAACCGCAGGACCAGCGTGACGCTTTCGCTGTACACGTCGAGTGGGTGCTCCGGAGAGAAAGCGAATTTTTCAAGCTTGCCCTTCGGGTAGATCGTGTCTATCAGTTCGAAACCCGCCGGCAGCTCGGCCTTTAGCGTAGTGGCAATCAGATACTCGTCCGTCGGTTTATGCGAATTCATATGAAAGCCGGACGCTATATCCGCCACTACAGCAACTTTGAATTCTTTTCCGCGCGGAACGGGATCAAGCGAAACAAATATGTGGGGCTTGACGACCGTTGACGCAGGGGGCGGGTTTGAAGATGCTTGAAGTGGAAAACCGGCAGCCCTTCCGCGTGCGACGAGCGCCCCGGCGCAGCAGGTCAGAAGAACAAAGAAAATGAAAGTAACGTTCAGGCGCCTCATGACTAGACTTGCACCGTCGATCCGGTCTTTTCGCTCAAGATCCGGCTCATCACCTGACTCAACGTTTCGCCGGTCTTATCCAGCACAAACGCTTGCGCGGTATCGGACCATCCGAGCTTGAAACTTGTAGCGAGCGCGGAAATCCAGATCTGCCGGACAGGTGCGTTGGGGCTGATTACGAAGCGCGTCTCGTCCTCGTCCTCAAATTCTATTTCTAGTTTGCCGCTTCCACCTTCCACCTCGAAATCGTGATCGTCGCCGAGTTCCAGCAAGCGCGTGCGCAAGCTTTCGAAGGCAGCGTCACATTTCTTGTGAAATTCTTGTTCGTCCATCATAGAAATGTCAGGTTACTCCCATTCACATGCGTGGGTGCAACTAACGGCGAACGCGGAAGGCCAATCTACTACAGCAGCGCTTTGATTTGTTTGTCGAGCTCGGCTTCGTCTGCTAAACCGATAAATCGTTTCTGAATCTTCCCGTCACGGGAAATCACGATGGTGGTCGGAAATCCCAGCAAACCTCCGAACTTTGCGGCTATATCGTCATTACCCAGGACAATCGGATAATTCATGGTCATCGAATGGCCATCCACATCGAATTGCGTTGTTTGGACGTACGGCGCAACCACGCTTTTCCCTTCGTCGTCCATGGCGACGCCCAGTATGGTGAGGCCCTTCTCCGCATACTTTTGGTGGAAACCGATCATCCAGGGAATTTCCACGCGGCACGGTTCGCACCAGGTGGCCCAAAAGTTCACGATTACCACCTTTCCCTTCAGGCTGGCCAGCGACACATCCTGACCTTGCAGATTCTTGAAAGTTACATCCGGCTCATCGGGATGCGGCCCGTTATTCGCGTCAGATTTACCGCTATCTGCGCTCGAAACTTTTGACAACCCGCGCGAATCGCAGCCTGAAAAATTCGTAGTAATAATCATTACCACTAACATTACAAACAGAAAATAATTTGGGGCCCGTCGCATTCGTCCCACTCCCATCACCTCGAAAACCTATTCAAGAATGTAAGCTTACCTGAAAGCCATGTAAGACGGTTGAAGAAGACCAACCCGCCGACCGCAAGCAATAGCGCGCCGCTGAACACCTCCACGGTGTGCAGGTGGCGACGAAAGCGTTGATAGAATTTCAAAAAGCCGCCGATGCCCAACGCGGTCACAAGAAACGGAATCGCGAGACCGGCCGAATAGCACGCCAGAAGAAAAACGCCCTGACCAATCGTTTCGCGTGTCGCCGCGATAGCCAGTACACCCGCTAAAATTGGCCCGATACACGGTGTCCACCCAAAAGCGAACGCAAAACCCATTAGAAATCCGCTGATCATTCCCGGCTGGCCACCGAGATTGCGGAAACGAACGTCGCGATTTAGCCAGCGCGTCATGGCAGGGCCCAAGAGAAAAATTATAGAGATCGAGTAGAACTGAGCAGCTTTTAACGTAGTCCCTAGAATTCCAGGCCGAAAACTCAGCGC
>Ga0210399_10005298_pt1 | contig 10022 bp, 3 predicted proteins | sample IncBWC14MmetaG_FD_150865 | JGI IMG/M metagenome (GOLD analysis project Ga0210399, IMG submission 150865) | Forest soil microbial communities from Barre Woods Harvard Forest LTER site, Petersham, Massachusetts, United States - Inc-BW-C-14-M | ecosystem: Environmental > Terrestrial > Soil >...
AGCGGGGTGGACCCTGCGATAATCGAGGTTTGGCCGCCCTTAAAATTAACGCGGCCCCGTCCATAATTCGGGATATTGGAATCGGCTTCGATATGCGTGTACTCGTAGCCGATCTTGAAAGTGTGCTTGCCCTTCAAATACGAAAAAGCATCCTGAAAATCGTAATACGGATTGGGGGAAATGGTTTGGGGGCGATTATGCCAGGTGCCCAGAAAGTTGAATCCGCTAATGTAAATATTCGGCAACCCGGTAGCGCTCAACCCCGTGTTGATGGGATCCGCGAGCGCTTGATCATTCGACGTAATCGAGTACTCCAAGCGGTTGTACCCGAACCGCAACTCATTCACCATCGTGGAGTTGGGGGTATAGTCCCAGTTGCCGGACGCCGTATATGTTTTAATTAGAAAATTATCCAGGAATGCGTTACTGACGAAAGGATGATCTTCGCCGGACCCAACATAATCACCAATGATGAACAGGCCATTGATCGTGTTCTTGTCATTCATGTGGTAATCAATTTTCCCCACGCCATTGTCGGTTACATTGGTGTTGGGGAGATTGCTGATGAAACTCGTGCCTGCCAGGCCTCCTTGCCTCGTGTTAGCCGGAATGAACTGAGTCCCTGTGCAAGCGTACGATCCCACTGTTGACGGGGTCCCTGCGCAACCCGCCAAAGCCAGGCTCACGGGACTGATGCAGGCAATGTTGACTGATGCCGAGCAAAGTTGGGTCGCTCCGTTTTGTTGGAGCGCTGTGATAGCGTCCACGATGCTGGTCGCCGGATTAAATGTTGTCTGCGCAACAGTTTCGGGAACGCCGCCGCCGGAACCGGCGAGGGCGTTACCGAGCAAGTCTCGAAGCCCCTCGTAGTTGGCGAAAAAGAAAAGCTTGTCCTTCTTAATTGGACCGCCCACCGAGCCGCCAAACTGTTTTAACTGCGTTGGCAGTTTGTCGCACGACGGCAGTGGGCAACTTCCATCTGCAAGTGGCGCGGGGTTGAAGAAGTTGCGGCCGTCCCAGGCGGCGGTGCGGTAAAACCCGTAGGCGGAACCGTGAATGTTGTTGGTGCCGGATTTGACTCCGACGTTGACCACTGCGCCGGGCTTCCATCCGTACTCCGCCTTGGGATTTTCCATGGTGTTGAATTCCTGAATCGAGTCAACGGGCAGGATAGTCGCGGCATCCGTGATCGGGCTCGACATGCCGGCGAGCGGGCGGGAGTCAAAGAAATTGGCGTTAATGACGCCTTCCACCATCCAGAGGGATTCGTCGGGACGGATGCCGTTGGTGCTCTGGCTCCAGGGTCCGCCGCCGGGCTGGATCATGACGCCGGGGCGCAGGGCCAGAAGGTTCTGGTAGTTGCGGCCGTTCAAGGGCATATCGACAATGTCTGAGTTGTCGAGTGTGCCGCCCAAAGTGGCATTGCTGGTTTCCACCAGGGGGACGGATTCGGTGACGGTGACGGTCTGCGCCTGCTCGCCGGGCTGGACAGTCAGGTCCACTCGGACCTCCTTGCCCACTTCAAGCAAAACGCCGGTACGCTCGATCTTCTTGAAACCGGGGGCCTCGGCGCGAACCAGATAACTGCCTGGTGTCAGGTTGGGAGCGTTATATTCTCCCGCGTCATCCGTGGTCAGCGTTCGCGTGACATTTCTTTCCGTGTCTACAACGCTTACCGCGGCACCGGCCACGACGCCGCCGCTCTGGTCTGTAACTGTCCCCAGGATTCGAGCGGAACTGCCCTGTGAGAATGCCGGCAAACTAAGCAAAAGCACGGCCATTGTGACAGTCGTCCATCGGATGGCGTTCCGGCGCCACCCGCCTGAAGACCCTTTACCATTTGTATTTATGGAAATCATTGCTGGACCTCCCGTCCAAAAGATCAATAGACATCGATTCTGAATTCGGCCCCATACCCGACCTGCGCTCAACTTTTCAACCCCTCAGACATCCCCTGAGAAATGCACAGACCTCCGGCATTCCCGCAATGTAGCTGCGGGAATTCCTGCGCACTCCGCATTTCTTGGTTTCGGCCACACTACTGCCGAAACACCTTTTTTAAGTAAGGAAAACGGTCGCGACGAACATTGCGACACAGGGCCCAGAGGAGGTCATGCTTTACGCAGGCAGCTGCTTGGCCGACGAGCGTTACTTGTGGCACCCACCATCTGAAACGTACTTGGCCGTTTTTATTAAGTACTTAATCCAGTATGAATCCCCATGGAAAAAGTCCCAACACCCTTACTTAATTTATTATGTGCGGAATTTTGATTCTTGGTACGCCTTGTGTCAAGCAATATTTGAGGCACCCTTGCGAGGATGCAACTTTACAGACGCAATGTGACTCACGTTTGCGGCGAGATTTGGCGCGATTTGCGAAGCGATCCGCGGGTTTGGCGGGCTCGGACACAGTCGTGGCCTGCGCGACTCGTTCTGCCGGAACAAATGCGGCACCGAAGCCAGCAAAGAACGCTCTGGAAGCGAAAACGGGCGCCGCCTGAAGAGAAGGCCGTCGCGCCCGTTTCCTAGTTTCTAATTGTCACCTTCCAGTTAATTGAAGACGACCTTTGGTTTTTTCAAGTCAGCGGCCGGTCCGACGAAGTCGGACCGGCCAAACCAACTAGAAGGTGAGTTTCAGTCCGACCTGCATCACGCGCTCGCTGCCCGAGCCGATGAGCGGATTGCCGGCCGCGAAATCCGGCGTCAAGAACGAAGCGCCGAACGCGGTGTTGGGACTGGGAGAATTGCCCGTGTTGACCGAGCTGGAAGCGCCAGACGGATTGGCGGCGATGGGATGGTTGAGGATATTGAATACTTCCCAGCGTGCCTGGATGCCGTAGCGCTCCTTGAATGTGAAGTTTTTGAAGATGGACAGATCCCAGTCCTTGAAGCCCTGGTCGCGTAGGACGTTCCGTCCCATGTTGCCGAACGTCCCGAGGGCAGGTGGAACTATGTAAGAGGTTCCGTTATTGGAGACATAGCATCCGCCTGTTTGCAGAGTCGATCCGACCGCTCCCCCACCAGCGGCGTGGGCCAAGCACCCAGTAATTGCCGCCGAAGTAAACGAACTGGACGAAGGGTTGAAACCAGCATAGGGGGACGCGAATCCACAAAGGACATCAGGACTGGTGACGCCTCCGATCGTAGTTGAATTCGAATCGAAAGGAAGCGGCGTAGTCCCAATCTTTTGGGCGTTGCACTGTGGAATGCTGTTCTTTCCAGATGGGAAATCCGTGGAACTGCCGAAGATATTCCAGCGGTCCGTATTCTCGCCGGTCCCGCTGAAATTGTCGTTGGGGTCGTAGGTCTGCCATGGCTGCGCCGTGGCAAACGTCACAATCGTATTGATCTGCCAGCCTTCCAGCAACTGGCCGAAGCCCTTGACTCCGGGAATGTTGTAAGTGGCTGTGGCCGTCAGGCGGTGGCGTACGTCGAAGTCGCTGCTGGCGTATTCCCCGGCGAGGTTGGTGCTGTCCTCCGGGTTCAAGCCGAAACGGTTCAAGGAGCCGTTGTCGAAGCCGTGACCGTACGTGTAACCGACGTTAAACAGCAGGCCGTGTGACATGCGCTTGGTCAGGCTCACTTGCAAGCTGTTGTAATTGGAATATGCGTGGTTCCCTATCTGGTAGATATATCCCAAATATGGGAACTTGCCAAAGTACGGCCGAGCCTCCTGAATGGCCTGCCCATTCCCGGGGCAGCTGGCTGTGGCTATGCAAGCGAGTGGGACAGGCGGGTTCGCAGGTCCAGTTCCGCAAGCGTCGGCAAGCTGCGATGCGGTAAGAGTATTCAGACAGTTTGCTGCACCGAGCGGCGCCTGATTGATGTCGGCAAAGCTCAGGAGTCTGTAGCCGTGATTGCCAACGTACTCAGCCTCGAGAGAGAGGTTGGATCCGAAGGCGTGCGTTACGCCCAAATTGTAGGTGATCACAAAAGGCAACTTGAGATTTTGGTCGACAGACATGAGGGAGCATGGAGATGCGGCAGCGCCTACACCATCTCCGCACTTCGGGCCACCCGTGCCTCCCGGCAGGACGGTCTGAGTCGGCGATCCGGTGCAGCCCGAGCCCGCCGCCGGGACGGCGGGATCCCAACATAGCTGGTTAGGATTAAATCCGACAGCGCCGAGATTGTTCGTTCCGCCACCCGAAGATGGGCAGTTGGTTGCACCAAAGCCTGATTTGATAAGGTTCGCTGTTATTCCGCAGGAGATGGTAGCCGCCGTCGGGATGGCGTTGATGGCGGTGGAACCGTTACCCTGCATATTGAATTGTCCTTCGAAAGTTTCCAGGGTCCAGGTCTCGTGAATTAGCCCGACGCCAAGCCGCATGACAGTCGTCCCATTGCCCCTTACATCCCAAGCCATACCCAAGCGTGGCTCGAAATCGAAGGGGTCGTTCTTCCAGATCGTGCCGAACCCCGGCTGCCCTTGCTGGACCATACCGGTCGATGACGACGGATCGAAGTTGCCAATGTTGTTGTTGGCGTCTTTCATCGGGGTAAGGAAGGTGTAGCGCAATCCCAGGTTGATAATCAGCCGTGGGGTCATGCGCCAGTCATCCTGGATGTAGCCAGCAAAGTTCATTGCGGTCAACTTTGAGAGCGGCTGGCCGCCGAGGAGTGTCGCACCCGACAGGGCTCCTGCGAAGAAGTCTTCGAGAGACGTTGAATTGGGGAGAGCTGCACCAATCCCGCCACCGAGGAAGTTGAATCTGCCGCGGCCGTTGTTGAGCACTTGCGCATCGGCTTCGAGATGCGCGAATTCGCCGCCGACTTTGATGGAGTGCTTGCCGTTCAGGACAGAAACCGAATCCTGAACGTCCCAATATGGATTGGGTGTGAAGTATTGGGGCCGGTTAAACGCGGTACCTACGACAGGTGTGCCGCCGTTTCCAAAGCCGGAGATGACGATGCTCGGCAAGCCACCGGCAAGGGGATTCGTTACGCCCGTGTTGACGCCATAGGTCGTGGCGGGGCTGTTCACGTCAACGTTAACGAAGTCAAATGTTGTCCGGTCGTAGCCAAACCGCGCTTCGTTCACTACATTGGAACTGGGGGTGTAGACCCAGCTCGCGGTGATCGACATCGCGCGGATGGGCGCATTGTCCGTCGCAAGCTGGTTGACGAAGGCGTGATCTTCTCCCGTCGAATTGTAGTGGCCATACCAGAACATGCCGTTGAAGGAATTCTTGTCATTCATATGGTAGTCGAGTTTCCCGACCCCGTTGTCGCTAGTATTGATGGTGGGGAAAGTACTGAGGAAGTTGGTCGACGTGCCACTATTCGGGAAGAGATTGCCCGTGCAGACCGGGGTCCCCGTTGTGGTGCATCCTGCCAATTTTGCGCTAACAGCGCTCACCGGAACCCCAGCGGTCTGCAGAGCTGTAATTGCGTCCACCATGCTCTTGCTCGCATCCCCTACCGAGGCAGTCGCAGGAACCTGAATACCGCCTACGAATCCGATGAAGGAACGCAAGCCCTCGTATCCTCCGAAGAAGAAGAGTTTGTCCTTCTTGATCGGTCCGCCCACCACGGCGCCGAATTGCTCCAATTGAGCGGGCGTCTTAGGGCACGTGTTATCTGGCTGAAGCAACGCGGGCGAACAACCTGCGGGGTCTGAAATATTGAAGACGTTGCGCGCGTCCCAGTCTTGATAGCGGCCGAACGCATACGCATCGCCGTGAAGTGAATTGGTTCCAGACTTGATGCCGACGTTGACGATCGCTCCGGCCTTCCAGCCATATTCCGCCTTCGGATTCTCCTGGAGGTTGAATTCCTGAATGGCGTCCACGGGCATGATCGTCGCGCCGTCCGTGAACGGACTCGGCATATTGACCACGGGGCGGCCGTCAAAAAAGTTGGAGTTGATGATGCCTTCGATGAGCCACACGGATTCATCCGGACGCACACCATTGGTGCTCTGCGTCCATGGTCCGCCGCCGGGCTGGAGCATGACGCCGGGGCGCAAGCCAAGCAAGTTCTGGTAGTCGCGGCCATTCAAAGGCAAATCGATAATGTCCGCGTTCTCGAGTGTGCCGCCCATTGTGGCGTTGGTCGTCTCGACCAGCGGGACGGCTTCGGTAACCGTAACGGTTTGGTTTTGCTCGCCGGGTTGAACGGTCAAGTCAATTCGGACTTCATGCCCGACCTCGATCACGACGCTCTGACGCTCAATCCTCTTGAAGCCCTTGGCCTCAACGCGGACCGTGTAATTGCCCGCAGTCAGGTTCGGAGCGTTGTATGCGCCAGCGTCATCCGTCGTGAGGGTTCGATTGATACCCCTCTCCGTGTCAATGACGGTTACCGTGGCGCCGGATACGACGCCGCCGCTTTGGTCGGTAACCGTTCCGAGAATACGGCCAAAACTGCCTTGTGAAAACGCGGGCAGGCAAAGCAAAAGAATTGCAAATACGCCACCCAGCAATTGCACGGCACTCTTCGTCCGCGCCACCCAACACCCTTTATTCGAATTCATTTCTGGACCTCCAGTCCAAAGACCACCCAAATAGTTGCTTCTGAATATGGCCCATACCCCACCCGCAGCTAAGTTTCAAACACTCAAACAATGCAAAAACCGAATAGAGACTTTGGCGCTTCCAGCGTGCGGTCACACGAATTCCGACGCCGCATCATTGCAGCTAAGACTTCAGCCCCGCCTCTGCCAAATACATGTTCAGGATAAAAGTGGTTTGCTCCGATGGATGGAACATCGCGCGATCCTCGAAGGATCGCGAATTGCGCTGCCTGCATTTCTGCCTGACGAGCACCCCTGGCAACATTTACCATCCCCGCTCTCCATCGCGCTACTGCTAAAACAGTAACGTACCCTATCGATAGAGGCCCACCACTCTTATTATGTGCAGGATTCTTATTCTATATAGGCCGTGAGTCAAGCTTTATTTTTGTAAAATCCGCCCCTCCATTTGCAGGGATAAATTTACATTGCCAAAGTGGCAACTTAGAGCAACTAGAGTTCTACCCTAGCAACGGAGGTTAGCCACGTAAGCGGCCAGTCCGGCCCCATCCGGAAACGGCAACAAAGGCAGGGATGCCATCAAACTCGCGAGGGATGCTGCCTACTCGGTGGGGCCCAACGGGAGGAAGTATTGCGTGCCCTTGACCGGCTCCTGCAAGCGGCGCAGAAGTTGCTGAAGGTCGGCGTTGCGCTCGACGAAATCGATTTCCGAGGTATTGATGACGAGCAGGTCCGACGAGGAGTAGCGGAAGAAGAAATGGTCGTAGGCGCGGACGACTTCGTCAAGGTAAGCGCGAGAGATCTGCTTTTCGGCGGGAGATTTTTTCTTCGCGATGCGATCGCGCAGGACTTCGGGAGTGGCCTGGAGATAGATCACCAGATCGGGCGGTTTCAGGGCCGCCGCAAAGATTTCAAAGTAACGGTCGTAAAGCTTCAACTCTTCGTTGTCAAGATTGATGTAGGCGAAGATCTTGTCCTTCTCGAATAGATAGTCGGAGACTAAAGGCGCCGCGTCGCCCTGTTGCGCCTCCACAAGACGCCGATGCCGCTCAATCAGAAAATATAACTGCGCGCGGAAGGCGGAGCCGGGTTTTTCCTTGTAGAAGTCGGCAAGGAAGGGATTGTCTTCTGGATCGAACACACGCCGCGCATGGAGGCGGTCGGCCAGGATTCGGGCCAGCGTGGATTTGCCCACGCGGATCGGCCCTTCGATTGCGATGGAGCGCGGCGGCTCGAAAGCAGGGGCCGGCTGCGGCGCGGCGGACGAGGATCGCGGCATGGCCCGGGATTATAGCCGAAAGTCCGGCGATTTCATGCCGCCACAATCGCAACTGCCCATCCGCCGCGGCGGATGAGCGTTACAAAAACCAAGGAGCGGTCAGGCGAGCTTTGCGGGGTTGTCGCGAGGCGGCACGACAACGCTGCGGGGAGAAAATGGAAACGCGGCAGGAACGGCCGGAAGCTCAATGCGGAAGGTCGCGCCGCCCTCCGCCCGATTGTAACAAGTGATTTGTCCGCCCTGATCCTGGATCAATCCGTAACAAATGCTCAGGCCCAGCCCGGTGCCCTTTCCAACCGGCTTAGTCGTGTAAAACGGATCAAACACGAGACGGGGATCGCGAAGACCAGGGCCGGTGTCGGAGAAAAGGATAACCACATTGCCTTTTTCAAACAGGGTCCGCACGGTAAGAGTGCCGCCGCCGGCTTCCTCCATGGCATACACCGCATTGTTGATGATGTGGGTGAAGACCTGGAGGAGCTGATTCATATCACCGCGAACTTCCGGGATGCCGGCGCCGGTTTGCACTTCGATGCGGATGTTCTTGCCGCGAAGGTCGAACCGGCGAAACTGGGCGGAAGTGTTGACGATGGCGTTGACATCGAGCGACGAACGCTGTTCGCTGGGCACCTGGCGGGCGAAGCTGAGCAAATTGTTGACCAGCGTTTTGGTGCGCCGCGCTTGTTCGCGAATTTTTTCAGCAAGGCGTCTTGTTTTTTCGCCGGCGGAGGGATCGTCCGCGAGCAACTCGGAATATCCCAGGATGGCCGTAAGAGGATTGTTGATTTCGTGCGCGGCCCCCCCGACCAGTTGCCCGATGGACGCGAGCTTCTCCGATTGAACAAATTGCGTTTGTAGCCGCTTGAGATTGTCGATGGATTCGTGCGAGGCGCGGAGTAACCGGAGACGCTCGCGATCCACCAACTCGTGGCGCAAAAAGGCTAGAAAACCCAGGGGCAAGACGGCGCCAAGGGTCAACAAAATGCGAAACTGATGCACGGCCATGGGCGCCTCGCTGACTTTCATGCACCAGAAACCAATCAAAGGCAGCGAAAGCAGCGCCCCGCGCGCCATGCGCGACGCCCAGATTGTTTCCTTTGCGGACCTGCCCTTGGCCGATGGTTCAGCTGCCGGTTTCGTAGCGAGCTTCGTTTCCTCTTCTCGATTCTGGTACGCGATGATTCCCGCCGCGCCCAGCCAGAGAAATGAAATCAGCAGGGGCAGGTTGTACAAATCGCCCCTTGAATAAACGTTTCGGTCGACCACCAGATTGACCGCCAAGATTCCGAACATGTAGATAGCCCCGGCCGTCGCAATATGCGCATAGATTCGGCGCCAATAGCCGGTGGCCTTCACGGCAAGCATGGCGGCCCCGCCGGCGAATACAAGGTTTTCCAGTGCGGAAATAACGGCGTAAGAATGGACGTAACGTTCGCCATCCGCCACAACGTATTGCCAGGGAATCACAATGAACACATAGAGGTACAACCACCAGCAAAGCAGCAACCCGAAATCCACATAGCCGTACAGAATCGTACGGTCCCCGGAGCGCTTGTGGGGTTGCATGGTGAGCGCGGCAATCATGGGAACCGTATGCAAGAAAAAAAGGATGTCTCCATTGAACAGACTGGGGACATGCTGGTGTTCGTACACCTCGATATAGGTCCAGGTCGCTTGCCCAGCCAACCAGAGCGAGCAGCCCAAAGCGAGCAACATCCAGAAGGCCTTTTTCTGCCAGTCGGGACTGACCGCATTGATCAGCAGCGCTCCGTTGACAAGGAGGGGCATCACGCAAAGAAGGATGTTAGCCGCCGAAATTCGAGCCGCGCCGGCGGGAACCCACACGCACACGGCGATGTACCCTCCCAGCAGGATGAGCCAGGCGGCTGCGACGTACCACTTCCCTCGGGAGGCGGGTTTCATATTCCGACTGATCCTTCATTCTAACGTAGTCGCGGAAGAGGCCGGATTCGGCGAGGTACAGGTATGACGAAAACATAACAATCGAATCGCAACCGATCCTTCGCGGTGTCCCCAATAGGCTTAAATGCTTGGTTTTGCGTAGGAGATGGGGTGGCGAAGCATTTGCCGCAGCCGGGGCGCCGGCGCTGTATCTTGGGGTCACTTTACCTTAATCGATGACGGCCATCCTTCGCACAACGAGCTGGGAAGGGATAAAATACATCGCATGGCTGAAAGCAGGGCTCAGGAAAAACTCCAGGTCGAGGAGGCGCGCGCGGATTTCATCGCGCGTTTCCCGGGGTTTAA
>Ga0210399_10005299_pt1 | contig 10021 bp, 5 predicted proteins | sample IncBWC14MmetaG_FD_150865 | JGI IMG/M metagenome (GOLD analysis project Ga0210399, IMG submission 150865) | Forest soil microbial communities from Barre Woods Harvard Forest LTER site, Petersham, Massachusetts, United States - Inc-BW-C-14-M | ecosystem: Environmental > Terrestrial > Soil >...
CCCCTGCTGGAGGAAGAACTCCGCCAGCCGTCCCCTCGCAATGTCGGCCTCGGGTGCCCGGCGCAGCACCTCCTGGTAGGCGCCGACCGCCCGTTCGGTGTCTCCCGATTGCTCGAGGCTGTAGGCCAACTCCTGCCGGAGCGCGGGGTCGTCCGGACGCGCCTCCACCGCACGGGTCAGAAGGGGCGAGGCGTGCCCGAAGTCCCCGCCGCGGAATAGAAGGCGCCCCAGGTCCTCGCTGGCCGTCGGGTTGGACGGGTCCAGGGCCAGGACGCCTTGGTATTCCCGGTTCGCGTCGGCCGGCCGGCCGGCGGCGTCCAGGGCCCGAGCGAGCTGAAGCCGGAAGCGAGAGGGATCGAGGCGGGCCGCCCGCGTGTACCGCCCCAGGGCTTCCTCGCGCAAGTTCGCGGCCCAAAGCGCCTGCCCGTAGAGGCTCTGAAGCTGGGGGTTGGAAGGAGCATCCCCCGCCGCCCGCGCGAACAGGGGTATGGCGGCTCCGGCCTGGCCCTGGGCGAGCAGACGCCGCCCCTCCTCGAAGTCCTTCGCCCCGGGGCTGGCCGAGACCTGGGTGACAGGAGGAGGAAGCTCACGGGGCAAGGTCGCGAGCGTGAAAAGGCCGGGGGGCGGGCGGGAGGGCACCTCGCGCGCGGTTTTCCACGCCGTGAAACCGAGGCCCACAAAGAGAAGGACCGTGGCCGTCGCCCAAAACTCGGCCGGCAGCTCGGACGGGTGCTCGGGGGCGGCTTCCGGCTCATCCGCCGCTCGCGCGGCGAGGGACATGGTGATGGGCAGACTCTGGAGCGACTCCCCGCACCGGACGCAGTACTCCCATGTGACCCGGTTCCGTGTTCCGCAGGCGGAGCAGATGAGCGCGTCGCCCATAACCGTAGATTACACCCAAACCATACTCAAATAAAGGGGTTGGGCGGTTCCGGTTCACCCGGAAATGGCCCGCCCCCCGAATCCTCGAGGGGCGGGCCAACTGCCGCTACTGGCAGGCCGTCGAGCTGAACTTCACGTCCGGCAGGGGCATCCCGCCCTGTTGCGCGGGCTTGACGTTGCTCGTGTTGTTGATCGTGGTGGGCGGAACCCCCGGCTTCGGAGGCGGGCTGACCGGGCCTGTTACCAGACCCTCGTCCTTGACCACGCTGCTACCGCCGCTTCCGGGGTTGGGGTCGGCCTGGGTCCGGATGGAGGTCATGCGGCTGTTGCTGAAGATCTGGTAGGCGTCATCGCCGGCGGCGTTGAGGTCGTAGGCCGCGGCCCCCGACGTTGCCCCGAGGGCATAGACGATGCTGTCGAACGTCGACCGGCAGGGATAGCTTGCCGGGTTGCCCGCGGTCGGCAGCGGCGCATAGGCGCTGACCGGTGGGTTGAACCTCGTGCCTCCGAAGAACACCACGCCCCGGAGCGGGTTGTCGTTGGTGAAGGCCGCCGCCGGCTGCGCGGTGCCCCGGAAGACCGGGAAGGGCGTGGCCGCGGCGCCGTTGGTCACCGCCCCTTCGTCGTAGACACGCGTGTAGAGGGACACTCCGGGAAGGAAGGCCGTGACCGAATTGGCCGTGACCTGACCGCCCGTGGCCGTGGTCACGTCGTCCCCGTCATCCCGGAAGCCGAATATCTTGAAGGGCCCGTTCGCGCGGTTGTCGTTTCCGGAGGCCACGAAGATGTACGGCTTCACCGCCGTGGGCGCGGCCGGCGGGGGCGGCGCCGGGGGGAGGCCCAGCAGGGAGACCGCGGTACCCACCGGCTGGTCCGCCCCCAGGTCGGCCAACGGGATGGCGACCCCCGGGTTGGTGACCAGGAACTTCCAGAGCCGGCCGTAGAGATCTCCCATGTACACCCGCGTGGTGGCGCTGCTGGACGGATGGGGCGCCACCCCAGGCCGGAAGCGGCCCGGGCTGAAGGCGGCGGCGTCGGCCACAAGCGCGTTCGTGTAGGCAATGCCGGCGCGCGTGAGACCGGCGGAGCTGGCCGCGGTCTCCACGTCCACGGAGCTGATCACGTCTCCGGTGAGTGCATCCAGGGCATAGAACGTCGTGCCCTCTCCGGGGTTGGTGGCATAGCCGGAGCCCAGATAAGCCACGAAGTCGACGCCGAGGGGCGTTCGCGTGGTCGTGGTCACCGCGCCCTTGGTCTTGTCGACCCACACCACGGCGGGAAGCGACCAGGTCTGCCCCATCTTGAGGTAGGCGTTGTAGTCCGACGGGCCATTGACCTGGGTCCCGCCCGTCGTGCCGTCTGTGGTATCCGGGTTGCCCCGGCTCCAGAACGGTATGGGCCCGGTGGTTTTCAGGGCAATCTGGGTGAAGGGACCGGGAGCGGTGACGTCGAGGACGGTGAGGTACTTTCCGGCGATGCCGCGCCCGAAGGTCAGGTGCTTGCGCCACACCCCCGCCCCGGAGATCGTGGTCCCGCCGAGGGTCTGGCTCCAGGCCCCGGGCACGAAAATGTCGTTGAAGCGGATGCCGCGGGCGATCATGTAGTCATGGGTAGCGCGCTTCTCGGGGTCGTTCAGCAGACGGCTGGGGATCACGGTGAGCTGGTCGAAGGGCACGAAGCCCCAGAGCTCCTCGCCGCCCGTCTCCGTGCAGGCCGCGGTACTGGGGGCGCAGTTGGGCCCGGCCCGGAACGCATGGAGCATGTCGTTGGCCCCGGCGTAGACCACGGTCATGACCGGCTTCACCACCCGGCCGTCAATGGCGCCGGTAGCGTTGCCCGAGGGCGGCGTGGTGTTGTCGGCGTCCGGGTTGGCCAGGCCGAAGCCCATGGTGATCTGGTTGGTCGTGGCGGCGTCGGGGTTCTTGCTGGTCGCGTCCCGTGGACCATCCCGCAGGTACGTGTATTCCTGGGGGAAGAGGGTCGGGCTCCCCTGCAGGGGCGGGGCCACGACGGCGGCCGTGGCCAGCGTGGAATCGGCCAGGACCCAGGTCTTGGCTTTGTAAAGAATCTGGGACTGGTTGCCGCCGGCGGTCACTCGCTTGGGGCTGGAGGGAGCGCTGTACGAGACCTGGGCCCCGGCCATGAAGGCCAATATCATTTCCCGGGCCTCGCGCCGCGCCGCCTGCATCTTGATCAGCGGGGTGGCGCTGGTGCAGCCGGCGGGCAGAGGTGCGCCTAGGCAGGCGTGGTAGGCGTTCTGCAAGGTCGTGAAGTCGGCGGCAGGGCTGGCGGATGAGTCGAGAGGCAGGGCTAGGGCGGCATCGAAGAGCCCCTGGCTCGTGTAACTCGCGGGTGCCACGAACAGCCCGCTGGGCGGGATCGCGATCACCGGCGGCCAGAGGGGAACCCGGAAGGGCGCCACGGGCGTGGGCAGAGTCTGGAGGTTGGCCACCGTCACGCCGAAGTAGCCGTTCTGGCTGGTGGTATAGATCCGGCGACGTATGGCTGCGGTCGCACTCCAAATGGTGGAGTCAGTGGCGCCTCCGTGGAGCTGGGCGAAGGTGCACTCGCCGGCCACGGCGGGCGCGTTCCCGGCCACCGCGCAGGCCGCCATGCCGTTCTGGACGCTCTGCGTGAGCTTGTCTCCGGCGCTCCACTTCTGCACCGCGACCCCGGCCACGTTCTCATAGGCCTTGAGCTGGCCCTGGAAGCCGGGGAGGGTGAAGGTGGAGACGAACTTGATGGGGGTCAAGGCGTTGAATCGGTTGTTGGGGTTCCGAGCGTCGAAGGGGTCGGCCGGGAAAGGCTGGGTCGGCACCTGGTCAACGTATTCGAAGACGGAGTCGGTCAGGGACTCCTGGGCCGTGAACTCGCCGCTCGTGGCCCCCTGGTCGATGATGGACTGCAGGATCGCCGCGAGGGCGGTGTCGGTGGGTGCGAGCTGGGCGTCGATGCAGGTCTTGCAGACGCTGTGCACCGTCGCCGAGGTCGGGATCACCGTCCATCCGGACGTGGTGGCGCTCTGCAGGCCGGTCCCGCCCCAGGCGATCACGTTCAGTCGGTTCGCGGAGACACCCGAGCCGAAGCCGATCATGTAGGTCTTGACCGAAGACGCGGGATCGCTGGCTCCCGTCAGCGTGCCGTCCGCATTCACCGCTCCCACGATGGGGGCGTAAAGGTTGGCGGCCTGCTGAGCGGCGTTCAGAGCGGCGGGGTCGCCGCTTCCGGAACACGTGTCCTCGCCGTCCGTCACGAACATCAGGATCGTCTGCTCCTTCGGGCTTGTGTGAAGCTTGATGGCGCCGGAAGGGGGGATCACGACCGTGAACCCGTTGACCACCGCACTGGCCCCATTCCAGAGGGCGCTGAAGACTGTCTTGATGTCCCGAATGGAGTTCCCGATCGGCGTAGACCCGTTGGCCGCGTTCCCGCCCGCCGCAGGCGGGGTGAGCATCGTCCAGCTCCCGTCCTGGGACTCGGTGTAGCCGGTGATCGTTCCATCCGGATTCAAGGGGATCTCGTTGTTCAGGAAGGGCAGAATGTTCGTCGTCTGGAGCCCGACGCTCGGATAGCAAGCGGGAAGCTGAACGTTAAGCTGGAACCCGTTGCAGGAGATGCCGTTGCCGTTGAACTGACCACCTGCCCAGCGCCAGACCACGGGCGCGTTCACCGTGGGCCCTCCGCAGACCGCAACCTGCTGGGTCTGGAACTGGGGAGGATTCGTAGGGGGTCCGACCGTCATGTTGCAGATGGTGCCGTCGGCCAGCACGCTCAAGGTCTCGCCATTCCACTGGCGGGCCGCGTTCATGTAGTAGAACTTCTCGTTCCCGGCCAGGCTGTCCGTGAACTCGGCCGTGGTGTCCCGCTGCAGCAGCTGGAAGCTGGGGTTCGAGGTGAAGGAGGTACCGAGGCCGGTGGAGGGCGAGCCGGGGGCGAAGCCGAGCGCGCCCGCGATGTTGGGCGCAGCCGCGCCCCAGAGCATCTGGAACTGGTTCGGCCCCGTGGCCGTGAACGTGAACTGACCGCTCCCCGAGTTGTAGGTCACGGCGTAGACATCGACCGCGCCCAGGCTGGCGCGGTTGCAGCCGTTCATCGCGTTCTGCAGGTCGACGGCCAGGAGGGCCCCCGTCTGGTAGAAGTGCGGGACCGAGGGGGGCACGGTGACGTTGCAGGTCACGGTCGATGTCCCGGTGACGGTGCTCGAGCCCAGAGTGGCGCCGGTGGCACCGGTGGTGATCCAGTTGGCGGTGCTGTTGAAGGCGCCGCCGGTGGTAGGAGCGGCGGCAGGGATGTTGTTGGCCCCGAAGCCGAGAGGAATCATGGCGGAGTTCGCCACCTTGGTGAGCACCTGGTAGCGGCGCGCACCCGCGGTGCGGGAGATCGTGAAGGTCTTTACGAAGGTGGGCGAGACGCCGGGGTTGAAGACGAGGGTCAGATCGTTCGCGGGCACGTTCGTCCCGGCGGCGGTGCCGCTCTTGGTGCAGGTCCTCTGGGCCCCCGCGTAGGCGGCCTTGAGGAAAACGTTGATGGACGTGGCGAGACCCCCGAGCTGGACGTCGGTCGAGTAGGTCCCGTAGAGGGCCGGGGGCAGCGTGACCGTGCAGGCCAGATAAGTCCCCACCTGGGGTGGGCCCGCGCTCACGGTCGAGATCTGCTCGTTCCAGGTAATGAGGTTGGCGGTTGCGCTGATGACGACGCTGGGCGTGGTGGTGGTAACGGTGGTTCCCTGCTCCGCAAAGTCGAGCACGTTCCAGCCCGCCCGGATGTCTTGCCAGGACTGGAAGCCCAGACCGGCCGCACTTCCCGGCTCGTTCTGGACGGTGAGGTCGGCCGATCCGGCGACGCATGGGGGTGCGGCCGGCGGGACCCCGAGCATGCACGGCGAGGCCACGCTGTTGGTCGTGTACATGAACCGGGCCTGGCCGGTGCCGGTGCCCCCCCCGATGTCCCCGAGGCCGATGAAGTTGCTGTTGTCCTGGGTGTACTGGCCGAACATGAAGTTGACTTTGGTCTCGTTATTCTGGACCAGGGTCTTGATGACTTGCTTGGCCTTAAAGAGCTTGGCGTCAGGGTTGTCGCCGGAGAGATAGGGAAAGTTGACTTCGCCGGCGGTGCCCTGGCCGCCGGAGGGCGTCTCGCGCATGGACCCCGAGCTGTCCAGAAGCAGGATGACGTTCGCCTTGACCTGGAGGTTCAGGACCTCGAGGGGGTCGATGCCCTGGGGGTTGGCCGCGGTCACCCCGCGGTCGCCCACGAGCATCACAACGAGGCCCAGGGCCAGGGCGACGGCTCCCGTCCGGTACACACTCCACCTTCTCTGCATGGCCTTCCTTCCCTCTGGGACCGGTGAAACCGCCGGACTCGCCTGCCTGCTCATGAACATTCCCCGCTTACTGTGCGCCGGTGCTGGTCAAGGTCCCGCCGCCGCCGCCAAAGACGGTGGCCAGGCTGCCGCCGGGGCCCGCGGAGAGGAGGCTGCACGGATCGAAGTTCTCGCCGCTCGGCGCACCGCCCTCTTGGCCGCGCATGGACTGACAGGGCGGGCCGGAGGCGCTGGTGCTGAGGGCGAAGGTGATCTCGAGCACGCGGACGGCTTGGTTGGCCCGGCTGAACGCGGTCGAAGCGCCGACGTAAGGGGCCACACCTTCCACCGTGAGGACGGCCGCGTTTGGAAAGTTGTTGGGGGGAGCGGGGTCATCGTAAAACTGTCCGTTGTTGTTGACCAGGAGCTGGCGGCGGACCCATAGCGTGAAGGACCCGTTGATGGCCTGGCCCAAGAATGACGAGATATCCTGGCAACGGTTGCCTGGCCCGCCGGACAAGGGCGGTGCCGCGCAGTTAACGGGGTCCTTGAGAACGAGGCCGTAGCCCATCGAGTTGGCGCCATTCCCGCGCCCACCACAAGGGGCCGGCGCGAAGTCGCGGCCCGCGCCCACCTCGACGGGCGTGGGCGCCAAACCCGAAGCCCAGGTACCGGCGCGGTTCGCGGGCAAGACCGTCGACCAGTTGGTCACGGGGTTGGCCACGTTGCTCAAAATGAGCTTGCCCGCCTCCAGGCCCGCCTCCGCGTTCACGAGGGCCTGCTGGCTCCACCGGAAGTTAGTGGCGATCTGCAGCTCCGTCGAGCTGGTGGTAGCCAGGGTCAGACCCAGGAATGTGAGGAGCATCAGCGCCAGGATGGCGAGGACCAACGCGAAGCCCGCCTCCCCCCCCCGCCAGACGCGCACAGGTTCTTGTTCGTTCATGACGGACCAAGCCTCCTTGAGACGCACGATTTCTCGAACCCGCCTTCCCAACCCGCTCATCGGATCTGGTTTCCCAGCTGGAGGGCCACGACCGCGGCCCGCGGGGTCACGACCGAGACGAGCTGTCCCCTCACCGCGTCACCGCCCGCGCCGCCCGCGACCTGACTGGTCTGACCGGCCAGCTGGGGCGCCAAGGCGCGGGCCGAGAGCGTGACCCGGACCTGGCGGATGATGGTGGCGTAGTTGTTGATGGTGATCCCAGGGGCGACGTTCACCCACACGCCCGCCCCGCTCTGGTATTCGACCTGAAGGTCTTCGATGCCTCGCGCGACCATCTGCCAGGGGGAGTTGGCGCCCGGGAACCCCGCCGCGCCCGGCTCGGTGGCCGCCACGCCCGTGGGCGTGAACCGCCCGGTTGTGCTTCTCCAAAGGGCTGGCGAGGGATCTGCTGGATCGGGGTTGATCGCGATCCGGTAGCGCGCCACGCGGGCCGGATAGAGGTAGACGTCCGGCCCCGCCACCCCTGGAATCGGAGCCGCCGCGGAGGGGGCGGGCGGTCCCGCCCAGGTCCAGGGCGCCAGGGCGGCGGTGAGAACCAGGTTGGCGTTGGGGGGAGAGGCGCCTCCGGCGGGACAGGCAGCCCCAGCGCCGCCTATCGTCGCCGGCTGGATCGTGAAGCCATTCGCAGTGTCGGTAAGGAGAACGAAGCCCCCCGGGGCGGCAAGGAGCTGGCCCAGGCAGGCCGTCACGGGCTCCCGCGTGACAAACGTCCCCGCTGCACCGGCAAGCGGCGCCGCGTTGCAGACGCTCTGGCTCGTGCACCGGTCGTCGGTCCCCAGGACCTCGAGCACGTCGCTATTGACCGAATCCCCGCCCCGGGTCCCGGCGGGGACGTTGCCGAGAGCGCCCGCCATCCCGCAGCCGTTCAGGCCGGGGAGGGCATTGCAAGGCCCCCCTGCCGGATCCTGTATCGTGAAGACTTGCGACCAGATCGGCATGCCGGACCCGGCGTTCTCGATGTCCCGGGTGATGATGTCCATGGCAAGGCGGATGTTCTGCTGGCGGTCCGCCAGTTCCGGCTCGCGACGGAACGCGCTGTGTCCCGACGTGAGCAGGCCGTAGATGGCTCCTGTCACGATGAGCGTGACCGTCATGGCCACCAGAAGTTCGATCAAGCTGAACCCTTCCTGGACCGGCCCCGCGACTTGTTTCATAGCCTGCGCTCCTACCCTCCGCGATCCGCCGTTTTGAAGGTCTTGCCGCTTCATCTCGGACCTCAGGGCGGCGCCGGGCAGCCGCCGGTAGGAGAGGAATCGGTGCAGCTGCGGAAGGAGGTGAACTGCGCGCGGGAGCGTGCCCCGGACAGGGCGCCCGTCCCCTCGGAGCGGATGCCGATGTAGAGCAAGCGGGCGGTGCCGGGGACCGCGCTGATCTGCCAGCGCGTATGGATGAGGCCCACCCCCGGAATGACGTCATCACAATCGTAGTCCGTTAGGGGGGCGACTGGACAAGGATTCGCTGGGAACGTGATGTCCGCGGTGAGGCTTCCCCCCGCGGTCAGGTTCTGGAAGGATGTCGTCTTCAGGAACTCCAGGCGCTGGGAGGCGGAGAGGGTGGCGGCCGTGCTTTGGCTGGCGACAGAGTTCGAGCTGGCCGCCACCAAGAGAAGGTTCGTCACCGCCATGAGGCCGAAAATGAGGATCACGATCGCGGTGAGGGCCTCCACCAGGGTGAAGCCCGCTTCCCCGCCCCGATCCCCCGTGGCCACCACGGCCCGCGGCTCAGTCTTCGTCATGCGTGTCCTCACTGCGTCACCACGACGCGGCCGCCGGACGCGATCCGAACCGTCCGCCTGAGATTGGTTGTGTTCTCGATGAGCGTGATGATGACCCCGTTCGGGGGGTCGGGAGCGGCGTAGTTCAGGCCCGGCCCGAGGTTGCACCGCACGGGCGTCTCCGCAGCCGTGCAGAGGGCCCCCGGAAACACTCCGCCCGCGATCGCTCCCAAGCGATTGAACCGGAGCCCGGTGGCGTTCCCCCCCGCGGTGGAAAAGGAAATGCCCACGGGCAGGTCGTAAAGAGGCCCAAGTTGCTCGCCCGCGACCGCGTCCTCGATCACCCACCGGTAGCTGTCCCTGTCCACCATCACAAAAGAGACACCCAGGTTGGTATTCGTCATCACGGCCTTTGTGCGGGAGGCTTGGATCTGCGCGGCGACATTCTCGGTCGCTCCTCTGATCTTGTAGTTCCGGATGTACTGCCCGATGTTGGGAAGGGCAACCGCAGCCATGACCATGATGATCCCGACGACGACCAGCATTTCGACCAGCGTGAAGCCCGCTTCCCGGCGGTTTTCGGTCATCGGCCCGTTCTCCATCGCACCCTCCACGTAGCAAGGTCCGTACCCCTTCGAGGCCCTTGTACTCAACTGTCTGTCAGGGTTGAAGTTACGCTAATTCAGTAGCTATGGCAAGGCCATCATGGTCAGTCGCGCTTGCGCTACGATCCGTAACGTCAGGCTCAGGCGGGCGCGCCCGGGAGTGGGAGCGTAACCGTGACCTTGAGCCCGCGCGGTGGGCGTTCGTCGAGCACCAACTGGCCGCCGTGGAGCCGCACCACTTTGACCGCGATGGGCAGCCCCAGGCCCAGGCCTCCCGCCTTGCCCGTGGTGAAGAAGGGACGGATCTGCTCCCGGCGCTCTCGAGGCATTCCCGGGCCGTCGTCGGCTATGGTAACGACCGCCGCCAGGGGCTCGCGCGCGATCTCGACCCAAACGTGTCCGCCAACCCCCGCCGCTTCGCCGGCGTTGCGGACGAGGTTCTCGAAGCCTCGTTCCAGCAGCTCTTCGTCTCCGACCAGGGAACCCGCGTCCTCGCCCCCGAGGAAGGAGACGCT
>Ga0210399_10005300_pt1 | contig 10021 bp, 12 predicted proteins | sample IncBWC14MmetaG_FD_150865 | JGI IMG/M metagenome (GOLD analysis project Ga0210399, IMG submission 150865) | Forest soil microbial communities from Barre Woods Harvard Forest LTER site, Petersham, Massachusetts, United States - Inc-BW-C-14-M | ecosystem: Environmental > Terrestrial > Soil >...
CGATTGCGCAGATTATGGAATTGGTGAATGCGATTTATGCGGCGGAGCCGTTGGATGACGGAGTGCGTCCGGCGGTGCGGAAGGAAGTGCTGGAGTTGGTGACACTGATGCTGGCGCCGATGACGCCGCACCTGGCGGAAGAGTTGTGGGAGATGCTGGGGCACAAGGATGGATTGTGGACGGTGGGTTGGCCGTCGATTAATGAAGAATTGGCGAAAGAGGACGAGGTGGAGATTCCGGTGCAGGTGAATGGAAAGGTGCGCGGGAGAGTTACCGTGCCGGCGGGGAGTTCGCAAGAAGAAGTGATGAAGAGGGCTTTGGAAGATGTGGGGGTGGCAGGGTATGTGGCGGGGAAGACGATCCGGAAAGTTATTTTTGTGGCGGATAAGTTGTTGAATATTGTGGCGAGTTGAAGAGGATAACAGATAGCAGCGATTAGATAGCAGGATGCAAGAGGACGGAGCTTCGGATTTACGTTTTGAGTGATGGCTTACGTTGAGGTCCTTCAACCATCCTTGTCGGATGGCTTCAGATGACAAGTTTTTGGAATTGGTGAGGTAGACGGAAAGCGCGGAGAAGAAAAACCCAAGAGGGGCACGATTTATCGTGCCCCTACATGTTTCGGGATTAGAATCGGTTCGTAGATGAGGTGAAGGAATGGAAGGAACCGCGAAGATGGCGCAGAGCAATCCAGAAGCGAAGAGCACAGGCAAGAGTGCCCGTGCCACCGGGACGCAGGGGACGTTGAAGACGGAGCGGGGCGGGATTGTGGTGCTGGATTTTGGGGGGCAGTATACGCAGTTGATTGCCCGGCGGGTGCGCGAGCAGCAGGTGTTTTCCTCGGTTTTGCCGTGCACGAGTTCGGTGGAAGAGATACGGAAGCTGGAGCCGGCAGGGATAATTTTGTCGGGCGGGCCCAGTTCGGTTTACGACAAGGATGCGCCGGTGTGCGATCCGGCGGTGCTTGCACAGGGAATTCCGGTGCTGGGAATTTGTTACGGCATGCAGTGGATGGCGAAGAACCTGGGCGGGAAAGTGGAGCCGGTGCAGCGGCGGGAATACGGGCCGGCGCAGTTCAACCTGGAAAAAGCGGAGAGCCATATCCTGGGCGGGCTTCCGGAGACGCTGAAGATCTGGGCGAGCCACGGGGACAACGTGCTGGAGCTGCCGCCGGGATTTCACCTGACGGGGAAGACGGCGAACGCGATTGCGTCGGCGGAAGACCAGAAGCGGAAAATGTACGCGGTGCAGTTTCACCCGGAAGTGAATCACACGGACCGCGGAACGGAGATTCTGCGAAATTTTCTTTTCCGCGTGTGCAAGGCGGAGCCGAAGTGGAGCGGGAAGGCGTTCATTGAAGAGACGGTGGAGGCGATCCGGCAGAAGGTGGGAACGCACCACGCGATTTGCGGATTAAGCGGCGGAGTGGACTCGACGGTGGCGGCGGTGCTGGTGCATCGCGCGATGGGCGAGCGGCTGACGAACATTTTCGTGAACACGGGGCTGCTGCGGAAGAACGAGTTTGCGCACACGCTGGAGATGTATCGCGAGCGGCTGGGGCTGCGGGTGATTGGCGTGGACGCTTCGGAGCATTTTCTGGCGAAGCTGGAGGGCGTGAGCGATCCGGAGCAGAAGCGGAAGATCATCGGGCGCGAGTTCATTACAATCTTTGCGGCGGAGGCGGAGAAGCTGCAGAAAAGCGCGGCGGGCGCTATCAAGGTTCTGGTACAGGGAACGTTGTATCCGGATGTGATCGAGTCGGTATCGGTGAAGGGGCCATCGGCAACAATCAAGACGCATCACAATGTGGGCGGGTTGCCGGAGAACATGCCGTTTGCGCTGGTGGAGCCGCTGCGGGATTTGTTCAAGGATGAAGTGCGTCGGATCGGTAAAGATCTGGGATTGCCGGAAGAGATTCTGGTGAAGCATCCGTTCCCCGGGCCAGGGCTGGCGGTGCGTCTGCTGGGCGCGATTACGAAGAAGGATCTGGAGACGTTGCGCGAGGCGGATGCGATTGTGGTGGAAGAGATTCGTCGGGCGGGGCTTTATGAGAAAGTTTGGCAGGCGTTTGCGGTGCTGCTGCCGGTGCGCAGCGTGGGCGTGATGGGGGATGGAAGGACTTACGGGTTGACGGTGGCGGTGCGGGTGGTGCAGTCGGATGACGCGATGACGGCGGACTGGGTGAGACTGCCGGGGGAAGTGCTGGAGCGGATGTCGACGCGGATCGTGAACGAGGTGCCGGGAGTGACGCGGGTGGTGTACGACGTGAGCAGCAAGCCGCCGAGCACGATTGAGTGGGAGTGAAGAGAAGAAAGTAATCGACAAGTTTTGGAAATTGGTGGCGAAGAGGAAAAGGCTTACACGGAGGAAGAGGGCAGAGGACGCGGAACTCGCTGAGAAGATCAGAGGTGAAATGAAAAAGCCGCTCGGGCACAGGGGAAGAGCGGCTTTTTCAAGTACGGGTTGTATCTACGCGGGCGCGGGGTCGATCGCGTAACGACTACCGATTGGCCATTTTTTGGGCCATATACAGGAGCAGTTTGCGATCTTCCTCGTCGGCTTTACTCAGCAAGCGGCGGAGCTTGTTGAGATAGCGCGCCTCTTTTCCAGCACTGCCCCAAGCGATATCGTCGGACGACTTGCGCTTGGGAAGGTTCGGAAGTTGAGGCGGCTCTTCGCCGTCGTAGAAGAGTTGATAAAGTGGGCATTCGAGAGCGCGCGCCAGTTTTTCCAATGTCTCGATGGCCGGGACCGTGTGGCCATTCTCGACGCGGGAAATATAACAACGCAGGAGGCCGGTGCGCTTCTCGATATCACCCTGGGAGAGTTTCTTTTCCTCGCGCAGAGCGCGAAGACGATCACCGATAATCATGGGTTGAGTATTCCATAGATAGTCAAGGGTAGCAAGTCGAAACTAGTGGAAAGCTGTGGAATTGGCGGGGCTATACGGTTAGGCCCGAGTGGACAAAGGAAGTAAATTAGCGTAACCAAAGAACTATGGCACGCGTCCCAAAACCAGTGGCTCTGGCACTGACAGGACTGGGAAGGCCCAGGACGGCGGAGGGAGGGGTCTCCGCGCGTGTGGAAGAGGACCGGGAACTGGTCCGGCGCGCGCAAAAGGAAGATAAGGAAGCCTTTGAGGAGCTGGTCAGGAGGCACCAAAACCGGGTATTCGCGGTGGCGGGAGGCATCCTGAGGAACCGGGAAGACGTCGAAGACATAGCCCAACAGGTGTTCCTGAAGGCTTACTTTTCGATAAAACGGTTCGATCAAAGGGCGGCGTTCAGCACCTGGCTGTATAAGATAACGGTGAATGAATGCTGGGACTTGCTGAGGAAAAAGAAGGTGCGGCCGCTGGTGTTTGAGGCGGAGTTGAGCGAGGAGCAGTCACAGGTTTATCAGGCTTCGTCGGAGCAGTCGGACGGGCGGCCGGATGTGGGAGAGCGGCTGGCGGCGCGGGAGCAGGTGGAGGATTTGATGAGCTGCCTGGACGAGCGCGACCGCACGATGCTGGTGCTGAAGGAAGTGCAGGGATTTTCGGTCGAAGAGATTGCGGAGCTGATGGAGATCAATGGGAACACGGTGAAGGTGAGGCTGTTCCGGGCTCGGCAGCGGATTACGGAGCGGATGCGACGAAGGCGGGGAGCAGCGGGAAGATAGGCGGAGATTTCGGGCCCAGGAGAACAGGAATCGAGAGAAAAAGAGGTAAGCAAAGAATGGGGAACCTTTTGAATCGGGAAGAAGCGAATTGCCGGCGTTTTCTAGATGCGTTGGAGGAACTGCCGGTGAGTGCCAACACGCGGCGGAGCGCTGAGGAATGGCTGGCCGAGCTGCCTGAGGCGGAGGAAGAACACGCGGGCAGTTGCGAGGCTTGCAGGACGGCGCTGGAGCAGTTCGCGGAAACGCGGAATGCACTTTCTGGAATCACGGTGCAGGCACCGGGGCCGTGGTTTGCGGCGCGGGTGATGGCGGCAATCGGCGCGCGGGAAAGAGAAGAAGAAGCGCGGGACGGCGTGTGGATCAGCGTGCGGCGGCTGGCGCCGCGGCTGGTGGCGTTGAGTGCGCTGCTGCTGATGCTGGGCGGAAGCTGGGTGCTGGAGCTGCAGAAAACGGAAGGAATCAACGCAGAGCGCCGAGGCGGCGATCTGGTGTTCGATTCGTCGATTGCGCCGACGTGGTATGACGATGGACTGGGCATGACGAGCGAGGTTCGGCCATGAACCCGGATATCCGCAAGAAGGCGGCAATTTGGCTGGCGCTAGTGTTTATCTTGGGAACGGCGACGGGCGGCGTGTTTGGGTACAGCTTGGCGCGGCGGAGTTATGCGGCGACGCGGACGGTGGCGCCGTCGGAGGCGGAACGGCGGGCGAAGAAGCTGGCGGAGATGACACAGGCGATTGGGCTGACATCGGAGCAGGCGCAGAAGGCGGACGGGATCATCAAAGAGGCACAGACGGAGATCCGGGGGATTCGCGACAAGAGCGACGCGGATGTCGATGTGGTGCGGATGAGGACGCGCGATGAGATGCGGTCGTATCTGACAGCGGAACAGAAGCCGAAATTTGAGCAGTATGTGCAGAAGTTGGATGAAGAGAGAAAGAAGCAGAAAGAGGCGCAGCAGGGAAGCAGGTAGCCGCAGGAGAGCAGAAAAGGCTTAACACAGAGGGCTCAGAGGACGAGCACAGAGATCACAGAGAAAGAGAGAACCAAGAGGGGCGGCGTAAAGCCGCCCCTACGTTTTAGTGGTCGAGGTAGAAGCCGTCGCGGGTTTGGACTTGCAGGTCCTTTTGTTTAACGACTAGATGGAGCTTGTGATAGCCGACGGTGGCGTCGGCCTTCTCGGGAGAGTAGCCGAGAATATATTGGTTGCGGAGTTCTTCGTCGAGGTCCGCATAGATTTTGTCGAGAGTCTCTTTCTTGGAGACTTCATAGAAACGGCCGCCGGAAGTTTTAGCGATTTGCTCCAGAACTTTTTTGCCGTCGGGACGTGATTCCTCGGTGCGGCGAGGATAGCCGCCGCCCCTTCCGCCACCACCCATTCCACCGCCGCCAATGTGCGGCCCGCCGAAACCTCCGCGATTGTCGCGGCCTTCCTCCTTGTCAGCAAAGAGAATGCAATAAATCAGGGTGTCAGCCCGCTGCGCCGATTCGAGGGCTTCGGCGAGAGATTCCTTGCTGCCGCGGTCGACGCCGTCGGTAAGGATAACGAGGGCTTTGCGGCCCCGTTGCTTTTTCATCAGTTCGTCGGCGGCGAGGTAAATGGAATCGTAGAGGAGTGTGCCGCCGCCGTGACCGTGACCGTGCGAGCCTCGGCCGCTTCCGCCGCCATTGCCACCGTTACCGGAGGAGCCTCCGCTGGTGCTGGACTGGGAGAATTGCGGCGAATGAATTTGATCGATGGCGGCGAGGAGTTTTTCGCGAGAGGGGGTGAGGTCCTGAAGGAGTTCGACTTCGTGATCGAAATGGATGAGGAAGGCTTTGTCCTTGCCATCGCGAAGGACGTGATCGAAGAAGGAGCGGCTGGCGGTGCGTTCCTGGTCGAGGACGCGGCGCTGGCTGAGACTGGTGTCAACGAGCAAGCCGAGGGTGAGAGGGAGGTCGGACTCTTTGGCGAAATAGGTGATGGATTGGGGCTTGCCGTCCTGTTCGAGGGTGAAGTCGTCTTTGGAAAGATTGCGGACGAGGTTACCGTGTTTGTTGCGGACGGTGGCGAGGAGATTGACGGCCGAAACGCTGAGAGCGATGGGAGGGGCTTGCTGGGTGAAGAGGGGGAGCGCGGAGAGGAGGAGAAGAAGCATAGTTGGAAAGAGTTTTCGCAAGATGTGAAGCCTTGCCTTTCCGCAGATTTCTAGACAGGTGCTAGGGATTATTCCCGGCAGAAGCGGGAAAAGTTCCCGGAGGCTGGCGATGAGGTGGCGCTTCAAAGCGCCCGCCCCGCAAAATCATCCGGGACGCAAAATCCGCGCCTCGGAAGGCGGCCGCTACAAAGGCAGGAGAAACCCAAGAGCACAGCCCGTTCGACTTCGCTCAGGGCAGGCAGGAATGGCTGTGCCACCGGTGGCCGATACAGGGTTGGGGATTTGGTATGCTACGGCGCATGAAACGGACATTTTTGATTGATACGGATACGGCTTCGGACGATGCGGTGGCGTTGATCATGGCGCTGCGATCACCGGAGGTTGAGGTTGTGGGGATTACGACGGTGGCGGGGAATGTGGAGGTACGGCAGGCGAGCCGCAACGCGCTGTATACGGCGGAGCTTTGCGGATCGAGCGTGCCGGTGTTTACGGGTGCGGAGAAACCGCTGACACGCGCGCATTGGAGTGCGGACTGGTTTCACGGGCGCGACGGATTGGGGGATCACGGGTATCCCGCGCCGCGGCGGGCGCCGGAAAAAATGGGCGCGGCGGAGGCGATCGTCGAGTTGATCGAACGGCATCCGGGAATCGTGATGGTAACGCTGGGGCCGCTGACGAATGTGGCGCTGGCACTCGAGAAGAACCCGGAGATTGCGACGAAGGTGAGCCGATGCGTGGTGATGGGAGGCGCGCCGTGTTGCGAAGGGAATGTGACGCCGGCGGCGGAGTACAACATATGGTGCGATCCGGAGGCGGCGCGGATTGTGGCGAGAAGTGGAATGCCTGTGGAGATGGTGGGCTGGCATTTGTGCCGCGGGGATGCGGTGCTGAACTTGAAGGAGATTGAGAAGGTGATGGGATTTGGAACGGCGGTGGCCAGGTTTGCGATTGAGTGCAACAGCCGGGCGCAGGAAGCGTTTCACGTGCAGACGGGCGAGCACGGGATCTCGCTGCCGGACCCGGTGGCAATGGCGGTGGCGCTGGATGCGTCGATTGCGACCTCGCAGTCGGAGCATTTTTGGGATGTGGAGACGAAGAGCGAGTTGACGCAGGGGATGACGGTGGTGGACCGGTTGAATGTGGCGGGGGATGAGCGGAATCGAGAGGTGTGGGCGGCGCAAATTGCGGGCGGACGGAAGGGGAAGATTATTTGGACGATTGATAATGGGCGGTGGAAGCAAGCGTTGTACGCGAGGTTGAGGTAAAGGAAATAGTGGAGGTAAAGGGAGAAGAGCGGCCCGCTCAGCGCGGGCGCGTGGTGAGGCCGGCTTGCTTCCAGAGCTTTTCCCAGTGCCAGACGCCGGGAGTTTTGTGGAGGACGCGGTAGCCGACCTGGTGGGCCAGCATCAAAATCTGACCGCGATGATGCGCCTCGTGCGAGAACATGTATGCGAACATGGTGCCGCCGGCGGGCCACGTTTGCGTCCAACTGCCGCGAGAGAACTCTGCGACACGGCGATGCGGAGCGGCCGAGAGAGCATCCGTCAACATGCGCAGGCACTGCGCGGCGCTTTTCCTGTGCGCGGCGGCAGCCTGCTTCATGGTGCAGCGGTCGGGATTGAGTGGCGGCGGACACTTCAGATGGGACGCGGAATTCTTCAGCCACACAAGACGGCTGTTGTGCAGATGCGCGAAGATGGCCGCGATGGTCCGGCCACCGCCTTTTTGACCCGGCGGCTGGGCGCGCCACGCGCGAGGGTCGAGATTTGAGAGGATGAGCTGGTTCATTGCGTCGTTGCTCGCGTAGGTTTCGAGCAGGGAATCGCGAATCTCGGCAAGCGCCGCGTGGGATTGGAGTGCCATGGAAGCTCCGCCAATTTGCCGGGATTTCCGATTTGGAGGCCTGGCTCGCGCATCCTAATGCTCCTTCAACCCTCGACGCAATAGGTTTGTGACTGGGGCAGTTCCCATCGAGACTGCTGGGTTCTGAAAGAAAATGGCCGGTCCGTGGAGACCGGCCACTTTTATTTCTTGTAGAAGAAGAATTACTTGGCGCTTTTGTTTTTGGGGGAGGCTTTTTGCAGCGTGGCCAGCAGTGTTTTTGCGCTTGGCGGCACGGGCATGGCGTGTTTGAAGACGATGTCTTTGGCGCTGACTTCCTTGCCGTAGAGTTTTTTGTTGGCGCTGTTGTCGGCGCGGAGCGTGGAGCCTTCGAGGGAGATGCCTGCAAAGAGGCCGCGGGCGCGCGAGTAGGAAAGAATTTCGGCGCGCAAGGCGACGTCGCTTTCGGCGGAAGCGGTGCGGCCAACGGGGCCGGCGGCGGCGGTGGCGTCGCCGCCAAGCTTGACCTTGCTGCTGAGCATGCTGGTAGCGGAGCGGGGGCTCATGAGCAGCAGAACGAAATCGGTGGCGTTGCCGCCGAGTTGCAAACCGGCGCTGCCGCCTTCAAGGGCCATCATTGTGGGGGCGCCCCATGGTCCGTGGAATGTGCTGCCGCCGCGGCAGGTCATGACGCCGCGGCCGTAGCTGCCGCCGATGCCGATGGCGAATTTGAGCACGGAAGGAAGAATGACGACGCAGTCAGCCTTGTCGAGGACGCTCTGGGGAATGCTGTCGGGTGCGTCGAGAATTTCCTTCATGACTTTGCCGGCGTTTTCGACGCGATCTTCTTCCTTGTCCTGGGCTACTGCCGGAAGCGCCAGCAGCGCCAGCAGGGAGAGCAACGGAATACACAGCCAGATTTTTTTCATAAATCCTCCTTAGATGTACGGGCCGCTCAAACAAAGTTCAAGCAAGGGTGCGCTGAAAACGCGAGAGGAGCTTGCGTTCGATGGGCGCCAGCGCGTGGGGTCCGAGTTCCATTCATATCATTGGATGGAATGACAGTCAAAAAAGATGATAAAAAAAGCGAGGAGTTCAAGGTTGGAGCGAGGCTGCATAGGCGGCGATGTCGATGATGTCGTACAGGGAGAGATTGGCGACGACGGGTTTCATCTGTTGTGAGTTGGCGCCGGTACGGGCGCCGCCTTTCATGTCGTAGAGCTGGCGGACGGTGTAGCTGGGGGAACGCCCGGCGATGGAGGGGACATTCTTGAGGCCCCGGAGATTTGGCCCGTGGCAGGTGGCGCAGGGAATGGTTTGGCCGTTGGCGCCGCCGGTGGCGACGAGGACGCGGCCGCGCTTGAGGCTGCCGGGAGGAACGTAGGCGATGAAACCGGAAGTGTCGTCGCGGAGTTCGGTGCGTTCGAGATTTTCCGGGATTTCGATGATGCGATCGCCGATGGATTCCATTTCGTGGGGCGTGGAGACGACCAGCATCCAGCCGGCGACGTGAGTTTTGGGAACGAACTTGGCCTCGATGACGCGGATCCATGGCTTGGGCTTCAGGGCGGAGAAGTATGCGGCGGCGGCCTGGATTTCCGCGTCGGTGGCTTTGGCTCCAACGGACACCATGTTGCTGACGGGCTTCAGATCGGGATCGGAACTTTTGCGCGCGCCACTTTTGAAGTCGGCGAGTTGCTGGATGATGTAGGCAGCTGGAAGGCCGGCGAGGCTGGAATTTTCCGGGCGGCCCTGGCCGTTGGGGAGATGGCAGTAAGCGCAGGCGTAGACTTCGGGGGATCTGCCGTAGGCGACGATGCCGGGCATGGTTGGGTGAGCGGAGGGATGCCAGTCGACGGCGTTGAATAAATCTTGAATCTGCGAAGCGGTGAAGGTGAGTTTGCTGCCGGGAATGTGAAGCGGCGCGTTGTCGTTGGGTTTTGGGGATGCGCCGGGAGGAGGGGCGGGCGGATTGACGGCGTAAGCCCAGTAGGGAGGTGGCTCGGCGAGCGGCTGCGAAATTGTGGAGGGAGATTGGCTGGACGATGCAAGAGCCAGAAGAAATGCTCCGGTGATGAAAGTCAGGGCGATTAACTGGAGTTTGCGTCGATTCACTTGCGGACCTTTTTCTGATGGATGATGGCTTAGACGCGTACGACGGTTAATCAGCGACTTTGAGCGCCACCGATGAGAGTGACCGCGATGACGCATGGATCGGAGGAGCGATTGTGCCAGGCGTGACGCGTGCCGTTCTGGACGACACAGTCGCCGGGTTTGAGGAGGAGTTCGGCGCCGTCGTCGAGTTCGAGATAGACCTCGCCGGAAAGGACGACGTCGAAGTCCACGGTGTCGGTGGTATGCATGCCCGGGTGCATGGGCTCGAGGACTTCCACCATGCCGGG
>Ga0210399_10005306_pt1 | contig 10018 bp, 8 predicted proteins | sample IncBWC14MmetaG_FD_150865 | JGI IMG/M metagenome (GOLD analysis project Ga0210399, IMG submission 150865) | Forest soil microbial communities from Barre Woods Harvard Forest LTER site, Petersham, Massachusetts, United States - Inc-BW-C-14-M | ecosystem: Environmental > Terrestrial > Soil >...
CGAGGTTTACCGTGGCTGCCCCGCCGCATATAATTGCGCATGCGCATCCTCGAAGAAGCTCTCACCTTCGACGACGTCCTCCTGGTTCCGGCCTACTCGGAAATTCTCCCCCGCGAGGTCGACCTCTCCACCCGCGTCACGCGCCGCATCCGCCTGAACGTGCCGCTGATGTCCGCGGCCATGGACACGGTGACCGAGGCACGCCTCGCGATCACGATCGCGCAGGAAGGCGGCATCGGCGTCATCCACAAGAGCATGACGATCGAAGCCCAGGCGCGTGAGGTCGGGCGGGTCAAGAAATTCGAGAGCGGCGTGATCAAGGACCCGATCACCGTTTCCCCCACCATGACGATTCGCGAGGTGCTGGACCTCACGCGCTCGCGCGGTATCTCGGGCGTTCCGGTCGTGGTCGGCCGCAAGGCGGTCGGCATCGTCACGCACCGCGACCTGCGTTTCGAGGACAAGCTCGACGCGCCCGTGTCCTCGGTGATGACGCCCAAGGAGCGCCTGGTCACGGTGCGCGAGGACGCCTCCAAGGAGCAGGTGCTCTCGCTCCTGCACAAGCACCGCATCGAGAAGCTCCTGGTCGTGAACGGCGAGCACGAGCTCGTCGGTATGATCACGGTGAAGGATTTCCAGAAGGCGACCGAATTCCCCCGCGCCTGCAAGGACGAGCGCGGGCGGCTGCGCGTCGGCGCGGCGGTCGGCACCACGCCCGACACGCTGGAGCGCGTCGCAGCGCTGCGCGATGCGGGGGTCGATCTGGTGGTGGTCGATACCGCTCACGGGCACTCGCGCGGCGTCATCGAGACGGTCGGCCGCATCAAGGCGAAGTGGGCCGACGCCCAGGTGATCGCCGGCAACATCGCCACCGCCGAGGCAGCGCGCGCGCTCAAGGACGCCGGCGCGGACGCCGTCAAGGTCGGCATCGGTCCGGGCTCGATCTGCACCACGCGCATCGTCGCGGGCGTCGGCGTACCGCAGATATCGGCGGTCGCGAACGTCGCCGCCGCGCTGCACGATGCCGAGGTGCCGGTGATCTCCGACGGCGGCATCCGCTTCTCGGGCGACATCGCCAAGGCGATCGCAGCCGGGGCGGACGCGGTCATGATCGGCGGCCTGTTCGCCGGCACCGAGGAGTCGCCCGGCGAGGTCGAGCTCTACCAGGGCGCCTCCTACAAGTCCTACCGCGGCATGGGCTCCCTCGGTGCCATGGCCGAGCGCCACGGCTCGGCCGACCGCTATTTTCAGGACGCCGCCACCGAGCTCGAGAAGCTGGTGCCCGAGGGCGTCGAAGGCCGCGTCCCCTACAAGGGCAGCGTCGTCACCATCCTGCAGCAGCTCTCGGGAGGACTGCGCGCGGCGATGGGCTACACCGGCAGCCGCAGCATCGCCGACATGCGCACGCGCCCGGTATTCGTGCGCATCACCAATGCCGGCATCCGCGAGAGCCACGTCCACGACGTCAGCATCACCAAGGAATCACCCAACTATCGGGTGTCCTGACGGCACCAGCCCATGGCGAGCGTTCCCAAGACCCCCGGCCCCACTCACTCCCAGGCGCCCGGGTCGGCCGGTGCGCGGCACGCTGACATCCATGCGCACCGCATCCTGATCCTCGACTTCGGCGCCCAGTACACGCAGCTCATCGCACGCCGCGTGCGCGAGCTCGGCGTGTACTGCGAGATCCACCCTTACGACATGAGCGACGCCGAGGTGCGTGCCTTCGCGCCGCGCGGCGTGATTCTCTCGGGCGGCCCCGAGTCGGTCACCGACCGCAATCCGCCGCGCGCCCCCGCCGCGGTGTTCGAGCTCGGCGTGCCGGTGCTCGGCATCTGCTACGGCATGCAGGCCATGGCGCAACAGCTCGGTGGCCGCGTCACGCCCGCCAGCGAGCGCGAGTTCGGTTACGCCGAGGTGACCGTGACCGGCGCCTCGAGGCTGCTCGATCATCTCGAGGACCGGCGCGACCAGGCGGGACGTGCGCAGCTCGACGTGTGGATGAGCCACGGCGACCGCGTCGACACCCTGCCCGCCGGCTTCACCGCGACCGCCTCGACCGGCACCATTCCGTACGCCGCCATGGCGGACGAGCGCCGCCGCTTCTACGGCGTGCAGTTCCACCCCGAGGTCACCCACACCCGCCAGGGCGCACGGCTCCTCGAGCGCTTCGTGCGCGAGATCGCAGGCTCCGACGCGCTGTGGAACGTCGGCAACATCATCGAGGACGCGGTCGCGCACGTGCGCGCGACCGTCGGCGCCGGCAAGGTGCTGCTCGGGCTCTCGGGCGGGGTCGACTCGTCGGTGGTCGCGGCGCTCCTGCATCGTGCCATCGGCGATCAGCTGGTGTGTGTGTTCGTCGATCACGGGCTGCTGCGGCTCGGCGAGAGCGAGCAGGTGATGCGCACCTTCGCCGAGCACCTCGGCGTGCGTGTGATCCGCGTGGAGGCGGGCAAGCGCTTCCTCACGGCGCTCGCCGGAGTCACCGATCCGGAGGAGAAGCGCAAGATCATCGGCCGCACCTTCATCGCGGTGTTCGAAGAGGAGGCGCACGGGATCGCGGGCGTCGAGTTCCTCGCCCAGGGAACCATCTACCCGGACGTGATCGAATCGGCGGGCGCACGTACCGGCAAGGCGCACGTCATCAAATCGCATCACAACGTCGGCGGGCTGCCGGAGCGGATGAAGTTGAAGCTCCTCGAGCCGCTGCGCGAGCTGTTCAAGGACGAGGTGCGCAGCATCGGCATCGAGCTCGGGCTGCCGCGCGAGATGGTCTACCGCCACCCCTTCCCCGGGCCCGGACTCGGGGTGCGCATCCTCGGCGAGGTGCGGGAGGAGTACGCCGAGCTGCTGCGGCGCGCCGATGCCATCTACATCGAGGAGCTGCGCCGCCACGACCTGTACGAGCGCGTCGCGCAGGCGTTCGCGGTGTTCCTGCCGGTGCGCTCGGTGGGCGTCATGGGCGACGGGCGCCGCTACGACTACGTGATCGCCCTGCGCGCGGTGGAGACGGTGGATTTCATGACGGCGCACTGGGCGCGCCTGCCGTACGAGTTCCTCGATCAGGTCTCGCGGCGCATCGTCAACGAGGTCGAAGGGATCTCGCGCGTCGTGTACGACATCTCCGGCAAGCCGCCGGCGACCATCGAGTGGGAGTGAGCAGACGGAACGTACGCGGCCCCGCAGCTGCTTGATAATGTAGCCACAAGTAGCTACAATGAGTCGCTATGAAGACGGTGGGCGTCCGTGACCTCAAGAACAAGCTCAGCGAATATCTTCGCCGCGTGCGGCTGGGCGAGAGCGTCCTGGTCACCGATCGGGGAGAAGTCGTAGCTGAACTCCTGCCACCCGGACAAGGGCAGGGCGATCCGTCAGTGCCGGCGGGACTTCAGTCGCTCGCCAGGAGGGGCCTGCTGACCCTGGGTGCTCCGGCTGGATCGGACCTGTATCCGGCGCTGTCGCGCAGGCAAGGCGAGCGTCGGCGGAGCGTCGCACAATTGCTCGACGAGGAGCGCGGCACTCGGTGAGCCTCTACGCAGAGTCCAGTGCGGTGCTGGCATGGCTCCTTGACGAGCCGACCGCACCCGCCGTGCGCCGCCTGCTCGGCGATGCTGAAGTCATCGTCGCCTCCGACCTGACGTTGATCGAGTGTGATCGCGTATTGCTCCGGGCGGTGGCGCTCAAGGAACTGACCGAAGCAGAAGCTGCCGACCGTCGAGCGCACCTCATCGCGGCTGCCGCTCATTGGCAGGTCCTGCGAATCGCGGGCGAGATAGTCGATCGCGCGCGTCAGCCGTTTCCCGGTGACCCGATTCGGACACTCGATGCCATCCACCTCGCATCGCTGCTCGTTGCGCGTTCCGCGATCGTCGGCCTCCGACTGCTGAGCCTGGATGAGCGCGTGCGCCAGGCCGCGAAAGGGCTGGGTGTTACCGTCGAGCCTTCCTGACGCTGTTGAAATGGGCAATTCGAGAGTAGTTTTACCGAGGGGATCCGATCATGAATGCACGACTCCGTACCGGGCGGTCGAGGCGCTGCCTGCAAGTCATACCTGCGGCGCTCCTCGGACTCGCAGCAGGCACCTCCACGGCGTGGGGCGATGACGACCACCACATGAGGGTGGAGAGCGCGACCTTCACGAACGGCGGCACGCTGCCGCTCAGCATGATCAGCACCATTGCGAATGCGAGCGGGCAAAACAGCTGCACCGCGGACGGCTCAGCCGGAGGGAATCAGTCGCCGCAACTCTCATGGCAGCATGCGCCCGAGGGCACCCGCAGCTTCGTCATCGTCTCCTACGACATAAGCGCGCAGTTCACCCACTGGGTGATGTACAACATCCCTGCGGACACGACCAGTGTGCCCGAGAACGCCGGAGTGCCCGGGAGCAGCCTCGGGGTGCAGAACGGCAACGACTTCTTCCAGCCGAACTACAACGGCCCGTGCCCGCCCACCACCCTGATGCCCTTCTCCCATCAGTACCAGTTCACGGTGTACGCGCTCGACCGGATGCTGCCGGTGGTGCCGACCTTCGGCGATTTCGTGCCGGCGGGACCCGAGGGGTTCTACCAGGAGCTGATCGCGGCAAGCCGCGCGGGACATGTGCTCGCGAGCGCGAGCATCTCGGGATTCTTCTCGGCTGTTGCGGCCAACTGAGCGGCCGGATGCTGCCGCTCGGGACGCAGCATCGCGGGGGCGGTGAGGATATGAGCTCCAGGCGTGAGTTTCTCAGGACCGGGGCGATGGCGGCCGGCGTGGCGGGCGCGGCGGCGGGTTCCGCCGCGAGCGGCAAGACCTCCCCGGCGAAGAAGTACGGCGGCCCGCACGAGATGCCCACCGGGGTGACGCTGCTCGCGATGCGCCATGTCGATGGCGCGGAAACCCTCGGCGCCAGGCTCGGCGACGATGCGGTGCTCGACGTGCGCAGCGCCTCGCAGCTCCTCGGGATGCCGGCGCCGCTGACGCTCGAGGAGCTACTGCGGGAAGGCAACGCGCGCGGGCTCAACGAGCTCATCGCCGCCGCACAGACCTCGCGCCGGGCGGATCCCGCCCTCGTGAAGGAATCGTCGATCACCTACGGCAGACTGTTCACCAGTCCCGGCAAGATCGTCTGCATCGGGCTCAACTACCGGGCGCACGCTGCGGAAACCAGCCTGAAGCTTCCCAGCGTTCCGATCCTCTTCAACAAGTACAACAACGCACTCGCGGCCCACAACTGCACGATCACGCTGCCACCGCCCGAGGTGTCCTACAAGTTCGACTACGAGACCGAGCTCCTCATCGTCATCGGCAGGAGCGCCCGCAACGTGCCCGAGGCGGAGGCGCTCAACTACGTGGCGGGCTATTGCACCGCGCACGATTTCTCCGCGCGCGATCTGCAGCTCGAGACCCCGAGCGTCCAGTGGATGATCGGCAAGACGCTCGATAACTTCGGTCCCATCGGGCCCTACTTCGTGTCCGCGGACCGGGTCGGCGACCCCAACAACCTGAAGATCGAGACCTACGTGAACGGCGAGCGGCGCCAATCCTCCAACACCAGCTTCATGATCTTCAATCCGCAGAAGCTCATCGCCTACATCACCCGCATGTGGACCCTCGAGCCAGGCGACATCATCTGGTCGGGCACTCCCGAGGGGGTCATCCTCGGCTACCCGAAGGAGAAGCAGGTGTGGCTCAAGGCGGGCGATGAGATCTCGAGCACGATCGAGAAACTCGGCACGCTCAGGTTCACCCTGGCGTAGCGCCGACTCAAGCGCTCTGGCCCCGGCGGTTGCGCCGTCCGCGCCTTAGCTCGCGCTCGGACGGACTGTGCGGCCGCTCGACCGGCGGCAGGATCTCAGGCAGCGGCTGCTCGGTCGTGAGTCCTGCCTTGATGAGCCCGATCAGCTCCGCCTCGAGACGCGCATCGGTAGGGGGCGATGAGTAGGTGCCGAGCAGCCGCTCGAGCTCCGCCTTGACGCGCTGCTCCAGGCTCCTGCCTCCCTGCTGCATCCACGTCTCGCGGTTGATCCGATCGAACACCGGCCCGGGCAGATAGAGCTCGCGCGGCCAGTAGCTGAGCGTGTGGGCGGCGGTGAGCAGGTGCTTCTCGGCGAGGAGCTGACGCACCAGATCGACGGTCGGCAGATCCTCCATGACGGCAAACTCGCGGCAGAAGTGCAGCGCCTGCCCGCAGAGCTCGTCGTCGAAGACGAGCTTCTCCAGGCTGAAGGTCAGCACGTAATCGAGCATCCCCGGCCCGGATACGGAGTTGACGCCGCTGATCGCCGCGAGCAGCGCGCCCGCAAAGGTCTCGGCGCCAGCTTGCGCGTCGAGGAACTTGCCCTCGCTGAGCGCCATGTAGCCCTGCGTCGGGAGCCCCAGGTGCTTGGCGATCTGCACGTAGGCCACGTTGAGATGCAGCGTCTCGATCGCCGCCATGGGCGACATGGCGGTCTTCATGTGAAAAGTAGCCGGCGCGCCGCCGAAGAGCACGGGCGTGCCCGGCTTCAGGAGCTGCGCCATCGTCACGCCCGCGAGCACGTCGGCCACGTGCATCACGGTGGCGCCCACGAGTGTCACCGGGGCGATGAGTCCCATGAGCGTCACGGGCACGATTTCCACCGGAATCCCGTGCGCGGCGCAGTCCATCAGGTTCTGGCACGAGTCCTCGCTGTAGCGGTAAAAGCCGGTGGCCGTGACCGTGAAGATGGACATCGGCCGCGCGATGAGATCGGCCTGGTCGCGCCGGAACAGCTGCATCATGCGCGCCATGCGCGGCACGCCGTGCTCGGTAAAGGCGCCCGATACCACGGGCTTGAGCGAGTTGGTCAGCACCAGATAGAGCCGCCAGGCGTCCGATACCTGCGGCTCGATATCGTTGGTCGAGAACGCGGTGGCGAGGTAGCCGAGATTCTTCAGCCCATCCGCCACCCGCACGTACTCGATGAAGTCGCGCGTATTGGCGAGGCGCGTTTCGCCGCTGCGGTGGTCGAGCACGTGCAGGCCGCTCGAGCCGGGAACGAAGTGCACGCGGTCGCCGCCGAGCTCGGTGTAGGGCGCGCCATCGCGGTTGAAGAGCGCGATGCTCTTCGGCGCGCTCGCGATGGCCCGATCGACCACCTCCGGCGGAAACAGCATGCGCTCGGCGTCGTCGGCCGTGCGCGCGAGCCTCAGCCCGTGCCCGAGCAGCAGTTCGCGCAGGCGCGCGCCGCGCACCTCGACACCTATCTCGGCGAGGATTCGCTTGGCCTCGGCGATGATCGGAGCGACCAGCTCGGGGGGGATGACGCGCAGCTCGGGTTTCATCTTTCCCCGGAGCTTAACCCAGGCGCCCTGCCCGGACCCCTCAGGCCCCCCGCCGCAGGCGCGCGACCCCGGCGTAGGCCCCGCGCGACAGCCGCGCGGGATTACATTCCGTTCACGCAGGTCAGCCGCCCTGAAACTGTGACGTTGTGTGTTCCAAACGGTACGAACGAGTGCGTAGGCTGCGTCACCACCAACATCAGGGCGGTCTTATGTTGAAATCCTCGCAGTTTCTGCAGGTCAAGATCCTTCCCCTCGCCGGCGTGGCGCTGCTGTACGCGGCGGCAGGCGGCCTGACGGGTTGTGTCGTTCGGTACGTCGCACCGCCCCCGCCGCCAGCCGCGGCCTACGTGGCCCCGGCAGAGCCGGTTGCCGAAGCGCCGCCACCCGAAGCTGAGATGCAGGCGTACGAGGCACCCCCGCCACTGCCCGAATACGAGCAGCCGCCGGTTCCCGGCCCGGGCTACCTCTGGACGCCGGGCTACTGGGCGTGGGCGCCCGGTGGCTACTACTGGGTGCCTGGCACCTGGGTGATGCCGCCACGCGTGGGATTGCTCTGGACCCCGGGCTACTGGGGCTTCGTCGGTGGCGTGTATATGTTCCACGCCGGGTACTGGGGACCGCACGTCGGCTTCTACGGCGGCGTGAACTACGGCTTCGGCTACGGCGGTGCCGGCTTCGCCGGCGGCCGCTGGGTCGGCAACTCGTTCGCGTACAACCAGTCCGTCACCAACGTCAACGTCACCGTCATCCACAACACTTACAACCAGACCGTGGTGAATAACGTCACGGTCAACCGCGTGAGCTTTAACGGCGGTGCCGGTGGCGTCGCAGCGAGGCCCACCCAGGAGGAGCGCCGCTACGTTCAGGAGGAGCACGTCGCGCCGACGCCGATGCAGCGCCAGCACTCCCAGCAGGCCGCGAGCAACCCGGACCTGCAGGCGAGAAACAACGGCGGCCGCCCGGCGATCGCAGCGACACCGCATCCGGCGGCGTTCAACGCTCCGGGAATCGTCCGTGCCCGCGGTGCCGACGCGCCCATGCCGCATCCCGCGCCCGGCTTTGCCGGCGGCAACAAGCCCAACGGCGCTCCGGCGGGCCAGGCGAACGGCACCAGCGCACCCGCGCCGCATCCCGCGCCCGGCTTTGCCAACGGCAACAGGCCCTACGGCGGGCCGGCAGGTCAGGTGAACGGCACCGGCGCACCCGCGCCCCATCCCGCGCCCGGCTTTGCCAACGGCAACGGGCCGCGCGGCGCAGGCGTCGATCAGGCGAACGTCAACAGACCCTTCGGCGGACCGGGCCAGGCGAACAGCGCCAACACCCCTCACCCGCAGGGGGCGACCGGCGGCAACGCGCCGCACCCGCAGGCCGTGAGGGCGCAGCCTCAGCCCCAGGCGCAGCCGCAGAAGGCAGCAAAGCCGCATCCGAACAAGGCCCCGCCTGAAAACGGCCACCGCGAGCCCGAGACCGCGCTGCGATAGGGATTCTGCGAGCAGGTCGCCGCGCTCAGCGGATGCCGACCTGCCCGCGCACCGCTTCGATGAGACGGGCAGGGTCATAGCCCTGCCCGTCCTTGAACACCACCGCGACCTTCTCGATGTCCTCGATGTGCGCGGCGGGATCGCCGTGCACCAGGATCAGGTCCGCGCGCTTGCCCGCTGCGATCGTGCCGATCTCGCGCTCGCGGCCGAGAAAGCGCGCGCCGTTCTCCGTGCCGATCTGAATCGCCTCGACGGGAGTGAACCCGGCTTCGACCAGGAGTTCGATCTCCCGCTCATCGCCGAACCCCGGCAGCACGCCCCCGGCCCCGGTCGGATCCGGGCCCGCGAGAAGCCGCCCCCCCGCGGCGGCAAACGCGTGCTCGAAATCCATCTCGGTACGGAAGAGCTGCGCCGGAGTTGTATTCGCCGGATCCAGCCCGGCGCGGAACGAGAGATAGCTGTCGCGCGCCGCGCTCGACATGGCATCGAGGGTGCGGCGCTGCGCGGGCGGCCGCCCGTGGACGCTCAGCTCGAACACCGGCAGCGTCGAGGTCACCGCGACGTGGTGCGCGATGGGCGCGCGGATGAGTGCCACGACGTCCGCATCGCCTGCCTTACGCGTCGACCACGACGCGCGCAGGGCGGACAGCTCCGGGCAGTGATCCGGTTGGCGATTCGCGACGAACTCGCTGTCGCTGTACACCGGCCCGTGCTCGAGGTCGTCGATGCCCGCGGCGATCGCCTCCGGCCAGCTGACCGAGCACAGGTGGCCCGTGATCTTGAGCCCGCGCCTGTGAGCCGCCGCGGCCGCGGCGGCGAGCTCGGCGCGCGTGATGTTGACGTAGGCCTTGAACGAGGTCATGCCCGTCGCCGCCCAGTAGTCGACGAACCTGACCGCCTCCTCGGGCCCTGAGAGCTCGTGCATCTGAGCGAAGTCGGTGCCGGGGCCTTCGAGATAAGGCGCCGTCAGATCGAGGTCCGGGCCGGGCATCGCACCCGTCTCGATGCGCGCGCGCACCTTCAAGTCCGCATACGGCTCGACGCTCCCCGTGGTGCGCAGCGTCGTAACACCCGCCGCCAGGTACAGCCGCGGCGCTGAATAGGGAATCTCGTTCACCACGAACCCCGGCTCGGTGCCGAAGGTGGAGTTGCGCTGCGTGTCGCGCGAGGCCGTGTAGAAGAAATGGTCGTGCATGCCGACGAGGCCCGGGAGGAGCGCGAAGCCCGCGTAGTCGCGCAACTCCACGCCG
>Ga0210399_10005307_pt1 | contig 10018 bp, 8 predicted proteins | sample IncBWC14MmetaG_FD_150865 | JGI IMG/M metagenome (GOLD analysis project Ga0210399, IMG submission 150865) | Forest soil microbial communities from Barre Woods Harvard Forest LTER site, Petersham, Massachusetts, United States - Inc-BW-C-14-M | ecosystem: Environmental > Terrestrial > Soil >...
GATGAAGGGCTCGTCCTCGGTGCGCAGGGCGCGGTACACCTCGACGATGCGCCCGATGGTTGCGGCCACTTCCTGCTTCGGCACCGAGGGACCGATGACCTCGCCGAGCGCGGTGTAGCCATTGGCCGAGCCACCGAGGCTGATCTGGTACCACTCCTCGCCGTGCTTATCGACCCCGAGGATGCCGATGTGCCCGACGTGGTGGTGGCCGCAGGCGTTCATGCAGCCGGACATCTTGATCTCGATGTTGCCGAGGTCGTAGAGATAGTCGAGGTCGTCGAACTGCCGCTGGATGTCGTGCGCGACCCCGAGCGTCCCGGCGTTGGCGAGCGAGCAGAAATCGAGTCCCGGGCAGGCGATGAGATCGGTGAGCGTACCGATGTTGGGGGTCGCGAGCCCCTGGCCGTCGAGCGCGCGCCACACCTCGTAGAGCTCATCCTGGCGCACGTCGGCGAGCAGCAGGTTCTGGCTGTGGGTGGTGCGGATGAGGCCGAAGCTCACGCGCTCGGCGAGGTCCGCGATCGCCTCCATCTGCGCCGCGGTCGCATCTCCCGGGTTGCCCCCGTGCGCCTTGAGCGAGACGAGCACGGCCCGGTAGCCCGGCATGCGGTGCGCGCGCGTGTTGTAGCGGTACCAGGCCGCAAAGCGCGGCTCGCGCCCGTGAGCGGCGTCCTGGTCGGTGAGGGTCTCGTAGGGCGGTGGGCGGAAGAAAGCGCGCATGCGCGCGACTTCGGCGGCCGTCACCAGCGGGGCGCTCGCGCGGCAGGCCTGCCATTCGGCCTCCACCTCGTCGCGGAAGCGCGCGGCGCCGAGCGACTTGACCAGTACCTTGATGCGGGCCTTGTGGATGTTGTCGCGGCGGCCGTAGCGGTTGTAGACGCGCAGGATCGCCTCGAGGTAGCCGAGGAGATCGGCGAGCGGCAGGAAGTCGCGGATGCGGGCACCGATCACCGGCGCGCGGCCGAGCCCGCCGCCGACCAGTACCGCGAAGCCGAGCTCGCCGCCCGCGTCGCGCTCGAGGTGCAGGCCGATGTCGTGCACCTCGGAGGCCGCCCGGTCCTCCGCCGACCCGGTGATCGCGATCTTGAACTTGCGCGGCAGGTAGGTGAATTCGGGGTGCAGCGTCGCCCACTGGCGCACGATCTCGCAGTAGGGGCGGGGATCGTCGATCTCATCGAGGGCAACGCCGGCCATGTGATCCGCGGTGACGTTGCGCACGCAGTTGCCGCTCGTCTGGATCGCATGCATCTGCACGGTGGCCAGCTCGGCGAGGATGTCGGGCACGTCGGCGAGCGCCGGCCAGTTGAGCTGCAGGTTCTGCCGGGTAGTGAAGTGCCCGTAGCCGCGGTCGTAGCGGCGCGCGATGTCGGCCAGCTTGCGCAGCTGCGCCGCGCGCAGCAGCCCGTAGGGGATCGCGATGCGCAGCATCGGGGCGTGCCGCTGGATATAGAGTCCGTTGCGCAGCCGCAGCGGCCGGAATTCTTCCTCGGAGAGCTCGCCCGCGAGGTGTCGGCGCGTCTGGTCGCGGAACTCCGCGACACGCTCCTCGACAAAGGCCTGGTCGAGCTCGTCGTAGCGGTACATGCCCCTGCGACTATATTCGTGCCCCCGGCGGCGGCTAAATACCGTCTGGTTGGGTGCGCCTCTTTCTGGGGTTATGAGCGTGTGCAACACTAGCCGCGCGCGGCGGAACGCGCGGATTTTCGGGGGATGCGGCCGTGGCGGGACTCTATTTTGAGGAGCTCGAGCCGGGACGACGCTTCGAGCACGCGGTGCGGCGCACCGTGACCGAGGCCGATAACGTGCTCTTCAGCACGCTCACCATGAACCCCGCGGCCATCCACCTCGACGCCGAGTACGCGCGGACCACCCCCTTCGGCGAGCGTATCGTCAACAGCCTGCTCACCCTCGGGCTCCTGGTCGGCCTTTCGGTCTACGACACCACCTTCGGCACGACCATCGGCAACCTCGGGTTCGAGGACGTTCGCTTCCCGAAGCCCGTGCTCCACGGCGACACGCTGCGCGCCTCGACCACGGTGGTTTCCAAGCGCGAGAGCCAGTCGCGCCAGGATTCCGGCATCGTCGTGTTCGAGCATCGTGCTTTCAATCAGCGCAATGAGGAGGTCGCCTCGTGCCGCCGCGCGGCACTCATGCTGAAGAGGCCAGCATGAGCGCCGAACGCCAGCCGGGAGTGCTGCGCTCCTGGCTGTTCGTCCCCGGTGACAGTGAGCGCAAGCAGGCGAAGGCGCTCGGCACCGGAGCCGACGCGCTGATTCTCGATCTCGAGGACTCGGTTGATCGCGCCCAGCTGCCGGAGGCGCGCGGGCGGGTGCGGGCGCTGCTGCTGGCCCCGACGCGGGCCGGGAGGCCGCAGCTTTGGGTGCGCATCAATTCTCCGCCGAGCGGACTCTGGCGTGAGGATCTGGCGGCGCTGTTTGGGGCGCCCGGCGAGCGGAGCGGTGCCTCCGGCCGCCAGGGTCCGGATGGGATCGTCCTGCCGAAGGTTTCGAGTCCCGCGGAGGTCGTCGCGGTCGCCGACCATCTCACGGGCCTCGAGACGGAAAGCAGCACGGGCGGCGGGCCCACGGGACTGCTGGTCATCGCGACCGAGACGCCGCGCGGGATGCTCTCGCTCCCGCAGTATCCGGCGGTGCTCGCCGCCGCGCCTGCAGCGGCGGTGCGGCTCGCGGGCCTCACCTGGGGCGCGGAGGATCTGGGTGCCGCGCTCGGCACGAGCGCCCGGCACGACTCTTCCGGCAAACTGACTTTTACCTTCGCGCTGGCGCGCACCACCTGCCTGCTGACGGCCGCAGCCCTCGGAGTTCAGGCGATCGATGGGGTGCACGTCGACTTCCGGGATGCGGCCGGCCTCAAGCGCTCACTCGCGGAGGCGCGCCGCGACGGTTTCTCGGGCAAGCTCGCGATCCATCCCGACCAGGTGGCACCGATCAACGCGGCCTTCACCCCTACCGCAGAGGAGCAGCGGTACGCGCGGCGCGTGGTCGCGGCCTTCGCCGCTGCCGGCGGCGCCGGGGTCGCGAGCCTCGACGGGCAGATGATCGATCGGCCGCATCTCCTGCAGGCGCGCCGCGTGCTGGCGGCGGGCGGTGCACGCGCGAAGCGCGACTGAGGGGCAGGGCTGACCCGCCTCAGGGTACGTCTGTGTTCGGCGCCTCGAGCTGCAGCAGGTCCTCCGGGGTGTCGAGGTCGAGCTCGGCGGCCGGCATGGGCACACGGATGAGGCGATCGGCGCTGCGGCGCAGGATCGAGCGCGCGCCGCTGTCGCCGCGTAGTGCAGCGAGCTCGGTGAAAGTGCTGCGGGGAAAGATCGCCGGCGCACCGGTAGTGCCCGCGTAGAGAGCGGCGACGATGCAGTGGGGACGCCGCCTCCAGGTGCCGGCGAGACGCCTGAGGTCGCTGCTGGTGACCGCGGCCTGATCGGCGAGCACGAGCAGCACGGCGCCGCAGGTGGCCGGGAGCCGCGCGACTCCTGCGCGGATCGAGCTTGCGAGACCCTCGCGCCACTGGCGGTTGACGACCACCGAGCCGGGTGAGTGCTTAAGGAGTGGCGCGAGCTCGCCCGCGCCCGCGCCCAGGACGACGATGAGCGCGTTGCCGGTGACCTCGGCGGTGCGCGCCACCACGGTGTGCAGCAGCGGGCGTCCCGCGAGGCGCACGAGCTGCTTGGGCGAGCCGAAGCGGGTAGAGGCGCCGCCTGCCAGCACGATCGCGTAGAGCCGCTCGCCTGCCCGGCGCCCTGGTGTCTCGCCCATCGCTACCCGCTCACAAGACAGCGCGCATAGAGCACGCGCTCCCGGCTGATGGAATCGGCATCGATTCCACCGAACGCGCGCCAGTCCGCCACGCGCGGGTTCGTGGCGAGCAGAGCCTCGACGGCGGCGCGCCGCGCGTCCCAGGGCCCGTTGATGAACCGCTCGAGATCCTGCCAGCGGCTGTGCGAAGCGCTATCCGCCGCGAGCCGCTCGAGCGCCTCGCGTCCGTGCCCGCCGTCGCCGAGCGCCGCGACGGCCTTGCGGTCGTAGAGCTCGAGCAGGCGCGCATCGCGCTCGTCGAACCACTCGAGTACGCAGCCGAGGTACTCGGTGCACGCCTGGCGCCAGGCGTCGGGGGCGGAGCCGGCGGGAGCGGACGGCATGCCGCGAGCGGCCGCGGCACAGGAGGCGGCGACCTCCCGCACGTGGCGGCGCTCGGTGGCAAGCTGTGTGCGCAGCAGCTCGATCTCGTTCACGGAGTCCTCGAGTAATTACTTGATGTATACTTCGTAAGCGGTTGATATTGCAAGTTGATATTTCAGATCGATAGTGATGCCCCGGCCCATGATTATGCCAGCCTTGTCGCCGTCTGCCGTTGCGCAGTGTGCGCGCTGCGCAGCCGTTGCGTGCACCCGCAGGCGTTCAGTAGAGTCCCGAGGCCTTTTGCATTCGCCTCCAAGAATCCCAACGCGATGAGCAAGACCGATCCCTGGGTCGTGCACAAGTTCGGGGGGTCGAGCGTTGCCGACGCCGACTGCTTCCGCCGTGTGGCGGCCATCATCGAATCGCTGCCGGCGACCCGGGTCGGCGTGGTGCTGTCCGCCTGCCGCGGCGTGACGGACGCGCTGCTGCGTCTCGTGGCGCTCGCCGAGCGCCAGGACGAGGGATTCCGGGCCGAGCTGGCGGAGCTGCGGGCGCGTCATGGCGCGATCGCCGCAGAGCTGCTCGAGCCCGCCTCGGCATGGAGCTATCTCGAGGGCTTCGACCGCGACTGCCGCGACCTGGTGGCGGTGCTGCACGCCGTGACGCTGACGCGGGCGGCGGCGCGCAATGTCACCGACCTCGTGGCCGGCTACGGCGAGCTGTGGTCGACGCAGCTGTTCGAGCGCTTTCTCGCGCAGCGCGGCCGGCGCGCGGGTGCGGTGCAGTGGATCGACGCCCGTCGGGTCGTGGTCGTCGAATGGGGGCCGCTCGGCCCGGGCATCCAGTGGACCGAGTCGTCTGCCAACCTAGCCGCGCTCGTGCCCCGGGACTTCCGCGGCACGCTCGTCATCACCGGCTTCATCGCCTCCGACAAGCGCGGCGTGCAGACCACGATCGGCCGCAACGGCAGCGATTTCTCGGCGTCGATCTTCGGCAAGCTCCTGGCGGCCGGTGAGATCCACATCTGGACCGACGTCGACGGCGTGCTGTCGGCGGATCCGCGCCGCGTGCCGGATGCCCGGGTCATCGACTCGCTCTCCTACCACGAGGCGATGGAGCTCGCGTACTTCGGCGCCAAGGTGATCCACCCGCAGACCATGGCGCCCGCCGTCGACGACGGCATTCCCGTCTGGATCCGCAATACCTTCGCGCCGGAGAAGCCCGGAACGCTCATCTGCGCGCAGCCGGTGTCGACGCTGCCGGTCAAGGGGATCACCAGCATCGAGCGCGTCGCGCTCATCAATCTGGAAGGTAACGGGATGATCGGCGTGCCCGGTACCGCGCACCGCCTGTTCGGGGCACTGCGCGAGGAGCACATCTCGGTGATCCTCATCTCGCAGGGGAGCTCGGAGCACTCGATCTGCTGCGCCCTGCCGCAGGAGCAGGCCGAGCGCGCCGCGGCGGTGCTGCGCCAGGCATTCGCACGCGAGCTCGCCGAAGGGCAGATCCAGAGCGTCGACATCGACCCGGACCTGGCGATTCTCGCCGTGGTGGGCGATGGCATGGCGGGCACGCCGGGCGTGGCCGCCACGGTCTTCAACTCCCTCGGCGCCTCGGGTGTCAATGTGCGCGCCATCGCGCAGGGAGCCTCGGAGCGCAACATCTCGGTGGTGGTCGCCGGAAGCCACACCACGCGTGCGCTGCGCGCGGTGCACGCGGGGCTCTATCTCTCGCCGCACACGCTCTCGGTGGGCGTCATCGGGCCGGGCAGCGTCGGGCGGGCGTTTCTCGGGCAGCTCGCCTCGCAGAGCGAGCGGTTGCGCGAGCAGGCGCAGCTCGACCTGCGCCTGCGTGGCGTCATGGGCTCGCAGCGCATGCTGCTCGCGGACCCGGGGATGCGGCCGGGCACCTGGCGCGAGGAGTACGAGCGCAGCAAGGCGCCGGCCGACATCGAGCGCTTCGTCGAGCACGTGCGCGTCGACTACCTGCCGCACACGGTGCTGGTCGATTGCACGGCGAGCGCCGCGGTCGCCGCCCGCTACGGCGACTGGCTCGCGGCCGGCATCCACATCGTCACGCCGAACAAGCGTGCCAACAGCGGCGACCTGGCGTACTACCGGCGGCTGCGGGAAGCACGCCGTGCCGGCGGCTCGCACTACCTGTACGAGGCGACGGTGGGCGCGGGGCTGCCGGTGGTGCACACCCTGCGAGACCTGTGCGAGACCGGCGACGAGGTCGCGAGCATCGAGGGGATACTCTCGGGCACGCTCGCCTATCTCTTCAACCTCTACGACGGCAGCACGAGCTTCTCCGACATCGTGCGCGACGCGCGCCAGCGCGGCTACACCGAGCCGGATCCGCGCGACGACCTGTCGGGCACCGACGTAGCGCGCAAGATCATCATCCTCGGGCGCGAGATGGGACTCGGCCTCGAGCTGGCGGACGTGAAGATCGAGAGCCTGGTGCCGGCGGAGCTGCGCGACGGCTCGATCGAGGAGTTCATGCGCCAGCTCCCACGCTACGACGCGACGATGCGCGATCGCCTGGACGGCGCGCGCGGGCGCGGGCGGGTGCTGCGCTACATCGGCCGCCTGACCGCGGCCGGGGAGGCGAGCGTCGGCCTCGCCGAGCTGCCCTCGAGCGATGCCTTCGCCAACATCGCGCTCACCGACAACGTCGTGCGCTTCGCGACCCGTCGCTACTGCGAGAACCCGCTCATCGTGCAGGGGCCGGGCGCGGGGCCGGAGGTGACGGCGGGCGGGGTGTTCGCCGATCTGCTGCGCCTCGCGGCGTACCTCGGGGCCCGCCTGTGAGCGCGCGCGAGCACGCCACCGCCTTCGCTCCGGCTTCGGTCGGCAACGTCGCCATCGGCTTCGACATCCTCGGCTTCTCGGTGGACGCGCTCGGCGACACTGTGAAGGTCCTGCGCCGCGGCCCGCCCGGCGTCGCGATCGGCGCCGTGCGCGGCGTCGCCGGCGAGCTGCCGCACGAGGCGCGTGACAACACCGCGGGGCGCGCGCTGCTCGCGCTCGAGGAGACGGTGCGGCCCGGCTTCGGCTTCGTGCTCGAGATCGACAAGGGCATCCCACTCGGCTCCGGGCTCGGGGGCTCCGCCGCGTCCGCGGTCGCGGCGGTCGTGGCGGCCAACGCTCTGCTGCCGACACCCTGCAGCCGCGAGCAGCTGCTGAAGTTCGCCATGGCAGGCGAGGCGGTCGCGAGCGGGTCCCTGCACGTCGACAACATCGCGGCCTCGCTCTACGGGGGCCTGGTTCTCACCGTCGGCATCGACGAGCCGCGCGTGAAGCAGATCCCGGTGCCGGCCAGCATCCGCGCCATCGTCGTCCACCCCCACATGTTCCTCGCCACCGCCGCGGCGCGCGCGCTGCTCAAGGGAAGCGTGGAGCTCTCGGACTTCGTGTGGCAGACGGCAAATCTCGCCGGCTTCATTTCCGGGTGCTACACCGACGATCTCGACATGATCCGCGCCTCCCTGGAGGACGTGGTCATCGAGCCGCAGCGCCAGGCGTTGATACCGGGCTTCCAGGAGGTCCGCCGCGCCGCCATGCGCGCCGGGGCGCTCGGGTGCTCGATCTCGGGCGCCGGCCCTGCGATCTTCGCCTGGGCGCTCGAGCCGAGCGCGCCCGCCGTGCTCGAGGCCATGCGGCGCGAGTTCGCGAGCCGGGGCCTCCCGAGCGACGGCTGGATTGTCGACATGCGCCGTGCGGGTGCCCGGGTGATTGCATGAGCGCTCGAGCCGCGGACCGATGAGCGAGGCCTTCGCTTTTACCAGCTCACGCGACGCGAGCGTCCGCATGGGTTTCAGCGCCGCGCTCCTGCAGGGGCTCGCGCCGGACGGCGGCCTGTACGTGCCGGCGAGCTGGCCGCAGCTCTCGCTCGGGGATTTTGCGCACGCCAGCAGCCTTCCCGAAGTGGCGGCTCCGCTGCTCGGGCCGTTTCTCGCGGGTGACCGGCTCGCCTCCGAGGTGGCAGCGCTCGCACACGAGGCCTTCAGCTTTCCCGCACCGCTCGTGCCACTGGATGCCGGCGGACGCCTGTCGGTGCTCGAGCTCTTCCATGGGCCGACCGCCGCCTTCAAGGACTTCGGCGCGCGCTTTCTTGCGGCCTGCTTCGGCCGCCTGCGCGGCGGCGAGGCGCGCCCGCTGACGATTCTAGTCGCCACCTCCGGCGATACGGGCGGCGCGGTCGCTGCCGCCTTTCACCGTCGTAGCGGCATCGAAGTCGCGGTGCTCTTCCCCAAGGGACTGGTGTCGCCGACCCAGGAGCGCCAGCTCACCTGCTGGGGCGACAACGTGCGCTCGTTCGCCGTGCGCGGTACCTTCGACGACTGCCAGCGCCTCGTGAAGGAGGCGTTCCTCGACCCGGGGCTGCGCGCGCGCGGCGCGCTGTCATCCGCCAACAGCATCAACCTCGGGCGCCTGCTGCCGCAGGCGGTCTACTACGCGGCCGCAAGCCTGGCCGTCTGGCGTGAGCACGGCGAGCGCGCCTCCTTCGTCATTCCGAGCGGCAATCTCGGCAACGCGCTCGCCTGCCTGTGGGCGCGGCAGATGGGCCTGCCGATCGCGGCGGTCGTGCTGGCACACAATGCCAACCGCACGGTCCCCGATTACCTGGCAAGCGGGGAGTGGCGCCCGCGGCCGAGTGTCGCGACGCTCGCCTCGGCGATGGACGTCGGCAACCCGAGCAACATGGAGCGCCTGCGCTCGCTCTATCCCGAGCTGCCGCAATTGCGTGCGGCGGTGAGCGCCGTCAGCGTCAGCGACGCTGAGATTCGCGAGCGCATTCGTGCGGGCTACGCTGCTTACGGGCAGATGTGGTGCCCGCACACGGCCGCCGCCGCGCAAGCCTGGGAGCGGCTGCCCGCGGTGGAGCGGGCCGGGGGCCGCTGGGTGCTGGTGGCGACCGCCCATGCGGCCAAGTTCCGCGAAATCGTCGAGCCTCTCATCGGGCGCAGCGTGCCAGTACCGGAAAGCCTCGAGCGGCTGTTTGCGCGACCGGTCCAGTGTGTTGAAATCGACTCCACGCTGGCGGCGCTGCGTGCGGCCCTCGAGGCGCAGGGGGGTTCGTGGACGAGTTGAGCAGGGTACCGCCGGCCGTCTGGGCAGTGGTGGCCGGGGCGGCGGCGCGGCTGTGTGTGCTGCGGTGGGTGTGGGGCTGGTACCTCCACGTGCGCGCGCGCCGTGCGCTGCGCGCTGCGGTCACCGGCGGGGCCGCCGATCACCTGATCAACGCGCTGGTGCCCGACGGCATGGGCGGCGGCTTTCACGTCGATTTTCTGCTGCTCACCATGCGCGGGGTGATCGTGATCGACCTGCGCGACGTGCGCGGCAACATCTTCGGCGGCGATCAGATGGCCGAATGGACCGTCATGGACGGCCCGCGGCGCTTCACCTTCATCAATCCGCAGAGCGCGCTCTATGACCGGATCGCGGCGGTGAAGGCCGTCACCGGCGACGTGCCGGTCGAAGGGCGGATCGTCTTTACCCGGCGCGCCCGGTTCCCGAAGGGCCTGCCAAAATGGACGCTGATGGTCGATGCCCTGCGCGCCGAGTTTCCGCCCGTGGAGTACCAGTCGCATGCCGAGGCCACGGCACCGCTGCACGCAGGCTGGCGGCGTCTCAAGGAAGCCGTAAAGCCGAGCTACATGGCCGATATGCGCTGAGTCAGGACACCGTCCGGGCGTGATCGGCGAGCACCAGCGATACGCAGGCGGTGAGCCTCTTGGCGTATTCGATGTGCAGGAACTCATTCGGCCCGTGCGCATTGGCGTGCGGGCCGAGAACCCCGGTGATGAAGAACTGGGTGCGAGGGAAGCGCTCGCCCAGCATGCCCATGAAAGGGATCGTGCCCCCACAGCCGATGTG
>Ga0210399_10005308_pt1 | contig 10018 bp, 7 predicted proteins | sample IncBWC14MmetaG_FD_150865 | JGI IMG/M metagenome (GOLD analysis project Ga0210399, IMG submission 150865) | Forest soil microbial communities from Barre Woods Harvard Forest LTER site, Petersham, Massachusetts, United States - Inc-BW-C-14-M | ecosystem: Environmental > Terrestrial > Soil >...
TGTTCGTCGACTACATCGCCACCAAGCGCTTGATCGCACCGTCGCTGGGAACCGCGACGGTCCGCACCGCCCCGCTTTATGCAACCTCTGCTGAACTGATCAAAGGTGCGCTCTCCACGCTGGTAAAGCGCGCAGTAGCCAGCGGCGAGGTGCGCAAGGATATCGATCCAGCCGACTTGCTGCGCGCGATGATCGGAGTGAGTTATGGGAATCCCGAGGCGGGCTGGCAAGCGAGCGCGCGGCGACTCATCGACATTCTGATGGATGGGCTGCGGAGCAAGGGTCGTTGAATGGCCTGTTCAGCAACAACGACATCCCTTCTTTTCTGCGTCACTCGCTTGGCACGAAAATCCATAGCAGGACGTACACCAGCAGGCCGACCCCTGCGCAGATAAACAGTGCGGCAAACAGTAGTCGCCATACCCAGGCTTCCACCCCGGTCGATCGCGCGATTCCACCGCACACACCGCCGAACCACCGGTCGGTGCGGCTGCGTCGAAACGTATTCACAGCGGACACGACCGGGTCCGGGGAGTGCGCTTGCTCGGCATTCAGCAAGCGCTCCTTCGCGCGTTTGAACTCCTCCTCCGTCAAACCACCGCTCGCGCGCAATTCCGCCAATTTGCTCAATTCATCTGCCAGCGCCATAGAGCACTCCTTGTGAAGGCATATCGCTAGAACACCGCAATTGGGAAAAAGTGACACCGACGTCGCCACCCTCTTATCGACGTCGCAGCCCCTGGCAGTATAGTCTTTGCGAGGAGACCATCGACAAGCGCCTGCAGCGCGGCCGCACGGCACTGCGGCAGCTGGGGTCGCTCGCGCCTGCTACCGCCGCCGGCCCGGAGGATCCGCGGTTGGGCGCGGTACTGCGCGCCTTGTACCTATTGTTCAACGAAGGCTATCACGGCAGTCACCGGTCGATGCCGACACGTGTGGTGCTGTGCGAAGAAGCGATGCGACTGTGTGCATTGATGACGGAGGAGTCCGACGGCGCCGCCCCACAGGCACACGCGTTGATGGCGATGATGTGTTTTCATTTTGCGCGCGTCGCCGGGCGCATCGATGCGCACGGAGTTTACCTGCCGCTCGCGCAGCAGGATCGGGCCGTTTGGGATCGCGCCCTGATTGAACGTGGTTTGTCTCACATGGGCCGCTCCGCACGCGGGCCGGAGCTCAGCGCGCTGCACTTGGAAGCTGCGATTGCCTGCCAGCACTGTCTGGCCCCGTCACTATCGGCGACCGACCGGGACGCGATCCTGGTGCTCTACAATCTTCTTTATGAGCGCAACGCCAGTCCTGTCATCGCGCTCAACCGCGCGCTCGTGCGGGCGTTTGCAGGCGATCCTCTTCGCGCTTTGGACGAGGCGGTGGAGTTGGAACAGGAAGCCGTGTTGGCCCGGTATCCGTTCTACTGGGCGGCATGCGGCGAGATTCACGCGCTGGCGGATCACCGCGATGAAGCGCGGTGTTGCTATCAGAAGGCAGCAACGCTGGCGCGCAGCCCGGCAGAGGAAGTCGCCTTCCAGCGTCGTGCCGCTGCACAGCAGATCAATTGAAGCCCAACCGCTTTGCGGTCGTATGGAACCGGTCCGCGAGCAATACAGCAGTGCGCTCTCGTACGAGAGAAAGGGCGCGTAGATCTCACGACATTCATTGCGCGGTGATCTAGCCTCGTGCGCACAATCTGACTCAACGCGGCGCAACCGCGCGACGATGGTTTCGCTTCCCCACGAGCGATTAATTTGCGTAGGAAAATGCATCATGATCAAACACGACTCCGCACTTGAAACCGGGATTCTCGAACGTCCCACCCAGGCCACGAAAGAAGCAATCTACATTCTCGGCCATTCGCATCATGAGATCCGACGTCTGATCGGCCAAGCGGCGATCCTTGGGTCGACTACCGAGCGACTGCTGCGAAGCGCGGGCATCGAGCACGGCATGCGCGTTCTGGATTTGGGTTGCGGTGCCGGCGATGTCTCAATGTTGGCCGGCAAGTTGGTGGGCCCGACCGGCTCAGTCGTTGGCATCGATCCAAACGAGGACATTCTCGCCGTTGCGCGGGCGCGAGCTCGGGCGAAGCAACTTCCGCAGGTCAGCTTTACCGAAGCGTCGGTTGGTACATTTTCTGACGCCAGACCTTTCGACCTGGTGGTTGCCCGCTACGTTCTGATCTATCAGATCGATCCTGTCGCCTTCCTTCGGACCGCTGCACGTTTCGTCAGACCAGGAGGAGTCCTGGCCTTGCACGAGCCCATCTTGGATCTGCCGCTTAACTCCCGGCCCCCCGTCGCGCTGTGGCAGCAAACGTCAGATTGGCTGCTGACGACTTTTAGGCTCGGGGCGCCGAGTTACGATGCCGCCGGCCGCTTGATCGAGTATTTTTCCAGCGCCGGCCTCCCGCAACCTGCGCTGTTTTCCGAAACACCCGTCGGAGGCGGCGTCGACGCCCCTCACTATGCCTGGCTGGCGGGCGTGACCCGGACCCTCTTGCCACGGATGGTCGAGACCGGGATCGTGACCGCCGAGACGATTGCAATCGACACACTCGAGAGTCGCCTCAGGTCTGCGGCGGTCGAAGCACGCAGCCAGATCGAGGGCCCAGCCCAAGTGTGCGCGTGGACCAGCATCTGAGAACGCTGCGCACGCACTCCCTCCTAAACGCAGTTTTTCAAGCGAACTTAGCGTCGTGTAATGACACACAAATCTGTGCAATGACGCGCGAATAAGTAAAGGCTCGACGGAGAAACCTACCCTGCTCTCGGTTTGACGAGGGCTGCGCCTGCGCCCGGACGCCGTCGGCGCATGCATCGTGGCTGCTATCTAGGCTATTCTTAGCGGTCCGCATTTGTGAGCATCCAAATATGCGCCTCCTGATTGTAGAGGACGATAATAAGACAGCCCGAGCGCTACAATCAGGCCTGCAGAGTGAAGGGTTTTCGGTGACGCTTGCGGATACGGGAGAAGAAGGTTTTTTTCTTCTGAGCAGCCAAAGCTTTGATGTGATCGTGCTCGATTGGATGCTTCCCGGGCGCGATGGGATCGAAATTTTGAAAGCGGCCAGGGCGCGGGGTACCCAAGTTCCCGTCCTGCTATTGACGGCGCGCGATACCGTTGCCGACCGCGTGCTGGGGCTCGAGGCGGGTGCCGATGACTACCTCGTCAAGCCGTTTGCCTTTGCAGAGTTGGTCGCGAGACTCCGTTCCCTCCTGCGCCGTGCGCCGCGGACCGAGCCGCTGCGGCGAGAACTCTCCGATCTGACCGTGGATCTTGAGACGCGCAGCGTCCGTCGCGCCGAACAGCGCATCGACCTGACCCCGCGAGAATATGATCTGCTGGCTTATTTGATGCGCCAGCCCGGACAAATCGTTACTCGCGAGATGCTCGCGAAGGATGTTTGGCACGAAGTCAGCCGGGCGACACCGCTCGACAATGTCATCGACGTGCACATTGCGCACCTGCGACGGAAGATTGACGGTGGCCGGGCGACAACGCTCATTCAAACTGTCCGCGGCGTAGGCTTCGTATTGCGAGCAGAGACTCGCGCGTGAATACCACCTGGCGGCAGCGCTCATTGCGCGTTCGTCTGGCTGCCTGGTACGCAGGTGTCGGCGTCGCAGTGCTCGTCGCGGGTCTGATGGCTGCGCTTATCAGCGGTGTATGGCTGCCGGCCTCTCGGGCCGCCGTTCTGGTGGTGCTGTTCGTTTTCCTTCCCGGTGCTGCCGGCGTGTTCGCGGCGGCAGGGTACTTTGTGGCCGGAAGGGCCCTGGCGCCGCTGAAGGTCTTGGCAGAGCGGGCCCGACGGCTGTCCGCGCGATCTTTGAGCGAGCGGCTACCGGTCATCAACGCTCGAGACGAACTTGGCCAATTGACCAGCGTCTTCAACGAAATGCTCGGGCGACTCGAAGATTCATTCGCCGAGCTGAGGCGGTTCACGGCCGATGCATCGCACGAATTGCGCACGCCGCTCACGGCGATTCGAGCGGTCGGAGAGGTAGGACTACACCAGGGCGATACCCCGGGGCTGCGCGACGCTGTCGGCAGCATGTTGGAGGAAGCCGCGCGGCTGAACCAACTCATCGACCGGCTGCTGTTACTTGCGCAGGCGGATGACGACATTGCGCCCGTACACCTGGGCGCCGCTCCGGTTCGCGACGTGGTGACCCAGGTGACCGACCTGCTGAGCGTCGTCGCTGAGGAGAAGGGGCAGTCCTTTGACGTGGAAGAAGTACAGGATGTGTTCGCCGTAATGGATTCTCAGCTCCTGCATCTCGCGCTGATGAATCTGGTACAGAACGCAATACGCTACGGCCCACCGGGCAAGCCCATCCGGCTGCGCGCGGCAGCGAGCGGCGCGCAGGCGATCCTCGAAGTTGCCGACGAGGGACCGGGCATCGCGCGACAGCACCATGCCAGAATATTCGAGCGGTTCTATCGGGTGGACAGGGCGCGCTCGCGGCCCCAGGGCGGCAGTGGACTAGGGCTTGCCATCGTGAAGTGGGCGGCAGCGCGGATGAACGGCTCAGTGGAGATCGTGAGCGAAGCCGGGCGTGGGAGCATCTTTCGATTGCGCCTGCCGCTTGCCGGCGGCGGCGCCAATGCCGGACAGCCTGCGGTAACCGCGCAGCAGGCCGGCGCTCAGGCTGTTGACGATGAGCGGTTCGAGCCGCAGTCCGCATTATTTGCCGACCCTCACGAAGGAGCCCACGCAAGCCTGCGGGAAGTGTTCGGCCGGCTGCAAAGTGATCCTCATGGCTTGGCATGGGGCGAGGCACGGCGGCGGCTGGAGCATTTTGGTCCGAACGAGACGGTGAGCCGACGTGTGCCGAACCGGCCGAAGCTTCTCTGGCATGCCGCCAACAATCCCTTCAATGGTGTGTTGGTGCTGCTCGGGGTGGTTTCGCTGCTGACTCACGATCTCGAGGCGTCCGTCATCATGACCGTGATGGTCCTCATGAGCACGGGCTTGCGTTTCTGGCAGGAGCGAAAGTCGCTCATCCAGTCCGAATCTTTGCGAAAGCTCGTGCGCAACAAAGTCACCGTCCTGCGCGCGGACAATGATGTCATCGCTGAGCGCCGGCCGAGTTCTCTCAATTACGCTGCATCCGATATTCTTCTGGAGCAACTCGTCCCGGGGGACATCGTACTTCTGTCCGCAGGCGATATGGTCCCCGGGGACCTGCGGCTGGTGGAGTCGCGAGATCTATTCGTGACTCAGTCGGCGCTAACCGGTGAGGCCATGCCTGTTGAAAAGAGCGCCGGCGCCTGGGGTGACACCGACAGTGACGGCTCATCAGCCGAAATGAGCCTGCTTGACCACCCCCCTCTGCTTTTTATGGGCAGCAGCGTCATCAGCGGAACTGGCAAGGCGGTCGTGCTGGCCACCGGTCAGCACACCTACTTCGGCGCCATGGCCTCTAAACTGATCGATCAGCGAACGCATACGGCCTTCGACCGCGGCGTGAACCGTGTGAGTTGGCTGCTGATCCGTTTCATGATGGTGATGGTGCCGATAGTTTTCTTCATCAACGGCCTGTCGAAGGGTCAGTGGACCGATGCGTTCTTTTTCGCCGTGGCTGTGGCTGTCGGTCTCACGCCCGAAATGCTGCCCATGATCGTGAACGCTAATCTGGCGCGGGGCGCGCTGACGATGTCGCGCCAGAAATGCATCGTCAAGCAGCTCAACGCCATACAGAACCTCGGTGCCATGGATATCTTGTGCACCGACAAGACGGGAACCCTCACGCAGGATCACGTCGTCCTGATGCAGTACATGGACCTGCATGGCCAGAACAGCCGGCGCGTTCTGGAACATGCCTACCTCAACAGTCTGTTTCAGACCGGGTTGAAGAACCTGCTCGACCTTGCAGTGGTGGAGCGAGGTATCGGCGATGGTTTCCGTGATCTCGAGAAATCGTTCAAGAAAATCGATGAGATTCCATTTGATTTTACCAGACGCCGAATGTCGATCGTGCTGCAGCAGACCAGCGGTGTGAATCTTCTGATTTGCAAGGGTGCCGTCGAGGAAATGCTGCAGATCTGTTCGCAGGTAGAAGATGAAGGGCGCGTGGTTCCCCTCACCCAGCAATTGCGCGAGCAGCTGAAGCGATTGCGTGACGAGCTCAATGAGGATGGCATGCGCGTCATTGCCGTCGGCTACAAGGCAATCGGATCGGGACCGAAGCCGTTCAACTCTCATGACGAGGTGGACCTCGTTCTCTCCGGCTTCGTGACCTTTCTCGATCCGCCGAAGCCGAGCGCACCGGAGGCGCTGCGACTGCTGCGCGAGCACGGGGTCGTCGTGAAGATTCTGACCGGAGACAATGCGACGGTCGCCTGCAAGATCTGCCGCGATGTGGGGCTCGAGGCGCGGCAGGTAGCGACAGGCGCGCAGATCGATCGGCTGTCCGACGAAGCGCTTGGAGAACTTGCCGAGCAAACCACTGTGTTCGCAAAACTATCGCCGAACCAGAAAGCCCGCATTGTGACAGCACTCAAGGCACGCAAACATATTGTCGGCTTCATGGGCGACGGCATCAACGATGCAACGGCTTTGCGCGAATCTGATGTGGGCATTTCCGTGGATTCCGGCGTCGACATCGCGAAAGAGGCCGCGGACATCATCCTGCTCGAAAAAAGCCTCTTGGTGCTCGAGCGGGGAGTCGTCGAAGGCCGCCGCACTTTCGGCAACATCGTCAAGTACCTCAAGGCGACCGCGAGCTCAAATTTCGGCAATGTTTTGAGCGTGATCATCGCCAGTGCGGTATTGCCCTTCCTGCCCATGTTGGCGATTCAGTTGCTGGTTCAGAATCTACTCTATGACCTGTCGCAGATCGCCATTCCCTGGGATCGCATGGACGAGGAGTTCGTGAAGCGGCCCCGTCAGTGGGACGCCCGCAGCATCGCGAGTTTCACGTTATATATCGGTCCCATCAGTTCGCTCTTCGACGTCGCGACGTTCGCGATTCTGTGGTACGGCTTCGGTGCCGACACAATCGCCACCCAGTCGCTGTTCCAGTCCGGCTGGTTTGTCGAAGGCTTGTTGACGCAAACTTTGATCGTCCACACGATCCGCACGGAAAAGATTCCGTTCATCCAGAGTACGGCGGTCGCGCCCGTGGTGCTGTTGACGCTGTTGATCATGGCATGCGGGGTTTGGTTGCCGTTTTCACCGCTTGCTCCTGCGCTTCGTCTGCAGGCTTTGCCCGCGGCGTATTTCCCCTGGGTCGCAGCGATTCTCGTCATTTACTGCACACTGACGCAATTTATGAAGCGCTTCTACATCCAGCGCTTCGGGAAATGGCTGTGAGCGCCAACGCTCCATAGCGCCAACCCTGCCTTAAGAAACCTTCAGGCAATCTTCAGTCACTCGGTTGGGACGGCGCCCTACTATGGTGATGTTTTCACACAGACGGAGAGATTGCAGACCCTATGGACCCCCAACCTAGTACCCGACCATCGACGGAGTCGCTCTGCATGCCGCAGTGGCGCCCATCGATCGGCCCGATCCTCAGGCTCGGGAGAGAGTCAGTGACAGGAGTTTGGCGCTAATCGCCTAAATCCCGCAGCCCTCGCTCCCCAGCTTGAGCAACAACGCTTGAGTTTTGAGGAGAAGCAATCATGGTTGCGTTTTCGAGCTTTCATTTCTTTGAATCAGGTGCCCTACCGAGGCGCGCACCACCAACTTCCAAGACGCGCGCGACGCCGCATCTAATGACCGATGTCGTGGAGATTGCTGCACGCGTACGAGCAGCCGTCGCCGAGGCTGCGTTGTTCTTGTGGACGGCGGTCGTGGTTGGTTTTCTTCTATTGGTCATGGTCGGTTGTTTTCTGTGATGGTGCGGCCGACTCCTGCGCCTGCACTGACCCTTGTCGCTGCGCTGCTCATTGCGGGCGGCTGCTACTCAGTGGTCGCGGCCTCAAACCCTTCGGATCTCACTGCGGCACCGGGAGTTTCGCGCGATGAGCATGCGGTCGATGAGCGCACGGCATCTGATCGCGGTGGCTTGCCGGTGCCTGCGGCAACCAACCCGTCGTCCGACACTCGAGGGTCCGACACTCGAGGCGACGCCGAGCAAGGCAGTCGCTTCGGGTGGTTGACGGATGATGAGAGTCGATTCGTTGCGAGGGCACAGATGACCTATGCATGGACTCGCAAGTTCGGCTTCGATGCGTACACTGGACCGCAAAGCCTGGTCACACACCCGGAATCATCCTACACGTTGTCATTCACGGGTTATCTCGGTACCCGTCTGTGGGAGGGGGCTGAGTTCTATGTCGACCCCGAAGCATTCCAAGCAAACCCGCTCTCCCATCTGAACGGGCTGGCGGGGATCGACAATGGCGAACTGCAGAAGGCCAGCGGTGTGGAGGTTCGGGCTTACATCGCGCGGGCCTTCGTTCGCCAGTCCTTTGACTTCGGGGGTGAGTCGCGTGAAGTTCCCGCAGGCTTCAATCAACTCACCACCCACTACGACAGCCGGCGACTCGTCTTCTCGGTCGGCAAGTTTCCCCTGACCGATTTTTTCGAAAAGAGCAGCTACGCAAACGATCCGCGGACCCAGTTCATGAATTGGGCACTGATCACCTATGGCGCATACGACTACGCCGCCGACGCCCGCGGCTACGATATCGGCGCGATTGCGGAGTTGTACTGGGATGACTGGGCATTTCGCGCCGGGCGGGGCATGGAGCCTATCATTGCCAACGGACGGTCGCTGTATTACAACTTGTTCCGTCGCCACGGCGATCAAGTGGAGATCGAACACGACCACATGATCCACGGCCAGCCAGGCGCCGTTCGGATATTGGTCTACCGCAATCTCGCCAACGCCGGCAATTACGCGCTGTCGGTCGCACAGGCCGCCGCCGCAGGCACCGTTCCCGATATTACGACCACGCGCTCATTGGAGGCGAAGACCGGCTACGGCGCGAGCGTCGAGCAGTCACTCTCCCCCTCCGTGGCTCTCTGGGCCCGGGGTATGTGGTGTGACTGCAAAGTCGAGCAGTATGCCTTCACCGAAATCGACAACTCCATGTCGGCGGGCGTGTCGATCAAGGGATCCCTCTGGCAGCGTCGCGAAGACACGGTGGGGGCGGCGTTTTCGTTGAATGGACTGAGCCCACAGCACCGCGCCTACCTCGCGGCGGGCGGCCTCGGCGGGTTCCTCGGCGACGGTCAACTCAACTACACGCGCGAGCAAGACTACGAGGTTTACTACAGCGCGCTCGTATATCGCGGCGTTCACCTGACCGCTGATTACCAGCGCATCGTCAATCCGGGCTACAACGCCGACCGGCATGGGCCGGTACACATGGTGAGCGGACGAGTTCATGTCGAGTTCTAAATGATGTCGCTTCAACGGCAATCATCCATTCAATGCACACTTTCCAGGAATACAGTGATGAACACCAGCATCGAAGAAGCAACCGTCCGGGACCCCCTGCTCCTCGCGCAACCATCGTCGGACGGGAGCGCACATCTCGATACCGCGCATGTCGGCGACATCCGCGGAGCGCTCGGTACGATCGATCACGGTGACACCGCTCCGCGCCGCGGCTGGTTGGCGCGTCTGAGGACTCTCCTTGCCATTCTCGGCCCCGGTCTCATAGTCATGGCCGGTGACAATGATGCCGGCGCGTTCAGCACCTACAGCCAAGCCGGGCAAAACTACGGCAACACGCTCCTGTGGACGCTGGTGCTGCTGATCCCGGTGCTGTACGTCAACCAGGAAATGGTGATACGCCTGGGCGCGGTGACCGGCGTCGGCCACGCGCGGCTGATCCTCGAGCGTTTCGGCAAGTTCTGGGGCGCTTTCAGCGTCATCGACCTTTTCCTGCTCAATGCCTTGACCATCATCTCCGAATTCATCGGCATCAATCTGGGTCTCGAATACCTTGGATTGCCCAAAATCGGCGGCGTGCTCATTGCGGTGGGGATCGTCATAGCCGCCGCCAGCACCGGCAATTTCCGGCGCTTTGAGCGTTTCGCCATGTGCCTCGTCCTGTTCAGCTT
>Ga0210399_10005310_pt1 | contig 10015 bp, 4 predicted proteins | sample IncBWC14MmetaG_FD_150865 | JGI IMG/M metagenome (GOLD analysis project Ga0210399, IMG submission 150865) | Forest soil microbial communities from Barre Woods Harvard Forest LTER site, Petersham, Massachusetts, United States - Inc-BW-C-14-M | ecosystem: Environmental > Terrestrial > Soil >...
CAGGAACGTATTGTACTCGATGTACTCGCCGAAGTTTTTAAACGAGACGCCTGCCTTCGCAGCCACGTCCCACAGGTGACCCTTCTTCTGATAGGCAAGCGCTTCGCCGCCGTTGGAGGGGTAGTCGCGGAGCCAGTCGGGCGACTGGATGTCGTCGGAGTAGGGCGCCATGGCCTGGGTGATCCAGTTGTGACCGTCGGCCGACTGCCGGCTCGGGTCGTAGAAGTTGTCGAGAAGCGGGAAGCGCTGGACCAGCGCGTGCGCGTTGGGCGTGACGCTGCCGAAGGTTGCATTGTCGCCGAAGACTGCCAGCGAGGTGTCGCCGTTGCCGCCGGCCACGTCGCCCAAGATCTGATCGTAGGTGCGGTTTTCACGGATGATCACAAAGACGTGCTTGATCTTCGAAGGATCGCCGATCCTCGCCGGGACCGCGGCCGGCGCGGCATGGCGGTCGCCGCCGGCGGCCGACCAGATGTTCTCGGCAAGATCCCAGTGGTTGTTCTGGAAGACCTGCTGCGTCATCGTAGACAGGGCCGACCGATTCGGCAGCGGGACGATGCTGACGGTGCCAAGGTCCTGGTGGCTGTTGAAGTCAAACACGCCATGAGCCTTTCCGTACGAATTTTCGGCCGTATTCGTCGGAGGGGGTGCCACACCGTAGCCCGAGGTGCCGAGGCCCTTGTCGTTGGCAACGAGCAGCGCGTTGTCCGCCGCGTCCAGCACCACCGAGCTCGGCGCATAGCCGACCGGGATCATGCCGATGACGGGGTTCCACTCGTGGGCGCGATTAGAGTCGCCGTACTGGTCGCGGAGGTCTACCACGGCGACCGCGTTCGCATTGTAAAGCGCGACGTAGGCGATGTTGTCCACGGCATCGACGGCGATCGAGTTCGGCCCCGCGCCGTAGGCCGACGCGCGTTCGTCGGGCACTCCGATCGGCAGCCCAAGGTCGATCTTCCGCACCTCTTTGTTGCTGGTCGTATCGATCACCGAGATGCTGTCGCTATAGGCGTTGGCGACCAAAAGGTACTTGCCCCAGATGGCCATACCCGTCGGGTGCAGACCGGTGTCGATGCTGCCAGTGACTGTAAACGAGGCCAGATCGACCACGGAAACGGTGCCGGTGGCCGTGGAGCCAGTCGGATAGTGGGCGACGACCGGGGTGCCGTTGGAATATCCCTGGAAGTCCTTCTCGGTAGCAATCCGGCCGGCCTCGTTGGAGACGTAGGCGGTGGTGCCGTCGGGCGAAAGCACCACGCTGTGCGGGACGTTACCGACGCGGATCTCCGGGCCCTCGACCGGCGTCGCCTGGGTCAGGTCGATCTTGGTAAGCGTATCGTTGTTGTCCAACACGACATAAGCAGTCTTGGCATCCGACGAGATCGCGATGCCGGTCGGATAGGAAGTGTATGCGCCATCTGACACAATCGAGACGGTCTGGCCGCACGGGATTTCACTGCCGCCCGTGGTCCCTGAAGGGCTGTTCGGGAAGCAGGTGACGTTGGTCAGGACGCCGGCAGCGTTGACGTCTAGCGGCACGCTGACGTGGGCAAAGTCTGAGAGCAGGCCTGCCGGACTGACGCTGGCGATGGCCACGAAGGCTGGCCCGTAACCGCCGTCCTGGCTAAACAGCAGATGCAAGCCATCCGAGGTGTAGGCGATGCCGGTGGAGCTGCCGCTTTTGCTGCCGAACGGTTTGTAGGTCTGCAGGACAGCGCCCGTCTGGGTGTTGAAAACCGTGACGGCCTGTGGGGCACCCATTTGAAGGACGGCGGCGGTGTGATTGCCAGTGGGGTTGAGCGCGACGGCCTTGGCGCGGGTCGTGGTGCCCAGGTAGACCTGGGTGCCGGCGGGGGTGATGATCTGGCCATTACCGACGACCCACGGGTTGGACAACGTCGACGGGTAGTTCGGGCCCTGCGACCCGTTCTGGTTCGCGCCGGCCTGATAGGTCGGGAACGGTACGGACTGAGCAGCGGCGAGCGCCGCAAGACTCAGCCCAGCCACTAGCAGGCCGGTGAGCGGACCGAGAAGCTTGATCCTCGAATTAATTCGAGGGAATTTTCGCAACATAGATGGTTCTCCTCCTTGAATTTTTTTCCATCAAGGGGCTTGGCACCTTGAGTAGCGCAAGTCTAAGAGCGGAGCGGAAACACCCGGATGACGGACGAATTACATTTTTGTCAATTTCCGCACGAGACTGGCACGTTGAGAGTGACCCGGGTGCCTTGTCCCGGTTGGCTCCAGATGTCGCTATTAATGCTGCATCACAAGGATATGAATGCTTCGAGGCCAACGGGAGGAGGGACGCACGAGATCGTTCGGCCAGTACTCCGTTTAAAGGGGAAATTTATTCGTCAAGAATTTACTCAAGAACAACAAGGGCGTAGCCCAGGAATCATGTCATTTTTGTAATGATCGTGCTCGGCCAGGTCTCGCCTGGATTCGTTAACAGAAATTCTGTGGTTGTAATTTAAACGCCTAACCGGGAGGCCTTATGCGGCGCCAGACCAAGGGTCAAGGGTCGACTGTGTTTCTATTTTTACGGTTCTAGCAGGGCTCACCACACTAACTCATGCTGGCCACCGCCCAGAAAGGAAGTCGCTCGTGAGACTCATATCCTCCTTTCGTCCCCTAGTCCTCGGTGTCATTTGCGTGCTCGGTAGTGTCCCCGCTGGGGCACAACTGGACGGCACTGGACTCACCGGTACCGTGACCGATGCCACGGGACGCGTGGTTGCAGATGTGCAAGTGGTGGCGGTTAAAGACGCTACGGGACTTAGGCGCGAAACCGTCTCTTCTGGCCAGGGAACCTATGAAATTACCGAGCTGCCAGTGGGGTTTTATACCGTGAGCTTTGTCCGGACGGGCTTTGAAACTCTGCGTTTTGAGAATGTCGTGCAAAGCCTGGGGCGAACCAGAACCCTGAATGCGACGCTAAAGGTAGCGGGAGCGAAAGAGGAGTTGGAAGTTTTGGCCAGCCCGCCATCGCTGGATCAGACTGCCGACACCTGGGGCACCGGTATTGAACGCAAACAGGCGGAGGAACTCCCCATAAACGGGCAGAATTGGTCCACCTTGACCACTTTGGTTCCGGGTGCGGTTGACGCCGCCGGCGGACCTGGAGCCGGCAACCAGCGTTCGATTCGCTATGCCGGCAGAGGCCGCGACGATAACGCCTATACCTACGACGGCGTCGATGCCACGTATGTTATTAATCAGTCCCAATTATATTTTGTGCGGGCGGCGGTTCCGCTCGATACCATCAGCGAGATCCGCGTCGACCCCATGCTGGCGACAGCGCAGACCGGCGGGACAGCAGGCGCCCAGTTGAACCTGGCCTCGCCTTCCGGTACGAACCAATTCCACGGGGACGCCTATGACTTCTTGCGCAACGACATTTTCGATGCCACCGATCCGATTGACGCGTTGAATCCGACGCACCAGCCGCCTTTCCACCTGAATCAGTTCGGAGGGTCCCTTGCCGGACCCATCCAGCATGATAGGACCTTTTTCTTTGCCGCCTACGAAGGCTACCGGCAAGACTTGGGTCAGACTCTTATCGGTTATGTACCCAGCGCTGCCTTTGCCGCGCACGTTTTGGCCCAGTCGCCCGCGCTTGCTGCTGTGATCAAGGCCTATCCCCAAGGGCAGAACCCTACCAGTAATCCGGACATTGCCCAATTCGTGGGGGAAGGTAAACAAGTGGGCCGCGAAGACTCGGGGATGTTCCGCCTGGATCATCGCTTCTCCCAGACGACCAGTCTTTTTGTGCGGGCCAGCATCGACAAAGCCGACTACGTGGTCCCGTATTCCCCAAGCTCTGGGCAATATCTCAATGAACAGGAGGATATGAATTCCTCTCCGGTCAACAGTGTGATCGCTCTATCACACGTCTTTTCTCCAACCCTGCTCAACGAAACCAAGTTCGGCTTTAACCGCGGCACGACCGACGCCACCTACCTCAATGAGACCGGATCGCTCTACGCGATTTCGATAGCGGCTTTGACGTCCTTGAACAACGGTCGAACAAGCACCGGCGTTGGCAATACGTTTAGCGGAATCGACGATGTGACCTGGGTCAAGGCAAGACACGTAGTCAAGGCCGGAATCGAGGTCCGCCGCGTGCAGATGAACCAGGGGAGCAGTTCCTATGGCACGGTCAGTTTTAGCTCCCTGGCCAGCTTTGCGGCCGACCAATCCTATAAGGCCAGCATCACGGGCTTCTACCCCGTCAACGGTCTGCGCAAGACGGATTATTTCGGTTATTTCCAGGACGAGTTCAAGTGGCGGCCGAATTTTACGCTGAATTTGGGCGTGCGTTACAACCTCTTCGGTATCTTCAGTGAGGTCGCGGGCCGCGGGAATCCTTTCGATTTTGCCAGCTGCGGTCCTGCGGGTTACTGTGGCGTGGGTGCGAGCTTCGGCCCGGCGAATTATGGTGATGTCGATCCGCGCATTGCCTTCGCCTGGGCGCCGGCCGTGTCGAGAGGGAAGACCGTCATTCGCAGCGGCTTTGGCATTTATCACGAAGACGGCCAGTTGGACGATCAGAACCTTCCCGATAAAAACGAAGTGTTAAGCTATGCCCTGACGCCGAAGAACTGCCCAAGCCTTGGCTACCCCCTAGCTCTAGACGCGGCCGGCAATTCCGTCTGCGCGAACGGCACAAATTCACCGAACGCCGAACAACGAGACCGCCAAGATACGTCTGCAGCCCAGTGGGGCTTGTCGGTTCAGCAGGCGCTGCCCGGCGATTTCCTCGGTGCGCTGTCTTATGTGGGAAGCAAAGGCACCCATTTGCTTCAGGAATCCTATGTTAACGTCGAAAACCCACTTACTGGGCTGCGTCCTTACCCTGCCTTCTCCCAGATCCCTTGGCGAGGCACCACCGGCAACAGCGAGTATGAAGCACTATCGGTCTCGCTAAAGCGTTCCTTCTCTCGCGGTTTGCTGGCCTCCGCCAATTACGCATGGTCGCACGAGATCGACGATGATTCCAACGGTAGCGGCGACGGCGACTCCATTACACCGCAGAATGTTTCCTGCTACCCCCAGGGAGCGCCGCAATGCGGGGAGCGCGCCAGCGGTGCCTTCGACGCCCGCCACGTGTTCAATGCGAATGTCGTGTATGAGCTTCCTTTCGGTCCCGGCAAATCGTTCCTGAATCAGGCTGGAGTGTTGCGCACCTTGTTTGCGTCGTGGTCGCTCAGCTCCATCTTCACCGCCCGGACCGGCTTCCCCGTGAACGTCACGACCAGCACTACTGGCCCGGACGGAAACACCAACGAGCAGCGCCCCAACCTGGTTCCCGGCCAGCCCTTGTATTTGGCCGGCAGGGAGTTCAACCCGGCGGCTTTCTGCACTCCCGGCGCTAGGGACCCGCTCTACCCAGGTGGTAGCTGCCCCTCAGGATTCGGGGATGTCCCGCGCAATTTCCTGCGAGGCCCCGGGGTCTGGCAACTTGATTTTGCGCTTGCCAAGCGCTTCCCTATTACGGAACAGTTGCAAATTAATTTCAGGGCCGAAGTGTTCAATCTCTTCAACAGGGCGATGTATGCTAACCCGGATGGCCAGATTTCGGCTTCCGACTTCGGCAAGATCTATTTGCCTCTTAACACCACTCCGGTGGGTTTGGGCACACCACGTCAAATGCAATTCATGTTGAAGCTCAGTTTCTAGAATCCGAGTCGACGAGCCTTTCCGATAACGCCACTCGCCAGGCGCCGCGCTTTCCCCTTGCCAAACTAGGAGAGCATCCGCTAGACTCCTAGTTAGACTAGGAGGCCATGACACTGTGGGAAAAACCGCGGAACTACTCCCGGGTACATTGGATATGCTGATCCTCAAAGCGGTGTCCTTGAGACCCCTGCATGGATATGGTGTGTTGCTGCGCATCCGGCAGATCTCAAAGGATGCGCTTGAGATCCCCCAGGGATCCTTGTATCCGGCCCTCTATCGGTTGGAGCACCACGATCTCATTTCCGCCGAATGGGGACAGAGCGAGAACAACCGCCGGGCGAAGTATTACACCTTAACAGCCGCGGGGCGCCGCCGCCTGCGCGATGAAACGGCTGGCTGGAACCGCCTAGCGTCGGCGATTGCCGCGGCCTTGAATACCACGTCGGAGGAGGTGTGACGTGTTAAAGCGCTGGCGTTCTCTGTTTCGTGCGCTTACTCGGCGGCGCGATTTCGAAGATGGTATGACCGAAGAACTGCGTTTTCACATCGAGCAATACGCCGATGACCTGGTGCGTTCCGGTATGTCACCGGAAAAAGCGGCCCGCCACGCACGCATGGAGTTTGGCAGCCTTGACAGTGTCAAGGGGGACTGCCGCGAGGAACGTGGCCTGCACCTGTTTGATGAGTTTCGTAGAGAGCTAAGCTATGCCGCCCGGTTGCTGCGAAAGACGCCCGGATTCACGGCTACTGCTCTTTTGACCCTGGCCGTTTGTCTCGGTGCCAATCTGACGATTTTTGCCGTGATCGACTCAGTCCTGCTCCGTCCACTGCCCTTTCCCGAGCCCGACCGGCTCATGACCCTATTCAATACTTATCCGAAAGCCGGTGTCGAGCGCGACGGCTCCTCCGTGACCAACTACTACGAACGTCGTGGTCATATTTCCGCTTTCACCTCGCTCGCGATCTATGGCTATGGCACAGAGATTATCGGTGAGGCTGGCTCAACGGAACGCCAGCCGACCATGCGAGTATCTCCAGATTTTTTCTCTACTCTCGGGCTCGGCCCGGTGATCGGACGTAGTTTCACAGAAGAGGAAACCAGTTCCCAAACCAACCATGTTGCCATTCTTTCCGACACATTTTGGCGGCAACGCTACAACGCCGATCCCCATGTGCTCGGAAGGCAGATTCGCGTAAACAGTGTTTCCAGGACCGTTATCGGCGTCTTGCCTCCCACCTTCCGCTTTCTCTCCTCCGATGCCCGGTTGTTCCTCCCCCTGGCATCGCGCCCTGAAGATCGCACGCCCTTGCAGCGGCATTCCGGGGGAAACGGCATCCAAATGATCGCCCGGCTTAAACCGGGTGCCACTCTCAGGCAGGCCCAGTCTCAGATCGATGCGCAGAATGCCACGTTGGAGGCCGACGACCCCCAGGCCAAAATGATTGCCGATGCTGGCTTTCGTTCCCTAGTGGTGCCACTGCATGCTGACCACGTCGCCGCAATCCGTCCCACCCTACTGCTGTTGCAAGCAGGCGCGATTGCCCTGCTCTTAATCGGCGCAGTCAACCTTGTAAACCTGCTTCTCGTCCGTGCCAGCGGTCGAGTTAAAGAATTAGCCGTTCGCCAGGCGCTGGGCGCAAGTCGGGGATTCGTCGTGAGCGAAGTGGTAGTCGAGACCACCTTGCTCACGTTAGTCGGAGGACTACTCGGACTCGCCATCGGCGCTGGCGGAATCCACCTTCTGCGCGTATTTGGTGCTGATCGCCTACCCTTGGGAGGTCGCATCGCCTTCGATGCGCGATTGGCATTGGTCGCCCTGGTCGCAGCCATCATTCTGGGCATCGTGTTCGCAGTGCCCATCGCTTGGTTCAATCTTCGACGGCATCTCGGTAATGCGCTGCAATCGGAGAGCCGGGGTGGAACGAGCGGCCGCGCCGCTCAAATCCTGCGCCATAGCTTCATCGTCTCTCAGATTGCCTTGGCCTTCATGCTGTTGGCCGGCGCCGGTCTGCTCGGCGTCAGTCTTCAGCGTGCGATGGCCGTTTCTCCCGGCTTCCAGTCCGACCACGTCCTCACTGGGCACATCTTGCTTCCATGGGCAGACTACCCGGACGGGACAGCCCGTCTGAGGTTTGTTGAAAGCTTGATGGAGGAAATCGGCCACCTACCGGGAGTCGTGTCCGCAGGAGCGGTCAACAATGTGCCCTTCAGTGGCAAAAGCGGGAAAAGCTCCGCCACCGTAATGGGTCACGTTCTCCGCCCGGGCCAATCACCGAGAGGCCACTACTCTTACGGCGTCGGGGGCGACTACTTTCGCGCCATGGGTTTCTCTCTGCGGGCAGGACGATTCCTCACGGCCGACGATTCACGTCGCTCCGAGCGGGTCTGCGTAGTGGATGAAGACTTCGCGCGATACTACTGGCCGAAAGCCGACGCTATTGGCCAGCGTCTGTGGGAAGGCTCCGAAGCCGGGAAGGATGCCGAAGCTTTCACTGTCGTCGGTGTTGTTGGCGGGGCGAAACAAGCAGGGCTCACCGAAGACGAAGCCCAGGGCGCGATTTATTATCCCTATTTCTTCCGTTTCGATGACAGCATCTTCGTCGCCGTCCGCACGAGCCTTCCACCGGAATCGCTGGGGTTGGCGCTGCAAAAGGTGGTTCGGCAAATCGACCCCGACATACCGGTCAATGACCTCCGGTCGATGGAAACCCGTATTGCCGATAGCCTGGTGGCGCGTCGTTCGCCGGCGCTGCTGGCTGGTCTCTTCTCCGCTATCGCTCTGTTGCTCACCGCCATCGGCACTTACGGTGTGTTGAGCTACGCCGTAGCACAGCGTCGCCGCGAAATCGGCTTGCGCATGGCCTTGGGGGCGCAGCCGGGGCAAATACGCAGCCAGTTTTTTTATCTCTCCTTACGCCTACTCGCTGGCGGAACGATATTAGGCGTCATCGGAGCCTGGCTGACAGGCCAGGCCATGCAGGCGGTGCTTTTCCATGTGCCGGCTGTTAACCCGGTGATCCTCGTAGGTACTGCGTTCGTAATGGGAGTGGTGTCTCTCCTCGCTTGCCTGCTGCCATCTCAACGCGCCGCGCGGATATCCCCGATGGAGGCTCTCGCTGAGGAGTAGAGCGTCTGCTCAGCCCCGTGGGGCTAACGTGCCGGGTCATTCGTCGCAGTGTGGGATTCAGCCCGAGTGACGTTAGGGGTTTATCGGAGGCGCGCTTTCAGGGAAAAAGTGTGCGGGAGCTCGGTGGTCCGGCGCGCGTTCGATACAGCACCAAGACTTCTGGCTCGTTTTCTCTGCCACTCGCCGGTCCGAAATTAGGACTCATCAGGCATGTTCAGGTGGCGGAGAGGCGATAGAGTGGCATCTGCCCTAGTGTGAACTGGAGAAACAGTCCAAACCAGGGTGATACATATCCCCAATCTCGCTTAGTCACAATTTCTTAACAGACTTTGTTCTAATCTTGCTTGGAGGTGGCCGATGAACAACACAACCGTCTTTGCTTCCGCAGCCCCGCTTGTTTGGACCCAGCCCAAAGCAATGTCTCGAACTTTTCAATTGAGAAGTGGCGATGCTCTCATTGGTCAGTTACGTTTTGAGAAACCCTGTGGTTCCCTCGCTTCCGCAGAAGTTGCAGCCGAGAAATGGACCTTCAAGCGAGAAGGATTCCTGGCGCCGCGCGTTACCGTTCGTGCCTTAAATTCGGTAGCCGATCTTGCCATATTCCGTCCCCACTGGGGCAGTGGCGGCACTCTAGGTTTCAGAGATGGTCTTCAGCTCCGTTGGCGATGCACCAACTTCTGGGGATCACAATACGCTTTTGTGGGCGGGGACGATCGCGCCTTGGTACGATTCGGCCATCACGAAGGTTTTTTCAAGGCTTCCGCACGACTGGAAATCGATCCGTCCAGCGCTGCAATTGCAGAACTCCCCTTGCTGGTCGCACTCGGGTGGTACTTAATGATCCTCGCCGCGGAAGACGCCACTGCTGCCGCCGCTTCCACCGCGGTTATAGGTTGAGCAGTCTTTCTGATGACAGGCAGAAATTGCTGCCGGAGAAGTCAATCCACTTGTGTTTATCAGGACTTGTTGGCGCTCCAAGAAAGTTCGCTGTAAGTCACCGCCGAAGATATAATTCCCGCGTGCGACAACCAATGCAGCATGTGATGGCGCTGCGCGCTTCCAAAGTGTTTCTCGTTTTCGGAATCGCACTTTTCTACATGGTTCTGGTCCTGAACAACATCACGGATTATGGCTCTAACTACGAGTTTGTCCGCCACGTCCTGATGATGGACTCAACCTTTCCGAGGAACCACGGCATGTGGCGC
>Ga0210399_10005313_pt1 | contig 10014 bp, 7 predicted proteins | sample IncBWC14MmetaG_FD_150865 | JGI IMG/M metagenome (GOLD analysis project Ga0210399, IMG submission 150865) | Forest soil microbial communities from Barre Woods Harvard Forest LTER site, Petersham, Massachusetts, United States - Inc-BW-C-14-M | ecosystem: Environmental > Terrestrial > Soil >...
GTTCAACGGTCATATAGTCGTAGAGAGGCTTGTCCTCGGCCACGTACGCGACTCTCCGTCGCATTTCGCGGTTTTCTTCGGAAACGGTAATGGGCTTCCCAAGGACTGTTCCGTCGCCGCGACTCGGCCGGATCATGCCGAACAGCATTTTGATGGTCGTGCTCTTGCCAGCTCCATTTTGGCCGAGAAACGCCGTAATGCGGTTTGCACCAACTGATAGATTCAGTCCATGAACGGCTGCCACGTCGCCATACGACTTGGCGAGGTCGCGCGTCACAATTACGGGCGCGTTCGTCATCGTTTTCTCACCATCTCGGCCGGGTAGAGCAGCTCTGCCTCGAAGGCTCGCTGGATCTCCTCATTCGACAGACCGTCGTCCCGCAGCCGTTCGATCAAATCGCGGAGTTGCCGGCGTGCAACCTGCACATGATCCGCCAGCGACCGCGTCCGGCGCTTCACGCAGACAAATGCTCCGGAACCTTGTCGCAGTTCCAGAAGCCCATCGTGCTCGAGTTCGGAGAATGCTTTCGCGACCGTGTTCGGGCTAACGACCAGTTCCTCCGCTAGAGTCCGAATGCCCGGCAATTGGTCGCCATCCCGCAACGCGCCAGTCTCAGTGGCGTGTCGAATTTGCTGCATCAATTGCAGGTAGAGTGGCTGCCCGGTAGTTGGAGCGAGTTTAAAAAACATGCTCGTAAACTGTATTGGTGTAAGGATACACAGTGACAAGCGATCTGGTCAATAGCTAAACTTCGTTTTGCATTCGGCGATCTCGACTGTCAATCCAGTGCGGTTACGATGCTGCGATTGGCCACGCTCGAACGTGGCGTCTTTGGCTATGCCACTGGTAGACTTGCGTGCACTTTGAGGTGAATCTGGGATGAAACTGATTCGAATGGGCGAAGTTGGGCGGGAAAAGCCGGGCGTGCTGTTGGAAGATGGAACGCGAATAGATGTTTCGGGATTTGGTGCGGACTATGACGAGGCGTTTTTTGCGGACGGGGGAATTTCGAAGCTGAAGAATTGGATCGTGGCGCATGAGCCAGCAGTGCCGCGCGTATCGTCCGCGGTGCGATTGGGGGCGCCGATCTGCCGGCCAAGCAAAATTGTGTGCATCGGCTTGAATTTCCGGGACCATGCGGAAGAGAGCGGGATGGAGATTCCAAAGGAACCGGTGATTTTTTTCAAGGCGACCACCTCGCTGGTGGGGCCGAATGATGCGGTGATGATACCGAAAAACGCGGCGAAACTGGACTGGGAAGTGGAATTAGCAATCGTAATGGAGAAGAGGGCGAATTACGTCGGCAAAGAGAACGCTATGGATTATGTGGCGGGATTTGCGCTGCACAACGATTATTCGGAGCGCAGTTTTCAACTGGAACGCGGCGGGCAGTGGGTGAAGGGAAAGAGCGCGGACACCTTTGCGCCGCTGGGGCCGTTCCTGGCGACGAAGGACGAGATTCAGAATTTTAATCAACTTGGAATGTGGTTGAAGGTGAATGGGGAGTTCCGGCAAAGAGGGTCCACTTCGAAAATGATTTGCGATGTCCCGGGCCTGGTCGCCTACGTGAGTGAGTTCATGACGCTACTTCCGGGAGACGTGATCAGTACGGGGACACCGCCGGGCGTGGGCCTGGGGATGAAGCCGCCGCAGTATCTGAAGGCCGGTGATGTAGTGGAGTTGGGGATCGACGGCTTGGGGGAATCGCGGCAGGAAGTTATCGCTTACCGATGACGGCGCGAATCGCGGCCCCTGATTGAAAATCAAGGCGATTCGGAGTTAAAGTTCCGACCGCAGACATTGACATGCCGCCTGCCCCGCCGCACAAATAAACCAAGAAACTCGGCACGCGTGTTTTACCTTTGAGGATAGATTGAAAAGTTCCTCTAGAGAAGGGTACACGAAACGTGTTTTCGGAGTTTGCGGGCCGACGCAAATGCGCAAAAGGAGGCTCCATGGGAATCGCGCTTTCCAACGAAGTCAGGCAATTGATCGACCGTCCCAACTTCGCTCACCTTGCAACAATCATGTCCGACGGCTCGCCGCACAGTGCGCCCGTTTGGATAGGGCGCGAAGGCGACTTTCTCTTGGTCTGCACCGAGGCCGGTTCGCTGAAAGGCAAGAACACGCTGCGTGAGCCCCGCGTTTCCATTTCCATGGTGGACTTTGTTGATCCCTACTCGGAAGTCCAGATTCGCGGGCGCGTGGTCGAGCGGCGCCCTGACCCGGAGCTCAAGCAGTATGACGCGATGTCGCGGAAGTACATCGGGATCCCATGGCCTTACCGCGAGGAGAAATCGCCAATCGTTTTGATTATCGAGGCCACAAAGGCCCGTTACTCGAAGCAACCCTTCGAGCATACGCCGCCTGCGGCTGCTTAGGCACGAGGCCAGTGGGGCAGCCGTACGAAATTGTCGAGGTGAGCAAAGCAAGATTATCTCAATGCAGGGGTTCACTTCATCGTCCCAGAATGCGAGGGAATGATTTTGAAATTGGAAAAAATGCTTTAGAATGAATGGTACTCCAACTGTGGGCGTGTAGCTCAGCTGGGAGAGCGCGTGCTTTGCAAGCATGAGGTCGCAGGTTCGAACCCTGTCACGTCCACCAAATTTCTCCCCGCCACGAATCAGAATCCCCGGGGCTTTTCTGCCGAAGGGTTTGCCGACGCCTCAACGAGTTCTTTCGCGAATTTCTGGATTTTCCGCCAAGCGGCGGCGATTTCGTGCATGTCCTCTTCATCGCCCAGGAGCGCCGGTTGCGGTATCCAGATGGTTTCAAACGCGGCGCGGCGCGTATGTGGATAACGCGCCTGAAGAAAAGCGTGGGGCTCGACGGCTTGTGAGCCGCACAGCCTTTTTCGATATTCGCCATTTTGAAAAACATCCAAAGCATGGACCGGCGGATAGCTGGCCTGGTTCGGAATCCCTTCCGCAGTCATGGCTTCGATCAGGCGCTCTACGCTCGCCCCGGCAAACTCCTTCGTGTTTACATGGAAGATGTACGCGTACTGGCCGTTACGAGTGCAACGCGGATCCAGCGATTGCGCCGTAATTCCCGGGATTTGCGAGAGCAACTTGTCAAGCAGGCGCGCGTTCTGGTGGCGATGGCGCGTCTGTTCGTCCAGGCGCGTCAACTGCGCGCCGAGCATCGCGCCCTGCCACTCGCTTAAGCGGTAGTTCGAGCCATTGATGAAGTGGCTGTAGAACCATTCACCAGGCATGCGGCCGCAATCGTGGACGCTGCGCGCCTGCTTCTCGAACGCGTCATCGTTGGTGATGAGGATGCCGCCTTCGCCCGCAGTCATGAGCTTGCTCGATTGAAAGCTGAACGTTCCGGCGATACCGTGTGTTCCGATGCGGCGGCCTTTCCACTCCGTAGCGTGCGCGTGCGCGCTGTCTTCGATTAGTGCAATCCCTTTTTGTTTCGCAAGAGCGATCAGTGCGTCGAGGTCGGCGGGGTGCCCGCCCATGTGCACGGCGATGATCGCTCTTGTGTGCTCGGTAATAGCGGCCGCGGCTAGGCTCACGTCGATGCAGTAAGTTTCCGGGGAGACATCCACCATTACCGGAACCGCTCCGGCATAGAGCACGGCGCTAGCCGTCGCCACGAACGTGAAATCGGGGAGGATCACTTCATCGCCCGGTCCAATCCCCAGCGCCGACATGGTGACTTCGAGCGCTGCGGTTCCGTTTGTGACGGCGATGCCATGCTTCGCGCCGTGAAATTTCGCAAAGTCGTTCTCGAATTGCAGCGTTTTCGTTCCCGGCGTCCTCCACCACACGCGGCTTTCCAGAACTTCTTCGAGGGCTTTCCGTTCACGTTCGTCGTATTGCGGCCAGACCGGAAAGTCTTTCTGCTTTGTTTTTCTTCCGCCGTTTATGGCAAGTTCCGCCATGCCGAATCTCCTGTACGTAAATCAACCACCGGAATGCCCTGGCCTGGAAGACAGCTTTTGGCAATCGATATTGTCCAAAAAGCTTGCTTGATACAAGTCCTGGCGCGCAATATTAACTCGATTCAATAAGGCAGTTTCTTGCCGAACAGGAAGCCATGAATCTTCAAAGTCGCAATGCTCTTTTTTCAGTCGGGGCATTACTGTTAGTGTGCGTTCTTCCCGCCGTTGATTACGCGCAGACGGTCAAGCTCCACGTCTCTTCAAAAGCGGGAGATCGCCTCGCCGCCAAGCCCGATTTGCAGTTCACTAATAACAAGCCGGCTTCGGGCGCCACTTTTCAAGTCAACGACAATGTGAAACTTCAGCAAATCCACGGCTTCGGGGCTTCCATCATGGAAGCGGGGATCATGACGCTGAACACACTTCCGGTGGATAAACAGGAAGAAGTCTTGCGCGCGCTGTTTGATCCGCAAGCCGGCGCGGGCTACACGGCCATGAAGACGCCCGTCGCCGGAACCGACTTTCAGTCTGCCGGACCGTGGTATACCTACGACGACACGCCCGGGGACTTCGAGCTAAAGAATTTTTCCGTTGAACGTGATTTCGGCCCAAATGGTGTTGGCACTTACATCCTGCGCGCCCGCAAATACGGCAATTTTGCTTTGCAGGCGCCGATGGACTATCCGCCGGACTGGATGCTCTTCGATGTGAAAAAGCATCAGGACATTCAGCCGAAATACTATCCGGTGCTCGCGAAATATTTCATTCGCTACCTGGAGGAGTACAAGAAGCTCGGTATTGTCGTCGATTATTTGAGCCTATTTAACGAGCCGGAAGAGGTCTACACGAAAATCAAATATCCAGAGGTCAAAGTGCTGTTGCGCGATTTTGTTGGCCCCGCGCTGCAACAATCCGGTTTGACAACGAAACTGATGATGAGCGAGGCGCCGGAAAGAAAGGTAGCCTATAAACGGTACCCGGTGGTGCTGGATGATTCTGCGGCACGCAAGTTCGTTTCCGTTGTCGCCTATCACGGTTACGATTTCAAGAATTTCGATAAGATTGCCGAGCTGGAGAAGAAATATCCTGATTTGCCGTTCTGGATGGACGAACTCTGCTACGCCTACGAAGCCGGCTACCCAAAGAACAAGAAACTGCCGATCTATGAATTCGACGACGGCGATGTCTGGGGCAATATTATTTTCAGCGATCTTGAGGCCGGTACATCCGCGTGGCTCTACTGGAATGCCATCCTGGATGAAACCGGCGGCCCGTGGGCGATCTCACCGGTTCACGGGAATCCGGATCCCAATATCCAGCATCCCGTGGTGATCATTAATAGAAACACGCACGAGATCACTTACACCGGCACCTATTATTACCTGGCGCATTTCAGTAAATTCGTCCGGCCCGGCGCGGTTCGCCTCCAAACCAGTGGAAATGCAAACGGTGTCCGCGTGATGGCCTTCCAAACTCCGGAGGGCGGATTCGTCGTACAGCTCCTCAACAGCCTGGAGCAGGAGTCAGCCGTGAATCTGGTTTCAAAAGGGCGGACGCTACACCTTGCTCTGCCCGCGCGGTCGATCAGCACTCTCACCTGGTGAGCCAGTGTTCCAGCTAGGACAAACTTTCTCCGTTGGAGCAGCTTCTGTGGGATCTAGATTCAATGCACAGAGCGTCGGCTAAACGAGAGTTCCCTGAAGTACTTCGCGAAGTAGTTCCTGTTTCTGCGTAGTGAGTTTCTTGCCTTGCGCGGTCAGATAGAACACGTCGATGGCCTTGTGTCCTTCCGTGTCGATCAGCGCGACTTCAATGTTGCATCCCAGGCGCGCCAGCGCCGAGCCGATCTCGTAGAGCAACCCTGGATGGTCCTGCGTAACAATTTCAAGCAGCGTGCTGTGCGCCGACGACGAATCATCGAAATTGATGCGCGTTTCGACAGTGACTTTCGGCGTGCGCCCGCGGCTGGCGCTCTCGCGGGCTTTCAGGAGCGGCTCCAGCGGCGCTTTTCCGTTTACCACATCCGCGAGGCTCTTGCGGAAGCGTTCTCCCTCGCTGGGGTTCAGCTCCAGGGTGCGATGCAGATCAGCGAAATGGAAAGTGTCCAGTACAACGCCGGCGGCATTCGCGAAGGCATCCGCCTTGTTGATGTTCATGCCCCATCCGGCCAGCACGCCTGAAATCGTCGCGAAAAGTGCCGGGCGGTCCGCGGTAAGCAGCGTTAGCGAGAATCCATGGCGCGTGGCGAGGAGTTCCGTCTGCACGGGATCTGCACCCAGCTTGCGGTAGAGCGCAAAGTGCGCGGCAATCTCCGCTGCGGAGTGCACCGCCAGATACCGCCGCGGGAATCCTTCGAGGAACCGCTCGATCTCTTCGATGGTGGCGTCGCCTGCCTGTGCGCGGACACGCTCAAGCAGAGAGCCCTCATCGGGAGCGTGCAAGCGGTCGCGGTCTAGCGTGCGGCTGAAGTGGTTGGAAGTTGCCACGAAAAGCTGCCACAACATTTCCGCTTTCCACGGCGTCAGCGCTTCCGGGTTGACGGAGTGGATGTCCGCATAGGTGAGCAAGCACAATCTTTGGAGACGCTCCAGGGTCGTGACGGATTGTGCGAAGGCCGAAACGGTACCCGGATCAAAAATGTCTCTCCGCTGCACGGTGGCGGACATATCCAGATGATGCTCGATCAAAAAGTGGACTTCTTCTTTTTCTTCCGGCGAAAGTTGCAATCTCTTGGCGGCGCTATCAAGCGCCGCGAGGCTTCCGGTGATGTGATTCTCCACCGGCATTCCTTTGCCAACGTCGTGCAACAGCAGCGTAAGTATCAGCAGGTCCCGGCGCTCGGCAGTTTTCCAGAGCGGTGCGAAATGAGCGCCTCGCTCATCGGGAGGCTCCGCCAATTCCTGCAGGTGCTCGATGGTGCGCAAGGAATGTTCGTCGACCGTGTAGCGATGATAGAAATCGCGCACCACCAGCGAGTCGATCAATCCAAATTCCGGCAGGACGTCCGTCAGCAGCGCGAGCCGCTGCATCGAACGCAAAGCCACGCCCGGATAATCGGAGCCCAGGATTTCGCGCAATGTGTCCCAGGGAATCTCCGTGTTCTTCGGCGGAAGCTCCGGATGCGTCAGGATATAACCGATGCTGCGCTCCGCCTCCCGGCTCAGCGGAGTACCTGTGCGAGCCGCTTCGGCGAAGAGCGAATAGGTGACCGCGCGATCAGATAATAACGGCTGGTCGATTACTTCGAGCAAACCATCACGCACGGTGAACACTTTGCCGTCGCCCTGTTCGAGCTTGGCCGCACGTGCGGCGTTGAACAAGCGCTGCCGCAACGTTAATGGTACGGGCGCTTTCTGTTCGAGGTAGCGCAAGAGTTGGCGGTTCAGCGTTCGGGCGTGGCGAAAATACTGGCGCATCCATTCGGCGGCAGTACGCTTCAATCCGTCGCCCACACCCAACGCTCTTTCCGCTGCCGCAGCTTGCAGTTCGTAGGTGAGCGTGTTGTCGTTCCGCCCATTGCTGTAGTGCAGAAAGCATCGGATGGCGCTCAGAAAGTCTACCGCTGTGGTGGAGAGCTCTTCTTCGGCGGCGGTGATGTTGCGAATGTCTTTTTTTTCATCGACCAGTTCCCGCAGCCATATGGTGGCCTGGTAATCGCGAAGGCCTCCCGGAGACTCTTTGACGTTGGGCTCGAGATGAAAAATCGTATTTCCGTAACGCGTCAATCGTTCCCTGGTGAGCCGGTGAATTTGCGCCAGCAGGAAGGGCCGGGCTTGCTTCTCTGACCCGGGGAGCACCTTGCTGTCCAGCTTTTCGAAGAGTGCGGCATCTCCTGAAAGGAAGCGGCGATCCAGCAAGGCCAGGTGAAACTCCGCATTGTCCTCTTCGATGCGCTTGCACTCTTCCAGTGTGCGCCCCGCCGAGCTGACGCGAAAACCGATGTCCCAGAGCGTGCGCGAGAATTCGGAGATGAGTTGCCGCGATTCCTGCTCCACCTTCTCATTACCCAGCAAAAAGAGAATGTCGAGATCGGAGTACGGGAAGAGCATCTTCCGCCCGTATCCGCCCAGCGCCAGCAGGCACAGCCCTTGCGGTTCGCGGCTGTGCACGCGCAAGACTCCCTCAAAAATCTGCTGGACGTTGCGGTCCGCCAGTTCGCATTGTGCGCGCAGCGTTTCTCGCGCACTGGTGCCGGTCTCAAATTGTTGCCGGATGCGTTGCCGTTCGGCGTCGGCTTGCGGGCCGAGCACCGAAAGAGGCGTTGGGGAATCTTGCATGTTTTTTGCGGGTGGGATGCCCGGAGTGAGACTGGGGCGTGCAGCGGTTGTCACCTTGAGCGCCCCGCGGTCAATTCGCCAGCTGCTTGGCGGTCAAGAGTGATTGCTTAGAGCGCATTTTCACCGCGCTCCTCGTTGCGAATCCGGATTGCTTCCTCAACCCTTGATAGGAATATCTTACCGTCACCAATCTTTCCTGTCTTGGCTGTCTTCAAAATTGTGTCCACCACCCGGTTGGCCAGCGCATCTGGCAACACCATCTCAAGTTTTATTTTTGGCAGCAGGTCCACCGTGTATTCGCGTCCGCGATACACCTCGGTGTGCCCCTTCTGGCGGCCGTGCCCGCGCACTTCCGTCACCGTCATCCCTTCGATGCCGATTTCGCGCAGCGCATCCTTCACCGATTCGAACCGCGAGGGCTGTATGATTGCCTCGATTTTCATCATGAGTGTTTCCGCTCCGCCCCCTGCCTGACGCTCCCTGGACCTCTACCACTATGACTCAAGGTTATAAGCCTCTTCGCCGTGTTGCGTGATGTCCAGCCCATCGCTCTCGTGCTCTTCCGAAACGCGCACGCCGGTAATCAAATCCGTAATCTTAAGAATCACAATGGTTCCGACCAAGGCAAATCCCCACGCGATCAGAACGCCAACGAGTTGGTTGCCGACCTGGCCCCAATGCCCATCGAGGCCGCCGGCGGGCTTGTCCGCTCCAAAGATAGGGTTGATCACCGTTTGAGCAAAAACCCCGGTGAGCAACGCTCCGATTGTACCGCCTGCGCCGTGCACGCCGAAGGCGTCTAGCGCGTCATCATACCCGAAGATGGCCTTGATTTTCGTCACCATCAGGTAACACACGACGCCAGCGATTAAGCCGATGGCCAGCGCCGGCATCGGGCCGACGAATCCCGAGGCGGGCGTAATGGCCACTAGTCCTGCCACCGCGCCAGATATAGCGCCCAGCGCGCTCGCACGGCCATTCTTAAGCCATTCCGCCGCGCTCCAGCCGAGCGCCGCTGCTGCCGCCGCGAAGTGCGTGGCCACGAAAGCGCTGGTTGCCAGGCTGCTCGCCGCCAGCGCGCTTCCCGCGTTAAACCCGAACCACCCGACCCACAGCAAACAAGCGCCGATGAAACTGAGCACCAGACTGTGCGGAGGCATCGGCACCTTCGGATAACCCGTGCGTTTGCCCATGTAGAGCGCGCACACTAACGCCGAAACGCCAGAAGAGACATGCACGACCGTACCGCCCGCAAAGTCCAGGCAGGGAAACTTGCCTCCTACCGCATTGAGCAAACCGCCTTTGCCCCACACCATGTGCGCCAGCGGCGCATAGACCACCAGGAACCACAGCGTCATGAAAAGCACTGTTCCGCTGAACTTCATGCGCTCCGCCGTGGCGCCGGTAATCAGCGCGGGCGTGATGATGGCAAACATCAACTGGTACACCATGAAGGTGGCCTGCGGAATTGTCCCGGCATAGTCCGGGTTCGGCTCTGCGCCAACGCCTCGCAGAAAGGCGTGCTCGAAGCTGCCAATGACCGGCCCATTCCCGCCGAAGCACAGGCTGTATCCCACCAGAGCCCAAAGCACGGTGATCAGCGCCATCAGCGCGAAGCTCTGCATCATGATCGCCAGAGTATTTTTCCGCCGCACCAAGCCGCCGTAAAAGAGCGCCAATCCCGGACCCGTCATCATTAGCACCAGGGCCGCGCTCACCAGCATCCACGCGTTATCGCCCGCAGACTGCGCCGCCTTCACATGCTTATCCAGCTGCGCCAGTTTTTCATTTACCGTTTTGGGGATTTCCGGCGCTGCGGGAGAAGAGGCTGTCGCTGCAGC
>Ga0210399_10005315_pt1 | contig 10013 bp, 9 predicted proteins | sample IncBWC14MmetaG_FD_150865 | JGI IMG/M metagenome (GOLD analysis project Ga0210399, IMG submission 150865) | Forest soil microbial communities from Barre Woods Harvard Forest LTER site, Petersham, Massachusetts, United States - Inc-BW-C-14-M | ecosystem: Environmental > Terrestrial > Soil >...
AGGAGCTTCACTACCGCCCCCTCTTTCCGCTGCTGCTCCGCCGACCACGCCGAAGGCGCTTCCCGCAAATGCAGGCTCCCTTGCGCTTGCCTCTCCTAGTTCTTCCATGGTAACTACTACTCGTTATAACTACCGTACTTATGGAGGCTGCTTTGGCAAACACCCTGGATCAAGTTCCGTTCGGAGGCGCCGAATTTGCGGAAAACCCTGAGCCCCGGTGCCCCTGCATTTTGCTCCTGGATACATCCGGGTCGATGAAGGGTGAGCCGATAGCCCAGCTCAATGAGGGGCTGGTCACATTTAAGGATGAGCTTTCCGCCGACGCGCTCGCACAGAAACGCGTCGAGGTGGCACTTATCACCTTCGGTCCTGTTCAGGTCCACTCTGACTTTCAGACCGCGGACCTTTTCAAGCCTCCACACCTTGAGACTACGGGTGACACGCCGATGGGTGCCGCAATACTTCAGGCGCTGGCTATCCTGGATCAACGCAAAAAGGCCTACAAATCCAATGGAATCTCGTATTATCGCCCGTGGATATTCCTCGTCACGGATGGCGCGCCGACGGACGCCTGGAAGGAAGCTGCTAAGAAGGTGCACGCGGGGGAAGAGGCCAAGGCACTCTCTTTCTTCGCGGTCGGAGTCGAAGGCGCGAATTTTGAAACGCTGGAACAAATCGCGGTTCGCAAACCATTAAAGCTCAAGGAACTCCGCTTCCGCGACCTGTTCATCTGGCTTTCCAACTCACTGAGTGCGGTTTCGCGTTCCAACGTGGACGAGCAGGTGCCTCTACAGAATCCCACCACGCCTGAGGGATGGGCCGCCGTATGAGCATGGGAGGCTGGCGCTATGTTGCCGCCTCCGTGATCGGAACTTCCCACGAAAAAGCGGGCGGTGCCTGCCAGGATGCGCATGATTGCCAGATCTACGCGCTGCCTGCGGGAGAAAACGTCCTGACTGCAGTCGTGGCTGACGGAGCCGGGAGCGCTGTTTGCGGCGGCGAAGGAGCGGCAAAAACGTGTCGCGCGTTGCTCGGCCTCATGGATGAACACCTGGATTCAGGCAAAACCGTCGAACAAGTCACCAGAGAGACCGTCATGTCTTGGATCGCTACCATCCAATCTCTGCTGGAACAGGAAGCCAAAGCGGTCTCCCTCGAGCGCAGGGATTTCGCTTGTACGATATTGGGTCTCCTCGTCGGTGAGTCTTGCGCCGCATGCCTTCAAGTCGGAGACGGCGTGATCGTCCTCGCGGATTCCGAGGAGCACGCTTACGGACACGTCTTCTGGCCGGACAGGGGCGAGTATGCAAATACCACGCATTTCGTAACGGAGGACGATGCCATCATCGAGCATCTTCAGTTTGAATCCGTCAAGCGGCGGATAGTGGAAGCGGCTCTACTTACCGACGGGTTGCAGACAGTCGCGCTCAACTATCAGCAACGAACTGCCCATGAGCCATTTTTCAAAGGATTGTTCGCACCGTTGCGAACGGGGGAAGCGGGTTGCTCTCGCGAACTTTCGGAATCTCTTGCGGCGTTTCTCGGGTCGCCGCGGGTAAATGAAAAAACGGACGATGACAAGACGCTGGTGCTTGCCAGTCGCACCGGTCCAGATTTGGCCCTACTGGCGGTTTAAGCAATGCTACCGAGAACACTCTTAGACAACCAAGGCAGGCGTGTCAGCCTGGGCCCGGAACTCGGCCGCGGTGGCGAAGCCGTTGTGTATTCCGTCGAAGGTCAACCGGAGTTGGTCGCAAAAATCTATCATCAGTCTCCCGGCGCGGAAAAGGCGGAGAAGCTCTCGCAAATGGTCAAGCTTCAGAGCGAGCGTTTGCTAGCCCTCTCCGCGTGGCCAGTGGAAACCTTATTCATGGCTGGCAACAGGTCCATGGCCGGCTTTCTCATGAAAAACGTCAGCCGCTTCAAGGATATTCACCTTCTCTATAATCCGAAAAGCCGGACTCGCGAATTCCCCCCAAGAGCCAACTGGCGATTTTTAGTTCACACCGCTTCGAACGTCGCCAGAGCTTTCGCCGCGGTTCACGACTGCGGCCACGTGATTGGTGACGTCAACCAGAGCAACGTTCGCGTTTCTCCGGAAACGGCCATCGTGAACCTGGTGGATTGCGACAGCTTTCAAATCTCCGCAAACGGAAAAGTTTATCCGTGCGAGGTCGGCGTGCCCTTGTACACTCCCCCGGAATTGCAGGATACGGAATTCAGGGAAGTGGTTCGAACGCCAAATCACGATAACTTTGGGCTCGCAGTCCTGATCTTTCATCTTCTGTTCATGGGGCGACACCCATTCGCCGGCAAGTTCCTCGGCCGGGGCGAAATGCCCATCGAGAAGGCGATTGCAGAGCAACGTTTCGCCTTCGCCCGGGACACACAGCTCACCCAAATGCTACCTCCGCCTGCCTGCATAACACTGGCCCATTTGCCTGAAGAAATCGGCGAGCTATTCACCAGCTCGTTCGGCTCGGGAGGTGCGGGCAGGGTCAGGCCCGACGGCAGGCAGTGGATTGAAGAGTTGGATGCGCTGGCCAGTCGGCTGATCGTGTGTTCTAGCAATAAGGCACACCTCTATTTCAATGGTCTCTCCGCTTGCCCCTGGTGCCAGATCGAGTCGTCCGGAGTTCTCTTATTCGTCGACTACACAATCGTGGATACGTCGACCGGGTTCAGCATCGAAGTGGTCTGGTCTCGTATACTCGCCGTTCCAAGTCCAGGCGCGGGGAATCCGCCCTCGCTCCTCAGCTACTTGGCAGGAGTCGAGCCATCCTCGCGTGCCAAGGCCGCGGTGTGGAAAAGGCGGGTCAAGATCGCCGCGGTCGCGACGGCCATATTCGCCTTTTTCGTATTCGTTGTGGTCTCTCCGGATGGCGGCGCCTACATGTTCTTCTTGGTCCTGGCTCTCGGCATACTGAGAGCCATTTTCGATAGTGACGCCCCGACGGAGTTTGGACAGGCCGCGAGGGCAGCCGAAGCCCGCCTTCGAAACCTTCAGCATTACTGGAAGTGCGAAGCCTCGCCCGAACCGTTCAATGTCGCATTGGAGGATCTCAGGACTCTAACCGAGGAGTATCGAAAGCTCCCCGAACAAAGGAAACGGAAGGTTCGCGAACTGGAACGCGCTTTGTATGCCACCCAACTCCAGCACTTTCTGGAGCAATTCGATATCACTTCGGCCGACATTCCTCATATAAAAGACGGCCGAAAAGTGATGCTCTCTTCCTACGGTATAGACAATGCAGCGGACGTAACCACCACCGCCTTGGAAGCCGTTCCCGGCTTTGGGTCTTTCCTGATCATGCAGCTCATCACCTGGCGGCAATCCCTGGAGGCCACATTTAAATTCGACCCTGGCCGGGGCATCGACCCCGCGGACATTCAACGTGTGGACCTGGAAATCGCCAAGCGGCGAGTCGAGATTGAAGCTCTTTTGTCTAGAGGCCCTTCCGAACTAAGCAACCTCCGCCGTCAGACTATCGCCGCCCGCGGAAGGTTGCAGGATCAACTAGAGCAGGCATTGAAGGATGTGGCGCAAGCGCAGGCCGACGAACGCGCCGCAGTCTAGCTTGCATTCCACCTGCCTACTTCCCGCTCGTAATGTCGAGGAACAAGCCGCCAAGAGGGTTTTTGCTCGGGGGGCTTGGAAAGGCCTCCCCCAACTCCCGATAAGCGGAAAAGTTCGTTCTAGTTAGCTTTCAGGTCCCGGCGGGCACACTCTCGCGCACGTGCGCTCATGGAAGCGGAGTCTTACGTAGCTCTTTTGAGCGCATGCAAATCCGATGCGGCGGACTCCGTCCGACGCTCCGCACTCAGATGCACGACATTCGCCTCGACCCCCGGCGAGTACCCACGGGCCTACCATATTCCTCAGTGGGTTAGTGTCTACAACCTCAGTCCGCAGTTCAGGGCTCGTGAACGAGAGCCTTCACTGGTATTCGCCCCTTTAGCTTGGGAGCATTCTCCTCGAGTTTGCTCGTTTCGTTCTGCGTCGCTACCGTCGAGGAGTTTTGATTCTGGACCAGCGGAACTGCCTCTGTATCCGGTTTGTCTAATTCATCGTCTTCCTGGAGAAAGGAGCCATTCCTTTCCGTGCCTATCTCTCCAAAATTTCCAGTGGAGCTAAAATTCCCCTGCACCGAAATGCTGCCGTCGTTATAGGCAAGCGAGAAAGTTCCCGAGTTCGTCGCCATCCACATCTTGCCGGACCAATTTAACGGACTGAGCGGGTCTGATGAAGTTGGTCGAATATGGCGCGGCGAACCCACTTTCGAGTAGGTGATGTCAAACGAGACCGTTGCCGGGACCCCGGCAGTGCCGAGATTATTTCCTGCTCCACCCGGGAATTGAAATTGGTCAACAACAGATACGTTTTTCAGAGAAATTGTCAGAGCGTCTTCCGTTATCTTCACGGCGTCATCCGGGACTTGCACGATCCAGAAAAGACCATTCGAAGCAATGCCTGGACTGAAGTCATGGACCTGCTGAGTTGGGGTCCCCGAACTGGGGAGCCAGAAATCAATTCATATCTCGACGAAGGTGCCATGCGCCTTTGCGGAGGTTGAGCCTCCGGCGGGGAAAGTAGACTGCGCGCCGACATAATCGCCCTGGTAGACCCGGATGTCAGTGATCACTTGGTAGGTCTTGCCGGAGTTGTCGGTGGCGAGGCCTAGGGTATAACCCATAGCTGTCACGCCGCGGAAATTGGTGATGCCATGCGGCTCTGCATCCATCCCATCATAGATAGACCCGACGCCAGGAAAGAACTGATTAAAGAGCCCGAATGGTTGAATTACGTCGCCCCCCGGGATGGGTACGGGTTGAACTTGACCCCACAGTGGGCAACTGCAGATGACTAAAGCACATAAAGTGCAGGCTACCCTCGATACCGTTGTCATTTTGACTCCTTTCGACGCGAACAAAGACTCCCCTGTGCGTCCGAGTTCTACGCCGACCCACTTCCCTGCGTCAATGCAACCCGTTACACCTGTTTCACACGGAAACTCACCGGCGGTACACGTCAACCTCATCAAGCTTGGAGACTATCCTTCTCGGATGAACATTTATGTCTTGAAAGAGTGGTGATAAGCTCGTCCGACCTCTTCCAGGCAAGGGAGCCACATGGAACGTGCCGGTCCAGCCTCAGGGGTCATCTCTTTCGAAGAGTTCGAGGTTGACTTTCGTTCCGGAGAACTGCGCAGGCACGGTGAAAGGATCAAACTCCAGGAGCAACCCTTCCAGATTCTTCAGATCTTGCTGGAGCGCCCGGGAGAATTGGTGACTCGGGAAGAGTTACGCAAGAGGGTCTGGCCAGCCGATACTTTCGTGGACTTCGACCATGGCCTGTACAGCGCGATGGCCCGGCTGCGGGAGGCCCTGAGCGATTCGGCTGAGGAGCCACGCTTCATCGAGACTCGCGCCCGCCGCGGTTACCGCTTCATTGGTTCCGTCAATAAAACTGTGGTTGCCAAGCCACGGAATCCGGCTTCTGACCCAGAATTCGTCTCCGCCATTGATGAGCGGGAGGCGGCGACCAGGGTTACTCAAGTGGTGCAGCAGCCGCCAGCCCCGCGGAAAGCTCGGCAGCCGCTGCCATGGATCATCCTCGCTCTTGTGATATTGGCGGGCAGCGCAGCCTGGAAGTTCCTGGGAAGGGTGGGTGAGTCAGCGGCTCGAAAGACGGTAACGTTCAGGCGACTTACAGATTTCGTCGGCTTGGAGGAGTTTCCCGCCATATCGCCCGACGGCAAGTCGGTTGCCTTTACAGCAGATGTCAGTGGGACTCGCCACATCTGGGTGCGCCTGTTGGCGGGAGGTGAGCCGTTGCAGATTACCCGCGACATTGGGGAGTACCTGTATCCGCGGTGGTCTCCAGATTCTGCTTTCCTCATTTTCTACTCCCCACCGCAAACAGGCGAGACCCAAGGGACGATTTCGGAGGTCTCGGCGTTGGGGGGAACCCCCCATCGCTTGGCAAGCAGTATCGGTGGCGGCGATGTGAGCCACGATGGCAAGAAGCTTGCTTTTTTTCGACTAAACGACAATCGGATGGAGTTGGTAGTCGCTGATCGGGATGGCTCGAATCTGCGAGTGCTTAGTCGGCTCACTTCGAACTTTAGGTACCTGTACCCGCGCTGGTCGCCCGACGATCGGTGGATCGCCTATCAGCAGGTTAGCTTGTTGTGGATGGACGATATATTCCTAGCATCCACCAACAACGGTGAAAACCGGCAAGTGACCCGGGAAGGTGTCCTAATGAGCGGGTTAGCTTGGGCTCCGGATGCTTCGGGCATCGTCTACAGCTCGGCGCGAGGCAGCACCATTCTTTACCTTCCAACCATGCACCTTTGGTTGACGCGTCTCGATGGATCTGAGCCCCGACAACTCACATACGGCGAGGATTCAGACGCCAATCCCGATCTGGATTCGCTTGGTCGGGTTTTTGCCAGCCGCATGTATAGACAGTTCGATATCTGGAAGTACCCGGTCGACAGCGATGGAGCGAGCAACGTTAATCGCGGGGTGCGGATAACACAACAAACTGGGCAAGTGCAGACACCCACGGTCAGCCCAAAAGACAGAGAACTGGCCTACCTATCCGATAGCGGAGGCCATGGTAATCTTTGGATTACGAGACTCCACGATGGTGAGCGGCGCCAAATCACATACGAGCAGAATCCCACTGTCACAATGGGAGTGCCGGTCTGGTCGCCGGACGGTCGCAATATAGCTTTTGTCTCCACACGCAACACGAGTAATTGGGCCGCGCTCAGTTTATGGTTGGTTAATCCGGATGGCAGCAATCTGCGCAACATCGTAAAGGAAGTAGCAGGGTGGGCGAACTGGTCAGTTGACGGGCATTGGCTCTACTACACCGCACGTGAGGGAGACGTGTTCCAAATACTAAAGGTGGCGATCGACGGTGGAACTCCCACCACCGTGCGCAATGACAATGCTTGGTCTTCAGCAATCACTGCAGACGGTTCTACGCTCTACTATGTAGTTCCTCTGCAAAATGTCACTGGCGTATTCGACTACGAAATCCGAGCGGCGCGTCCTGAAGGTGGCCGTTCTAGGCTACTGGCCCGCATCCCTGGTGGACTTGTCCCAGATTGGCAAGTGGTTCAGCCGGTTCTTTCGCATGATGGCAAGTGGTTGGCACTCCTACTGAACGACGGCCCTGGCACCAACGTGTGGGTTCTGTCCACCTCCGACGGAAAGCAACGTCGGATGACGGACTTTGGCACGCACCGCGTCTTCATTGCCCGCCGTCTGTCGTGGTCCTCTGATGATAGATTTCTTTTCGCGGCGGTTGGTACTGGCGATGCTGACGTAGTCCAACTGGACGCTTTGCTACCCTGAACAAAAGTCTACACCCTGTTCGCTCAATGACCAATTGGATTTCTCCTCAACGGGTTCCACGGCAGCAGGAACTCATGCGTCATGCACACATCGGTACCACGATGAACGTCTACGGCAAAGCCATGGATAAGAGTAAGCGCGAGGCACATGGCAAGGTGGTTCGCCTCGTCCTACCTTCGAAGGTGGCTTAGCTCCCCTTAGTGCCCCTTGAGGATGTTGCTAGTGAATTGACAAGAAAGCTGGCGGAGAGGGTGGGGTTCGAACCCACCAGCTATACGTAAACAAAGGAGTTTTGCGGTGCAGCCTGCCTTCTAAGGAATCGAAAAGAAAGGGAGGGAATCCTGAGTGCCCCCTGAATGCCCCTGAGAGATTCCTCAGTAACCGGCAAATCAATAGTGGCCGCCGCCGGATTCCCACTTACGCAATTTGGGAAAGTTAGTTCATGAATAAACGGCGGAGCTTACCTTTGTCGCCCCGGATAAGCATCATTGGTGGATCACCAGTTAGAACATCTCCTTGCAAGATGAAAAGATCACCGATATATCCGGGACTGCCGGAAACAAATTTGAATTTCGCGGCGTACACCTTGGACGAAAACTCACCGACAGTAGGCGCGGATTACCAGTTGTCGTCGGTGCGGTACCAGGTTTTGTCTGGGTTGTAGCGTTCCATCGCCGCGGCAGTTTTTGCGGTATCCGCTCCGAGGTCCTTCTGGTACACGATTCCGTCGTAGCTGACGATGAAGCAACGCGCAAAGAATCGCCACCAGCACTTGAAAGTTATTGGATCTTGGATTCGAATGCATAGTGCCTCCTAACGCTTCCTGAAGTGAGCTTCGAATGAGAGCGCACCTCAATGGCCATCTGCAGAACCGAGGCGGAATTCCCGGACGGCGCTACAGTTGGTGCCGAACATCCGAAGGTTCGTAGTAAGGAAAGGTCGAATTGGAAATCTGGGTTAACACCTTCTGGGCCCTCCCAGAAGCTTTCATCCGAGCAACGCACCTTCTCACATTTCGCTGTTCTCCTTAATCTGTGTCAGTCTATGTCGAGTGCGTCCTCGCCCTCTTTCTCTTCGGCTTCCTTTTTCGCTGCGTCTGACGGGGCATTCGTCCTCTTCAGATCGATGGTGACCTTATCAATCTTTCCGGTGAACTTGTTGTTGCCCTTCGGATAGTCCGGCGTCACGGGCGTGTAGAGGTCCATGCCCACGTCTGCGGTTTCGGCGCCGAAGATGAAGGGAATGGTCCGCTCGATTCGTCCGGTCGCGACCTTTTTCCCATTGATGAAGATCGTGCCGGTTCCGCCCGCGCCAGGTTTTCCCCCGTCGAAAACGAAATCGTAGCCGACTGTCGCGTGACCGGCAGGCAAACGCTCCGCAGAGCTTATTGTGGTGACGTTGCCCAGGTAGTTGTAGGCGAATTTGGGCTTGCCGTCTTTTACGTAGAAGCTCCAGCCGGAGTGTAAGCCACCCTGAGCGAGGATTACACCTGAGGCCCCACTCGGGGGTGCTTCGACATCAGCGGTGATCGCATACGAACTATTCTTCATGTTGATAAAGGCATTCTCCTTCATTCCGGTCATGCCTTCATAAACTGCCAATGACGTCCGGCCCGCCATCACGTCGGGACGTCCGGCGATAGCGGCGTTGAATCGCATCTGGGGGCGGCGGTCGTCGAGCGGCAGCACGTTGTACTTGACGGCCTCGGTCAGGAAGGTGTCCTGCAACTCCTTGAGTTTGTCGGGAAACTTGGCGGAGAGGTCGATCGCGCCACTGAAGTCATCGATGGTGTTGTAGAGCTCCCACTTGTCCATGTCAAAGGTCGTTCTAGGCTGAGATTCCCAGGGCACGCTGTGCAGCGCAAGTGCATACCAGCCGTCCTTGTAAATCCCACGGTTTCCGCCGAACTCGGCATACTGCACGGTGTGACGTGACTTCGCTTGAGCATCGCTGAAGGTATAAACCATACTCACCCCTTCCATCTGGCTTTGAGTCGTTCCGTCAACGATCTTCGGCTGGGGAAGTCCTGCTGCCTCCAGCACTGTCGGAGCAACATCGATGAGGTGATGATACTGGGTACGAATTTCGCCTTTCGCCTTGACACCCTTCGGCCAATGAATAACTACGCCGTTGGTAGTGCCGCCATAAGCTGTCGAAAACTGACAATAGGCGAACGGTGTATTGTCGGCGATCGCCCAACCCAAAGGAGGTGTCATGTCGGAGTGCGGCCCGCCGAACTCACCGATGTGCGCGAACTGGTCATCGATAGATTCTGGCAGGCCGTTATAGGAAGTGACGGTATTGAACCGGCCGTTGCGGCCACCATTGCCGCTGGATCCGTTGTCACCAGTGATGTAGATGATCAACGTATTGTCCATCACCCCCAAGTCCTCGATCGCCTGCACCACCCGGCCGATTTCATAGTCGGATATTTCCGCAAAGGCCGCGAAGATTTCCTGCTGCCGAGTAAAGACCTTCTTTTCCTTGTCGCTCAACTTGCCCCAATCCGGCATCTCCTCCTGCGTCGGCTTGGGTGTGAGCTGGGTGTTAGGCGGCACGATTCCGAGCTGCTTTTGCCGCGCCAGGATTTCCTCGCGGTATTTGTCCCAGCCCTCATCGAACTTGCCTTTGTATTTGTGACG
>Ga0210399_10005319_pt1 | contig 10010 bp, 9 predicted proteins | sample IncBWC14MmetaG_FD_150865 | JGI IMG/M metagenome (GOLD analysis project Ga0210399, IMG submission 150865) | Forest soil microbial communities from Barre Woods Harvard Forest LTER site, Petersham, Massachusetts, United States - Inc-BW-C-14-M | ecosystem: Environmental > Terrestrial > Soil >...
CAACACCACGGCAATCAGGAAAAAGCAAACAATTACGTGAACCGTTGTGATCAAATACGTAACCCACATGCACAAGACTCCAATGGAGCCGAAGCTCAGATTTCGACAATGTTTTCCGTGGCGGAATCAATACGATGGTGCGGAAGGGGGGATTTGAACCCCCACGCCTTTCGGCGCCACCCCCTCAAGATGGTGTGTCTGCCAGTTCCACCACTTCCGCTTTAAAATCAATAATTAGAGGCAGATAAGAAGTCTGCCAATTTTCATGACTATGTCACATCCTATCAGATACTTAGCGTCACTGGAAGACTTTTGTATGCGTTTTTGTATCCAGCTTTTGCATCCGAATCCTCTCCCTATGCCCTTGAACTTGCTCTACACCACTCCGGTCAACTGATCAACTTCACGCAGATCGGCGGTCAAATTGGTCTCGATGACAAAACGACAAGAAAGTACGTAGCCGTCCTCGAGCAACTGTTCTTGGTTTGTTTCCGTTCGCCACTGGGTGGATGGGGGAAAACCATTTCACCGCGGTGCCCACCGCGCTCTACGGAGTGGTGCTGCTCATGGCGGCGATTGCGGATTTGGTGCTCCAGCAGGCGATTATCCGTTCGCAGGGGCAGGACTCACTTTTGAGAAAAGCGATCGGGCGTGATTGGAAAGGCAACTATCACTGGTGCTGTACGTCGTAGCGATCGTTGCTAGCCTCCGTTCCTCGTGGATCGCCCAGGCGATTTTTGTGATCGCCGCGCTGATCTGGCTGACTCCGGACCGGCGCATCGAAAAACGCCTCGCCATGTAACCGGGCCTACCGATTGGCCCTCAACGAAACGACGTTAGAATAGGGCTCATGAATCAGCCCGCCACCTCAGTTCGAAATCACTGCCTGTCGCCGGCGCGAGCCAGACTGGCAATCGATGCGCCGCTTGGCCCCGCTAGTTATGCTCGGATGTTTCCCGAGCTACCGTCGTTTCAGACTGATGAGCAATTCCTGCACGCTTTAGGCCGTGCAGGCGGCGTTTGCGATTGCGCGGACATCGATGATTCTCCCGACTCTCTGGGGGACACCGCCGCGGGTTGGCCGATCTTTGGCCAATTTGTGGCGCACGATATCACGGCAGACCGGTCCACGTTGCGGTCACATGCCAATACGGCGGAATTGCGGAATTCCCGTAGCCCGCAACTTAACCTTGAATGCCTGTACGGCGACGGACCGACCGGCCATCCGTTCCTCTACCAGCGAGACGACTCAGCAAAGTTTCTGCTTGGTGTGGACGGAGCAGACGTACAACGAAATGCAGAGGGTATCGCAATTATCAGCGACCCGCGCAACGATTCGCACATGCTGATGTCCCAACTGCATCTCGCCATGCTCAAGGCCCATAATGCGTTCGTTGACGAAGCCAGACTCACCGGTGTTTCAAACGAGCGCGTGTTCGACGAGGCAGCGCGCCAGTTACGCTGGCACTATCAATGGATCGTTCTTAACGAGTTTCTGCCCACGCTCGTCGGACAGCCCCTTGCCAATCAGGTGCTTCGAGAAGGCCCGCAGTGGTTTCGCCCGGCGCATGGCGGATTCATACCACTCGAGTTTGCCGACGCAGCTTATCGCTACGGCCACGCTCAGATTCGCCACCGTTATCAATTGAATTTGCACTCCGATCCCGTGCCTCTCTTTCCTGATCTCTTGGGATTCCGCGCGGTGCCGCCTGATGGTACGGTCGACTGGAAGCTGTTCTTTGACGCACCCGGTGCGACGGCGGCACAGCGGTCCAAGAAAATTGACGGGAAGCTGGTGCGCGCACTTATTCAACTGCCCGTGGCCGTGACCGGTGAATGCGAGATTGAAGACTATCATTCTCTCGCAGTCCGTGATTTGCAACGCGGCCAGGGTGTCGGTCTACCGTCCGGTGAGGCTGTGGCCCGTCACATCGGAGTCGCCCCGCTCACCGCGGTGCAGGTTGGCATTGCCTCCACGGGTTGGAAGGGTGAGACTCCTCTGTGGTACTACATTCTCCGCGAGGCCGACGCCTGTACAGGCGGTCATCGTCTTGGTCCAGTTGGTGGCCGGATTGTGACGGAGGTGTTGGTTGGACTCGTCGATGCGGATGCCACATCGTTTCGTCAGAACAGCCGCGACTGGCGGCCTCAAAAAACACTTATTGAATTGCTCGCCTCCTAGCGTCGAACGAGAGTTCCTTGCGCATCAGTGGCACTCGGAACTGGCATTTGTAACGGAGCTTAACGACGTCACCACTTGACCATCGGCAGGGGTGTGAGAGGGTGTTTCCAAAAGCAATCAATCGTCAGCTGAACGAGCCGTCGATGGAAGCCCGCGTTCGGCCACGCGGTGGCCACAGTCGCGATGAACCTGCGCGGGAGGCCGAACCTTCGTAACCCGCGCGACACGTCGATCCAATCTGCGCGCCGAAATGATTCGACCAGCGACTGCGGATTTGCGCGCGACGGCGTGACCTTATGGTGATCCACGATCATCGCCTCGATCTCGGGAATCCAGTCCGCCATTCCTCGAGCCGTGAGGTGCTTGCGCGCGATTCCGACTGATGGAGCGATGTAGTCGAACGTATTGTTCGTCCAGATCCCGAGGTCGTGGAAGACGGCGGCGACAGCTATCTTCTCCAGCTCGACGCGGCTGTCTCCCACGATCGCGAGGCACAGATTCGCAACCCGGTACACGTGGTTCCGATACGCGATGAAGTCGTGCCCCAACTCCGACGCGTGATCGTCCAGAACCTCTTCGACGGTCGGGAGGCTAGTTAGCAGGCCGGCGTAGTTGGCACACTGCATCATCGGCATCGAACTCCATAGTTAACTGCTCGCAACGAAGACCGAACGACGCGTCGAAATGTGACCGGTGTGCGTCGTAGAAAAACTTTGTCACATCATGACGTGTTGACTGGTCTTAGCTAGCACGAACGCACCACTAGCGTTCTGTTGTCACGAGAGACGAGGAGGATGAGATGACCATCGCGACCACCGAATCGACCATCACTGAGCACGAAGCAGCGCAAGTCAAGCGCGCGAACGGTTCGAACGCCACACCGGTTGTCTTCGTTCACGGGCTCTGGCTGCTGCCCTCGAGTTGGGACCGCTGGGTGACGCTGTTCGAGGAGGCCGGCTACGTGGGTGTGACACCGGGCTGGCCCGACGATCCCGACACGGTCGCCGCGGCCAGAGAACACCCTGAGGTGTTCGCGGGCAAGGGGATCAGCGAGATCGCCGACTACGAGGAGGCAATCATCCGGCGCCTGGATCGGAAGCCAGTGATAATCGGCCACTCCTTCGGCGGTCTGCTGACCATGATTCTCGCAGGGCGTGGGCTGGCCGCCGCGTCGGTCGCGATCAGCCCTGCTCCGTTCCGTGGCGTGCTCCCGCTGCCGATCTCGGCGCTGCGCACGGCTAGCGTCGCCCTGCGCAACCCCGCCAACTGGAACCGCGCGGTCCCGCTCACCTACGAGCAGTTCCGCTACAGCTTCGCGAACGCGGTCGGCGAGGACGAGGCGAAGGAGTTATACCTCGGCTATTCCGTGCCCGGCGCCGGGGAGCCTCTCTTCCAGGCTGCGTCGGCGAACTTCAATCCGTGGTCAGAGGCGAAGGTCAACTCAACGAACCCGGAGCGAGGTCCAATGCTGATCGTCTCTGCCGACTCGGACCATACGGTCCCCTGGGCGATCGCGAACGCATCCTACAAAAAGCAGAAACGCAACCAGAGCGTGACCGAGATCGTCAAGATGCCGGGCCGCGGGCACGCGCTGACAATCGACGCCGGCTGGCGGGAGGTCGCCGAGAAGGCGCTCGAGTTCGTCAAGCGGTTCACAAAGACCACAGCGAGAGCAGCGTAAAGCAGAGGAGGACTCCGATGAGTATTGAAAGGGTCAGCTACAAGCAGGAGACGGTCGCGCCAGCGAAGATGTTCGTCAATCGGGACGCGTCGCAGAGTCGACTGATTGCGGGCGTCAGCGTGCCCCATGGTCCGCTCATCGCGGCCGTGATTGAGCATGCGCAACGACTCTGCGAACCGTATCTGTTCAATCACGTGATGCGTTCGTGGCTGTTTACTGAAGCGATTGGCCGCATAAAGGGGCTCGACTACGACCGCGAAGTCGTGGCTATTGGCACAATACTCCACGACATCGGCCTCACTGCCGGTGTGTCAGGGCCCAATCGCTTCGAAGTGAATGGTGCCGATGCCGCACTGTCGTTCATCAAAGGCAAGGGTCTATCGGATCGCCGAGCACAACTGATCTGGGACCTGGTTGCGCTTAACTCGACGCCATCGCTGGCGCTTCACAAGGAGCCGGAAGTGGCGGTCGGCACGATGGGCATCGGACTCGATTACGGCGGCTTCGGCGTTGAGGCGCTTCCGACAGCCGATGTCGAGCGCGTCCTCAGCGCTTTCCCCCGACTGAGGATGAAGCAACAATTTGCCGCAACGTGCTGTCGGCTCGTCACGGCGAAGCCGGAGACGAGCAACGACAACTTCCTGCGCGACTTCGGCGAGCGATTCGTGCCTGGCTACAAAGCCGTGTCAACGGTTGACCTGTTGATGAACGCTCCGTTCGATGAATAGCGACGAACCTTTTGCGGCGGAGATCGAACCTGCGTGCCTCCAATCGACGAACCTCTGACAATGTTGCAGGCAGGACTGGCGGCCTCAAAAGACACTACTTGAATTGCTGGCCTCCTAGCGTCATGCGAGACTTCTTACGCATTCGTGGCTGTCCTAACTGGCATTTGTGGCAAGTCTTGCCATCATCCAGCCGTACTATCCACACACAACGTGTTTCTCCTTCACCTGCTACTTCATTCTCAACATATCAATCGTGGTTCGGGAAATCGCCGGGTGATCCGCTGCGTTTTCATCCAGGTCGAATGAAGGATGGTGTCACAAAACGCCGGGATGTTCTGTCTTAGCGAATACAAGAGGCCGATGGCTTCGAACCATGCGTTGATCGGCCATAAAGGAGACAATTATGAAAATCGTCGTGATCGGCGGTACCGGACTCATTGGATCGAAACTCGTCAACAAGCTTCGTGAAGACGGGCACGAAGCGGTAGCGGCAGCACCCAACACGGGCGTCAACACCCTCACGGGCGAAGGGCTGGCCGAAGTTCTTAAAGGTGCCTCGGTAGTCGTTGACGTATCAAACTCCCCGTCCTGGGACGACGCAGCTGTGCTGAATTTTTTCGAGACATCCACCCGAAACCTACTCAGCTATGAAGCGGCCGCAGGCGTAGGACATCACGTTGCGTTGTCAGTGGTAGGAACCGACCAGCTGTCTGAAAGCGGTTACTTCCGCGCCAAGATCGCGCAGGAAAAGCTGATCTACATGCATCTCCCTCCCATCCCGTACACCATCATTCACGCGACGCAGTTCTTTGAATTCATCAAAGGCATCGCCGACATTTCCATCGTTGACGGCAAGGTGCATTTGCCACCTGCGCTTTTCCAGCCAATGGCTGCCGACGATGTTGCGACCGCCGTGGCAAGAATTGCAGTTGGCCCGCCGGTGAACGGCATCGTCGAAATTGGAGGCCCAGAACAGTTTCGCCTCGATGAACTGGTCCGGCGCCGCCTGGCCTCTCTCAAAGATCCCCGCGAAGTGATCGCTGACCCCAAAGCGCTTTACTCTGGGGCAAGAGTCAGCGAGAGAACACTGGTTCCGGGCAATAAAGCACGACTCGGCGAGACGCGTTTCGAGACCTGGCTTACTCAGCCCGCAGCACAAATTCCGAAGGCGGCGTAAACGGCGAAGTACCGGCCAATACAAACGACGCATTGAAATAACGTCAATCAAGCGAAAGGTTAATTCATGACATTCCCGAAACGAGTTGTGGCGCTGGCATGTCTCATGTCCAGCACGCTGCTGGCACAGGAGGCCAAGGTAACCGAGCTCTTCTCGAAAGACCTGACCAACCTTCCTGGCAAAGAGGGTCTAATGGTCATCGTGGAATATCCGCCGGGCAGTACTGACCCGATCCATCGTCACAATGCACATGGGTTTATCTATGTGCTGGAAGGCTCGATCGTGATGCAGGTGAGAGGCGGAAAAGAAGTGACTTTGACGCCTGGTCAGACCTTCTATGAAGGCCCCGATGATGTTCACGTGGTTGGGCGGAACGCAAGCAAAACCAAACCGGCGAAATTCGTTGTCGTCTTCGTGAAGGACAAAGGCGCTCCGGTGGTGGTGCCCGCCAACTAAAAACTTCGAGCATTTCTGTAATCACAAGACTCAAGGAGAAAATTCATATGAGCACGATTACGACGAAAGATGGCACGACAATCTACTACAAAGACTGGGGCAAGGGCCCGGTCGTCACGTTTTCGCATGGATGGCCGCTGAATTCCGACGCATGGGATGGCCAAATGCTGTTCCTCGCCGAGAATGGATTCCGCGTGGTCGCCCACGACCGGCGCGGCCATGGCCGATCGAGTCAAGCCTGGTCTGGGAACGACATGAATGGGTACGCCGACGATCTGGCAGCGGTCATCGACGCGCTTGACCTCAAGGATGTCACTCTGGTGGGTCACTCCACGGGCGGAGGCGAAGTGACACGGTACATCGGACGCCACGGTACAAAGCGAGTTGCCGGAGCCGTCCTGATCGGCGCTGTGCCCCCGATCCTGGTGAAGTCCGCCGCCAACCCCGAGGGGATTCCGATCGAAGTGTTTGATGGATTGCGCAGCAGTCTCGCAAAGGACCGTTCTCAGTTCTGGAAAGACTTCGCCATCATGTTCTATGGCGCCAATCGGCCTGGCGCGAAAGTCTCGCAGGGGTTGGTGGACCAGTTCTGGCTATGGAGCATGCAGGGCGGTCTCAAGAATCTCTCTGACAGCATCAAGGCATTTTCGGAGACCGACTTCCACGAAGACCTCAAGAAATTCGACGTGCCCACGCTGGTCATGCATGGTGAAGACGACCAAATCGTGCCGATCAATATTTCAGGAAGGAAATCGGCCAAGCTCATCAAGGGGGCTAAGGAGATTTTCTACCCAGGCTTGCCGCATGGCCTCACCGCCACGAATGCAGATCAAGTCAACGCCGACTTGCTGAAATTTGTGATGTCGGTCCAACAAGCTCGCAAGGCAGCAGCCTAAATTCTTGCGCGTGGCAGATCGCATTCTGTTTACTGAGTCGATCACCAAGCATGTTTTTGAGCCGATTCATTTAACCTCATGTTTGATCCAGATGCGGGACACGCAGGGGAACGGAGTTTTCGCGATTTCTTCCGCTTGCCACCGACGAAGGAGAATCGCAAGCAGCCGGTGGACCCTGCGTGTCGTTTGTGGGGGGAACCTTCGTGAATGCCGCGGCCCAGACGTTCAAAGCTCTCGAAGTTTTTAGGGGTCCAGACAGGGTTTCGAGTGTGTGCGTTTTTGTATGCGGTCGCTGCAACCTCGGGTTGTCTTCGGGTTAACCCGGGGTTATTCAGATTTGGACGCAAACAGCAGATTTGATTGCTAGTTGATTGATTGTGCGAAACTTACTGAAAACGCAAAACTTATGGGTTTCGATGGTGTGTCTGCCAGTTCCACCACTTCCACTTTAGAATCAAAAGCTTACAAGGATTTCTAGGAATGTAAAAAGTCTACAAGTCTCTTCACTAGTTGTTTCACAAAGATTAGCTTCAGTGCCTGCAAAACGCAACAAGCACTGCACCCGATACTGCAACCACATTTTGCACTTCAATCCACGGCTGGTCAACTCCGCCCTCGGTTCCTCTTAAGTGCTCGCTAGCGAGGTCGCGTAAACTTCGCGTCATCGACGGGAACATTTTGCCTAACTTGGAGCAAATGGATGTCCAACGTTCGATTAGGCCGGGTAATAACCAGGTGCAGGGGAACTTCTACGCCATCGAATGTCCTGTAATCACCGTAATCGATCTGGGTGGGATTAAGACCGAGGGGCGACGAGCCGAAACGCAGCTGCCGGAGCAACAGCCCGGTCTGCCGGTCGAAATATAACTCCAGGGGCGGGCCAGACGAGTTCATGGCAAATAACAGGATCGCGTCGTGGTCACCAAACCTTTCTGTTCTTATGACTTTCAACTCCTGGAAGGTCTTCTTCACATTGATTGGAAACTGCAAATCGGCGTCCAGCTTCGCGCCTTCGATGTCCGCCTGAGGCATGTCGTGAACAGGGCCTGCCGGGGACCTGAGCCATCCGTTCTGACTATCAAATACCGTAGAGCTGTCTCCCGCGGCCAAATGCACAATCATGGCCTGTCGGGACGGTGATTTGGAAAGAATTTCAACAGGAAAACCAGGCCCGACGCCGAAGGTAACTGTTCCGCTTTCGACGCGGCTCGACACACTCTGGATCGCAGCGGCGCCGCCAACTGCTTGTATGTACTTTTCGATCACATCGGAAGCCGATGGCAGATCGGCCCGACCCGCAGCCGCTGGGTCTGGTGCCAATCGAGCCTCGGAAACGTACGGCGCCTTGCTGTCCGCCATCGGTATGCTCACGGGCTTCGCAGAACCGCGGTGGCATGTGTAACAAGTAACAGCTCGTTCACCGTGAAATTGGCTCGTATTAATGGCGAACATCATCTGGATCATCCGGCGGGCGGTTTGCTTCGACTGTTTGTCGTCCTTATCGAAGGCATCACGAACATGGCAGAACTCGCACTCGACGCCCAACGATGCCGATATGAACTGCATCGCCGGCATTAACTCGTCCGGAGGAACGTCCTTCAAAACTTGCAGGTTCTTGAACTCCGGCTGCGCCGCCTTCTCTTGCGCGTTCACCGATCTATCTCGCTGCCCAAATCCGCAAAGGAAAAGCGGATACATCCAAGCCAGGTTCAGGCCTACAATACGCGCCGCTCTCAGAATGCTTCTGCTCCGATTACTCATTCGGTGAACTGCTCTCCGTGCACTGCTATTTTGTGGTCCGTGAAGTCGGTATGCATGGAAGGAATCGTATATTTCGGCATGTGGCAACTCACACAGTCGTGGTTTGCAACCTTGCAGATGCCGATCGCATGACCTCGGTCTTTCAAGCCGGCACTCGCTGGCGAATGGCAGCTCACGCATACTTTGTCGTAGAAGGCTGCATCTTGCACTCGGGGTTTGTGGCTGTCGTGGCACGCTATGCAGGTGAGTCGCGCTTCGCCATTTCCCCAGCAGCGGCTTTGCTCTAAACGGTAGGAAGGAAATCGGAGCGTAAAGATCCCGGTTATGGAGCTGAGGCTGACATCGGCAGAAGTACGGTGACAGGCACCACAGAAATCCACGGAGTCAGCCGGGCTGAGGCGCGCAGGATTGAGAATGAGCGCCGGAGTCCTCGCATCGTGTTCCAGGCTCATCTGCGCCACATGCTGCGCTCCCGGGCCATGGCATGCTTCACAAGTGACGCCCAGAATCAATCGTTCGGGGCGAAATACACCATCCGTGCTCGACGCCGTGGAATGGCACCCGAAGCACAACGGAGGCTCATCCGGGGACATGCGCCGGCCAAGCGCAGTCTCGAAGCGGTTAGGCCGAAACGCAGTCCTTCCGGTTGTGAGGTCCAGTCCGTTTATAGCCCTGTAGTAGCTCACCCGGCTCTCAAAATAGATTCCGTTCTGCTGATACAGAAAAGTATCGCCGAACTGTCGGTCCCCGAATACCCAGCTCACTGCCTCTGAGGTGGACTGCTGGCCATTGGTGGTCGAATACTCTGCCCCGGTCGCCGTTTGAGAGAGTAAATAATCGTAGGACCCGGTATGAAAGTGCATTGTGTGGGGCATATTTGTGAACGCATCTGCCGTCGCCGGTTTCACTGCATGGGCCATAGGCGTATTCTTCTGCGTCTCAACTATATTCTGATGGCAGCGTCCACAAGTCTCCGAGCCTACATACTGATCGCGCGCGGGAGTTCCCTTGGTCGGCCACCAACCGGGATCGATCAGCCGAATTTCAGTTGCAGTACTGACTTCTTTGCTCTTACTCGACGCCGACTCTGCGGATATTCGGAAGGCGGGAGGCGTCACTAAAATGATCA
>Ga0210399_10005320_pt1 | contig 10009 bp, 10 predicted proteins | sample IncBWC14MmetaG_FD_150865 | JGI IMG/M metagenome (GOLD analysis project Ga0210399, IMG submission 150865) | Forest soil microbial communities from Barre Woods Harvard Forest LTER site, Petersham, Massachusetts, United States - Inc-BW-C-14-M | ecosystem: Environmental > Terrestrial > Soil >...
GCGCGTTCGATGCGATGATGCAGATGAGGAAAATCTACATTGCGGCAATCGAGGCGGCGCGTCGCGGTTGAGGAGCTAAGTTAGAACCCAGGTCCGAAGTGCGGATTCGAAGTGTCGAACGAGGAGTCAGTTGACTACGCCAGATTAGCGCGGTAAATTCTCAGGAAAGAATCGTAACTGATTGATTAGACTGGCTCCCCGGGACGTAACCGAAATCAAGCAGAAAACTCCTGCAATTTAAAGGATTTCTGATTTCGGTTGAGTACCGATACCCCCAAAAACACCCCTTCTAAAAGGTGGCTGCTGCCGGACATTGTCGAACATTGTCGGATATGCGGCAGCTTCGAAACCATCGTTATAGTCTATTCGTCTCGCTTAGCGAATCGTCTTCCGAAGTGCTGCGTCTGCAATTGGGCGCATTGCACCGTAACCATCGGAGTTCGGATGCACACCGTCGTTACTAAGCTCGGGGCGGAACGCCCCGGAAGGCGTGGCCAACGATGAATAGTAGTCCGCATATATCAGCTTGCGTTGGTTCGCAAGTTCCCGCAGCCATGCATTGAGTTGTTGAATCTGTTCGACTGGCTGAATATCGGGCCGCCATGGAAACCGCTCAGCCGGCAGGATGCTGGCCAGTACGACCTGAATGTGGTTCGCTCTTGCGAGATCGACCATGGCGCGAATGTTGTTCTTGAAGTCATCGGGACTGCTCGGGCCGGTATTTCCCGCCACATCGTTTGTCCCTGCCATGATGTGCACAGCTTTAGGATGCAGTGCCACGACGTCCTGGTAAAAGCGTAACAGTATCTGCGGACTGGTCTGCCCGCTAATGCCGCGATCCACGACGCCGAGAGTGAACAGCGACGCATCGCCAAGACCCCATGCCTCGGTAATCGAATCTCCCATAAAGACGGCAGTCGGACGCGCGCCCTTGAGGAGAGCCGCATTGTCGGGTTTGTAATGACACAGATCGGCAAAATCGCGGGCTATGTCCTCCGCATGCTTTTTGAGGTACTCGCGCAGTTTCTCATCTCCTTGTGGAGGCATCGGCGGCATCTTGGCGCCTGGCTTTAGCATGGCGGTGATCATTTCTTGAGGCGGCCGCGGTGCTGGCGGTGCACAGGGGGAATCGGTCATTTGGGCAGTTGGCACGGTCGCTTGCGCACGAGCAGCAATGGGCCCTCCCAATGCAACGGCGCCGAGGAGCGCCAAGGTGCTGAATCGTACGATCACAAAGACCTCCCGCATCGTCCTAAGATAACCATCTGCGTACGTCCCCAATCGGATCGTATTCAAGCCGAGAATGCGCATCGAACACCATCGTCGCGAGGCGCTTTGAATCAAATGCCGGCCACGTCAATCCAGGCTGGCTCGGATTCCCATTGGTTGCGAAGTTGACAATGGCTCGGCTCAGCAGTTTCGCGGCATGCTGCGCTTCCGGCGTATTGCCTGTGAACTGATCGCATCGGGCGGTATTGTCGAAGGCGGCCGGTAGATCCATTCCGTGGGGGCAGCCGATTCGCCCGTCGAGAACTGGGGTGGCCAATGTGAACCAGTAGCTATAAACCGGCGCTCCACCGAGTGCGTGTTTTTTGATCGCCTGGTCCACCGCCATGTTTCGCATGCCGACGGCCCCCAGGATCGCCGCCAACTCCGTCGGCGGCAGATTTGGATAGGCGAGGCGCAGAGCGGCGATGATGTCGGGCGCCTTGTCGCGGTGCATTTCCGGAATCGACTCGGCCAACTTGGCCTCATCGACGTGCAGCGTCAGCGGGCGAAATTCATCGCGAACATTGCCAATAATCATAGGCACCCCTGCGCTGATGCTGGGTGCGTCACTTAGCCACGATTCCGGAAGGACTCTACCATCGATGACAGGACCGAACTGCATTCCCATCGGTCCCAAGCCGCCGCGCCCGCCACGCGCACGGGCGGACTCCATGAGTTTCCGGCCCGCTGCATCGCCGGCGGAGATCAGCCGTGCGGCATCAATACGCTGCAGTTCATTCAGGTCCGAGGTTTTCAGGCCCAATTCGGCAAGCGTTGCTGCGGTCAATTCCTGCGCGGCTGCGGGCCGCGTGGTGTTGGGGAAAGAGCCGCTGGTCACGATCGCCCGATGAAACAGTCCTTGGGCGGCCGGCATCGCCATCAGGGTCGATACCTTTCCGCCGCCGCCGGAATGGCCAAAAATCGTAACCCTCGCGGGGTCACCGCCGAACTGTGCGACATTGTCGCGTACCCACTTCAGTGCGAGCACCAGATCCAACATGCCGACGTTCGCGGATTCGGCGAATTGCTCGCTGCCGGCTGCGGACAGATCCATGAAGCCGAGCGCTCCAAGGCGATGATTGACCGAGATCAGCACAACACCTTGCCGAGCGAGATTCTCGCCGTCGTACACAGGCAGCTCATGGCTGGAGCCGGAGGTATATCCGCCGCCGTGCAGCCAGACGATTACCGGTCGACGCGCGCCGTGATCCAACGTTTCGGACCAGATGTTCAGGCTCAGGCAGTTCTCATCCGAATAAGCGGGGTCGGCGTCGTTTACAAACAGCAGTTCGGTCGGTGCATGATTTGATGGCCGCTGCGGACACACCGGGCTGTAGAGCAGCGCAAGGCGAACCTCGTCCCATGACTTGGGCGCCTTGGGCGGAAGGAATCGAGCGGGTCCGCCCGTATCGGCGCCGTACGGTATGCCTTTGAATATATAAACGCTCGAGCGCTTGAATCCCCGCACCGGGCCATACGTGGTAGTCGCCACGGCGTCGGCGGGTGTCGTCAATGTTCCATCTCGGGGTCGCTCCGCCGGCGCGGCCGCTTGAGCCGGGGATAACGCCGCGAGCCCCACAGCAGAACCTGCGCCTATGAGCAGATCTCGGCGGGAGATGCCCGAGTCGGACGGTGAGGATCTGTTAGTCCTGTTTCTCATTGCTGTGTTAGTCCGTAGGATTCCATCCACCAGTAGAATTCGTCGATCCAGTGGTCGCTGGTGCCTCTCTGCGACATTGAAAAGCCGTGTTTACCTGAGCGGAATACGTGAAGTTCCGGAGCTAACTTCGCGGCGCGCAGTGCATCGAAGAATTTCAACACCGGCACGGCCGCGATTGGATCGTCTTCCGCCACTGCGATGAATGCGGGCGGTGTCCCCGACGGAATGTTGGGTATGGCGCCGAATGGCGCGCCATAGATGGGCGCGACGAAATTGGGCCGGTCAGCGGCATTGTCAGCGAGCATCGCTCCGCTGGTGACCACGCCGCCGGCGGAAAAGCCGACGAGCACGATTTTGTCCGCATCGATTCCCCATTTTGCTGCATTGGCGCGCACCACCTTGATGGCCTGTATTCCGTCTGCAATGCCATACTTCTGCGCTTCCTCAGGAAGGGCGCTTGGCGGCAGGGCGCCGTTCGCCGGAGGAGGGACGGGCGGCGCCAAAAGATTCGGCGCGAATTCTGCGTCGGTCCCGGGCGTGAATGCCAGACGGTACTTGAGCACGAAGGCGGTAATTCCGTGCTGCGAAAACCACTCCGCGACGGGGTAGCCTTCTTCGTCGATGGCGAGCACCCGAAAGCCGCCGCCCGGCGCGACTATGACAGCGGTCTTGGTACGGTTGGCTGATGTTGCCGGAAACACAGTCAAGGTAGGCACCGTCACATTGCGCACAATGTGTACTCCTCGCCCCGGCACCTCGACCGTGCTTTCGTGTTGGACCGGATTGACTGTGCCTGGAATCTTTCCATCCCACACAGGTAGCACTTGTCGTGAAGCGTACGGCATCGCCGGCATCGGTGCCTGCTGCGCCCCGGCAGTGGCGGCCGCGAGCAAGCACACGGATGCAAATCCAAGCGAAATTGCGATTCTCATTTTCTCCCCCCGCGCCAAATCCAAGGTTCTATTGTCCAGCGCCCGGCTAGGCTAGGGTAGGTGCCTGGCGCCGGGAATTCGGGATTACGGATGCCAGCATTCGGCGGGACCGAATCTTTACCCCACCCCGGTTCCATCGCTTACACGCCAAAGTGCGGTTTGAAGCCGAAGTCGATAGCACCAACTTTGTGAAGAATCCCGGCGGATATGCCATCGAGCTCTATCAATGACTGGCGATATTCGTGCGGACACGCTGATCGTCATTCGCAAAGGCGAGGTTAAACCGGGCGCGACGGATTTTGGGACTATCACCATCGTCGTGCCGAGCGGCCGCAAGATGGCCGAGCGCGTCGTAGCAGCGGGTTACACCACTGCTCGACCAATCGTTGGTGGCGCTGTGAAGGATCTGGACGGATATACCATCGGGCTCCATCAGAGGCCTGCCGCGCGGACGCCTCAATAGGATCGTCGCTAAAGTGAATACACAGGAAAGAATCTTAAACTATTGATTATACTGGCTAACCGGGGCGGAACCTGAATCGCCCAGAAAACATCGCTAATCTAAGGAAATTCTGATTTCGGTTGCGCGCCGATACCCCAAAAACACCCCTCCTAAAAGGTGGCTGCTGCTGGACGATGTCGGATGATTGTTCATGTCCGATTAAATCGACATACCAATGGGTGGTCCAAGTTCGCCGAGGACGGTGGGTATCAGTTCCGAGACGGTGGGATGGATATGCACGGTGTTTCTTAGGGTGGTGTACGGCAGTCTCGCGGCCATGACGTCGACAATCGAGTGAATCGCCTCATCAGCGCCGACTCCCAAGATCGAGGCACCCAGAATCAGGTTGGACCGCGCATCGACCACAATTTTCATTAGACCTCGGGTTTCGCCTTTTTCGACGGCCCTAGCCACCCTGGACATCGGTCGGCTACCGATTCGGATCGCGTGGCCTTGCGCAAGCGCGTCGCGTTCGGTTAGTCCCACTCGGCCTAGCGGCGGATCCACAAACAGGGCATAGCAGGGGACTCGATCACTCAAGTGCCGCCTTAGGTTCCCATCGAATAGGTTGGCAGCCACAATTTCATAGTCGTTATAGGCGGTATGGGTAAATGCACCCTTACCGTTGCAGTCGCCCAAAGCCCAAATGCCGGAGACATTGGTGCGTAGCTCATCATCGACCTTGATAAACCCGGCGTGATCTGTCTCCACGCCTGCCTTTTCAAGGCCCAAGTCGTCGGTGTTGGGCGTGCGCCCCACCGCAACGAGCACATGAGAGCCCATGACCTGCGGAGATCCCACCGAACAAACCACGTTTGCGATCACCGACTCGGCATCGCGAGCGAGTTCAATGCATTCGGCCCCAAGTCGTATCTGAATACCCTCATCTTCGAGTGCGGTTTGGATCGTCGCGGCGACTTCCGGATCCTCGTGGGACAAAAGATGGGGCTCTTTCTCTATCACTGTGACTTCGCTGCCAAATCGTCGATACATTTGTGCGAATTCAAGGCCGACGTAACTTCCGCCCACGATCACCAGATGCGCCGGCAGCTCCTCCAGTTCGAGAAGCGATGTGCTTGTCAGGAACGCGACACGATCAATGCCGGGGAAGGCGGGAATTCGCGGTCGGCCGCCTACGTTGATAAAGATCTGTGCAGATGTGAGTACCTGCCCGTCGACACTCACAGAGCGCGCCGATTCCAATCTTGCGTGACCTTTGTAGACCGTACAGTTCTGCAGGCCGCGAATCCAACTCTCCAAGCCCGTCCTAGACGCATCTACGATTCGCTTCTTTCGCGCCTGGATAGCGCGTATGTTGACTGTGATGCGAGCCGCTGGAAGCTCAATTCCATAGCAGTGCGCGCGGCGTGCGTCGTAGGCAATACGCGCGCTCGCGATTAGTGTTTTGGTTGGAGTGCAGCCGGTGTTAACGCATGTGCCACCAAAGAGATCGCGTTCAATGATCGCGACTGAGTGGCCGGCGCCGGCAAAGCGCGCTGCCAAGAAAGGTCCGGCCTGGCCAGCACCGATAACAATGGCATCGTATTTGCGGTTCATCAAGGCGATAATCCCATATAAAAGGGATCTTGGGCCGGAGCACCCTTGGAACCGGTTCCATAGAGGGGTGCCCCGCGCCCAGTAGTCGGAAGGCCAAAGCCGAACTTCAACTAGGCTAGAAACTTCACAAGCTCGGAGTTGATCTGCTCCGCATGAGTCCACAGCACGCCATGGGGGCCACCCTTCAACTCCACGAACCTGACATTCTTGATCAACTTCGCTTGTCGTCTGGATGAAGCGTCTGCCGGGAGGATGCGATCGGCGTCGCCATGCAGAATGAGCGTCGGCACGGTGTTGCGAGCGATGTCCTGACGGAAGTCCTCAATCCATGCATCGACGCAAGCCAGCGTGCCAATTGCAGACGCGCCGGCGGCCACGTTCCAGTTGTCCTCGAGGACGCGCTCGCTCACGAGCTTGCCTCCCGTGACGTCGTAGTTATAGAAGTTTCGCAGAAACTCCATCAGCGTGGCGGGCCGATCGGCTTTGAGGGCTGCCTTAAGACCCTCGAAGACACTCCTATCCACGCCTTCTGGGTTGTCAGGCGTCTTTACGAGATATGGACCCAGCGTGCCGATGAGCGCCGCCTTGCCCAACCGCTTCGTGCCGTACTTGCCGATATACCGGGTGACTTCGCCAGTACCCATCGAAAAGCCGACAAGAGAAACGTCCGTGAGATTTAGCGTGGTGAGTACCGAATTGAGATCGGCCGCAAAAGTGTCGTAGTTGTAGCCGATGGCGGGCTTACTGGATCTGCCGAAACCTCGGCGGTCGTACGTGATGACGCGATGACCCGCGGCAAGGAGTGCCGCCGTCTGCTTTTCCCACGAAGCGCCGCTCAAGGGCCAGCCGTGGATGAGCACGACCGGCGATCCGGCGCCATGGTCCTCGTAGTAGAGTTCTACGGGCGTTGAATTTTCCTGGCCAACTTTAATGTAACTGCTCATGGGATCTCTCTTTCTCTCAGGGTGTGTGGACTGTAACGGTTCGCTAAGTGTCTCGCTTGGAGACGTGAGCGGCAGCAGCGATGCTGCCATCCCGGCTGCGACGAGCTTGATCCCAGCGCGCCGGCTGAGGTGGCCTTCGGTGTTGCTCGCTGCAGCCGCTCCAACATTCTTCTCCTTCATGCAAATTCCTCTCGTGGATGCGAATGGCGCGCGTCAAATACGGCCGGGGAGGCGCGTTGTGACCTCCTGGACCAGCCATGCATTGCCGTCCGGATCATTGAAGGCGCAGAACGATCCGTAGCTCGTGCCTTTGGGGTCGGGACCGGGAAGGCGTGCCTCCACGGGGAACGGCGCGCCATGCCACATCTCACTTACAGCGATGCCGCGGCGGGTAAGCTCGTCATGAGCCGCTTTGATGTTGGAAACAATCAGCGCGCCGACGGCCGAACCGGGCGCTGCCGCAGTTAATCCCTTGCCGAACGTAACGGAACACCCTGAGCCCGGAGGCGTGAACTGGATGATGCGAACGGCATTCGTCGGTGCGACATCATCGTCGAGTCTCCATCCTAAGCGCTGGTAGAACTCCTTCGATCGTTCGGCTGAGGACACGGGAATGACGTGGACTTCGAGTTTCATGGCGACTCTTGTTTCGCTGCCGTCAGACTTCTGTTGATTCATGGGAGTACCTGTTTGATTCATGTTGATTCACGCTTTTCGTTAAATGGAACAGAACAGAGGTTCTGCTATTGGCTGCGTCGCCCAAACGAGACGCCGTAAGCGGCGGTGCGTACGCTCGGCAGGGGATCGTCAGAGAGCTCGATTCCGGGCGTGAGGCTCGTCGGCAGGAAGAGAAGCTTCCTCTCCGCCTCCGCGCTATTGGGCACTACTTTGGTCAGCGTCAGAACGCCGAGATCGACGACCTTGCGGTCATCAGGCCAAGGTTGGCTCGCATCCTTGGTCTGATCGCCCGGCTCAGCCAATTGCGCCTTCAGATGAAACACAAGCGGCTTGTCCGCGATCCGCTTGGCCAGGTCGCTGAACAGATAGTCAGGTGACAGCTTGGCTGCCTCTTCCGGCGTGATGTGAACTACCTTTTCTGGCGCTATCACGTAGCGCACCGCTTGCCGTTGGCCGCTCTTGCTCACAAAGATGAAAGCGTCAATGCCGTGGTACTCCTCGTCGGCGAAGCTGTCGGGAATTGGCAGCGAACCGATCGCCTTCGGTGCATTCGGATGGCTGGCGAAAAATTGTTCCAGTTTCGTCGGCTTCGGAGCATCGGGGGGGCTCGCGACGATTGCCTGCAACAGATCACGAAAGTCCTCTCCGGTCCCTACTGGGAAAAACTTGAATGAGTTGGTGACCATGTCGGTGTCCCGTCCGTTGGCCAGGTGGTACTTGATCGCGATGCCGCGGGATCGCGGGCGAGCCGTCGGGCACAGTCGGCATCCCGCTGCCATCGGAGAAGCGTGCGGTCACCGGAATCGAGCGGCCGTTGAATAGCAATGCGCTGCTGAGCCGCGCAGCCTCGGGCGAGGGTTTGAAGCTGCCTTCCACGACAACGCCTTTGGCATGAAAGGCACGAAACCCCGGATGCACGCCGTCCACCTTGTTCGCCAAATCGACGATTTGCGTCGGGACGGGTGCCTTGTCTGCAGTGGCCGCTGCGGCAGCCAGCAGAAGTAATACACAGGTTAAGGACTTTGCCAGGCGTCTTGCACAGGAGCCAGCTATTTCCAAAATTGCCATTTCAGTATTCCTCACTGTCTTTGCCAAGGGGTTCATCTCGAATTCTTCCTCAGAAGGTGTTTCATCGCGGGTTGCGAAGTTGCGCTGGATGCGATCACATCAGAAGTAGAAGCGCGCAGCGATTGGACGTTGGTATTGGGGATACTTTCGTATTGGAAGCGGCTCGGGCGACGTCGCCCAAAGACTGGTGAGCTTGGCGGCAAATCGGGTTCGCGTCGATCTTCCGCGGGCGCGCCAAACGACGCTGCCGTACGATCCACTTGGGCCTTCAATGAGTTGAACGGTGCGCCACGACACGACAAATCGTCTATTGCACTTTGGTACTGGCCTTGGCCGTCACGTTGTTCGCTTTGGAAGGCGCGAGCGATACCTTCGTACAATGGTGGACTCGTAGGGATTCCGTCCTAATCGCAGCAGCGTCACACACGATTTACGGAGGTAGATTTCGGCGGGACGTTGGAGTCCAATTTGGGCGTGATAAGGGAGGGTGACCTATGCGAGCGCACGTTTTCTATCGCACAGTTATTGTGGATGGACTCTCAATTTTTTATCGAGAGGCGGGGCCGCAAGCCGCCCCAACGATTCTCTTGCTTCATGGACTACCGTCTTCCTCGCGAATGTATGAGCCGCTGCTTTCTCGGCTTGCCGATCGCTACCACCTTATTGCGCCTGACTACCCGGGCTTCGGACACAGCGATTGGCCCGACCCGAGACAATTTGCATATACCTTTGATCGCTTTGCAGAAATCATGAATCACTTTACCGAAGCAGTCGCGCTACCTCGCTACACGCTCTACATGCAAGACTATGGCGGACCGGTGGGCTTTCGCATGGCTTTAAGTCATCCCGAGCGGATCAACGCCCTCATCGTTCAGAACGCCGTGGCGCACAACGAAGGTCTGGGGGCCATTTGGAAGGCGCGACGAGCATTTTGGGCCGATCGTGCTGCCAATGAGCAGACGCTGCGGACAAATTTGCTGTCGATGGCAACTACACGCGCAAGGCATGTGGGCGACGATCCCAATGTGGAACGCTATGACCCGGATCTGTGGACCGATGAATTTGCGTTTCTAAATCAACCCGGCCAAGCCGAGATTCAAAGCAATCTGTTTTACGACTACCGCACCAATGTCGATTCATACCCGAAGTGGCAGGCATGGTTGCGTGAGAAGCAGCCTCGGCTACTGGTCGTGTGGGGGAAATTCGACCCGTCTTTTGTTCGCTCAGAGCCCGAAGCATACCGTCGCGATGTGCCGAACGCCCAAGTTCACGTTCTCGACGCCGGTCATTTTGCGTTGGACACTGGCGCTGACGAGATCGCTGCGTTGATAAGAGGTTTTGTCGAAGGTTCGCCTTAAGATTCGGCGCCGCAAGCCCATTAATGAAGATGCAAGGCGCC
>Ga0210399_10005321_pt1 | contig 10006 bp, 8 predicted proteins | sample IncBWC14MmetaG_FD_150865 | JGI IMG/M metagenome (GOLD analysis project Ga0210399, IMG submission 150865) | Forest soil microbial communities from Barre Woods Harvard Forest LTER site, Petersham, Massachusetts, United States - Inc-BW-C-14-M | ecosystem: Environmental > Terrestrial > Soil >...
CAGCGGCCGGCGGCAGTTTCAGGCGATTCGGATTCAGCGGTATCGAGTGACACAACTGGTTCTTCCAATTTCGCACCGCAGTATCCCAATGCCGGGTTAGCCCCGATAGACATGCATAGCGCGCAAGTGGCCGGTATCAGCGTGATGCCTTCCGGCGGTGGCCAACCGCCTCAAGTGGAATTGCAGATGCGCGCACAACAACCCTTCCGCGTGCAGGGCACGGTCAATAACGACAACGTAAAAAGCGTGCTTCTGAATATCCTCCGCAATAATGACCGCTTCGATCCCGATGTGCGGCTCGATGCCGTGGATCTTCTCCGCGCCAAGAACGACGACCCAGAAGTGCGCGACGTTCTTTGCCACGCCGTGCACACCGACCCAAACGCAGCAGTGCGGTTAAAAGCTCTCGAAGCGCTCAATGGCGCTGAGCCGCAGGATCTGGTCCGAAAGACTCTCCTCGATGCGCTCGTCGACGATCGTAATCCCGGCGTTCGTGTGGAAGCGATCAATGCGTTGCGCAACATGGCGGCACAAGGCAAAGTGGTTTCCGATGACCACATGATTGCAGTGCTGCGCGATCGCATGCAAAAGGATCCCAACACCTATATCCGACTGCAGAGCGCGGCCGCAATTCGCGATCTTGGCCCGCGCGAGAAATTCTAGATCATGCGCCTTCCCATTCCGGGCTTTCGTCTCTCGCGATACTGCAACGTCGCCCTGAATGGCGTGATCTGTGCGCTTCCTCTGTTTTATCCGCATACCGGAATCGCCCGCGAAAAGCAGCCTGCGGAATCAGCGAAATCCGGCCCGCGCGTCACTTCGCAATTGAATGGTTCCGTTCCCACGAAGAATGGCCAGCGCCTTCATCTTGTGATCGATCTGGGCAACGTGGTGGTTCACACCCAAGAAACGAACCAGGTTGACTACCGTGTGCGCCTCGAAACTGACTCTTCTCAAAAAGACGCGAAGCTGCTTCTGAAAAGCTTTTCGATGAATGCGCGCCAGACTGCCGAGGGTGTGTACCTGCGCGGACAGACTGCCGGATGCCAGTGCCGCGGCCGTTTGTGGGTCACGGTGGAAGTGAATGTGCCTAAGAACTACAATATCGAACTCTCCACCGGCGGCGGCAATGTTGAAACCGAAGATCTCAACGGGCGGCTCGGAGTTTCCACCGCAGGCGGCAACATCCTCGCGGGAAATGTTGGCGGACCCGCGCGTTTGAATACGGACGGCGGACACATCACGGTGAAGAATGTCTCCGGCGATCTGGTCGCGACAACAGGCGGCGGTCATATCACTACCGGTTCGATCGCCGGCAATGCCACGCTGCATACAGTTGGCGGACACATCCGCGTGGCGTCGGTTGAAAACCTCGCTCGCCTCGACACCGGCGGCGGCAATGTAACTCTCGAGCATTCGGGTGGAGAACTTGTCGCTTCCACGGGCGGCGGCCAGATTGATGTTGGAGAAGCGGCAGGATTGGTGAAAGCAAAAACTGCCGGCGGCGGCATTCGAGTGGTCCGTGTATCCGGCCCGACCAATCTTGAAACCGGCGGCGGAAGCATCTACCTGACGGAAGTGGACGGCGCGGTGAAAGCTTCCACCGAGGCAGGCGGAATTACGGCTTGGTTCGTCTCGACCGCGAAGCCCGGGACGTGCGATTTTCAATCGAGCGATGGCGACATCGTCGTTTACCTGCCGCGCAAGCTTCCGATCACGATCGATGCTCAGATTCAAGACGGCGACGATCATCGTGTAATTTTCGACCCGGCATTCCCGGTGAAGATCACTTATGACGACGCGTCTAACGGAACGCGCCGACTCCGCGCAGCCGGGGAATTGAATGGCGGCGGCCAAGTGCTGCGATTGCGAACCGTGGCGGGAAATATTCGGTTGATGCTCAGCGACGCGGATAAGCAGCTTGTGATGTACAAACAGCAAATGGAGCAACTGGAGCAGAATCTGCGAATGCAGATGCGCTTGCTGGAACAATCCATGGCGGCCGACAGCCGGCCCTGAAGCGCGCTCGGGATTTGTTTTCAGGTCAGTTGATGGGAATGCAGTCGAGGGGGCGTACCGTGAACAAGAAAATGCGGGAAACTCGGCTCCGGTCTCAGTCTCTGCGGTTTTTCGAAACCGCAGGCTGCGCTGTTTTGTTGCTCCTGGGCGTCGCGATTTTTGCTGCGCCTGGCTTCGGTGCGGTTACGAATCGCCAGACCTTCGAACACAGCTATCCATTGGCGCCGGGCGGAAGTTTTTTGCTCGAAAACGTGAATGGCTCTGTGCAGGTAGAAGGCTGGGACCGCGACGAAGTGGAAGTTGAAGCGGTGAAGACCGCCGACACGGACGGCCAGGATCTGGAGCGCGTCAAGATTGACGTGGATAGCGCGCCCGGCCAGGTTTCCGTTCATACCCGATATCCGAAAGGTGAGGGTGTCGAAGTCGCCGTCGAGTATCACGTTCACGTTCCGTATCGCGTGCTCCTGGGCAGCATCGGTACCGTCAACGGCAGTGTGCTGGTACGTGGCGTTGACGGTGGTGGTGATCTGCGTTCGGTCAACGGGAACGTTGAGGTTCTCAATAGCGCCGGCCGTTTCAGCGCGAAGACCACCAACGGCGACTTGCGCCTTGAGCTGCACGAAGTGCTCGATGGAGCGCCGATGAATCTCGAAACCGTGAACGGCTCTGTGGTACTTGGGCTTCCCTGCAACGCACAAGCGAATCTGAAGGTTCTGAGCATGAACGGCGAGTTCCATTCCGAATTGCCGGTGACTTCAACTGTAGGAGAGCCGGCGGCACGCGCCTTTCGCGGGAAGCTTGGCACGGGCGGCGGCGAAATTTCAGTGCGCACCATCAATGGTGGCGTACGCCTGATCCTGCAGCGCCCAGGCGTCTAGCGCCAATAACTGCACGGTTGGCCACGACGACGCATCTCTCATCGTGGGGATTTGATTTCCGGCTGTACGGGGCGTAATCCAACTAAGAGGATGAAACCCATGAGGCATTCCGCATACCCGGGCCTCGCGGGCGCGGGTATTCTCCTGCTGATTGCAGGCGTCGCCCAGTCCGCGTTCAGCCAGCCGCAACAACAAGTTACCCGACCCCAGCAAGCCACCCCTAACGCTGCATCGTCTCCATCCGACGAAAAGTGTCAGGATTTCGACCGCTGCATGAAACAAATGGAGGCCCAGGTTCGTAACATCGAGAAAGAGATTGAAGCCGGGCTCCCCGAACTGGAGCGCGCAGCCAAGGAGGTGGAGATGAGTTCGCCCGAAATGAGCAGACTGAGCAGCCTCTCCGCCAAGTTGCAGGCCAGAGGAGATGAACTCGCATCGCGTGCGGCAGAATTGGGAGCGCGCGCTGAAGCGTTTGCTCAGCAATTCCAGCAGGACGCCCAAGAGAAGGTCCAACGGGACCAGGATAAAATCCAGGAAAACATCGATCGCGTCTTCAGCATGTCGCCCGGCGTTGTCGTGTCGTCGGCAGACGAAGGAGGCTGGCTCGGAGTCGAGATCGCCGAGGTCACGGCCGAGAAAGCCAAGGACTTGAAGCTTTCTGCCGTCCGCGGCGTCATCGTGGACGGCATCGAGCCCGATAGTCCGGCTGCGAAGGCTGGCATAAAAGAAAAAGATGTAATCACCCAGTATGACGGGCAGCCAGTCGAAGGCGCGGTGCAGTTCCGGCGGCTGATCCGCGAAACGCCGCCGGGTCGCTCGGTCACGCTGGAAATTTCACGCTCCGGCTCGCTCCAAAATATTTCCGTAGAGCTCGGCGACCGCACTGATGTGTACGTAAGAAAAATGAAAGGAAAGATGCGCGACTTCGGCGGCGCGTATTCGTTCTCGATGCCGAACGTCGAGGAGTTGCCTGATATGCCGGAAGTCATGGACTCGCGTACTCCAGTTCTAGGAATCAATGCGGAAGACCTCACCAGCCAGCTCGGTTCCTATTTTGGTGCGCCCAATAATGCTGGCGTCCTCGTCCGCGAAGTTCGCGCTGGTACACCAGCTGACAAGGCAGGCCTAAAAGCTGGCGATGTAATCACAAAAGTGGAAGGCAAAGAAGTTCGCACGCTCGCCGATCTGCGCGCTCAACTGCGCGAGAAGAGCAATCAAGCTTCGGTCAACATGTCTGTCCTGCGCAAAGGATCGGAAGTCGCCGTCACAGTCCCCATCGAAAAGCCGCGCCCGATGGAGCAAATGCATTCCGTCCATCGCGCGCAACTATAGTCTTAAACGTTTTGTTCCAACCAGCCGAGAGGCTCGAGAATTTGTTGTGCCCTTTCGACTTTTCTCTTACGCGCCCACCGCACCAAGACTACAATAGTGACCGTTCAAAGCCATTCCGCAAGCCGGAGGTCCGCATGCCGCCAGCACCAACAATCGCATCAAAGGGCTTTGGTCCGCCGGTGTTCGCCACCCCGGCAGAAGAGCGACTGCATCGCAAACGAATGCTGGCCGCTGCCTTCCGGCTTTTCTCGCGTTTTGGGTTCGACGAAGGCGTCGCTGGCCACATCACCGCGCGTGATCCCGAAAAACTCGATCATTTTTGGGTCAATCCGTTCGGAATGCATTTCGGGCAGATTCGCGCTTCGGATTTGATTCTTGTGAATCATCAGGGTGAGGCCGTCGAAGGAAAATACCCGGTGAATGGAGCGGCTTTCGCGATTCATTCCCGTGTTCACAGCGCCCGTCCCGATGTAATTGCCGCAGCGCACGCTCATTCAATGTATGGGAAAGCCTGGGCGTCACTGGGGCGTCAGCTAGATCCCATCACGCAAGACGCCTGTGCATTCTATGAAGATCACGCAGTTTTCGCCGATTTTACCGGCGTCGTCTATGAAACGTCAGAAGGCGAGCGCATCGCGCAAGCCCTCGGCCAGGGCAAGGCCGCCATTCTCCAGAATCACGGCCTGCTGACCGTAGGCCACTGCGTAGAGGAGGCCTCCTGGTGGTTCATCACTATGGATCGCAGTTGCCAGGCCCAACTGCTGGCCGAATCGGTCGGCACCCCCAAAAAGATTGATCACGCCACGGCCCTCGGCACCAGAGAACAAGTCGGAAGCCACATCGCAGGCTGGTTCCAGTTCCAACCGCTTCTTGCCCGCATCACGCGCGAAGAACCCGACTTACTTGAATAGTTCTCAGACTCACACTTTTCACAGAACGTGTCCTACGGTCCGACCACGACGAGAGGTAGCCTTCGCGCCGCTTGAGTTGGTATACTCCCGCGCCTACAACGAAAAAGTCGCGAGTTCAGTCCACCGCCTTCAGGAGAAGTACAGATGAAAATCCCGCGCCGTCCAATCACAGTGATACTGATCGCAACACTCACGGTTCTGTGCGTGCCGATCAGCGCGCAGAACGGCGTGCTCAACTGCGCGAGCAACGACGGCCGTTATCACTATTGCCGGGCCGACACCCAGAATCGCGTCCGTCTCGTGCAACAGTTTTCGAATTCCCCCTGCAATCAGGGTTATAACTGGGGCTTTGACTATCGCGGTGTCTGGGTTGATCGCGGCTGTCGCGCCCAATTCGAGTTCGGCCGGCGAAACAGCGGAGGCAATACGGGCGCCGCAGTCGCTGCCGGAGTGATCGGAGCGATTATCGTAGGCGCGGCGGTCGCATCGTCGAATAGCGACAACGGTGACAATCGCGCTCAACTCCGGCGCGAATATTATGAGGACGGCTACCGCAGCGGTCAGCGCGATTGGGGCGACGATCGCGCTCCGAAATACATGAGATACAGCGATCGCTTTCCTCGCGACTACGAAAACGATTTCGCTGCTGGCTACGACGATGGCTATAACAACCGCCGGAACAAATACCGATGAGCGCCTATAAAAACGGTGAAAGAGATAAGGTCATGAGCGAGCAAAATTATTCTACGCGGCTGCGACTTTTCCTCGCGATTGCTCTTGCGGTACTCACTGGCTTTGCTATGCCCGCGTTTGGGCAGGATGGTCCTGCGCCAGCGAGTCCTCCCGCGCCGAATACTCAGCCTTCCCCGCAGAATCCGGCTCAGCCCAGCGCCCAACAGCAGCAGGCCACGCCGCCCGCGCGCTTGTCTCCCGAAGACTCGGTCGCCCCGCGAACCAGCATTGACACCCTCGCGGACATCAAGAAGAACGGTAAGCTTCGCGTCGGCGTTTCGATGATTATTCCGTGGGCGATGCATGACAAGGACGGCAATCTCATCGGCTTCGAAGTCGACGTAGCGAAAAAGATGGCACGCGATTTGGGTGTCGATGTGGAATTCTATCCCGACGAATTCCATTATTTGGTTCCGGATCTGCTCGACAATCGCTTTGATTTGATCATTTCCGGATTCTCCATGAGCACCAATCGTGCGATGCAGGTGAATTTCAGCGCGCCGTACAACTACACAGATTTGTCGCTCGCAGCCAATCGAAAACTCGCGGGCGGCTTCAAGGAACTTGCGGAATTTAACAAGTCTACCGTAACGATTGGAGTGCTCGACACCAGCACCGCGGTCGACATCGCCTCGAACGCGTTTCCGAACGCGCAGCTCAAGACCTATGCCGAAGATAGCGATCTCTTCAACGATTTGCTCGAAGACAAAATTCATGCCGCCGTCGCCGATGGCCCCCGGCCGCAAATCGTCGCTAAATTATTCCCCGAGAAAGTGGACGTCCCCTCATCGAAGGCGCTCGCGACGTTTCCGGCCGCCTTCGCGGTGAGGCGCGGAGACATGGATTTCATCAATTATCTGAATTCGTGGATCGAAGCACGCACTGTCAACAAATGGCTCGAAAGGCGCCGAAATTACTGGTTTGGTTCGATGGACTGGGCGGACAGACTCTGATTTGCGAATTCGAAGAGGGTTCGAAACACCGCACATCAAGCCCGCTAATTTTTCTTGCCGAAAATGGATTTGGTCGTTCGACCGAAGATTCCACCCACGTCAGCCGTTATATTAGGATCGTCTGGTGTGCCGGTAATCCGGATCGGAACGCCGGATTTGCCGCCTGTGCCGCCGTTTAACGTTGAAAGCAACCCCACGCCTACCTTGCCGATTCCTTTCGCTGTGGCGCCCTTCAGAATGAGATTGAAATCGAGTTGATCGGCAGGCGACACAGTCCCGCTGCCCGTGAGTTCACCCATCCCGCCGATCACGGCATCAATCCTTTCCGCCGCCACGCCTGCGTTTGTCATCCGCACGTTTAGGCGTAGTCTTTCGAACTCCGTCGTGTCTCCCGTTTTCATTCCGCTCAAGGCCGCAATGCCGTGAATCTTCGATCCGATATCGAATCCAACAAGGCGAGTGTTCGCGAGAGCTAGCGGGCCGGCGATTGCAAGCGCTTTAGCCTGACCGTGAACAGCGAGGTTTAACGAGAGTGTCCCGCCCTTTAACACTGAGCCGTTGGGCAAACGGACGGCCGCAGCTGTCATCAACTGCTGAAGCTCGTTGACAGGCAAATTTTCTCCGGAGACTTTTAAACTCAGCAGAGGATCTCCTATTCCTGACTCCGCAGGCTGGTACGTGCCGCTTGCGTGAATTGCGGAATCCCCTAGTTTTATGCTGGCATCTTCGATTTGCCCAGAATTTTCCTTTAGCTTGTGCGTTAAACCGTAGGCAACGTCAATCGGCTTACTCGCAGGCGCGGCGCCTTTGCGAAGTTTCAAATTTTCCAGCTGCGCGGTTCCGTTTGCAGTCAGTTGTTTTCCGTCTGAGACCGCGTGGGTTTCGACGTCCGCAACGAGCGACACCCCGGCGTCTGGATTAAGGAAACCCGCGGCAATAGGGTCAAGATGTTTCAGGGTGATTTTTGCCTCCCCGGGAGTGGTGGCAACATCGTCCCCATTGATAGGCCCCAGTTTGCCTTTCACGCTGACCGCACCATCGCCGGGCAGATTCGCGCTTAGCTCGAATGGAAACTGGGAGGCGAACGAAAAATCGCGCACCGTAATGTTCACGTGCTCGTAGACGGTCGGTTCACTTTGCGCCGGAAGTACGGCGACCGCGACGCGCCCGTCCTCAACTTCGATCAAGGCCACGGAGAACGGAGGCGCCGCCGGAACCGCACTCCTTGAACCGCCCGATGCCGCACTCGCAGCGGCGCCGCCTGTGGGTTTACCGGATGTGTTAATGCCCCGCCCAACGCTCGAGAAATTCCAAGTACCATTTGCCGCGCGACTCAAATTGATTTGGGGCGACTCAATCTGAAAGCCGCGGAGTTTGAGCTCATGCGAGAAAACCAGGGCTCGCAGCGATACTCCAATCCGAAGCGTTTTCGCTGTCAGGAACGGAGTGGCACTGAAATTCGGATCGTCCGCCACGCTGAGGTCTTCGCTGAGCATGCTTCCTGAGAAAACCGAAAGCCTCAGATCGCCCACCTTCACGCTGCGTCCAAGCGTGCTGGCAAGCTCCCTCTCGATGGCAGGGCGAAACGTGTTCGCGTTCACGAACAAAGGAATCGCTGCCACGGCAGCAACTAAGACAACGACAACCACTATCAGAATTTTGGCCCAAGCTTTCACGTCGCTCCTCGGCGCGATTAATGTCCGTGCGCGAATGAACTTCAGGACGAAAGGCAGCAGTATATTACGAGCGCAGGATCGGAAGCCCGCAACGCGACAAAAAGCTGCCACTGATTGGACTATGCTTTTTTCCCTTTGGTTTGCTTTGTGGGCTAAATGGAAAGCCGAGAGAATCTGGGCTCAACGCCAAGACTCTCTCGGCAAAAAGACAAGATGGCGGTGTTTACACCCGCCAGAATCGGCTAGTTGGATTGTTGCTTACGCCGAAGCAGCGCGATGCCGCCCACGGCGAGTATCCCTGAAGCAACGAGAATTGCGATTCCTGGCTCTGGCACTGTGGCAGGGTCTTTAACGCAGCCCTTCGCTTTGTTGTTGCTGCTCTCACAGCCCTGCTGGCTTGCATCGGCCCTCGCTAGCGCGGGCGCGAGCAGCGTTACACTCAAAATCGTTGCTAGTAGAAGACTCTTCATCATGTGCTCCCGTTGTGAGGTGCCGAAGGGCTGTGGATTCAGCATAGCTCCCCGAGTCAGTTTAGCAGGTTTGGGACCAATGGTACTTCGCGAGTTAAGGCTTTTGTAATCTGTTTTTATGAGTGACAAGCAACGATTCTCAGTCTGAAATTTTGCAGATTTCCGCCTAGGCCTTTCCCGGACTCTTCTCGTCTACATTTAAGTTGGTATGCTCCAGCTTGGACGTTCTTGCGCGGGGTCTCATCACCAATGCCAATCTCGGGTTTACACTGGGTTGACATCCATATCGATTCGGGCGGAAACTAATTTGGTGGCTAGCCTTGTCGATTTTCTCTTAGCTCCCCGTCGGAAATCCCAGCTTTCCGCGAAACAGATCCCTAGAGAGGTGCCGAAACATGCCTGGTAGCCAAGACTATTTCGGCGGCATCACCGACGCACGCGACCGCCGAAGTCATTCGCGGCAGATCACCACGCTCAACTACATAACGTTGGGCGAAAGCAATGGTGGGATACTTCTCAACATCAGCGAAGACGGATTGGCTTTCACTGCAGCCGAGCCTCTCGTCGGGGAATTCGTCCCTCGATTGCGCTTTCAACTCGAAGAGAAGGCAGAATGGATTGAGGCGAGCGGGCGAATCGTGTGGCTCAACGATTCCAAAAAGGGTGCTGGCATTCAGTTCCTGGACATTTCAGATGCGGATCGCGGGCAAATCAGGCGTTGGATCGAATCCAAAAACCTGTCCGAAATTCAAGATGCGGAGAGGATTACTCGGAAAATTCGGAGAGAAACCGAAGTAACCCCATTTCCAGCACCTAAGAGCAACACTCGCAACATCGAAAAGCAATACGAAATCCTGGAGCCCCATCTACAGCGGATGTTCCCGTCTGAAAACGTGCTCGGAGGTGAAGCCGCGCGCCCCGCTCAGTCGCATCAGGTTGAGGCATTCAACAAAACTCAGCCCGCGCGCGCAGATTATTTTCCCTCCGAAAATGATGTGCGTCGCGAAGTACCAGTAGCTCCGGATCCTCAAGTTG
>Ga0210399_10005324_pt1 | contig 10005 bp, 8 predicted proteins | sample IncBWC14MmetaG_FD_150865 | JGI IMG/M metagenome (GOLD analysis project Ga0210399, IMG submission 150865) | Forest soil microbial communities from Barre Woods Harvard Forest LTER site, Petersham, Massachusetts, United States - Inc-BW-C-14-M | ecosystem: Environmental > Terrestrial > Soil >...
ATGTGGTGCGCGAGCCGATATTCGACGGACTGTTCAGCGCGGTCCTCGGCTACGCGGCAACCTTCGTCCAAGTCCTTCTCGTCGCGCTGCTGATCGACGTGCTGGCGCCGCGGTTCGGCGGCCAGCGGAGCTTTGCCGGCGCGCTCAACCTCGCGGTCTATTCGTTCACGCCGGTGTGGCTCGCAGGAATTTTTTTGCTGCTGCCGGGGCTGCGCTTTCTGAGCTTCACCGCTCTCTATGGCGTCTATTTGCTGACGAAGGGTCTGTCGGTGGTGATGAAGTCGCCGGCAGAGAACGCGAAGCGCTATGCCGCGGCGGTCGCGGTCTTCGCCGTCGCGCTGATGGTCCTTAGCGCCCTCGCGCAAAGCGCGCTATTCAGCCACCCGCGCGCTTAATCGCTCGCAAGCTTACGGCGCCGTCAGCACGGCCCGGCAGGCGGCGGGAAGTTCCGCGAGCGTGAGCGGCGGTTTGGGCGGCTCCGTTGGCGGCGCCGGATGCAGGACCGCATCCGAGAACCAGTAGTCCAGCTCATGCCCGCAGCCATCACCCGGCTCCGGCGGCGGCTGCGGCTTGCACTGCGGGCTGTCGGCCGGACAGAAGATGCGGACGTGGAAGTGGTGGTCGTGACCCGACCACGGCCGCACCTTGGCGAGCCAGTCGCGGTCAGTGCCGGCCTCGCGGCACAGCGCCTTCTTGATCGCGGCATTGACGAAGATGCGCTCGACCTCGGGTTCCTGCGCCGCAGTGCGGATCAGCTCGGTGCGTTCGTGAGTCCACACCTCGGGATCGACGTCGAGCCGGTCTTCCCGCACCATGTCGACGGCCGACACGCCCTCCCGCTCTTCGCGGGATAGCTTTCGACTCGGCATCGGCGTGAACCAGATGTCGGCATCGAGCCCGACCTGATGGCTGTTGTGGCCGCTCGGCATCGGACCGCCGCGCGGCTGCGACAGGTCGCCGACGAGGAGGCCGTTCCACCCGATCTTCTTCGCCTTGCCGGCGAGGCGCTCGAGGAAGGCGATGAGCTGCGGATGTCCCCAATTGCGGTTGCGCGACGAGCGCATCACTTGCCAGGTCGCGCCGTTGATCGGCAGCGCTACCGCGCCGGCGAGGCAGCCCTGCGAATAAAAACCGATCGAGTGCGCAGCAAGCGGGAGGGGTTTGGTCTGGCGCGAAAACAATTCTTTTGCCGGACGCGACAGCAGATCGGCGTCGGCGGGCGGTCGCTGCTTCTCGTCTCGCGGACCGGCTTCTTGCGCCAGCGCCGGAGCGAGCACGACGAGAAGCAGCACCAGGCCGAGCCGTAGCGCTCGATGGCGTGCGACGCCCCGCAGACCCAGGCGAACCCGTGCGAACATTATTTCTTCTTCCTTGCGGCGTTCGGTTGCGATTTTTGTTTGAAGCCGACCGCGTGCACCCGATGGCGGTACGCAGCGGCGAGCCGTTCGCTTTCTCCGGCCGCGAACAAGCCGGCGGCATCCGCGTCGAGTGCAAGCAGCCGCTCTTCGGTCGCGGCATGCGGCTCGATGGTGCCGTCGTGAAGGATATGACCGACGGCAAGTCCGTGTTCGGCGAGGCGCCGCGCGATCAGCAGGCAGCGATGGCAGTCGAGCGGGTCGCGCTCCGCACACATCAGACAGACCCGTGACCGCGCCGATTCCTTGGTCAGCCGATCGAGGCCGGCGACGAATTCGGGTTGCACCGCCATCGCTTCGTAGTTGACGACGCCGTCGCGAAAGAGGCTGCGGTCGCGCGGGCGGCCGCCGAGCGCGTCGCCCATCATCGTGTAGGTGATGCCTGCGCCCGCGAGCTTGTCGGCCAATGGCTTGGCAGAGAACCAGGGAAACCAACGTGAATTCGGCACCGAACGCACGTCGGCGACGGCATTCACTTCGGCATCGCGCAGCATTGCGATGAAGCGGTCAGCCGGAATGTTGGAATGGCCGATGGTGAAGAGATCGTAGCGCGGCATGACGAATGTTGATCGATGGGGCAGGCGATTTCATGGCCGGTCATGCTCAGCCGTGAACGGGATCATGAGAAATCGACGCTGATTGGGCTCGATCGATTAACTCTTGCCGCGGTCTTTGCTTTACATCGCCCCGAGTGCGCCACAATAATGGCGGTGGTGTTTTGAGGTGCTGCGGGGGTTCGCTATGCGCCGCCTGGTTGTTGCGGCTTTTCTGGCCGCATTGTCGCTTGCGTTTCTTTCAGGTGGAGAGCGCGCCGAAGCGGGCGTGATGGTGCAGATCGATCGCGGCAGCCAGACCATGGCCGTCACCGTCGATGGCATCTCCCGCTACACTTGGCGGGTTTCGACCGGCAGGGCCGGCTTCGGGACGCCTTCCGGCGTCTTTCATCCGCGGTCCATGTCGGCGCGCTGGTTCTCGCGCAAATACTACAACGCGCCGATGCCGCACGCGATCTTCTTCTACGGCGGTCTCGCCATCCACGGCAGCTACGACATCGCCCAGCTCGGCGGGCCGGCGTCGCACGGCTGCGTGCGCCTGCATCCGAGCGCCGCGGCTGTGCTGTTCGGCATCGTCAGCCGGGAAGGCATGCACAACACCACGATCGTGGTCCGGTAGACCAAGTTTCGCCGGGATCGACCCGGCTCGAGTCCAGGCAGAATCCATCGTTCGTCATGGCCGGACTTGTTCCGGCGATCCACGTCTTTTTCACGCACTTTTAAGACGCCGATGCCCGCGACAAGCGCGGCACGGCGCCGGATTAGCTGCCGCGGAATTTTGCCGGCCGTTTGGCGTGGAAGGCTTCGACGCCTTCGCGGAAGTCATCCGACTGCCGCAGCCGGCTGTAGCAATGGCCTTCGAGCTCGATGGCGATCGAGAGCGTCGCGTCTTCGGTATCGCTCAGGAGCTTCTTGGCTGTGCGTTGCGCAAGCGGCGAGAAGGTGCGCAGCTCGTCGACCAGCTTGTCGGTCGCCGCTTCGAGCTCGGCGTCGGCGACGCAGTCGGTTGCAATACCCCAATCGAGCGCCTGCCGGGCGGAAATGCGCTTCGAGCGCATCACGATGTCCTTGGTGCGCGTGATGCCGACGATCTTCTGCAGCCGGGCGGAGCCGCCCGATCCCGGGATCTGGCCGAGCCGCTGCTCCGGCAGGGCGTAGAAGCAGGTCTCCGAGGCGATGCGGAAATCGCAGGCGAGCGAAATCTCGAATCCGACCCCGAAGCAATAGCCGCGGTTCGCGGCGATCACCGGCTTGGCGCACCGCGCCGGCGCCGCGATGTTCCACGCGAGTTTGGAAACATGCTCGGGGGAGGCTTCCAAAAAGCCCCTGATATTGCCGCCGCTGGAAAAATGCTCGCCGGCGGCGCGCAGCACGATGATCCGTACCCGCGGATCCTCGTCGATCGCTTCGAACAGGAGGCGCAATTGCTCGCGTTGCGGCATCTCGATGATGTTGAACGGCGGCCGGTCGAGGATCACATCGGCGCGCTCGCGCTCATGGTCGATCTCGACCCGGAAGCCGTCGAGGCGCGCGAGCCGCGGATCGGCAAAAGTCGTGGCCGTACTCATACTCTTGCTCATACTGTCGTTCCCTGCTGGTCGCTCATGGCGTCGCCGGGCTCCGGCTGATAGTCGGCGGCGACGAGCTTGCGGCGCAAAAGCTTGCCGACTGGAGATTTCGGCATCTCGGCGACGAATACGTAGCGGCGCGGGCGCTTGAAGTCGGACAGAGCGGACTTCCGGCAGAAGGCGTCGAGCTCGCCGGCCTCGACCGCCACGCGCCGCTTGACGAAGGCACAGACGATCTTGCCCCAGCGCTCGTGCGGCAGGCCCGCGACCGCGACCTCGGATACTGCCGGGTGCAACGACAGGCAGCTCTCGATTTCCACTGGCGAGACGTTCTCGCCGCCGGTGATAATTATGTCGTCGACCCGGCCGGTGACGAAGAGGTCGCCGTCGGCATCGATCATCCCGGTGTCGCCGGTGAAATACCATCCGTCGCGGATCGCCGCGGCGTCGGCGTCGGGCCGGCGCCAATAACCCTCGAACGCTTCGTCGCCGGCCATCAGCGCGATGATCTCGCCCTCCTGGCCGACGGGAGCGCGCTCGTCGGCCGAGCGGGCGCCGAAGCGGACCACGCGGATCGACTGGTTGACGCCGGCGCGGCCGGCGGAGCCGGGCTTGGCGGCGGCGGCCTGCTCAATCGTGAAGGTGTAGATCTCGGAGCTGCCATAGTGATTGACGAAGAGGTCCGGGCGAAACGCCGCCTGGAGCTTGTTCAGCAGTGCATCGGTCATCGGTGCGCCGGCGAAGCCGAGCTTGCGCACTGAGCTCACGTCGGTACCGGCAAACAGCGGATGATGCACGAGGTCATGGTAGAGCGTCGGCACCAGGTAGAGATTGGAGATGCGCTCGCCGGCAATGAGCGCTAGCGCGCGCTGCGCATCGAACCGCGGCAGGCAGACGAACGTGCCGCCGACGAGCGACATGGCGAGCAACGAACGAACGCCCATCGTGTGGTAAAGCGGCATGACCCCCAGCGTGCGCTCGCCGCGGGAGTAGAGGTTTTGCGCCACATGGGCGACTGCGGCGGCCCGCTCGGCCCGGTGCCGTCGGGGTACTCCCTTGGGACGTGAGGTCGTCCCCGACGTGTAGAGCATCACCGACCAGGCCTCGGCGTTTGCGCGCGGCTTCGCGGCGGCGCCTCCCTTGTCGAGCAGGCGGGCAAAATCGAGGTCCGGCGAATCCGCAACGGCCACGGCGATGCGATCAAGGCGCTTCGCGTGCCGCGCGGCGGTCAATGCCGGTGCGGAAACGTCCTGGTAAACGATCGCGCGGGCTTCGGCATTCTCGATGCAGAAATCGATATCTTCACCCGTCGCGCGCCAGTTCACCGGCGTGATGATGATGCCGGCGAACTGGCAGGCCCAGTGGATGGTCGCTGCCTGCCAGCAATTCTGCAGCACGGTGAGGAGCTGATCGCCGGGCTCGAGACCGAGTTCGTCGAAGGCGGCGACGAGCGATGAAATCTTGCCGTACCATTGCCGATAGGTGAGCCGGACGGCGCCGTCGACGATGGCCAGTCCCTCGGGATCGCGCTCGACGCTCGCCACAAAGCTTGTCCCGAGATCAAGCATGGCCGCGTACCTCGCGCCCCTTGCGCGCCGCCTCAAGTGCCGCTCGCACGATCGAACCGTAGCCGGTGCAGCGGCACAAATGGCCGGAAAGAAACGCACGGATCTCGGGCTCGCTCGCTTCCGGCCGTTCGCGCAACAACGCCTCGAGCGACATCAGAATACCCGGCGTGCAGAAGCCGCACTGCAATCCGAACTGCTCGCGAAAAGCCTCCTGCAATGGTGAAAGACGATCCGCCGCCGGCGCCAGGCCTTCGACGGTACGAATGTCCGCCCCTTCCACCTGGACCGCAAGGGCGAGGCAGGAGCGGGCCGGCGCCCCGTCGATCTGCACCGTGCAGGCGCCGCAGACGCCGTGCTCGCAGCCCACATGCGTACCGGTCGCGCCAAGCACGTGGCGAATGAAATCGGTGAGCAGCAGGCGCGGCTCCGCCTGGCCGGAAACGGTCCGGCCGTTGAGCGTGAAGCTCACGCGGTGCAGCGAGCCTGCGCTCAGGCGCGGCATCGAGCGGCCTTCTCCAGCGTTTGCCCGCCGATGCGCCGCACCAATTGGCGCCGGTAGGCGGCAGTGGCATGCAGGTCGTCGCGGGCGTCGAGGTCCCACGCGAAAGCGTCGAGCGCGTCATCGAGGGACGGATCGCCCGGCAGCGGCAGTTCGCGCGCCATCGGCCGGTCGGCAACGCCGCCGACCGCGAGCCGCGCCGACACGGCATCCACCATTGCGGCGCAGGCCACGATAGCGAAATCGCCGTGCCGCCGCGCGATCTCGCGGAATGCGTAGCCGGTGCCGGCGCGGGCGGCGGGAAACCGCACGGCTTCGATCAGCTCGTCATCGCGCAGATCGGTCGTCATCATTCCGGTGAAGAACGTCTCGGCCGGGATGCGGCGCTGTTGTTGTTGCGACCTCGTTTCCACCTCGCCGCCGAGCGCGATCAGCACCAGCGGCAGCTCGGCGCTCGGATCGGCATGGGCGACCGACCCGCAGACCGTGCCCCGGCTGCGCGTCTGGGCATGACCGATCCAGGGGAGTGCCGCAGCGAGGAGCGGCTGGCGCGAAGCGAGATCCGATCGCCGCTCAAGCTCGCTCTGCCGCACGGCGGCGCCGACGCGGAGCGTATCGCCGGCACTCTCGATGCGGCTCAATTCCGGGACGCGCATGATATCGACGACGACGCGCAGTTGCGCGACGCGCATGTTGAGCATCGGCACGAGAGTCTGGCCGCCGGCAAGCACGCGGGCCTCCGCACCCTCCCGATGCAGGACGTCGAGCGCCTCGTCGAGGCTCTCGGCGCGCACATAGTCGAACGGCGCGGGCTTCACCGCTCCCTCGCGGCGCGCGGCCCGACATGCTCGGCGCGCGGCGGCTCGGGCCCGTGAATGTGGGCCGCGAGCTTCGCGGGCGTCGCCGGCAGATCGAGCGCGTCGAGCCCCAGCGCATCGGCAATCGCGTTGGCGATGCACACCGGCGTCGACATGCAATTGCCCTCGCCGACGCCTTTCGCGCCGAGCGGGGTGAACGGCGAGGGCGATTCCCGATGCAGGACGATCGGCTCCGGGACCTCCATGGCGGTCGGCAGCAGATAATCGGCGAAGGTCCCGGAGAGAAAGTTACCCTCGGGCGTGTAGACGTATTCCTCGTACAAGGCCGCGCCGAGCGCCTGCGCAAAGCCACCGCTGATCTGGCCCGCCACCATCGCCGGATGCAGGATGCGACCGCAATCGTGCATGGTGACATAGCTATCGATGTTCACGGCGCCGCAAGCTGCATCGATCTCGACGCCGCAGAAATCGAAGATGAAGCCGTGGCACAGCGAGCTGTTGACCTCGTCGGCGTCGTTCGGCGCGGTGAGTTCGGGCGGCGTCCAGAACACGGTCTCCCGGATCGTCTGATCGAGTTCGGCGGGGATCGTGCCTGGCGCCCAATGCCCGGCCGCGGCGATGCGCGCGAAGGAAATGGCGTTATCCGGATTTGAGCGCGCGGCGACGCGGCCCTCGGCGAAGACGATCTCCGCCGGCGATACGTTGAGTTGCGTGGCGGCGAGCCGCGCCAGCCGGTCGCGCAAACGCACGGCGGCAATCTCAGCGGCGCCCGCGACCGCGGGCGCAAAGCGGCTGGAATAGTTTCCCGAGGCTATCGACCAGGCGTCCTTGGCGGTATCCACGTCGGCGACCACGCGGATGTCATGCGGCTTCAGGCCGAGGGCGTCGGCGACGACCTGTGACAGAACGGTCCGATGGCCCTGGCCCTGCGGGGTCGAGGCGACCTGCACCGAGACGGCGCCGAGCGGATCGAGGCTGATCGTGGCGGTGGATTGCGCGCCGTTCTTCGGCCCGGCGCGGCGGCGTTCCTCGGGGGTCAACGCCGCGGTGCTGTAGCCCATGTTGGAAACGCTCGGCTCGACGACCGCGGCAAAGCCGATGCCGTAATGCCTGCCCTGTGCGCGCGCCGCATCGCGGCGCGCTTGCAACGCTTCAAGCCGGCCGTCCGCGACGGCGGCGGCAAGAGCGGCGGCGAAATCTCCCGAATCCAGCAACGCCCCGGTCGCCGTCCGGTACGGCATGGCTGTTGCGGGGACGAGATTGCGGCGGATGACCTCCAGCGGATCGAGTTTCAGCTCGATTGCGATCCGTTGCATCAGCCGCTCCAGCGGGTAGTACATCTGCGGCCCGCCGAAGCCGCGGTTCAATCCCGTCGGCGTCTTGTTGGTGAGCACGATGCGGTTGCGCACCTTCACGTGGCGGATGTCATAGGCGCCGGTCAGATTGCCGTGCATGCGGTAGAGCGTGGCCGGCTCCGGCGCGCGCAGGTGCGCACCGCAATCTTCGAGCTGGTCCCAGGCGAGCGCGGCGATGCGGCCGTCGCCGCCGACTGCGGCTTCGAGCGTTGTCACCCGGTTGGTCGCCGAGACCGACCCGCACAGATGCTCGAGGCGGTCTTCGATCCATTTCACCGGCCGCCCGGTCGCTCGCGCCGCGACCGCGATCAGCACGATGTAGGGAAAGATCGCCTGCTTGACGCCGAAGCTGCCGCCGGAGTCCGGCGGCGTGCGCAGCCGCAAGCGGTTTCCGGGCACCTTCAGCGCCCGCGCCATGACCGGGTGCAGGCTGAATGGCCCCTGGAAGTTGGCGAGGATGTCGTAGGCGTCCTCCGCCGCGTCGTATTCGGCGACGACGCCATAGGTCTCGATCGGCGTGCAGGAATTGCGCGGATAGCGCACGTCGACGCGGACGCGGTGCGCGGCCGCGGCGAACGCGCCCTCGGGATCGCCATAGCGGAACACGCGCTCGCCGACGACGTTGCTTTGCGCGCGCGGATGCAGCAGCGGCGCATCCGGTGTCGCGGCGGTCAGCGGGTCAACGACTGCCGGCAACGGGCGATAGCTGACCTCGATAAGGTCGAGGGCATCCTCGGCGCGGTAGCGGTCGGAGGCGACGACGACGGCGACCGGCTCGCCGACATAGCGGACGCGATCCGTGGCGATGGGCCAGCAGTCGATCGGCGCCTTGATCCCGACCACGAGGCTCGAGGTGAGCGCCGCGATGTCGGCCCCGGTGAGCACCGCGAAAACGCCGTCCGCCGCCCGCGCCGCCTGGCAATCGATCGCTTCGATCTCGGCGTGCGCATGCGGCGAGCGCAGGATCGCGGCCTGCAAGGTGCCGGGGCGCACGCCGAGATCGTCGATATAGCGGCCCCGGCCGGTCAGCAGCGCCGCATCTTCGACGCGCGGCACCGAGCGGCCGACCCAGCGCGTCGCCCTTTGCCCGGCATCGCCGTCGTCGCGGTCCGCGGCCATCGGGCTTGCCATCAGCGGCGATGACGGCCGGGCTGCGCTCCTTCGCGGCGCAGGAACGGGCGCGGCTCAGTCATTGCGCCGTCCCGACGTCTCGATATAGGCGAGCACCTCCTTGAGGCTGACGACGTCGGCGTAGCGGCGCCCGACGTCGCGCAGATTGTCGCGGTGCGGGCCTTCGTCGACATCGCCGCAGCAGGGCTCCGGCACGATGACGCGGAAGCCGTAGGAGAACGCGTCGTTGATGCTCGCGCGCACGCAGCCGGAGGTGTTGCAGCCGGAGACGATGACGGTGTCGACGCCTTCCTTGACGAAGAATGTGGCGACCGGGGTGTTGAAGAAGATCGACGGCCCGGTCTTGCACACGACAATGTCGTAGGCGCGATCGTAGATGCGCTCGTCGAGCTCGGTGCAGGGGTGGCCGTGGTGGAATTCGTTGACCACGGTCGGGATCTTCCACAGCGGCGCGTCGCGCGCGCTCGAATAGGCGGTGTAGCAGGAGGCGACCGGCAGGCCGGCCTTGCGCGCCGCCGCCAAGAGCTGCGCCGTATTGTTGACCGCGCGCTCGACCATCGGCCGCCCGCCAAGCGGGAAGCGGCTCTCGGTAAAACCCTTCTGGAAGTCGACCACGACGACGCCGGCGCGCTTGCCGAAACCGATGCGGTTGGAGTCGAAGCCGATGTCCTTATAGGGATCGCTCATCGCAGCCTCCGGGCTCAAGTCCTGAGCGTGATGCCGAACCGCGCGGCGAACGCCTGCTTCAGGCGGTCGAAGCAATGGCCGACGCGGATCATAGAAATCGCCGAAATCGATGATCGTGCTCGCGAGCCCGTCCTTGTGCGCGTATTTCGATTGCCCGTAGTCGAAATGGATGGCGGCGGCTTCGCGCACCGGCGCCTCGATGTCGGCGTAGCGGTACTTGCTGCCGGTGAGCGACAGATTGGCCGACGAGCCGAACACGGCGGTGCCGTGCGCGATCGCGCCTTCGGCGATCGCGTCGTGGAACTGGCCGGCATTGATCAGCATGTCGAGCGTCCCGCCCTTCGACGAGTTCTGCATCACGAACGGATCGACCGCGGCAAACAGCGGATGGTCGCCGCGGAACGGCGCCA
>Ga0210399_10005325_pt1 | contig 10005 bp, 6 predicted proteins | sample IncBWC14MmetaG_FD_150865 | JGI IMG/M metagenome (GOLD analysis project Ga0210399, IMG submission 150865) | Forest soil microbial communities from Barre Woods Harvard Forest LTER site, Petersham, Massachusetts, United States - Inc-BW-C-14-M | ecosystem: Environmental > Terrestrial > Soil >...
TCGACATCGTAGCCCGCGCCCAGCACCGCCGGGTGCTCGTGAGCGGCGGTCTCGATCGATGCGGAAATGGTTACCGGCGAAAAGCGATCAACTGGGATGGCTGCGGCGAGTTGCGACGGCGGCGCACCGATCACCTGGACGTAGAGCGCCTTGCTGATGTCGAGCGCGACCTCGGCCGCATTGAGATCAGCAAGCCCGCGGCTTAACCGCGCCTCCGCTTGCGCCGTGTCGGTGGGCGTCACGTCGCCCGCGGCCAGGCGCTTTTTCGTGGTCTCCTGGATCTCGCGCAGCACAGTGACGTTGGTGCGTTGGGATTCCACCAGCGCCTGGTTGGCAAGCACGTTCATGTAGGCCGTGACCGCGTCCAGCAGCACACCCTGCCCAGTATTGCGCAGCGCCTCGCGTCCGGACAGCACCTGAAACTCCGCGACCCGAACACTATTGGCGGTCTTGTTGCCGTTGAACAAGACCTGCGTCACGGTCAGACCGATCGTCCAGGGGCGCAGCGTCGTGCCCTGGATCGTGTTGTTTGGCAGGATGTTGCGAACCGCCTGCAGGCCGGCACTCAGGCTCGCAACGATTTGCGGCCGATAACCGGAAAGTGCCTGCGGCACGTTCTCGTCGGTGCCGCGTTGCCGCGCGCGATCGGCATTGAGCTGCGGATTGGATTGATACGCGCGGACCAGCGCTTCCGGTAAAGTCTCTGCCGATAAGGGCCGGCCAGCCGCCAGTATGATGATCGCGCCGAGGCAGATCGACATCCATCTCGACGCACGAATGGCCGTGGCGGCACCAATCTCCGATTCAACCGCAATCGTGCTCACGACTCTATCTCGACCATCGCTCGTCATTCGGCTGGAGCCAGTTGCCCTTGCACGGCTGGGTTGGATTGACGACGGCGGGAGAACATCGCGATCAGCGCTGGTAGCGTGATGAGGATGACCATCGGCGCCAGCATCATCCCGGCCACCACCACGATTGCGAGCGGCTTCTGCACCTGCGAGCCGATCCCGCTGGAGACCGCCGCCGGCAACAAGCCAATCCCTGCCACGACGCAGGTCATCAGCACCGGCCGCAGCTGTAGCTCGCCGGTGCGCAGGATCGCCGCTGCGCGATCCATGCCCTGGTCGATCAGCTGGTTGTACTGGGAGAGGATGATGATGCCGTCCATCACCGAAATGCCGAACAGTGCGATAAAGCCGATCGCGGCCGAGACGCTGAACGGAATCCCGGTCACCAGCAGGCCGAGGATACCGCCGAGCACCGCCATCGGAATCACGCTCATGGTCAGGATGGTGTCAACCACCGAGCCGAAATTGAACCAGATCAGCATCGCGATCAGCGCCAGGCTGATCGGCACCACGATCGACAGCCGTCTGATCGCGTCCTGCAGATTGCCGAACTCGCCGACCCATTCCAGGTGCGAGCCCGGCGGCAGCTGCACATTGGCCGCCACCTTCTCCTGGGCCTCCTGGATGGCGCTGCCGAGGTCACGCTCACGCACCGAGAACTTGATCGGAAGATAGCGTTCCTGCTGTTCACGATAGATGTAGGCCGCTCCCGAGACCACCTTCACCGTTGCCACCTCGCTGAGCGGCACCTGCGTGATGCCGTTGGGCCCCTGGGCGCCGATCCTCAAGTTCTGGATGGCTTCGGCGCTGCGACGGTATTGCGGGGCAAGGCGGATGATGATCGGGAAGTGTCGATCACTGCCGGGTTCGTAGAGGTCGCCGGCGCTGTCGCCGCCAATCGCAGTCCGGATGGTCGTACTGATGTCGCCCGGTGACAGGCCGTATCGCGCCGCCCGCGCGCGGTCGATATCGATCTGGATGGTCGGCTGCCCGAGCGAGGTGAACACCGCGAGATCGGTGATGCCCTGCACGGTAGCAAGCTGCGCCCTGATCTTGTTGGCGGTGTCGGTCAGCGCCTGCAGATCGCCGCCGTACAGCTTGATCGAGTTCTCGCCCTTCACGCCGGACACCGCCTCCGAGACGTTGTCCTGCAGATACTGCGAGAAGTTGAACTCCACGCCTGGAAACCTTTCCTGCAGCTGGGCGAGAAGTTTTGCGGTCAGCTCGTCCTTGTCCTCATGCTCCGGCCATTCCTTTGCCGGCTTGAGCGGCGCAAAGAACTCCGCGTTGAAAAAACCGGCCGCATCGGTGCCATCATCGGGACGGCCGTGCTGCGAGACGACTGATTCCACCTCCGGACGGTTCGCGATCAGCTTGCGCATCTCGTTAACGTAGGAATTGCCTTCCTGCAGCGAGACCGTCGGCGGCAACGTTGCCCGGATCCACAGGTTGCCCTCCTCCAGCTTCGGCAGGAATTCCAATCCCAGCAGGCGTATTGCGAAAGCAGTTGCAACGATCAGCGCCGCCCCGCCGACTAGGACGACGCGGCGATGCGCTAGCGAGCGCGCCAGCACCGGCATGTAGAGCCGGTGCAACAGCCGCATCAGAAAGGTCTCGGTTTCCTGGACGTGAGCAGGAAGAACGATGGCACTGAGCGCCGGCGTGACCGTGAACGTCGCCAACAGGCCTCCAGCCAGCGCATAAGCATAAGTCCGCGCCATCGGCCCAAAAATATTGCCTTCAACGCCGCTCAGCGTGAAAAGCGGCAGAAAGGCCGCGATGATGATCGCTGCAGCGAAGAAGATCGACCGAGAGACGTCGGCAGCCGCCGTCAGAATGGCATGGTGTTTCATGCCCATAACAGTGTGGCCGGAGATTGCGGCTTGTTCGCGCTCGGACAGCACTTCGGTATGCGCCAGGCGGCGGAAGATTGCTTCCACCATGATGACGGTGGCATCGACGATCAGGCCGAAATCGATCGCGCCGACCGAAAGCAGGTTGGCTGATTCGCCGCGCAGCACGAGAATGCCGACCGCGAAGAACAGCGCGAAGGGGATCGTCGCGCCGACAATGAAGGCGCTCCGCAGGTCACCGAGGAAGATCCATTGCAGCAGAACGATCAGCACGATACCTACGACCATGTTCTCGAGCACGGTCCTGGTCGTGGTCTGGATCAGGTCCTTGCGGTCGTAGATGCGCTCGATCCGCACCCCCGGTGGCAGGATGGTGGAACTGTTGATGCTGTCGACGAGCTTCTCGACCCGCTCGATGGTCGGGGAGCTCTGCTCGCCGCGGCGCATCAGCACAATGCCCTGGACGATGTCGTCGTCATCGTTCTCTCCGGCAATTCCGAGCCGTGGCTGCTCGCCGACCGAGACCTCGGCGACGTCCTTGACTAGGACAGCAGTTCCTGAATTAGAGGCGACCATCGTATTGGCCAGTGCGTCGATCGATCGGATCAATCCGACTCCACGGACGACCGCTGACTGCGGACCGATATTGACCGTATTGCCGCCGACATTGACGTTCGAATTCCCAACTGCCTGCAGCAGTTGCGGCAGCGTCAGCCCGTTGGCGATTAGCTTGTTGAAATCGACCTGAAGCTCGTAGGTCTTGGTCCGGCCGCCCCAACCGGTCACATCGATCACGCCCGGCACGGTACGGAAGCGGCGCTGCAGCACCCAGTCCTGCAGCGTCTTGAGATCGAGCACGGAATAGTGCGGCGGGCCGACCAGGCGATAACGATAGATCTCGCCGATCGGACTGAGCGGCGAGATCTGCGGCTGCGCGTTGTTGAGCAGCGGTGGAAGCTGCGAGAGCCGGTTCAGGACCTGCTGCAGCGCCTGATCATAAGTATAGTCGAACGAGAACTGCAATTTGACGTCGGACAGCCCGTAAAGCGAGATCGTCCGGATGACGTTGAGGTTCTTGATGCCGGCAACCTGAGTTTCCAAGGGAATCGTGATGTAGCGCTCGATCTCCTCGGCCGACAGGCCGGGGCTTTGGGTCACGATGTCGACCATCGGCGGCGTTGGATCGGGATAGGCCTCGATGTTCAGTTGCTGGAACGCGACAAGTCCCCCGACAATGACGGCTGCGAAAAGCCCCACCATCAGGAATCTGCGGCTGACTGCAAAGGCGACGATACGATCCATTCTAGACGAACTTCAAAAACTCTGTGGACTAGCTGCCGGAGGTGGCCGCGCGGTCGATGAACAGGCTTCCCCTGGTGATCACCTTCTCGCCGGCAGCCAGATTACCGCGGACTTCCACCACATCGCCGTTCGCCAGCCCGGTTTCCACCTCGCGCAGCTCAATCGAATTATCATCATGCGCGACCCAGAGCCGGACATGCTCGCCTTCATAGATCAGCGCCTGCTTCGGCACGCCGACGGAGGGATGATCGCCGCCGGTATAGATCGTCACGTTCGCGAACATCTCGGGTTTCAACATTCCGGACTTATTCTCTATGGTCGCGCGGACCAGCAGGCGGCGCGTCGTGGGGTCGATCGCCGCGGCGACGTAGTCGAGCCTGGCGTTGAAATGACGTCCAGGCAGCGCCAGCAGCGAAAACTCGATCTCCTGACCGACAGCGACATCGGCTGCCTCGCTTTCGCGGACGTAGGCGATCAGCCACACCGTGGAGAGATCGCCGATAACGTAAGCGGGGTCGCTGGCGCCGCTGTTGATGAACTGCCCGGGTCCCACCTTGCGCTGCACGACCGTGCCGCCAATCGGCGAGTAGATCGGCGTGTCGGCGCTGATCTGCCGCGTTTCCTCGAACGCCTTGATCTGCTCTTCGGAGCGGCCGAGGATTCGGAGCCGGTTGTGGGCGGCCTCGACCGCGGTCTCAGCCGCGCCCATATCATTCTGCGCAGCCGTCAAATCCGCCTGTGACTGCTGCCAATCCTTCAACGGCACGGCCTTGCCTGCGTAAAGATCATCTTGCCTCTTTTCGACGATTTCGGCGAGTTTGAGCTTGGAGCGCGCGGTATTCATCGCACTCAACGCCGCAACAAAATCGTTCAAGCTCTGGACAGTATCGGTGGCCTCCACGACAAAGAGCGGCTGTCCGCGCTCCACGACATCGCTCGGTTTCACGAGCAGCTTGACCACGCGTCCAGCGTAGGGCGAAAAGATCGGCGTCGAGATCTCCTCATCGACGGCAATCTTGCCTTCGGCCAGGTGCTCGGCGCGAAACAAATGCTCCGAAACCGCCTCCGTTGCCAGGCTCGCCCATTCGCTGTGAGTCGGGACGTACCGCGGCAGCCTGGCTTTCGCCTGGCTCGATATCTCGACCGCACTGTCGTGCGGCCGTAACAATCGGCTCGCGCCGATTACGCCAAGCCCTCCTGCAGCGATTAGCGCAAGAACAATAGCTAGCTGTCGCCGCGTCCAGGATAAGAACATCATCATGTCGAACACGTGCCTATTGGCTCACGCGCCCCCAACTCCCCGCCAGGACATTCCGTCCCTATTCACTGATCGTCGACTGGCGCCCGCCACATCGGCGACTTCAGCCCGCCGTAGCGCATGGCTCCGAAACGCGAATCCGGCACTGGCGAGACCCGCGCCTCCACCGTCTGCCTGGCGCGCCAATGATGGTGCGTGACGTGCTTTCGATGCTTGGCAACGACCTCGCCGGGCAAGCTCGTGAAGACCGCCGCGCACAGCACCAGCGTGAGGTGACCAACCAGCGCACGCGATGGTCGATCGCGCATGGCCGACCCCAATCTATTGGCTCGGCCACATCGGATATTTCGGGCCGCCGTAGTAGCGAAGCTGATGGCTGCCGGATTGATTCGCCGTCGTCGTCCCGGCGTCACTCGCGCATCCACCGGCTGTCGCGCACAGCCCGACCACCGCCAGCACCACGGCGATCCTTCCTCTCAGCCTGCCCACCACCACGTTCCCCTCTCACGCAAGCGCCCGCGCCGCGGGCGCCGTCCGCCACGCTTCGTCAATGTCAGTATTTTGCAACCACCGGCCCGCCACCGAACTTGTAGTCAAGGCCGAGCAGCACCGTCGAATAGGTGTTGGAGACGTTGTAGGCCGCGACGCCATTGGTCGGAGCGGTGTGATTATAGGTACCGAGGTCGTAGTAGCGATACTCGACCTTGCCGATCAGGTTGTCGGTGATCGCATAGGCCACGCCACCGCCGGCCGCGAGACCATTGCGATGGACCGTGAACGCATCAACGCCCACGCCTGGATTGGTATTGGTATGGGCGATGTCGCCGGTCGCCCAGCCGCCGTCGAAGAACAGCAGCAGGCGATCGACCGCGATGCCGCCGCGGGCGCGCAGGCTCGCCACCCATTTCAGCTTATTGCTGTCGATCTGCGCGAACCCGTTCTGGCCGATCGCATTGTTGTCGGTGCCGTTGACGTTGCCTCCGAGCCCGTCAGCTTCGACACCGAAGACCAACTCGCCGCTCTGCCAATTGTAGCCAGCCTCGCCGCCGCCGAACGCGCCGTGCGATTCCCAGTTGGCGTCGAAATTGGCAAAGCCATTGTTGGGCCCCGGCGGAAACACGAGGTTGTGGTTACCGAAGGCATAGCCGCCGAAGCCACCGATGTAGAAGCCGCTCCAGTCATAGACCGGTGGCGCGACCGGCGCCTTCTTATACATCGGCAGATCGGCACCGACCGCCGGCGAGCCCAGAGCCAGCCCGCCAAGCGCCACGGTGGTGAGAAGGATGCGTTTCATTGTTAGCCCCTGTCGAAGTTTCTATCGCTGTGACGACCCGAAGAACGAGGTGCCTCACATCAGAAGTGGATGATGATGTCCGCCGAACCGATCAGGGCGGTGTTCTTGGTCGGCGCGATGCCGAGGTTCGCGTTGCCATTGAACGCGTTGGCATTCAGCGAGCGGTAGAAGGAGACCTCCGGCCGGATCTCGATCTGCGGCGAGAACCAGTGCTGCCAGCCGATGCCGGTCTCGATGTAGTTCGTCTTGATACCCGTGCGCTGGCCTTCCACGTCGTCGAACCACTCCATACGCCAGGAGATGTTGTTCAGCGGATTGGGCTTGTAGTTCAGGTACCACAGGGCTGCACGCGACTCTGCGGTGCAGGAGAATACTGCGGCATTAGCGCACTGCGCTCCGAACGGCCCGTTGAACGGCATGTATTGCGGCGAGAACGGCGTGCCGCCGCTGGCGAATGCCAGAGCGGCCGCTTGATTGTTGATGTTGATCACGTTGTTCTGATGGACGTCGTACGCCTCGAAGGAGATGTGCCACTGATCGTTGAACTTGTGATAGTAGGTGAATCCCAACCACTGAAGGTTGTTGTAGCCCCAATTGCCGTGGTTAATGGAGTCCGCCACGACGTTGATGTCATCGTTGCCGGAATCGCTGGTCCAGCGTATGCCAATGGTGCCGCTCGGCGTCGCACCCGGATCTTTCGGCATGGTATTGCCGGGATAGAGCGGGTTCGGGAATGGATTGGCGATCTGCTCATTGTAGTGCCAGGGCATCGCCTCGGTGCCCACCGTAAGACCCACCTGCAGGATCCAGTTCTTGTTCAGAGCCAGGGTGCCCTCGATACCGGTGTTGGTGTAGTTGTCGAAGGTGTAGGTCATCGAGTGCGTATACATGTAGTTGTTCGGCGCGAGCTGGGCCTCGATGTCCGGGATCGAGATGAAGCGGCCGACGCGCACCAGCAGGCCGTCCATGACCTGCGGGATGAACACCTCGCCATAGGCCATCGGCATGTCGTAGCCGTAGTTCTTGTTCTGATTCAGAAGCTGGTAGCTCCAGAGGCCATAGGCCGTGGTGTAGCGATAGTTCTCGCCGTAGATCGGCGCGAGGCGGAAGCCCCAGTCGACGTGATCCTTCTGCACCGTGTCGGGCAGGCGCTCGATATAAACCACAGCCTGGTCGAGCTGCACCGTGTTCGGGTTGTAGTCATAGGCCGCCGGCGCATTGCCGCCGCGAACGCTGGCGTTCGAGAAATTGCCGCCTGCGTTGATCCAGCCGTAGACCTGGATGTGGTTATCGTTCATCCATTGACCGAGCTTGGTGTTGCCGACCGCAGCCATCAACGGGCTGTCGATCGAGCTCGGCCGGGTCACGCCGAGCGAGGTCGTGCCGCCATAGGGCCACTCGGTGAATGGCATCGGCGGCGTGGTCTCCGGCGTCGCCGGATAGTAGTCGCGGCGTGACGGCGGCGCCTTCGGATCGGCCGGCGCGGCGTCATGTCCCCATTCGAGCCGGTAGTAATTGACGAAGCGGGTGATGAAGTCGTCGCCGAGATAGGTGTCGAGGCAGGAATAGTTCTTGTAGGGGTCGCAGAAGGTCTTCCCCATCGGCGGAAGCGTATCTGCTGCGTTTGCCGCGTTCGCCAATCCGAACGCCACAAAAGAGACGCCCGTCATAAGCACTTTCTTCATATTATCGCCCCAACGTGTTTGTACGAACATCGCATGATACGCAGCCGCCCCTGCGTACCCTTCGCGGTAATGTTTGATTTCGGGACTGGAAAAAATCGATACGGCTTCTGGCGCGGTTTCATTAAAACAAAATAGCTGAAACGCGCTCTTCGTTGCCTGTTGCCTGCGTAATGTTCATTTGCACGGCTTTTTGCTCAAACTACTGGCGAAATTCGTAGCGTTGCGATGAGAATTGGTACTGCGCTGCAACCGATTTCCAGACCGATGTGTCATTTTCGCAATACGTCTTGCTGCTCAACTGCGCACAATTGCCGCACGCTGATATTTTTTTGCTATGAAAAGCGCAGCGATTGTCTATCGAAGATATATGATCGAAGTCGCTAAGCTTCGCGAATCGAGCGTGTTCGCTCGTTGCGAGGCGTCACCATGGAAGTTGCAAGAGAACTTTCAAACAAATCGGGCTCAGCGGATCGAACGGAGATTTTCAATCTCAGCTTCCTGCCGAGCAACCTGAGCCAGCAGTGTTGCAGCCTGATCGAAAGCTACCATGAGGTGCACGGCTACGCCTGCTTGCCGGACACGTTGTGGAAGTCTCGCCTTGGTCCGTTCATCGAAAGCCATGGGGAGCTCCGACACTTTCTCAGAAAGGCATCGACCACCCGAAGCGCGAAGAAGGCCAATGAAGGCTTCGTGCGAATCGCGACCGCGATCCTGTCGCTCGAGATTCTTGCCAGCAGCTTTGCCGGTTGGGCAGCACTCTACCCGAAGGCGGCAGAGCTTGCGCGCGCAATTCTGAATAGGAGCGCGCCTGGCCCGCGCATGCCATTGATGGAGTTCTACCTCTATCCGCCAAAACATCTCAGCTCGGCAGCCGTGGCATCGCTCGCTCCGCCGGTGCAGCCTACAGGCGATCTGTACAAGGCGTCGAATCCGGAACTTTCAAGCGAGAAGCAGGCCCTCAACTACGTCAGAGCGCTGAGGGCACCCGACAGTAGGTATCCCCATGTTGTAGCGGTATCATCGGCTTGAGCGGCCGCAAAACCAGCTATGGTAAACCCGGTCAGGAGACTATTTCTTTTCTATTTTCTTGCTTGGTGAACAGCATAGATTTTCTACGCCCTTCTGGAGAATGCTGAGTTTGCTGGGTAAGTACTGGACTTCAGGGGCATCGGTCGGGCCAGGCAGTGGACGCGTCTCGCATAAGCGCGATGTTCTGCGCAGGCGCATTACACGCCAAACTCAGCCGTCACGTAAGATCGCAGGATCGCGAACAAAGCTTGCGTGAATGCTCGTCCGTTAGTCTCCTCTACGGAGACGAGTTGCTTGAACTGCCATCGCTCTGTGGTCGAAGGGCTTGCAAAGAAGCAAGCAGACCGATCGAAAACGACATGAGGACCGCACCACCTCTCGGCGAAGAACCGTTGCCGCGCGACGTTTTCGAGGCCCGCGCATTGCCGCTACTTCTCTCCTGCGCCGGCATCGGCTTGGTTACCGCCGCGTTGCTGCCGCTCGGTCAGAGTTTCGCTGCCAACCTTGTTCCGATCGCCTATCTGATCCCCGTCATCTTCGCCGCCACCCGATGGGGAATCTGGCCGGCGTTGGTGGCGTCCATCGCCGGCATCGCAGCGGCGGATTTCTTCTTTTTCCCTCCGCTGTATAGCTTTCACGTGGACGACCCGCAGGAGGTGATCGATATCCTGCTGTTTCTCGTTGTGTCGCTCGTCAGCAGCAACCTTGCCTCGCGGCTGCGGCGGGAGCCGAA
>Ga0210399_10005328_pt1 | contig 10000 bp, 4 predicted proteins | sample IncBWC14MmetaG_FD_150865 | JGI IMG/M metagenome (GOLD analysis project Ga0210399, IMG submission 150865) | Forest soil microbial communities from Barre Woods Harvard Forest LTER site, Petersham, Massachusetts, United States - Inc-BW-C-14-M | ecosystem: Environmental > Terrestrial > Soil >...
AACACAGAACAATCGAAGCGCTCTTCACGACCATGACTAGAACATTCATTCGGCATTCCTCAGTTGTTCGCTTTGTAAACATTCACATTAGTGAAGGAGTTTTCGAGGATCCCATGTCGGTTTCCCTTCCGGATCGTAAGGAACAAAGTTCGGCGCCGTGCCCTGCGGCCACTGATTTCCGCCGTACCAGAAGGGATTTATGCCGGCGATCGCAAAAGCCATATCGTGATAAGCGTCTATGATGTTCCCTTTGACGCATCCATCGCAGCCGACGTTACCCGCCTTACGCGCTGCCTTGTCCGCGCTTACCAGGCCATTCCGAATTGCGTTCATGATTGCTGACTCAGAATCCGTTGTTGTACCGCGCAACCAGGCGTCGGCGATGCCCATACGTAGAAGGAGATTACATCTCGTCTTTGCGCGCGGCAGACTTGAGCAGCGCTTGTATAGTACGAACACTTGGTAGCGGCCGCTTGGTCAGAATAATATTGACAGATGCTTGTGTCCCCGATGCCGTCCCAATCCCAGGGCTTTAGGCCATAAGGGTCAGACCACAGCAGCGGGTTGCTACCGGTATACGAATAGGAATTGATCCTCCCCTCAGCCCAATAGGGTCACTTTCAAAATATCTTCCAGTCTGTGGGTCATAATCTCGGAAGTAGTTGTAATAGAGCCCAGATTCGTTCAACGAGTGTTATCCAGGGCAGCGCAAGCTGTAGGTTTACTTTGTCTTTATTGAAAACAGAATTCTGTCGGCGACTTGCACTTGCGGCGACAGCAGCCGTGCAGTCCAGGCATGAATCCGTGTCGGCCATCCATTTGCGTTCGATACACTGAAAAGGATCTCGCGACCAACCAACTGCACACCCTTCCATTCGGAACGAATGGAAACATTGGGCCCTGCTAGCTCTGATACTTCATCTCCGTGTGAATTCTCCGTTTTTGGAAACGAAGGTTGGTTTCCAACGTAGATGTAGAGATACGGTTGTGTTCCCTTTGAGATCGTGTACATCTCAAAGTCCTCAACGGGCGAGGTTTTCGCAACCTGAAAGCCTTGAGGTAGTTGCAGACTGAAGTGCTTTTGTTCGTTCACCGTCGTTGCGAGAACCTCGCTAGTCACTGAGGCCAGAGTTAACAGAAGAAAGCATAACAGGGATTTCATGAATGGGTTTCTCATGGGTTGGCGCGGATGATGTTGGCAATATCGGTCGCGGTCGGTAGACCACCCTGAATTGCCATAATGTCGTGCTCGTAGCCGGCGTTGGGCAGACCGGTACTCAAGCTGTATTGATCAGGTAGGCCCATCAAATGCCCGGACTCGTGTGCGGCAGTCCAGCCCGGTCGTTCAGCTGGCCAGGTACCCATATTTCCGCCGACGGCGTTGGTGAACGCTCGAGAGTTACCGGTTGGTACCTGAATTGTATTCTTATTGCTTGATGGACAATTCGCTGCGGGTTGGGTGACTCGAGTCGTTACGACGTAATCCCCAAACTTTCCCGACCAGAGGTTTTGAATTCCCTCGTTAAACTTCTGAATCACTTCGGGAGTAACACCCGGTCCCTGATAGTCGATAGGAATAGTGATAGTTACATTTTTGCCGCTGACATGAACAATTGCGTACAGCCCGTAAGGGTCAATGTAGCTGATCGGGGTTCCTGATGTATACGCATAGGTGTTAACACCCGCCGCGAGCCCTATCGGGTCACTTTCGATATATCTCCCGGTCTGCGGGTCATAGGTTCTGTAATAGTTGTAGTACAGCCCCGACTCGTTCAGCGAGTACTGTCCCGGGAACCGCAGGTTGTAGGTAAAAGTACCTAATCCGGCCGGATTGCTATTCGGCGCCAAGCTCCCAAAGGTATCCGGGTCCCATCTCCACATCAGGCCATTGTCGGAGGGGCGTGTGATTTTGCGTGGCGTTCCGAGATGATCGGTGTGGATGTAGTAAATTGAAACGCCGCTTCCGTTGGGCTGCACGGTAGCTACGGGCGTGTCGCCCATCCAGACGGTTTCCTGGATCAGTACACCAGTACCGGTGTACTCGCCGAGAATGTGCCCTGCTTCGTCGTACATCAGCAACGTGGTGCCGCCATTACCGGATTTTTGGATGAGTTGGCCGAGGGCGTTGTAGAGGTAGTTAGTCGCAGCGCCGATAACGGTCGCTTGGCTCATGCGCCCGCGTTGATTGAAGGTGTAGGAGTTGCTGGCATAGCCTAGGGTGTTGCCGGCGGCGTCATAGCTGTAGGTTCTGGCGATGGAGCCTGTTGTTGAATTCAGCTGATTGCTGGATGTGGCAATGGTTTCTGCCGAAGGAACACCGCCAGTGGTGGTGAGCCGGTTGCTGTTGGCGTCGTAGCTATAGCCTTCGGTGATTGCGCTGCTGGTGCCGCTATTCACCCTGTCGAGCGAGTCATAGCCGAAGGTCCAGGAGTTGCTGGAGAGACCCGAATCGCTGATCGCCGTGATGCGCGATGCGTTGTCGATGCTGTAGCCGTTGGTGGCTCCGGCGGTGATGAACTGAGAGGGGTTGCCGTCTTGATCGAAGGTGCGGCTCACGGTCGTTGCATTGCCCCAGGTCCAGGCGTTGGCGGGACCGAAAGGGTCGTAGGTCACGCCGCTCAAGATGGTGGTGCCGTTTACCGTAATCGAAGAGATGCGGTGGTTGGTGTAGCCGTAGACGACCGTTTGGCCGGAAGGCGTGACCAGGGAAATCAAATCACCATTCGAATAGGCGTATCCGACAGATTGGGTGACGGTGCCGATGGTCTGGCCTTTGCCGGTCACGCGGCCCAATGCGTCGTAACTCCAAGAGAGCGCGTGATTGGCGTCGGCGGCACCGGTGAGGCGCCCTACTCCATTGGTGCCGGTATCGTAGGTGAAATTGATCGTCTGATCAGTGTAGGCGACTTGAGAAACGCGATTGAGGGCGTCGTAAGAATATGTGGCCACGGCGCCGCGGGCGTCGGTGGTGGTTTTGAGGTTGCCGCCTGAGTCATAGGTACTGGAGCTGGTGCCGGTGTCGGGGCTGACCAGTTGGGTCACGTCGCCGAAGCCGTTGTGGGTGTACGTAGTCGTGAGATTTCTGGGGTCGATGACTGTTTGCAGATTATCGTTGCCGTCGTATGTGAATTTCGTGATGCCGGCGTTGGGGTCGGTAATTTGATTTAGGCGATTGAGCGCGTCGTACTGATCGGCGGTATTGCGGGCTAAGGGCGCCGCGCTGCTCAGGACGTTGCCGTTGTTGTCGTAGGTCAGGGTAGTGGTCACGGCGGCAGTGCCGGCGGCGTTCACATCCTGGGAGAGTTCGTTCAGCGTGTTGATGACGCGGGTGTGAGTGCGTTTGAGCGTGCTGGTGGGATCGTAGGTGTTCTCTGCCGTCCGGTTGCCCATGTTATCGAGCGTGTAGTGAATATGATTGCCGAGGCCATCGGTGATGTCAGTGAGGCGATGCGCGGCATCGTAGGTGTAGGTGATGGTGCTGGTATCGGGCAGCGTCACCGTTTGCAGCAATCCGGTCGGGTAGTAAGCGTAGGACGTTGTTTCGGTCCCGATTTGGCGCGAGGTCAGACGTAGACGCAGATCGTAGGTCAGGGTCGTCACCACCCCATTGGGATCGGTGACGGTCAGGGGCTGGCCGTGGCCGTTGTAGGTATTGAAGGTAGTGACGTGACCTAAGGCATCGGTGATCGTTTGAACTTGACCGCATTGAGAGCCAGTGGTGCAGGTGTAGTAGGCGTAGGTCGTCGTGCTATTCAGATCCGTGCGCGGGCCTTGCGCGCTGAGCATTCGGCCGTAGCCATCGTAGGTGTAGGTCCAGGTGCGTGCGACGTTGGGAGCGGCCGACGTGTCGGTGATGGTTTTGGTCAGGACGTTGCCCAAGCTGTCGTAACTGAAGGCCGTGGTCCGGTTGGGCTCGGTGATGAAGTCTGGTTGGCGCCAGTTGGGATCCCAGGTCGTGGTAATCGTGCGAGCCTGCGATGTGCCGTATGCTTCGGTGCGTGAGGTTTCGAGGTTCCGCGATAGATCGTAGACGGAAGTCGTCACATTGCCGTTGAAGTCGGTGACGGATGCCGGGTTGCCGTTGGCATCATAGGTTTCCGATTGCGTGACGGTTCCGGTGCCGGAGGAAGCGGGTTGTACTTGACTGCTGTCGTTGTCGTAACTCAATCCTTGTTGAAAAGAATAACTCCGAGTCGTGCCGAGGGGGTCCGTGACGGTTGCGCTATTGCCGAGAACGGGATAAGTGAAAGTGTAACTCTCGACACCTCCAGCATGCTGCGTGTTGACGCCCAGACCTGATGCGTTGTATTGGTAGGTTGCATATCGAACGTTGCTCTCATCTGTGATTCCGGTGAGCCATGTCGGCAGATTTGCTCCGCTGGTGTTTGTGGACTCGTTGTACCAATATGTTTTGCTGGTGCCATCTGGATAGACAACGCCGATCAAGTTACGGTTAGGGTCGTAACTATATTGATAGACACCGCCCGCAGGATCCGTCATTTGCGACATCAGACCTGCGGAATTGTATTGCCAAGAAAGGCCGTGTCCAAAGGCATCAGATTCGGTGAGAAGAAATCCGGGTCCTGGCGCAATAGTCGTCGGTGTACTGCTCGTTGAATATGTATAGGTAAAGACGCGCCCACCGCGCAAGATCTTTTGAATCAGAGAGCCTACGGCGTTGTAGAGTTCAGTGGAATCGTCTCCACGTTGAATTTGCCATTTGGCGGCGCCGCCCCCAGCGTAGAGAATTACGCGCTCGTTGATATCCGCGTTAGCCGATATGGCCGTATTGGGTCCAGTGAATTGGATTGAGCGTCCATCGTCGGTTTGTAGTTGGTATTGGGCAGCGCCGCCATTAACGTAAGGATAAGCGCTTATATAAGGGAAGCAGGCGGTGCCGATTCCGATACCCGAGAAGTAGTACAGCGCGGTATAACACTGTTGCTGTGTGGTCCCCGCGGGCGCAGAGTTGTCCACAAAACCCTGCGACGTTACGGAAGCGAAGGCGCCAATGTTGCTCCGATAAGTACGCTCATATTGCAAATCCGCAAATGAATAGTCGGACTCAATCTGCAATTTCTGGCCCGTTGCTGCGTAAATTGGGTTGCCGAAGCAGGTGTTGCATCTCGTCGGCGATGGCTGAACGTCACTGATTATTACTGCGCAGACGATGATCTCGTTGGCGGAGGGTGAGTTCAGGTAGGTGCTAGCGCCTCCCCCGGGACACGCGTATTCCGAGTCGATTATCTCCCAATTGGGGATGTAACTACACTGGCCGGTATCCGAAAAACATTCATTTAAATCGAAGCGGTATCGACTTGGAATTCCATCGTAATATATAACCCCGTCGTCAGGGACGGTGGAGGGATGCAGATTAAGAGCGGTGTCGGTTTCTCTGCTATTGCTCAGGGCCGCCACTTGAGCCTGGGCGTTCGAAAATGTCGCCGCGAGGGAGGGTGAAGCGTAGGGATACTGAAGATCGAACCAATATAACCATACCGGCTCCACATAGATCGTGTGGCTCTGCGCCGTCGCAGTCGTCCCCCATAGCGCACCGAGCGCCCCGAAGAGAAGTACAAAGATACGGCGCTGTATGTTCAACATGAATTCCCTTTCTCCCAACGTCACAGGGTTGGTTTTGGTAGCGATAAATCCGTTCGCTGACGGAATGATTTCCGTACGCGGCAAGGTTCCCTCTGCGCCACTACTACTTCGAGATTCGGACACTAGCCGATGGCGCAACTATGGTCAACGGCGAAAATATTTCAGCATCGGAAACCGCGAAAGACTGATAGTTCAAATCAGGTTTTTGCTGAGTCGCATTTTGTGACGCAGTTGATTGTGCTGTAAGTTCAAAGGGGAATTTCAGGAGGTCATCGCGTTCCCTAGCGAGACCAATTCATTGTCGGTGAATTGCTGTCACGGTCTCTGCCTTGGGTTAGCGTTCGAGTTCGTTGTGGGTGCGTTCGGGAGTATTTTCGTTTTCAGGGTGTGACAAGTGGTCGCGGTTTAACTCGCGATTGCCATCACGAGTTGGCTGCGGGGCGTTTTGCTGGCCCGCAGCCCAGCGGTCGGCGGCGGCTTGCCGGCGCGTCGAGGTCGTTGGCGTTTGAGGCGGAGGGTTGGCTGGGAGTCGGTGTGTTGTGGTTCTTCCGCCATTGCTCGACGACGAAGTCGGCACCAGTGGTGAATCGACTTTCGCGTCGCGTTCCAAGCAATCGTGGGCGAGTTCTTTGGGTCTGGCGCGGGAGAGGGTTTCGGTGAAGCGTTGGCGAACACTCTGCTCGGTAGCATCGTGGGCGCGGCCGCCGAAATCGTCGCGGGCGTAGAAGACGGTGGCGTTGTCGCGGTGTCTAGAAAGGGAAACGTAGGCGGTGTGGCGATCGAAGTGGTGGTTGCTAGCACGTAGCTGCGATCGACGGTGCTGCCTTGGGCTTTGTGGACGGTGGCGGCGTAGCCGTAGTCTAGGTGTTTGTAGAATTTGGTTTCGACGTGAACGCGAGTCTCGGTGCCGTCGAGTTTGACGGAGAGGACGCCGGATTCGATGCCTTCGATGATTCCCAGGGAACCGTTCTTCACGCCTCGGTCGCGTTCGTTGCGCTGGAAGCGGATGCGGTCATTGATGGCGAAGACTCTCCCATCGCCCACGGCGACCTTCTCACCCGGACCAAGTTCGCCGCTTTGTAAGCGCAGGGTGCGAATTTGACGTCGTCGCAGGTGAAGGCCATGACAAGTTGTGAGCGTTGGGTTCTTGGCGACAAGGGCGCGGGTCAAGGGCGCGCGGTCTTCGCAGCTTTCGCGGTACCGCAGGTGTAGTTTTGCGCCTCATCCGGCGAGCCCTTGCCGACCCATCGAGCGACTTTGGGGTAGGCGCACAGCGGGCGCGTCGATAACGGCGCACCCAAGGGAGCGCCGGTCAACACGGCGATGGGGTCCGCATAACGCGCCGCCATCAGGATCTCGGGCGCATGGTTTTGGTCGCGCCACTGATCAATCGCGGCGATGGCGTCGAAGTTGTTGGGACCCGGACCACCGCCACAATGCATCATGCCCGGCGCCATGAACAGCCGGACGAATCGATGCGCCTCATCGGTGCCCATTTTCTGCTGGATGTTTTGGTAGTACTGGATGGTTGCCCAGGGCGTGATCGCGGCATCCGCCCAGCCCTGATACAGAATCAGTTTTCCGCCGTGGGCGGCAAAGGCGCTCAGGTCCGGATTGTTGGAGTTGATGATCGGGCCGAGTTCGGTGTCCGCCTTATCGACGTCCTTCGCAAAATCGAAACTGCGGTAATCCCATTTCGCGTCGCCCCACATGAAGCTGCCAAAAAATTGATTGGCGAACTGGCCTTGGGAGGCCTTCGGACCAATGATCCATGTCTCCCAATTTTGAGGAAGGCCCTCCGCGCCTGCGGGGAATCCGGGATGGATGGTCTTGCCGGTGGCCGGATTGACCGGACCGCCGTAGATCTTGCGCAAGGCATCGAGTTGCGGATGGGTCAGGCAATCGGGTGCGTCGCCCGACTTGCATGACAGCACGGCGGGATCGAAGTGGCATGCTGCCGGATCATTGATGATGCCGTCCTTGACGCCATCGAGGGCGTCGCATTTGGCGAGCACGGCGTTTTGGATCTTGGCGAGTTTGCTTTGCGGAATCTGACTCTGCGGGTGATCGTTGAGCGCGATTTCATTCCATAGAAAACCCGCCATCCCGTGTGTCCACGCATTCGCGGGGGCACCGGCGATGATGGCGTCATACTCCGCGGGGTATTTCTCGGCCTCCATCAAAGCTTCGTGGCCGCCATTCGAGCAGCCTTTGAAATAGGAAAGCCGGGGCGAACGCCCGTAGTAGGCCGCAATCAGGGCTTTGGCGAATTCGGCGGTTGCATGGTCGGCGCGAAAGGCGAAGTCCTTCACCTTTTCCGGATGGCCGATCACCCAGGTTCCATCGATGACGAGAGAAGTGATTTCGTGTCCGAGGTCATTTCCGGCGGTCGCATAGCCGCCGGCGAGCGCCTTGCGCATGTCGAACGCGGGGCCGGCGAGGGACCCGCCGAAGCCCCCATTGCCGCTGCCGAGAAATTTTCCGTTCCACTTCGCGGGATCCGGCAGCCAGACCTCGGTCATGATCGCGGAGTCCGCCGTTGGCGTGAGCGTCGCCGCGACACGGCAGAAATCGAGCGGTGCGGCCAATGACACATGGAGGACGGTCAGCGGGATCGCCGTGGTTTGCGCGACGGCAACCGCGGACGTGATCTTGCCGTCGGTCACCGCGAACTTGGCGAGATCCTCGCATGTCGCGCGGGCGGTGGTGGCGAAACACAGTGGCGCCAAGAGCAGCGCGGCGGTGAAAATCGCTGTACTCAATCGTGGCAACTCGATGTTCTTTTTCTGGCGCACGCTATTCCCCCTTTTTTATCTATTAAATCGAACTGCTCCGCCCGGTCAGGACCCCCGACTAAACGCTTTCTTGAATGCCGATTGCATGGTCACGGGCTCGCCACCAAGGTGTGCGCCAGAGTTAGCGTGCCCTTGAGCGTAATTTTCCCGCTCGATTCTCCGACGAGCACCTGGTACGTGCCGGCCGGCGCGCGCCAGCGCTTCGCCGCCGCGTCGTAGTAGGCAAAGGAGCGCATGTCGAGCGGTAGCACGACCTGTTGGGATTCGCCGGGCTTCAGAAACACTTTGGCAAAGCCTTTCAGCTCTTTCGGCGGACGAGGCACGGGCGCTTTCACGGATGCCACGTACAGCTGGGCCACCGCGGCCCCTGCGCGCGCGCCGGTGTTCTTGACGCTGAACGCAACATCGTAGAGCGTCCCCGAAGCGCCGTTCGAGGGCTTGAGCTCGAAATCGGCATAGCCGAATGTGGTGTAGGAGAGCCCGTGGCCGAATGCGAACTGCGGTTTGATCGCTCGAGATTCGTAGCCGCGGTAACCTACAAAAACACCTTCCGTGTAGTGCACTCGATCCGTGCCCGGTTCTGGGTAGTAGCTATCGTGCGCAGGATTGTCTTCCCAGCGGCGCTCGAATGTCGCGGGCAGATGACCCGACGGATTGACGGCGCCGAACAGCACCTTGGCCAGTGCAGCGCCCCCTTCCTGACCCAGGTACCAGGACTGCAATACTCCGGGCGCGCGATCGAGCCAACCGGCCATGTCCACCGCACCCCCGGACGTGACGATCACGACACAGTGGGGGTTGATCGCGCAGATCCTGCGGATCAGCTCGTCCTGTCCCGGCGGTAACTGAAAGGTCCGATCCCAATCTTCCGCCTCGCTGGCGAAGTCGAACCCGACCGCAAGAATCACGGCATCGGTCTTCGACGCCATTTTTTCCGCCGCGGCATCGACCCAGTCGCCGTCGCGTACGATGCCGAGTCTCACGAAAGGCAGCGGCCCATCCAAGCCGCCCGCCTCACCTCGATGCTCGAGGACGATTTTGTGCGGACGCTGGTCCATGGCCAGCCGGGTCGCCTCGAGTGCCGCGGTCTTGCGCGTCCACCGGTCCGTGACCAATTTGTCGTCGACGAACAGGCGATAACCGAGCCCGTGCCCGAAACCGCCGAGCTGCACAAACACGTCGTAGCTGCCCGCTCGAGCGGGAGTGTAGTACCCGGTCCAGCGGGTCGAGGTCTGCCGCGAAGGGCTGAACATCGATCGATCCAGCGGACGATCGCCTGCGGCCAAGGCGGTCAGATCCAGAGGGATAGCCTGATCGATGCCTCGGTCGACGCGGGTACTGACCGGTGAACCTGTCAGGTCCGGGTTATCGAATACATCCACATGCAGGCCCGGTTGATCGCCGGCCGCCGTCGTTGAGAATTTGGTGGCCGCCGCGAGGCGCTGGTAATCCATTATCCCGCGCGCGTATTGCATGTCGACGTCGGTGCCCACCTCATCGCTCAGCCCCTGCAACAAACTGGTGGCGTGAAACGGCACCACCGTGACGCTGCCCCCACCATGGGGCACGGCCGGGTAGGCATCCGGCCCAATGACCGCGAT
>Ga0210399_10005329_pt1 | contig 9999 bp, 4 predicted proteins | sample IncBWC14MmetaG_FD_150865 | JGI IMG/M metagenome (GOLD analysis project Ga0210399, IMG submission 150865) | Forest soil microbial communities from Barre Woods Harvard Forest LTER site, Petersham, Massachusetts, United States - Inc-BW-C-14-M | ecosystem: Environmental > Terrestrial > Soil >...
ATCATGTCGCTGACCATCCGTCTTTTTGCCAACATGTTTGCCGGCGAAATGGTCACGCTGGTGTTCTTTTCGCTGATCCCGCTGGGCATCCCCGTGGTATTCGAGGGACTGCACATCTTTGTGTCGTTCATTCAGACGTACATTTTCGTGCTGCTGGCCTGCCTGTACCTGGGTGAGGCCACGGGACAGGAACACTAAAGCAGGTCTCCGGTTTCAGGAAATTCAACGGCATATTCAGCGGGTGCGATTTTTCTGGGACGTGCGGGAGACGCGGCAAGCCGCGTGTCTACGACTATTTTTGCAAAGGTGGCATGGGGCGCTCCCCAGCCGGCACCCGGTTTTCCGGAGAGCTGAGACCTGGCTCTACGTTTTTCGTTCGCCGTCCCAGTTGGAGGAGCGGTTGTCGGGGACTTTCTGCAGAGCCTCGACCAGGACGCGGCGGAGGCGGTAGCGGCTGTCGAGGTCCATGCTGACGAACTCGAAGCCGATTTCATTGACGCGGGCGCGGCGCAGCAGAACCTCGCCGCGGATTTTTTTCACGCCCAGAGAGATTTCGACGTGCGCTTCGGAGCCGACGCGGAGATTGTCGCTGCGCGTGCCCATGCCGCCGCCGAGACTCATCTCACGCATGACGATGTTCGACTTTCCCCAGGAACTGGAAAGCGTGGCGGAGAGAGTGCGCGGCAAGATGATGCGCTCAGAGCGGCGCTGCCGGACCCAGGGACATCCGGGGCCGGAATCAAGCGGAGCGATGGCAAGTTCGCCGGCCTCGAGGCCGCTCTCGGCGAGAGCCTGGGTGCCGTAGCGGGGATCAATCTTGGAGAGCGCTTGAATGGCGGCGATTCTCAACTCACGATGCTGGCTGTAGCCGAAGAGTTTCTTGTCCTCGACGATGGTGCGCAGAACGGGGACAGCGTCGATCTCGCGCAAACGGCCGAGGGACTCGATGGCTTTCAGTTGCACGAACGCGGGACGGTTGTGAGCTTCACCGGCGGTGGCGAGCGCAATCAGGCTGGAACTGGCGTTGCGATCCTGGCTCATACCGATCTCGTCGATGGCCTCGGGCAGGATGAGGACATCGAGCAGTTCAAGCAATTCGAGCAGGGTGCGTCCGCGGTCGGGTGCGGCGCCGTAGGCGATCTGGCGGACGATGACGTCCTGGTAGAAACGGTTGAACTCGCCCATGCGGGAGGGCAGCAACTCCAGCAACGTGGTCACGCCAAGGCGGCTCAACAGGCCAACCGTGGAAGCAGCCTGGCGGGGCTGGCCGGTGCGGAGGATGTCGCGCAGATCGTCGATGGCGGGTTGTCCGAGTTCACCGACCAGTTCGACAATGCGATCGCATTCGACGCGCTTCTGCGCGCGGAAGAAACGGTCGGCAAGGTGTTCGACGGAGTTTCTGGGAAGCTGCTGCAGGACGTTGATTAGATCCTCGGGCACCTGATCGGCGTTGATGGCTTCCTCGATCATCTCGGGCAGGCGATTTTCGATGCCGACGCGGGAGCGGAGATCCTGTACCAGAGCAGGCCGTCGCTGGGCTACTCTTTCGAGCGAGTAGCAGAGTTCGGCGACGGCTTTGTACTTTCTGCGCGTGCAGGCCTCCTGTCCGAAGCGCGCGAAGGCGGCGCTCAGCAGGCTCTGGATATCGGAATCGTTTTCCTTACCCAGTTTCTCGCCGAGCATGGCGAGGGCATTGGGCATGACTTCCTCGGGCGCGGTGGCATAGAGATCGCCGAGTTGAGACAGGCCGATGGCGGTCTTGCGACGGGGATCGGCATCCTTGGCGTCGAGGCCAGTGCAGTAGTTCGAGAGAATTTTGGCGGCGATCTCGTTGTCGGCGCGCTCAAAGAGCATTTCGACGAACTGCCGAATATTGCGGGGCGGCACGCAGGCGGCTTCGCTCGAGAGCAGAACGCTTTTCTTGCCCGCTTCCGGAATCTCAGCCCAGAACATGCGGTCGAGAATGTCGGCGTGGGAATCGACGAGGATGCCCGCTTTCGACATCTTATCTTCCTGAACACGCAGGATCTGGCGGAGCGTGTCCATCTGCCGGCTCATGTGCTCCATCATGTCGTGGACGGCGTTGACCTTGACTTCACCGCGCGAATAGCGGTCGAGGGCGAATTTAATCGCCATGCTCTCAGCGGCCTTCATCAGAAGCGGCGTGTCATTGCTGTCGCTCGGGTTGTTCTGAGAAGCCTGGGTGGCCAGGCTTTCGAGCAACTGCGCGAGATTGATTTTGGCGCCTTCGGGCGCTTTGCCGAGTTCAACCTTGAGATTTTCCGCGGAAGCGTTGGGGTCCTGCATCGCCTGGCCAAAATGCGTGAGCAGGCGAATGGTCTGGATGACTTCTTCTTCCTGTAAGGGAACGACGCCGCCGGTCCAAACTCCACCCGAGGTTCCGCCCGAGGGTGCGCCTGAGCCCGTGGCCACGCCGCCCGGAATGGCGATACTCGGGACACTGCCGAGGGGCGCGCCGCCGCCGGGTCCGCCGGCACCGCTGTTGCTCGCTCCCTGCGCGGCGGCAATCAACTGCAGAAGTTTCTGAGGATCGTTGAGCCACTGCTTGAATTCGGGACCGAGCGCCTGCGCTGCGAGTTGGGCGGCAATGGAATATTCGCCGGTCGCGGGATCGGCGGCGACGAACTTCACTTCATTGATGCGGATCGAGGAGTTCTTGTTATCGCCAAGAGTTTCCTTAATCTGCTTGGCGAAGTCCTGCGCTTTGGACCCGCCCATGGAAAAGGCGCGGACCAGGCGGGTAAAGTCGTCAAGCGTGACCTTGTTGGAAAACAGGATGCTGGAGAGTCCCGCGGCGGTCAGCAACTGGGCGAAGCTGCGCTCGGCCTGTCCGGCTTCGAGCGGGATGCCATCAAGAAGAAGTTTGTTGTCAGAGACGCCGAGCAGAAAACCAGTGTCACCGCCTTTGGGCAGCGCCTGTTGGAGTTCGCTCCACGCAGTTTGGAACTGACCTTCGGTCCGTTTGTGGTTCGTTCCATACAGCCGCGTGTACTTGATCAAGATGTTGAGGCTGTGTAGGAAAGACCGAGCGGACGCGCTGCGGCCGGTATCGGTTTGCGCGGTGTTAGCGATAGCAGCCTCCTGCCGGTATCTGGATCGTTGGCAACAAGATTAAGCGGGAAAGTGACCGAATGCACGATTACGGAGGTAATTGAACCGAACGAGAGGAGCAGGTGCGGACGACAACCCGGAGGGACAGGTCCTTTGGGATGCGGGGCGAGCTACACTGGTGGCGCGGGAGTCGCGGCAAGCCGCGTCTCTACGGGAAAAGACGAATTCTGATGAAGATCGGCGTGCTTTTTTTTGGAGTATTGAAGGACCTGGTAGGGCGATCCGGCGAGACCGTTGACCTGCCGGAAGGGGCGCGGGTGCGGGAAGTGCTTTTCCATTACGCGCGAGAGGCTCCGCGCTTTGAAGCGATCGTACCGTCGCTGGCGATATCGGTGAACCAGGAGTACTCGGGCGCGGACCGGGCGCTCTGCGATGGTGATGAAGTCGGGCTGTTGCCGCCCGTGAGCGGCGGGTCTGCGGAAAGCGACGCCGAAAATCGGAGCGAGGTGCGGGGCGAAGTAAAGATAGTGCGCGAGCGGATTGATACCCAGGCCGTGGCTGGACGGCTGAGGCAGCCTGCCGATGGAGCGGCGGTGATTTTTGAGGGTGTGGTGCGCGACAATACGCGTGGGCGGCGCACGCTCTATCTGGACTATGAAGCCTATGAAGCGATGGCGCTGAAGCAGATGGAATCTCTGGTGTTGGAGGCACGATCGCGTTTTGCGGTGCGGGGAGTATCGATCATCCACCGGTTGGGGCGGCTGGAGATTGGGGAGTCGAGCGTACTGATCGTGGCGGCTGCGGCGCACCGGGGCGCGGCGTTTGAGGCTTGCCGCTGGATCATTGACACGCTCAAGAAGACGGTGCCGATCTGGAAGAAGGAATATTTTGAAGATGGAGCGGTGTGGGCCGATGGCGAGCCGTTTCCCGAAGAAATTCGATCGCCGGGAGGCACAGCGGGGAAGCAGCCTGCATCCAAATGACTGACCTCCAATGAAGCGAATCCCAAATGAGCTAGGAGCTAGGAGCTACGAGCCGCGAGCAACCGGTGTCAGGATCAGGTCGTGGCTCGTAGCTCGTGGCTCGCAGCGCTCGGCCTCTCTGATCGTGTGCATCTTGATCGGGTGGGCCAGCGGCCGGTCGATGGCACAGGAACCGGAAACCACGCTCAAAGTCGACGTCAAGCTGGTGAACGTGTTCGTGACGGTGACGGATGCGCGCGGCGCTCCGGTGGCGAACCTGCAGAAAGAAAATTTTCTCCTGAAGGAAGACGGCAAAGAACAGAAGGTCGCCATCTTCAGCCGTGAATCGGCCTTGCCCCTTTCGATTGTGCTGGCGGTCGATACAAGCCTGAGCACCAGAAAAGATCTGCCGCTGGAGCTGATTTCGGCGCGCAAATTTGCGCACACAATTTTACGGCCCGAGGACGGACTGGCCTTGTACAAGTTCAGCGAGGAAGTGAGCGAGTTGGTGCCGTTCACATCCGATTTGAAAAAGATCGACGCTGGGATCGACCGGGTGCGCAATGGCTCGGCGACCGCGCTTTATGACGCGGTTTTTCTGGGATCGCAGGCGCTGAGCCGGAGGCAGGGAAGAAAAGTGATGGTCGTGATCACCGACGGCGGAGACACGGTGAGCCAGGTGGATTACAAAGAAGCGCTGCGCGCGGCCCAGGAGTCGGAAGCGATTATTTACAGCATCATCATCGTGCCCATCGAAGCGAGCGCGGGACGAGACACGGGCGGAGAGCACGCGCTGATTCAGATCTCAGCGGACACGGGCGGGAAATATTACTACGCCACGTCACTGCCGCAACTGGACGACGCGTTCCAGAAGATCAGCGACGAACTGCGGACGCAGTATCTGTTGGCGTACTATCCGTCCGAGCGCTATTCGGATTCGGAATTCCGTCAACTGCGGGTGGATCTGGCGAGCCCGCCTGCCGGAGGTCCTTACCAGTCGCACTATCGCGCCGGGTACTACACGCGCAAAGGGACGTTCTGACGCTTCTAAAGAGTTTTTTCTCCGGCTGCACAATTCCGCGATCCTGAATCTGGATACCGAAAATCATATTTTCCTGCGCCACGCTTGCGAGTCTCAGACAGCAGCTACCCTTTAAACACAACTAAATCAGTGAATTACAGGGAACCGTCGCGATCTTCCCATTTTGGGTTTCAGATTGCTCCACAAACTGTCTATAGCTGTGTGGGGCACCCGAGCTACGTTTCCACGGAAACTTGACCAACGGAGGTCACCCGCATGAAGCCGTTCCAGGTTCTCAGCATCCTTCTCGCCTTCACGTTCCTTTGCGCGATTCCTGCCGGCGCCGACGAACTTTACGCTAGCATCCGAGGGACCGTCACCGACCAGTCGGGAGCCGTAATGCCCGATGTCCCGGTCACCTCGACCAACGTTGCGACAGGAGTGTCGAAAACCGTCGCCACCAATAAAGACGGGACCTACGTATTTTTGCAGCTTCCTGCGGGCGACTATTCAGTCAAAATCGAGAAGTCTGGCTTCAAGGCCTTCGCCGCTTCCCGGATCCACTTGGACGTCAACCAGGTCTATGCCCTGAATCCAAGGATGGAAATCGGCGAGTTAACGCAACAGGTCACCGTGGAGGCTAGCCAGGTCCAGGTTGAAATCAGTACACCACAGCGCGGTGATGTCATTGACGCGAATCAGATTGTCAATATGCCGATGATCAATCGCGACTTCGTGGACCTCCAGCAACTCGAATCGGGAGTGGTGGCTGCGTCGGATGGACGCGGCGAGTATGCTACCAACGGCAGCCAGAGCCAGCAGAACAGTTTTCTGATCGATGGCACTGACACCAACGACCTTCCGCTCAATACCCGTTCGGTGGTGCCAAGTCCAGACGCGCTCCAAGAATTCCGCATGGTTACAAATACGATCAACCCAGAATACGGCCGAAATTCTGGCGCGGTGATCAATGCCCTCATTAAGTCAGGGACCAATGCCTTTCACGGCGATCTGTTCGAGTTTTATCGCGACCCCTTCTTGAACTCCCGCGATTACTTCACCGGTCAAGCAGCCGTCTTCCACCAGAATCTGTTCGGGGCGACCATCGGCGGCCCCATTTTCAAGAACCACACATTTTTCTTTTTTTCCTACCAAGGAACCCGTAACCGCGAACCACAGCCAGGTACTAACCCAAGTGTGCCTGTCTATAGCCAGGGTCAAGTCAACGGCACAGGAACGTTCGCCGGAATCGCGAGTTCCAGTACCAAAGCCCCGATCCAGTTGGTTGGAGACAACGGAACCACCTATCCGGCGAATACCACGCCTTATTCAACCATTTTCTCGGCGGGGACGATTCCGACCGCCGATTTCAACTCAATCGCAAACACCCTGGTCCAGACGTACGTTCCCCTCCCAACAGACCAGACAAACAATACATTCTCATTTAGCCCGATTCAAAGTGGCACGGACGATCAATACATAATCCGTGTCGATCAGAGCATCGGCAAGAAAGATACAATCTGGGGTTCATGGTTGTGGGAATCAGCACCCTTCAACGCGACGCTGCCGTTTGTGGGCGCCACGTTGCCGGGATTTGAGGAGACCAACCAGCAGCACTGGAAGTTCCTGACCCTGTCGTGGAGCCATTCCCTGAACGATCACATGATCAATGAGTTGCGTGGCGGATACACCCGGTTCAATTACGCTGCCGTGCTCCCGGCGAAACCACAACTGCCTTCATCGGTAGGGTTCAGCATTACCCCGCAAAACCCAGCCGCTGCTGGGCTGCCGGTTATGCAAGTCGCGGGCATGTTCAACTTGGGTTTCTCACTGTTCGGTCCCCAGCCCCGGAAAGATCAGACCTATGAAACCGTGGATAATTTCTCATTTACCCACGGCAATCACACCATGAAGCTCGGTTTCGACATGCGTCGATTCCAAGTGGACAACCCGTTCTACGCTTTTAACAGTGGTTATTATCTTTACGCCACTATTGGGCAGTACACCACAGGCAACCCTGGAGCGGATTTTCTTCTGGGGATTCCTGACCTTTATGTTCAGGAGAGCGGTGGGTTGGGCAGTGACCGGGGGCAGGAATACTATAGCTACTTCCAGGATCAGTGGAAGGTACGTCCGAATCTGACCTTAACCTACGGATTGGGTTGGACCATCGATGCTCCGTTGACTGATAACTCCTACAATGGCCACGGCATGGCGGCATTTTATCCGGGCCAGCAGTCCACCGTCTTCCCGAACGCGCCGCTCGGAGTGGTGTACTCCGGCGACCACGGCGTTCACCCATCTGGCACCGCACACGCCTTCCGAAACTGGGGGCCCCGGCTCGGGTTTGCTTACAGCCCCGACCTCGGTCGGCTCACTGGAGGAGCGGAAAAGACGAGCATTCGAGGAGGTTTTGGGATTTATTACAATCGCGTGGAAGAAGAACTGAACTTGCAATTTCAAGGGGTGCCTCCCAACTCAATCACCAGCAGCGGCGCAGCGAGCAAGGGTGGAAGCCCGAGCTTTGCCAATCCGTTTGTGGACGTTGCCGGCATAAATCCGGCCGCACAAAATCTTTTCCCGTTTCCGGGCGCTCCTTCGAATGTCTCGTTTACTGCAGCCAATGGGAACCTTCCCGTGTGGACAGCTTGTTGCAGTACCCTCGACCAGAACAACGTCGATCCTACCGCCTACAACTACAATCTGACCATCGAGCGGCAACTGTCGGACAGCATGATTTTGTCCGTGGGCTACGTAGGTGCGGTGGCCCATCATCTGAGCGTCGGCCACCCCAGGAACCTCGTAACCGACGTTGCCCCTTGCGCCGCTATATATCCAACGTGCAACGCCGGTGACCAACTAACCATGTTCCCAGGGGATTTCAAGTATCCTGGGAATGTCTATGGGACTATCGACACGATTTCGAGCATCGGGAATTCCAACTACAACTCCTTGCAGGTAGGGTTGAAGAAGAGCCTGTCCCACGGCCTGCAGTTTAGTGCGAATTACACCTGGTCCCACTCTTTGGATAACGGGTCTGGGTTTGAAAATACATCCTTCGGTGGCGGCGGTTTTGGCGGGCTTTCTGGGGTTCGAGCCTTCAATCCATATTGCACGCACTGCAACTACGGTAGTTCCATCTTCGATGCGCGGCAACGGCTGGTGATCGGATACTTCTATCAGATCCCAAGCCCGCATACCGGCTCCGCAGTGCTTACCCGGGCCACAAAGGGCTGGACGATCGCGGGAATCACAACGTTCCAGAAGGGATTCCCCATGGATGTAGTGGACTCTTCCGATCCGTCCTTGCGGTGCTACCCAGGCGCTTCTGATTTCGCCTGCATGGACGTACCGAACATTGTTGGCCCCATCCAGTATTCCAATCCCCACAATGCAGCACACCAGTACTTCGCGCAAAGCTCATTCGCCAGTGCGCCGGTCGGGACGTTCGGCAATGCCCCTCGGAACCCACTAATAGGTCCAGGCTTGAACAATTGGGATTTTCAATTGTTTAAGGACACCAACATTACCGAATCGACGAGACTAGAGTTGAGGATTGAATTCTACAATGTCTTCAACCATACGCAATTTGATCCGGCGGGGATTGTAACCGATATCAACGCAGGACCGGCTTTCGGGCAGGTATTCGCCGCCCACCACCCACGCGAAATTCAGCTGGCCGCGAAGTTTTACTTTTAGAAAGCCGATCGAGCCAGAAACCGCAAACGGCGTCCCGAAGTATGGGACGCCTTTTTCGTGATGCGCCCGGCAGTGCTCGGAGCAATCGGAACCGGTTCGAGCTCCGATTGAGCCTCTCCTCCCCAAAAATCCCATACATCGCCCCAGCGCGCCAGCCGCATCTAGTAAACTGTTCTATTCCATTTGCCGTAGACATTGACGTAGCAACATTTTCGTAGAAACCAAGACCCTTAGACGCGGAATCGCTTCCAGGTTCTATTTGAGGTTCTGCCCCCAGGAGAGTGGCACTTTGTTCGATTGGTCTGGCTCGCTGGTTCGTCGTTCTCTGTCCATCGGAATTGGCTTTTTGCTTATCATCACTGTCCTTGCCACGCTCACGGTTCCCTCGCGGGCGCAGGAATCGACTCCTGAAAATCCGGCAACCGGCACCATTCAAGGCACGTTGCGCGATGACGTCGGCAGCCCCGTTGAAGGCGCGCGCGTTCTATACAGCTCGTCGGCTACCGATACCAAGGGCCTGACCCGCTCCGGCAAGGACGGTGCGTATGTTTCAGAGCCGGTGCCGCCGGGCGCTTATGTGGTTCGGGTGGAAGGCCGCGACATGCTGCCGGTCGAGAGCAGCGTGACTGTGGTGGCGGGTGGGGCGGTCACGGCGGATTTCAAGCTGGAATGGATTAACCCGGGGCCGGTGCGGTTGGAGAGTAAATTCAGTGGCGATGTTCCCGACGGGCTGCCGATTAACGGGCGGAACTATCTGAATGCGGGACAACTTGAGCCCGGCGTGCAGGCGGTGGATGGAAGGATTTACGATCCCGGCAAGAGTGGCTTCCAATCGCTCTCGATCAACAGCCAACTGGGACGCACGACGCACTACGACGTCGACGAAGTCGAAGTGATGGATGAGACCCGGGGCGCGTCCACGCTGAACCTGCCGGCTGAAGCGGTGCGCGAAGTGATCGTCTCGCGGGCTACGCCGGAATTGTTTCAGTCGCTGAACGCAACCGGCGCGGTGCGGGTTACAACCCGCTCCGGTGGCGATGAATGGCACGGCAATCTGATTGGAAATCTGCGCGACCGGTTCGCCGGCCTCGCGGGGTTTCCGTCGGGGAGTCCGAAGTATAGCCGGCAGCAATATGGATTCGGAGCCGGCGGCGCGCTGATCAAAGACAAGGCGTTTCTATTTATTGGCGGGGAACGCACCAAGCAGGATGGCGTTCTGCCGATACAGCTCGGATTCCCCTGCTC
>Ga0210399_10005330_pt1 | contig 9999 bp, 9 predicted proteins | sample IncBWC14MmetaG_FD_150865 | JGI IMG/M metagenome (GOLD analysis project Ga0210399, IMG submission 150865) | Forest soil microbial communities from Barre Woods Harvard Forest LTER site, Petersham, Massachusetts, United States - Inc-BW-C-14-M | ecosystem: Environmental > Terrestrial > Soil >...
GCGTCGGGTGGCCGGCTGGCGGTGACCGGGTCGAGCGGCGCCGGCAAGTCGAGCCTCGTCAACGCGCTGTTGCGCTACTGGCCGCTCGAGTCGGGCACGCTCTCCCTCGGCGGGACGGACGTGACGCGGTGCGCCCAGGCCGACGTCCGCGGCGCGATGGCGCTGGCCGACCAGCGCGCCCAGCTCTTCGCCGGCACGGTGCGTTCCAACGTCACCCTGGGCCGGCCCGACGCGACCGACGAGGAGATCGAGGCCGCGCTCCGCGCCGCCCGGCTGGCCGACTGGGTCTCGACCTTGCCCGAAGGCCTCGACACCCCGGTCGGCGAGGACGGCGTGGCGATCTCGGGGGGTGAGCGGCGGCGTCTGGCCGTCGCCCGCGCCCTGCTCGCGCCCGGACCGCTGTTGATCCTCGACGAGCCGACCAGCGGGCTCGACGCCGCCCTGGCCGACCAACTGGTCGACGGTGTGTTCGCCGCCGCCGGTGCGCGCAGTGTCCTGTTGATCACGCACCGCGCCGCAGAGGCGGCCCGGTGCGAGGAAAGCATCACGCTGGAGGCCGGGCGCGTCCTCTCGACCTCGTCCGGCTGACCGCTAGAGCGCGGCCCGCAGGTAGGCCACGCCGGCCGCGACCCGGGCGCTCGAGACCGGGCCACCGTGACCCCCGTGCCGCGTCGTACCGGCCATCGACGAACTGGGAGCGCACCACGCGTTCGAAGGCACGCCGGCGCACGGGTCGGGCATCGTCGGCAGGCCAAGCGGCAACGGCTCGAGATGCACGCCCGTCTTTGCCGGGTAGTGCGTCCCCGCCGGGCAAGACGCCAGGCCGGAGTCGCACTCGACCTGGGTGACCAGCGCGCCGTCGAGATTGGTGGATTTCGACGGCACACCACATGTGGGCTGCAACACCTCGAGGTAGGGCGGCGCGGCCCCTTTCGGCGCGGTGTTGGTCACATAGCAATTGGAGGGCAGGCCGCTGTGAAGGACGACCTGGCCGAAGTCGGCGTTCGTCGGGTTGCCGAAGAAGCCGTCGTTGACGTAGGTGTTGCCCGCCAGCCTGTCGTTCGTGTCCTCGAAGACACATCCGAGGCCGCTCATCTGGAAGCCGCCGTAGTTCGCGCATTTTTGGTTGAGCGACGGTGTGCCCGAGTCCGGGTACGGGACGAACAGGGTACCCCACGCGCCGTTGTTGGCGAACGTGTTGTCGATCACGGTGTCGTTGCGCCCGCCCGACAGCGTCATGCCCGTACCGATCGGGCCTGCGGCCGCGTTGCCGGCCTGCGGCACGTCGGGGTTGTTGTTGTCGTGCACGTTGTTGTGGATGAACACCCAACACGACTGGGTGTGCGTGATGGGGCTCGTGCCACCGTGTGGACACGCTCCGTTCTGGGGCGGCGGTGGGTCACCGGCGATCTGGCTGTTGGTGTCCACGCCGTCCTCGTTGTTGTCGAACTGCGAGTTCTCGATGACGACGGAGCCGCCCGAGTTGGTTCCGGAGTAACCGAGGGCGTTGTTCTCCATCCAGGCGTGGTCGATGGTGACGTCGCACACCTGCAGGCAGGCGCCGACGTACATGCCCGAGTCGTTCATGTTGCTGCCGTAGATCTGGTTCCAACTCCCCGGGCCCTGTGCGTTCGACGCGAAGATGCCGTACGCCGCCGCTGTGCTCTCGGTAGCGAAGAAGCTTGTCGTCCCGGTCAGATAACTGCCGCTGTAGCCGGCGAGCCCGACCTTGCCGGAGCCGTCGCCCCCGTTCCACCAGACCTCGTTGCCCGAGTCGCCGGCACCGCCCTGGAAGTTGCACACCGTGAGGTTCTCGATGCTGACGTTGTTCGCCTTCCACACGACGATGCCGTTGCGGCCCTGGGCCTTGCCGCCCACCACAGGACCGAGGTTCTGGTCCTGCGGCGCGGCGCTGCACGGGCCCGACGACCCCGCCTTGGTGCCGTCGACAACGACAGTGTCGCGGCTCATGCCCCGGATGTGGAGGTTCGAGGTCGTCACGACCACGCCACCGTGGTCACCCGTCGACAGCTGCGCGGCCGAGGTCACGTGGGCGTCGTCGGCCTCGTGGTAGTCGCCCGGGGCAACGAGAATCCAGTCTCCCGGCTGAGCCGCGTCGACCGCCGCCTGGATGGAGGAGTACTGCCCGGCCTTGCCCTGGTACGTGCCGACGAGCAGGACGGTGGAGGAAGTGGTCGAGCAGTCCGCCAGCGCCGAGCCCGCCAGCACCAGGGCGGCCAGTGCCGCCAAGACTCCGACCACCGTCCGTGTAGACCTGGCCCGTAGCGCCATCATCGACGTCCCCCCTGATACGGCTTGCTGGCCCGATTGCCTAGCACCTCGCGGCCGAACCCAAAATTACCTTTTGACACAGGGATTGTGGCATGTGAGCCTGTGACACCTGGAGCGGGTGGTCAGCGTCCCTGGTGGGACGTCCCCTCGCCGGTCTGCCATCTCCGGGCGCAAGTATCAAGCGACCGTTTGATTCTCTTTTGTAACAGGCAGGAAGGTGCACTCGGTGACTCCGAGCTCGAATCTGGCGACGAGCGGAACAAGCGGTGGGGACATGAAGATCGGAAATCTCGCAGGCGATCTCTTGCGGCCGGAATTCGCCTGGGCCGAGATCGACGCCGAGAACGCCCCGGAGTCGACGGTGACCGACGGCCGTGTCGCTCGGGGGCTGCGCACGCGGCGCAACGTGGCCGAAGCCCTCATAGAGCTCCTGCGCGAAGGCGACCCGGAACCCACGGCGCGGGCCGTGGCCCAGCGGGCCGGCGTGTCGCTGCGCCTGGTGTTCCACCACTTCACCGAGATGGACGACCTCTACCACTACGTGGCCGCGCTGCAGCTGCGGCGCCAGTGGTCCGCGATGCCCCGCGTCTCTTCCAAGCTCTCCCTGGCCACGCGGCTCGAGCGCACCGTCGCCCACCGCGCCGCGCTCTACGAAGAGATCTCGCCGATCCGCCGCGCCCTCGTGCGTCGGATGCCCTCGTCGAACGGAGTGACGGCCACGGTCGCCGCCGCTGACGGACTGTTGCTGGAGAACCTCAAGGAGACGTTCGCGCGGGAACTGGGTGCCCTCCCCACGGGCTCGCGTCTCGAAATCCTCGACGCCATGGACGTGGCGACCTCCTGGGAGGCGTGGGAACGCCTGCGCACCGTCTCGCTGTTGCAGGCCCGCGGCGCGAGGCGGGTGATGACCCGGATGCTCGAGGCTCTGTGCGCGCCCACGGTCGCCGCCCGGCGCGGCGCCCAAATCGGCGTGCCCGCCGTCGCGGTCTCCTGACGGGCGGGCGCCCGCCTCGACTCAGGTCCCTTCCGCTTCCCGTCGTGAGCTAGAAGACGGGATCTCCTCCCGAGTCGCCCTCGGCGATCCGCCGGCGGATCTCCGCCACTGTCGGCGCCGGATAGCCGAACATGCCGGGCCGCCAGCCGATGGCGATCTTCTGCGAACCGGGCCCGTCCTCGATGAACACGTGACACGTATTGGTCAAGAAGCCGAGAGCCCGCTCACCGCCCGGATAGCCCTCGCCGTTCTCGAACTGCTGCGCCGCCGCCGACGTCACCGATTGGACGACGGCCGGACCGACGGCGCGGGCCAGGAACTCGAGATGGCTGCAGCCGCGTTCGCGCCCGAAACGTTCCTGCACGGCCGACGTGTAGCCCCGTGCGACCGACAGGCCGATCAACTCCGAGAACTTCGGCTCGATGTCCGTGCACTCGGCATGCGGGAACGTCTGCATGTCGGCGACCGCGTCGGTGATCATCAAGTCGGAGCGGCGGACCACGATCGCCAACTCCATGCGATGCAGTTCCCGCGGGCCGAACTCGCCGCTCGCCCAGGGCCGCACGTCGGCCAGGGTCCCGATGACGACGAGGTGCTGGTCGCGGACGAACACCTCGATCTCGATCGTGCGGCGGTGGACCGGCAACTCCTCGCTGCCCGCTTGCGGGCGCAACGAGGCGACGGTCGGCGCGGCGTGGGGGGTCTCAGGCACGGCGTGATTGTGGCGTCCCGCTCCGCCCGGGCGCCAACGCCACCTCGTTGAATCCGTGCAGGATGGGGGCGTCGCGGTTCCAGCTGATCCGGGTCACCGACGCTGTCCGCAGGTAGAGCCGCCAGTAGAGATCGGGTGTCCCGAGCGCCCAGGCCACCGCCGCCTTGATCGGGGTGACGTGGCTCACGACCACCACGTCGCCGTCGGCGCGTCGTGCCCCTGCCCCGTCGGATGCGAACAGCTCCTCGCAGGCGTCGGCGATCCGGAGGTCCACTTCCGCCAGCGATTCGCCGTCCGCCGGGCAGAAGTCTCGGTCCCGCTGCCACTTCTGCCACACGTCGGCGGGGATATCGCCCAACGGCTGGCACTCGAACTCGCCGTAGTCGACTTCGATCCAACGCGGGTCGACGACCACGGGGAGGCCGAGCCCGAGTAGCTCGGCCGTGTCGACGGCGCGGCGGAGCGGACTCGAGCGCAGATCGACGACGGGGCGCTCGAGCAGGGTGGGCACCGCGGCCGCCTGGACCCGGCCGGTCTCGGTCAATACCGCATCGGTGCGTCCTAACAACAAGCCCTGCGCATTGGCCACCGACTCGCCGTGGCGCACCAGGATCAGCACGGGGTGTACTCGCCCCTCAGGTCGGAATCAGGATGCGGCCACACTGCTCACACGTCGCGACCTCTCCCGCCGGCAGCCCACGGATGCGCTCGACCTCCATGGACGGAAGCTCGAGGTGGCACCCGTCGCAGTGGCTCCCGATCAGCCGCGCGGCGCCCGTCCCCTTCATCCGGGCGCGGAGCTTCTCGTAGCGATCGGACAGAGCGGTCGGCAGCTGGGCTGCCTCGGCGGCACGTGTGCCGGTAGCCGAGGCGATGGCGGCATCGAGCTCGAGACGCTCCTGCTCGACCTGTTCGTGCAACTCCCTTGCCCTCACGTCGAGCGGGTCCATCCGCGCCCGCAACGCGGCGAGTTCGGCGTCGATCGGATCGGCCTCGAGCATGGCGACCAGCTCGAGCTCCTCGAGCTCGGCCCGGCGGTCCGTCAGGTGTTTGACCTCTTCGTTCATCGCCTGCAGGTCGCGCGCCGCCGAGCCCGTGGCGGCGTAGAGGCGCTTCTCGACCAGGTCGCGTCGCTCCGTGATACCGGCGATCTGTTCCTCGAGCCCCTTCTGCGTCGCCGTCAGCGCGGCGCGCCGGGCGGCGGCATCGGCGTGCTCGGCCGCGAGGCCGGCCAGCTCGGCCTCGACGACGGCCAGGCCAGATGTCTCGGCCAGCGCTTCCCGCCGATGCTCCATCTGTGTGATCGAGGTGTCGAGGTCCTGCACCGCGAGCAGGTGCGTGAACGTGTCGCTCACGACAGACTCCGGTTGGCCTCGGCCGCCTCGCCGGCCTCGTAGGCGGCACGGGCCACGGGCAGCGCGTCGGCCAACGCGGCGTCGGCCATGGCCATCGCTTCGTCCCACGTGCACCAGCGAGCGTCGGGGCTCTCGCCCGCCGGCGGCTGCGGATCGTCGTCGCCGGCGAGCAAGAGATACCGCAGGTCCAAGTGTGTGTGGCCGAGAGCGGCGTCGTGCACGTCGACGTTGATGAGGCGTGGGCCCGACGCCGGGTGCTCGACGGCCAGGCCGAGCTCCTCGGTCGCCTCGCGCCGGGCGGCGACATCGGGGGCCTCACCGGCGTCGATGTGTCCGCCTGGCTGCATCCAGATACCGAGGCGCTTGTGGAGGTGCAGCACCGTGCCGCGGGTTCCCACCACGATGCCCGAGGCGGTCACGTGCGTCGGGTCGGCGTGTTCGTCGCACGGCGCCGACAGCCCGGACAACTCCTGGAGGAAGCGCACCTTGGCCGCGGCCTCCCGCGGCGACGCCGGCTCGTGACCTTCGACGAGTGCCCGCACGTCCGCCGTGGTGGCGCCCATGGTGGGACTGATTAGCACAGGTGACCCATCACCACCGTGGTCGCGTGGCCACCGATCCGGACCCGCTCGCCCTCGGGCCGCACGTAGAGCGTGGCGCCCCGGCGGGAGAGCTGGCGCACCACCAGGTCGCTGCGTCCCAGCTCGCCCGCCCAGTACGGGCCGGCCGAGCATTGGGCCGAGCCCGTGGCCGAATCCTCGGGGATGCCGACGTTCGGACCGAAGACCCGCAGCACGTAGTCGGCGCCCGATGCGGGCTCGGCCGCCGCCGTGAGCAGCAGCGCCTTGTCCCCCGTGGCGGCGATGGCGTCGAGGTCGGGCTCGTAGGCGCGCACGCGTTCCGCCGAGGAGAGCGCCACGAAGGTGAAAAAAGAGGTGTGGCCGCTGTGCACGACCGAGTCCGGCCACTGCGTCCGTACGCACTCGGGCAGCGGTGCCGCGGTGATCGGGTCGGCCGGGAAATCGAGGACGACGCGGTCGTCGTCGAAGCTGGCGTGCAAGGGCCCGCTCTTGGTGTGGAAGGTCAGCGTCGTGGTCCCGTCAACGGCCCCCCACTGGCGGAGCGCATGGGCGGAGGCCAGCGTGGCGTGGCCGCAGAGGTCGATCTCGGTGGCCGGCGAGAACCAGCGCAGGCCGAAGGTGGCGGGCTCGTCGTCCCGGACGAGAAAGGCGGTCTCGGCGATGCCGAGCTCGAAGGCTATGGACTGCATGTGAGCCTCGTCGAGGGGCTCGTCGAGCAGGCAGACACCCGCCGGGTTGCCACCGAAGGGCGCGTCGCTGAAGGCGTCGACCCAGGCGAGAGGAATGGTCATGCTGCCCACGATGCTAAGCGGGCGATCGCGTCGCGCAGCACGGCGTCCTGCTTGCAGAAGGCCCAGCGGACGAGCGTGCGACCCGCGTCGGGGTCGGCCGGGTCGTAGAAGACCGAGCTCGGGATGGCGACGACGCCGCAGCGCCCGGGCAAGCCGAGGCAGAACTCTTGGGCGCTGAGCCCGGGGGCGACGGCAGCGATGTCAGTCGTGGCGAAGTACGTCGCCGCGGGACGGAAGACGGTGTAGCCGAGACCGGACAGGCCGTCGCAGAGCAGGTCGCGCTTGGCCGCGAGCTCGGTGGCGAACTCGGCGATACGGGCAGGCGGGAAGCCGAGGCCGTGCGCGATGGCGAGCTGAAGCGGGGCCGGACTCGTGTAGGTGAGGAACTGCTTGGCGGCGCGCACGGCGGCGACCAGTGGGGGCGGGCCGCTGACCCAGCCGACCTTCCAGCCGGTGAACGAGAACGTCTTGCCGCCCGAGGAGATGGTCAGGGTGCGCCCGCGCATGCCGGGCAGGGTCGCCAGCGGGACGTGCGAGCCGTCGAAGACGAGGTGTTCGTAGACCTCGTCGGTCACCGCCAGGAGGTCGTGGGCCCGGCAGAGGGCGGCCACCTGTCCCAATTCGTCGGCCGAGAAGACCTTGCCCGTCGGGTTGTGCGGGGTGTTGAGGAGGAGGAGACGGGCGCGGGGACGGGCGGCCGCCGCGGCGAGCTCGTCGGGGTCGAAGCTCCAGTCGGGCGGGTGCAGGCGGACGAGGCGGGGGACGGCGCCGGCCATCGAGGCGCACGCAGCGTAGGAGTCGTAGGACGGCTCGAACATCACGACCTCGTCGCCGGGCTCGCAGAGCGCGAGGAAGGTGGCGGCGATGGCCTCCGTGGCGCCGACGGTGACGAGGACCTCGGTGTCGGCGTCGAGGTCGAGGCCGTACCAGGAGCGTTGGTGCGCGGCGACGGCGCGGCGCAGCTCGGGGATGCCGGCACTGGGCGGGTATTGGTTGTCGCCGTGGCGGATGGCGTGCGCCGCGATCTCCTTCAGCTCGGCCGGGCCGTCGGTGTCGGGAAAGCCCTGGCCGAGGTTGACGGAGTTCGTCGCCGTCGCGAGCTCCGACATGGTGGCGAAGATCGTCGTGGTGAACGGGCGGAGTCGCTCGGCTAGGTACGTATGGGCGTCGCCGTCGTCGGTGTCGACTTCCCCGGCGGCCACGCCCGACGATGGTAACCGGCGATTCCGGGCGCCTATCGTCTGCGCGGATCGTGCTCACCGTCTCCAACTACAACATGCACTGCGGGATGGACGGCTGGGGCCGGCCGTACGACTACATCGAGGTGATCGCCTCGTTCGGCTCCGACGTCATCGTGCTCGAGGAGTCATGGACGGCGGAGGGCGAGGACCAGGGCCAGGCCGAGAAGGTGGCCGCGCATCTCGGCTACCAGATCGTGGCGCACACGCTCGGTGCGGGGCGCCGGGTCCGGCCGCAGGCGACTGCGGACTCGTCGTGGATCAAGCAGCCGGCGTGGACGGTGGGGAACCGGGCGCTGTTCATGGACGGGATCCGTCCGCAGCCGGCCAAGGTGCAGGCGTTGACCCGGTGGCAGGAGGCGGAGCCCGGGCAGTGGGGCATTGCCGTATTGGTGCGGCCGGACCTCCCGATTCAGGCCTCGCGGGTGCTCCCGATGAGCGAGTTGCGCTCGGACGCCGTGCACCGGGCGGCCGTGGTGGTGGACATCGAGGTGGAGGGGCATCCCGTCTCCGTGGCCGGGACGCACATGTCGCACCTCCACTACGGGTCGCACCGGAACTGGGCCGAGCTGCGCGAACTCCTGCGCACCGGCGCGCGCGCCGACGCGGTCTTGCTCGGGGACATGAACACGTGGGGGCCCATGGTGGTGACGTTGTTCATGCCGGGCTGGCGCCGCGCCGTCGTCGGTCGGACCTGGCCCGCGTGGCGCCCGCACTCCCAGATCGACCACATCCTCGTGCGGGGGGCGCTGCAGCCGGTGCACGGGGAGGTCCTGCCGGACGGGGTTCGGGACCACCGGCCTGTGCGGGCGGAACTGCGGATCGGGTGACGGGGTGATGCGGGCGCTGTTGTAGGGATCGCCTGGTACGGGTTTTATTGGTCCGGCGCTCGGCCGTCGGAGAGCGCGGTGACGGCGGCGCCGACCGTCGGGAAGCAGTGGTCGAGCCCGATGCGCTGCATCAGCCCGCTGCGCTCGAGGCTCCGGAGGACGTGGTCCCCGGCGCGGGCGATGGCGAACTCGATGTGCTCGCGCTCGCACCGGTCGAGGAGCTGGCCCAGAGCGTGCGCGCCGGTGTAGTCGAGATCCGACATGCCGATCGTGTCGAGGACGAGCGCCCGCGTCGACGGGCCGGCGTCCTCCAGGTCGCGCTCGACCTCTTCTCTGAAGTGGACGGCGTTCGCGAACCAAAGCGGCGTGGCGAAGAGGACGACCAGCATCCCGGGCTCCGGCACGGCATCGACATCGGTGGACATGGGCGTCCAGCTGGTCGTACCGGGCACATGGCCCAGGCGGTGCACCTGGGGCTGCGCGGTGAGGCGGATCCGGTCGAGAATGGCCAACCCGACGGCGACGGCGATGCCCTGTTCCACGCCGACCAGCACGACGACCAGCAACGTCACCGCAGCGAGCCCGAACTCCAACGTGTCGAAATGGGCGATGGAGCGGAGGTCGCGCCACTTGAACAAGCGGACCGCGATGAAGATGAGGACCGCGGCCAGCATGGAGAGGGGGACGTCCTTCAGCACGCCCGCGACGGGGATCAGCACGAGCACGCAGGCGGCCGCGCCGAGTGCACCCGCCTGCGTGCGGCCGCCTGCGTTCACCACGGCGGCCGTCCGAGGCGGGCTGGCGTCCACCGGGAAGGATCCGACGAGGCCCGCGAGGACGCTCCCGGCGCCGACCGCGAGGAAATCGCGGCCGGCGTCGATGTCGTAGCTCCCCTGCTCGGCAAACGCGCGTGTCGTGGCGGCGGTCTGCGTCACGACGACGAGTGCCACGACGGCGGCCAGCGGGGCGAGGTTGCCGAGCGTCGTCCACGACAGGCCGGTGAGGCCGAAGTGCGGTGCGCCGGCGTGCAGCGTGCCGAGCACGGGGACGCCGTGTGCCTGGAGGTCGAACGCGCTGACGAGGGCAATGGAGCCGACCAACGCAATGAGGGCCCCGGGGATGCGCCGGTTGATGCGGGCGCAGACGATCATGACCGCCAGGACCCCGAGCCCCATGGCGAGCGCGGCGCCCTGAACCTCGGAGAGG
>Ga0210399_10005333_pt1 | contig 9993 bp, 7 predicted proteins | sample IncBWC14MmetaG_FD_150865 | JGI IMG/M metagenome (GOLD analysis project Ga0210399, IMG submission 150865) | Forest soil microbial communities from Barre Woods Harvard Forest LTER site, Petersham, Massachusetts, United States - Inc-BW-C-14-M | ecosystem: Environmental > Terrestrial > Soil >...
CGGGCCCCGCCCCCGCCAGGCCCCGCCGCTCCCACCCCGGCCGCGGCTGCGCCAGCCGTGGCGGCGGCCGCACCGGCGCCGCCCGCGGCCGCCGCGACGTCCGAGGCTTCACGCCTGACTCAGCTCGAGCAGACGGTCGCCCAGATGGCCACCAACGCCTGGCAGCGCGCCGAGGACATCGGCATGCCGATGCACGGCTTCGCGGACGTCGGCGTCGGTACGCACAACCCCGAGTTTCCCGACTACCGCGGAGTCGACGTTGGCGAGCTGGATTTCTTCCTCACGCCGCGCCTCGGCGCCCGTACCCGCGCACTCTTCGAGCTGAACTTCGAAGTCGGCTCGGACGGCACGGTCGGCGTCGACCTCGAGCGCGCGCAGATCGGCTACCAGTTCTCGGATTCCGCCACCATATGGCTCGGACGCTTCCATACTCCGTACGGTTTCTACAACACCGCCTTTCACCACGGGCAATGGATCGCGATCTCGCTGCGGCGCCCGCGCTTCATCGAATTCGAGGACCACGGCGGCATCATGCCGGCGCACACCACCGGATTGTGGCTCACGGGATCCGAGCGTCTCGGCGGCGACATGAAAGTCACCTATGACGCCTATGTCGGCAACAGCCAGCGGATTGTCAACGGCATCCTCGACATGAATAACGCCGGCGTGCCGCGCGGCAGCACGATCGTCGGCGGCAACGTGGGCCTCCTGCCCGGCGGGGCGCTCGACGGGCTGAAGGTCGGGGTCGACGCCTTCCAGACGCGCATCGAGGACGAGGATCCGACGCCCGCCGCCTTTCCGCAGGTGAGCCCCTACTTCACCCGCGTGAGGAGCTACGGCGCTTACGCCGTCTACGACACCGACCGCTGGGAAGACATCGCGGAGCTGCATTTCTTTGACAACACGGATCTCACGGGGCACACCGGCTCGCACCACAGCGACGCCGGGTTCATCCAGATGGGATATCGCGGTGGCCGCTATACTCCCTATGCGCGTTACGAGCGCGGATCGTTCCAGCAGTCCGACCCCTATTTCGCCGCCCAGATCAACGGCAATTCCTACGATCGCGAGGCGCTCGGCGTGCGCTTCGACATCGATCTGTCCTCCGCCCTCAAAATGGAGTTCGCGAAGACCACCTTCGCCGACCGCATCATAAGGACCTACGGCGAAGCGCTGGTCCAATACGCCATCCGCTTCTGAACGCGCACAGGCGACGCTCCAGGCATGACGCGAACCACGGCAAGACTTCTGCTCGCGACGCTGCTGGCCACGGCCGGCACCGCCGCCCGTGCCGATGACCTCTACATCATCTGCAACGTGCAGCCCTCGATCACGGCCGCCGACGTGCGCGACCTGTTCGTCGGCGAGAAGCAGTTCGTGGGGGCGACCAAGCTGGTGCCCATCGACAACAGCGCCGCCCAGAGCCTGTTCCTCGACCGGGTGCTGAAGATGACGGCCGCCAAGTATTCGGTCACCTGGATCAAGAAGTCGTTCCGGGACGGCATCAATCCGCCGGTCGTCGCCGGCAGCGACGCCGAAGCAGTCGCGACCGTGAAACGCACCCCCGGGGCCTGCAGTTACGTCACGACGAGGCCAGAAGCCAGCCTGGAAGTGATCGCCAAGCAGTAGCCTCGAGGGGTATGGCCACAGCTAAGCTCATCGAGACGCGCTCGATCGACTACGTGCCGCTTGCCGAGCGGCACGGCAAGGTCTGGCATCTCTGGCCCGTATGGTTCTCGGGCGATGCGCACCTCGCCACACTCGCCGTCGGGGTGCTCGGTATCACCCTCGGCGGCAATCTGCTCTGGACCAGCGTCGCGGTCGTGCTCGGCAACGCCCTCGGCACCTTTTTTATGGCGTTCCACTCCACGCAGGGGCCGCAGCTCGGACTCCCGCAGATGATCCAGTCGCGCCCGCAGTTCGGCTATACGGGGGCGTTGCTGGTCTGGGCCGTCGCACTCGTCGCCTACGTCGGCTACAACGCCTTCAACCAGGTGCTGGCCGCGCAGGCGCTCCACCAGCTGACGCCGGCGATCTCCGCCACCTCCGCCGGCGCCATCATCGCCTTTGCGCTGCTCGCGGTGAGCCTTGCCGCGGTCGGCTACGACCAGATCCACCGTGCGCAGCGCGCCTTCGCCTACCTCATGATCGCCGTTCTCACGGTGTTCACGCTGGGCGGGCTCCTCACGCTGCGCTTCCCCGCGGTGCAGTGGAACGCGGGCGGCTTTCGCGCCGTGCCTTTCCTCGCGCAGCTGTTCGCCGCGGCTTCCTACCAGCTCAGCTGGTCGATCTACGTGTCGGATTACTCGCGCTATCTGCCGCGCGACGTCGGCGTGCGCGAGTCGTTCTGGTGGACTTACCTCGGCGCCTTCATCGGCGGGGCCTGGATGATGCTGGTCGGAACGGTGGCGGCGGCGCTGGCGCCGCGGCTGGACGTGGCCGCCGCCATGCAGCGGGCCGCAGATACGGTCATCCCGGGCCTCGGCAAAGTGCTGATCGCCGCAGCCCTGCTCGGCCTCGTCACGATCACCTCCCTCAACTTCTACGGCGCCTCGCTCACGCTGCTCTCGGTCGCCGATACCGTGCGGCCGCTCAAGTGCACGGCGGCCAAGCGCCTCGCGAGCCTCGGCGTCGCACTGCTCGCCAGCACGCTGCTCGCGCTGAATTCCTCCGGCAACTTCGTAGCACGCTTCCAGGACTATCTCTCGCTGCTGCTCTACCTGTTCACGCCCTGGACCGCGATCAACCTCGTGGATTTCTATCTGGTGCGCAAAGGGCACTACTCGATCCGGGAGATCTTCAACTCCCGCGGCATGTACGGCCACTGGAACTGGCGCGGCCTGACCGCCTACCTCAGCGGCTTCATCGTGATGATTCCGTTCTTCAGCACCGAGATCTACACCGGCCCGGTGGCGCGTGCCCTCGGCGGGGCCGACGTCGCCATGCTGGTGGGCTTGCCGGTAGCAGCCGCGGTCTATCTACTCAGCTGCCGCTCGATGGATCTCGAGCAGGACCGGCAGCGGGCCGCGGCCGCCGACGTCGGCCTCGATCCAGACGATCACGTGAGCGCGCCGGGGTAGGATGGCGGGATGCCCAAGATCGTCGATCACGCACAGCGTCGTGACGAGATCGCGCTGGTCGCCTGCCGGGTCGTGGCCGAGCACGGCTTCGATCAGGCAAGCATGGTGCGCATCGCCCGCGAGGCGGGCTACACCACCGGCATGCTGGCGCACTACTTCGACAGCAAGCAGGACATCATCATCGCGGCGTTGCGCCTCATCCTGCGCCGCATCGAGGAGCGGTTGCTGCGTCCGGCAACGGCCGGTGCGGCGCCCGACCTGCTGACGCTGCTCACCGAGGCGCTGCCGGTCGATCCGCACCGGCGCATCGAGTGCGCCTTCTGGATCACCTTCTGGGGACAGGTGTCGGCGGACCGGCGCCTCAAGCGCATCAACGCCTGGGTACACCGCGAGTACCTGCGGCTCTTCGAGCGCTGCCTCGCGCAGTGCTGGCCGGAGTGGTCGCGGTGGCCGGCCGCGACGCGCGAGCACGTGCTGCGCTCGCTCGTCACCTTCATCAATGGCCTCACCGCGAGCGCAGTCGCCAACAGTGGCGACTGGCCGGCCGGCGCGCAGATCGAGCAGCTCGCGCTGCAGCTCAGACTGCTGCACGCCTGGGCCGAGGGCTCGGCCGGAGCGCCCCGGGCGCGGCAGACGGCGAGCGGCTGAGGGTCCACCCGCCGCGGCTCGAGCAGTGCGCGCGCCTCAGAAGGCCTTGCTGACCTGCAGCAGCACGGTGAGCGGCTGCAGCGTGGCTACCTGCGGGATCACGCCACCGGCCGCGTTCAGCTGCGCGTAGCCGATGTAGCCGATATCGCCCAGGTTCGGCTTGGCGTTGAACACGTTGTGGACGTTGAGCGAGAACTCCGTATCGCCGTGGTCGACGCCGAAGCGCAGGTTGACGAGCGAGAAGCCCGGGCGTGTCGCCTCCGACCCGCCCCCGCCGACCAGCAGCGAGATGGCATTGCCCTGGTAGCTGTAGTCAGCCGAGACGAAGCCCTGCGTGTCGGTCGTGAGTGGCTGCGTGTACACGAGGCCCGCGGAGCCCGTGAAGTCCGGCACGCCGGCCACGCGGGTGCCCGGATTCACGCCGAAGAGGGCGAGATTGCCCGGATCGGTCACATTCGTGTCCTCGTAGCCGAGTCCCAGGCGGAACTGCAGGCCGGGCATGAGGCGTCCGCTCGCCTCGAGCTCCGCGCCGCGGACACGCGCCTTGTTGCCGTTCACCTGTGCGTAGAACCCGCACACCAGGGCCACCTGCTGCTGTACGTCCTTCCACTCGATGTCGTAAGCCGCCGCCGAGATGAGCATCGAGGGCAGCTGCGTCTTGGCGCCGACTTCGTAGGTCCAGAGCGTGTCCGAGCGGATGTGCGTGATCGCATCGACCGAGAGACTGGGCAGCGTGCATCCCGGGAAGTTCGCCTGCGCGCCACCGGCACGGAATCCCTTCGAGGCTGAGGCATAGGCCATGGTGGTATCGCTCGCCTGCCAGGAGAGCGACACCTTCGGGTTGAAGCCGGACTCGCTGTTGGTCTGGGGCTCGCTCGTCGTGGGCCCACCGTTCAGGAAGCCGTCTGCCGTGTAGTCGGTGGTCTGGCTCAGCCAGTACTGCCGCCCGCCGAGGGTGAGCGTCCAGTGCGGCGCGAACTTCCAGTAGGCCTCGCCGAAGATCGACTTGTCCTCCTCGGTGCCGGGGTTGGTCTGCGTCCAGATCTCATCGTTCGGCCACGCCGGCGACACGCACGGCCCGCCGAAGGCACACGCCGTGGTCGTCGGCGCGTCGAGCCCGTTCGCGAGCGTCGGCGGGATCGTAAAGCGCGTGTGCGTGTTGGAATAAAACAGGCCGAAGGTCCCGCTCCAGTTGTGTACCGGGTCGATGGAGATGCGCGCCTCGCTCGCCACCTGGTCGTGGTTGCGGTCGCCGATCCAGAGGTACGGTTGCGCGGGCAGCCCGGTCACGAGGTAGAACGGGCCGGCGAGGACCTGCTGGGTGCCGTAGCTCGAATCCTCGACGTCATGCGTGTGCCGGTAGAAGAAGCTGTTGGCCCACACGATCTGGTAACCGGAGCCGGAGTACTTGAGGTCGAGGGTCGGCATGGTCCAGCTGTCCGATGCCCACGGCTGGACGTCGAAGGCGCGGTCGATGGTGTAGATGGGCGTGAACTGCGGCAGCGGCGCGAAGCTTGCCGGAAAGCCCTTGTCGTACGAGTCCTGGAACATCACCCGCAGCTTGATGTCGAGTTGGTCGGTCGCGTGTACCAGGAGCGCGGCGGAGCCGCCGAGCGTCTGCACCTGTCCCTGGTCGCCCTTGCTGGTACGTGTCACCGACGCGAACGGATCGCCGGCGCCAGGGCCGCCGCTCTGGGTGGGGAAGCTTCGGTTCAGGTACCCGGCGTCCCAGTTCGCGAAGGCCACGAAGCGCAGCGCCGCCGTGCCGGGCACCAGCACGATGTTCCCGATCAGATTACCGCCGCCATCGGGACTCCCCCCGCCCGAGGTCGCGCCCATCTGGTACATGTAGCCGAGGCCCGAGTTGCCGGTGTCCGGCGCCCGGGTGATGAGGCGTACGTTGCCGCCGAGCGAGCTTTCCCCGTAGAGCGTTCCCTGCGGGCCCTTCAGGACCTCGATGCTGGCGAGATCGACCACGCGCGGATCGATCGACCCGGGAACGGGCGTATCGTCGATGTAGAAGCCGGTTGCGCCCGCGGTCCCGAACAGGTTCTGCCCGGTGATGCCACGCACCGAGACGGTGCGCGCGTCCGCGAAGCCGGTCGGACCGCCGCCGTAGGTGAAGGACAGGTCCGGTGTCTTGGTCGCGTAGTCGGCGAAGGACTGAACGTTATAGTCCTTGATGGTCTCGGCGGTGAACGCGGTGATGCTGGTCGGCACCTCGGCGATCGACTCCGAGCGCTTGCGCGCACTGACGATGATGGTGGCGACTTCGCCGCCGGCTTCGGCGCCGCTCTCCGCCTGCTTCTGCGACTGCTCCTGGGCCGGCGCGGGCCCCGCGACTGCCAGCAGCAGCGCCACGGCGACGCCCGCAGCCGGCGTGCGCGCGCCGCGCGCCGCCCGGGACGCGTGCCTCGATCCGTGCCATGGTCCGTTGAATTTCATGTCTTGCCCCTCCCCGAGTGAATGCTTGAGCGGCCGCGCCTTCAGGACGAGTTCCCGCGTTCCGACGCCGCCGCCGTCAGAAACCGGTTGATCACACCCGCGCACTTCGCGGGCTGCTCCCAGAACGGGTTGTGCCCGAGACCCGGGAATATCTGTACCTGCGCCTGCGGCAGCGCCGCGCGCAGCGTCGCGCGCGACTCCTCGTCCATGATCGGATCGGCACTGCCCCAGATGAGCAGCAGCGGTGCCTTGAGACGCGGCAGAGTCCGTTGCAGCCCGCCATGGTCGAGGTCGTCGAGCAGACCTTGATCGAGCACCGCGAGCCAGACGCGCAGCGGGATGGCCGCCGCGTCCTGGCGCTGGCGGCGGAGAAAATCGGGATCGACCGGGGTCGGGGACGACCACCACTCCATCATGAACTTCGAGTCCGGGTCGATCGGCTCCTTGAGCTGACGGATTGCCGCCGCGTAATCGAGCTTCGGCGCCGGCGGGACGGCTCCCGGCCGGCGGCCGCCGCTCGAGGAGATCAGCACGACCCGGCGGGTGCGCTCCGGCCAGAACTCCGCGAACGTCTGCGCGATGAGGCTGCCCATCGAATGGCCGACGAGGTCGGCGCGCCCGACCTGCAGCGCATCGAGCAACAGCTTGATGTCGTAGGCGAAATCGAACCGCGTGTAGCAGCACTCGGGCTTGCCCGAGCGGCCGTGGCCGCGGAGGTCGACCAGGATGAGCCTCAGGCGCGGCGCGAGGTACGGGATCAGCGGCACCCAGTCGCGCGCGCTGTCGGTGTAGCCGTGAATCAGCACGACCGGAGTGCCCGCCGGATCCCCCAGCGTGAGATACGCGAGCGTCTCGCCGTCGGCGAGGGCGACGCTCTTTTTCCGGGCCTCGAACGCGTCGAGCCCGATCCTGGCAGGGGCGGAAGGCGGCGGGCCCGCCGCGACCATGGCCGGCACCGCGAGAGAGCACGCGCACAGCAACCAGCGGCACAGCGCCGCCGTGAGGCCGGAAGCCCGGGTGAAGGTCGCGTCGCGGTTCAAGCTAACACGCGTCGGAATTGCGGCCCAAAGTTAAATATTATCTTCTCGATAATATATAACAGGCCCTTCTGCTGCGCGCAACATTCGTCCCACGGCCACGCTCACGGGCGGCGGCGCCTGATATATCAGTCGGCTTTTGATTTCCCGGCGTGGGACGCTAGTTGCGCGGCGGGTCCGCGGAGGGCTCCGCGGGCGGCGGTGTGGAAGCTTCCGCGGGCGGCGGTGTGGAAACTTCCGCGGGCGGCGGTGTCGAAGCTTCCGCGGGAGCCGGCGTGGAAGCTTCCGCGGGCGCCGCGCTGGCGAGGCGCCGCCGGTACGCGCTGAGGCGCGACTCGAAGGCGGCGGCCGCGGTGCGGTTGGCCTCGTTTTGCGCATTCTCGCGCCAGCTGCCCGCGAACTGTTGCGCGCAATCCCACTGTTGAGTCTGCGCGCACATGTGCGCGAGCGCGTAGGCGAGATTCACGTTGCCCGGATGTCGCGCGAGCGCCTGCGAGGCCTCTGGCAACAGCGCCCTTGCCGCGGCACTGTCGCGCTGCGCGCCGTAAAGGCCCGCCAATCCCGCCCAGGAGCGCAGATCCTCGGAGTTGGCGGCGATGGCGGCCTGATAGTAATGCTGTGCGAAGCGCAGCAGCGTTACCGCATCGACCGGCAGCGCCGCATCGCCACCGGTCACCGCGGAAGCGAGCACCGTGAGCATCGCAGCGCCCTCGGCCATGGCATCCGGCGACAGCTGCGCGCTGCGCGAAAGCTCGTCCACGGCGGCAAACGAGGCCGGATAGTTTCCCTGCTCGAGCTGCGCCTCGGCTGCGACCAGCAAGGCGCGCTCATTGGCCGGGTCAGCGCGCAGAGCACCGCCTGCCAGTTGCAATGCCTCGGCGCGCCGTCCCACTTTGAGGTTGACCAGCGCGAGACGCGCCTGCACCTCAGGCGGCGCGAGCTTGCGAGGAGGAGCGGCGTCGGGGCTGGTGTCAACAGGGCTCGGCAACAGAAACAGATGCACGCGCGCGCTGCGGTCGTCGCGCAGCATCCGGTCGAGATCCTCGTAGCTCACCTTGAAGCTCGCCGCGAATGCCGCGCGCTCACTCGAGCCTTCGCGCAGCAGCGTGAAGTAGTGGCTGAACTCGTTGCGATAGCGGCTCTCCGATAGGATCTCACGGGTGAGATACCAGCTCTCGGCCGCATACATCTCGCTCAGCGCGCCCGACTTGAGCTGCGGGTCCTGCTCCTGCATGGCGAGAAAGGTCCGCAGCGGGATCAGCGTGCCACTCGCGACCGTGAGCGCATAGGCGGGCGAGATGCCGCCGGTCTTGATGCGGTCGTGGTCAAACTCGGTCGCCGCAAAGACCTCCGGAACCCCGAGCCGGAACCAGTATGGATAGCGCGCAGCGCCGCCTTCGCCGGCCAGCACGCTGCCAACGTAGCCGAAATAGGCGCCCCAGTAGCTTCCGCCACTGCCCTCTCCGCGGCTGGCGATGACCGTGGCATCGTAGCCCGAGCTGTCGTAATTCGAGCTCCCGCTCGATCCCAACACGGCGGTAATGTCCTCGTCGGGGAGCACATAGATGTGGGTGGGCAGGCGCGCGTCGTCCTTCAAGCCGAGGATCTGAGCGAGCGCGGTGCCGAGACGGTCGGCGTTGCGCGCGACCTGCTGCGCGTAGACGCTGCTGCCGGCTGCCGTCACATCGATGCTCTTGTACTGGTAGGTCCAGTAATCGGTGGCAGCCGCCGCGGGCCCCGCCATGAAGAGCAGCAACGCGAGCCCGCGGTGCGTCACGGGGGTCATCGCCCGCGCTCCGCCCCGACACGCAGCGCCGCGAGCGCCTGCATCTCTGGATCGCGAAAAGCACGCCCGTCGGCGAGGTAGTCGAGCGCCATGCCACAGGCGTCGTGTCCCCAGAAGAGCTCGTCGTCGATAACCAGCGTCGGCACGCCAAAGACGCCGAGCGAGATCGCCCAGTCGGTGTTGTCGCGCAGCTGCTGCTTCACCCTCGGATCGCTCACCGCGCGCCCGGCGTCGGCGAGCCCGAGCTGCCGCGCGAGGTCGGCGATCACCAGCGGGTCGGTCACATCGCGGCCGTCACGGAACACCGCATCGAGAACCAACCCGGCGGCGCGCCGGTCGCTGCCGGCTGCCACCACCAGGCGCAGTGCCGCGAGCGGGTTGAAGGGATGCGCCGGCGGAAAGCGCATCGGCAGGCCCATCTGCCGCGCGCGCCACAGGACGAAGCGGTAAGTGAAGCGCCGCTTGGACGGAATCTCCGCCGGCCCCTTCTGGCCGAAGTGTGACAGCATGCCCGCGAGCAGCACCGGCACGAATCTGAGCTCGACCTGGGGCGGCAGCCGCGCGAGGTCGTGGAAGGCGAGGTAGGCAAAGGGTGAGATGATGTCGAACACCCAGGACACCGTGCTGCGCTCCGCCATATCCGTGCTCCTCAGACGCGCACTACCAGTTTGCCGAAGTTCTCGCCCGCGAGGAGCCCGATGAGGCCGCGGGGCGCATTCTCGAGCCCTTCGATCACTTCCTCGCGGTAACGCACGCGCCCGGTGCGCAGCCACTCGCTCATGTCCTTCACGAAGGCCGGGAAGCGATGGTAGTGATCGAAAATGATGAACCCCTGAATCCTGATCCGCCAGCGCAGCACCGTCGAGAGCAGTGCCGGCGTGCGATCGACACCAGCGGGCAGCTTCTCGAGGTTGTACCAGGCGACGAGACCGCACAGGGGCACGCGCGCCCCGATGTTGAGGAGCGGCGTCACGGCGTAGAGCACCTCGCCCCCCAC
>Ga0210399_10005334_pt1 | contig 9992 bp, 10 predicted proteins | sample IncBWC14MmetaG_FD_150865 | JGI IMG/M metagenome (GOLD analysis project Ga0210399, IMG submission 150865) | Forest soil microbial communities from Barre Woods Harvard Forest LTER site, Petersham, Massachusetts, United States - Inc-BW-C-14-M | ecosystem: Environmental > Terrestrial > Soil >...
AAAGAAGTACAACGGTTGAAATCGGCGAGTAGCGGCGGCACCAAGAAGATCGCGGGTTAGACCAGCATCCCCAATACCGCGGGCGAAAACGAGAGAGATGTCCTTCCGACTCGAATTCCCGGATTCCTTTGACGACCAATGACTCGATTTTGTGATCTCGTCACGAAGCAGGCGCGCGAGATGGGCTGCTATGCGCCAGGTGCGGGGGCTTTGGAACGCGGAATTATCTGTCTCGACTCTAACGAGAATCCACTCGGTCCTTCTCCGCTTGCCATTGAAGCGATGCGGCGCGCTCTGACCGGAGCAAACGGATATCCCGACAATGATTGCACCGCGCTGATAGCGAAGCTGTCCGAGCTTCATGCCACGCCCACCGAGCAGATCCTGGTGACGGACGGGTCAACGGGCATGCTCAGCCTGCTGTGTCAAACACTGCTTGCTCCGGGGCTGAACGCGGTGACGAGCGAGAAATCTTTCATCGTATATTGCATGGCCGTGCGCGCGACTGGCGCAGAGTTGATCCAAACTCCGACGCGGAACGATGGATTCAATCTCGCGGCTATTCGGAGCGCGATCAACGAGAACACGCGACTCGTATTGCTAGCCAACCCGAACAATCCGACGGGCACGACGCTCGACGTGGACGAACTCGAGCGATTCATAAGCGAGGTTCCCGGGCACGTGGTGGTGGTTTTGGATGAGGCCTACTACGAGTTCGCGGCGCATTTCGCCGAGCGGCGCAAAGTCAAGTATTCACGATCGCTCAGGTACTTGCGGCAGGGGGCGAGCGTAGTGGTGTTGCGAACATTCTCGAAGGCGCACGGGCTGGCGGGGTTGCGCATCGGGTATGGGCTCGGTCCGGCGGAACTGCTCTCTTTCTGCCGGCGCATGCAGGATACATATTCGGTGTCGTCGGTTGCGCAGGCGGCGGCGCTTGCGGCGCTCGACGATGACAACCACGTTGCACGCTCGGTTTCGCACAATGCTGAGCAGGCAGACCGTCTTTGCTTTGGTTTGTCGGAACTTGGGTTCAGAGTTGTGCCGACGTGGGCCAATTTTCTTTACTGCGATCTCAGGCAGGATGCCGCGCCCGTTGCCCAGCGTGTACGGGAACAAGGCATCAGTGTACGTCCGCTCGGGGCGTGGGGCGCGCCGACCTGCATCCGGGTGAGTATTGGGATGACGCCGCAGAATGAGAAGTTTCTTGAGGCGATGCGTAGGATATCGATACCTACCTCTTCGCAAGGCGGCTGAAACCTGCATCGTGTAATTGTCTGGAATTGGGGGCGAGACGCCCCCTCCACAGCCGCCGGGGACGGCGGCGCTACCGGGACGCCGGGATTCTGGCCGCGCCGTACAGCCCCGCATCGCTACCCAGCAACGCCTGAGTAATGATTGTCTTCTTCTTGCTGTAGTTGGCGATTTGAGCGGACGCGCCTTCCTTTTTCGCCAGCGGATCTACGGGCGCCGACGCGGCGTAGACCAGAGAACGTTCCCGCAGTTCTGCGAACATCCGTGGAGCGAAAGCATCCCACGCGCTGACCACTCCGCCGCCAATCACGAACATGTCGAGGTCGAGAACGTTGACCAGATCGGCGAGAAGGATCCCCAGGACCTCGCCGAAGCGTTGAAAGATGCGCTGGGCCGCGGCGTCTCCCTGAATCGCGAGGTTGTAAATCGACTTCGCGCTGAACTCGGGATCGGCGTTGGCAGCCTTCGCCAGTTCTGGAGCCTCACCGGATTCGATCGCCTCGCGCGCCATACGGACAATGGCCGTGGCAGAGGCATAGCGCTCGGCGCATCCGCGATTTCCGCATCCGCAGAGGACGCCGTTGGGTTCAACCGTCACGTGGCCGAATTCTCCCGCCATGCCGCTCATACCATAGAAGAGCTTCCCTTGCAGGACGATGGCTCCGCCAATGCCAGTACCGAGAGTCAGCATCGCCATGTTGTCGGCATCGCGTCCCGCGCCCAGCCATTTTTCGCCGAGAGCGGCGACATTGGCGTCATTGTCGAGGAAGACCTTGGCGCCCAGCCGGCGCTCAATCTCATCGCGCACGGGATAGTCGGACCACCCCGGCAGATTCGCCGACTTGCGCATCATGCCCGTTTCCATGTCGATGATGCCTGGCACGCCAATGCCTGCGCCCACGAAGCGTCCGGTGCCGCGATACTGCTCGGTGAGCCGGTGAATGGCGTCGCACATCTCGCCGATGACGTAGTCGCGGCCCATGGCGATCTTCACGCCGAGAGTGATTTTCTCCAAAAGCTGGCCTTCCGTGGTGATGGCGGCAATCCGCAAGTTGGTACCGCCCATGTCGACACCGATTGAGTAGTCAGGCATAACGGATGAGGGTAACAGAAAAGCATTGTTGATTGATGATTGTTGATTTTTGATTGAAGAGCCCGTAAGAGTGGGATTGAATCAACAATCAACAATCAGAAGTCTATTTCTGGCACTTGGGGCAGTAGTGGCTGCTGCGGCCGGCGATGACCACCCGCTTGATGGGAGTCTTGCAGACGAGGCAGGGCTCGCCTTCGCGTCCGTAGACGCGGTGTTGCAGTTGGAAGAATCCTTCCTCGCCGTCGGCGTTCACGTAGTCGGACACTGACGATCCGCCCAGCGCGATCGCTTCCTGCAGCACTGCTTGCACCGACATGTAAAGCTTTCCTAGATGTCCCTGGGTGATCGATGCCGCGCGGCGGCGTGGGCGGATTCCGGCGCGGAACAAGGATTCGTCGGCGTAGATGTTCCCGACGCCGCGCAGGAGTTTCTGGTTCAGCAGCGCACTCTTGATCGGAGTCTTGCGGCCATGGAACAAATCGACGAAGTGGTCGAGATCGACCTCAAGTGGCTCGACGCCGGTCGCGTCAAATCCGGCGGCGGACGCTACACTCAGGCGTCCGAAGCGGCGCGGATCGACAAAACGCAGTTCCGTCCCCGAAGATAATTTGAGGATCGCGTGCGTGTGTTTGGCGATTTCCGTCTGAGGGTCGCAAACCTGAAGCCGGCCGGTCATGCCGAGGTGGACGATCCATTGCGCCTTGGTGGCAAGTGTGGAGCGGGCGCTCCCGCCCGCTTCTGCGTGCAGCGTCGATAAAGCTGCTTCCGATTTCTTTAGCGTGCGTTTCCTGACCCGACCATTCGCGGGCAAAAGTGCCCGCGCCGAACTAGCCTGCTCAGTCCGGTTCAAGTCAAAGACTATGTGTTTCCCCATGCGGCGGACTTCTGCGATGCGGCTGTGCTCGAGGACCGACGCGATCTCTGCGGCCGGGGATTTCAGGGGCTCCTTTTTTTGGCCGAGCCAGACGGATTCGATGACGTCTCCAGTGACGCGCTTGGCTAGGCCTCGGGCGATGGTTTCGACTTCGGGGAGTTCGGGCATGGTGATAGAAAAGCATTAATCACTAAGGACACGAAGGTACACAAAGGAAGCCCATCAGTACAATCCGCGTGCTGGCTCTTCCTCTGTGTTCCTCCGTGCCCCCTGTGGTGAAGCCGATTCTTACTTCTTCAGGAACGTTCCTTGCTGTAGTTCCTGGAACGCCTGCTGCAGTTGCTCCTGGGTGTTCATGACGATTGGGCCGTACCAGGCCACGGGCTCTTCCAGTGGCTTGCCTGAAACAAGCAGGAAACGAATGCCGTCTTCTCCGGCTTGTACGGAGACTTCATCGCCGCGGTCGAAGACTACGAGCGAGCGGTTCTCGGCATCGGAGGGTGGCTGGGTGTCGGCCCATCCTACGCTTTCAGTCGGCACAGCGAGCGGGCCGGAGGCATCGCAAAACTTCCCATCGCCAGCGAAGACGTAAGCGAAAGCATGACGTGTCGTCTCGACGGGCAACGTCTTTCTCTCCCCCGGAGGGACGGAAACATCAAGGTAGATCGGGTCGGCTGCGATTCCCTCTACCGGCCCCTTCTTGCCCCAGAAATTTCCGCACACGATGCGGACGTGCGTACCGTCGTCGTCGGTAACTTCCGGGATCTCGGCAGTCTTCACTTCCTGATAGCGCGGCGCGGTCATCTTCAGTGCCGACGGAAGATTTGCCCAGAGCTGAAAGCCGTGCATGCGCCCCGTCTGATCGCCCTTGGGCATCTCCTGGTGAATGATGCCGCTGCCGGCGGTCATCCATTGCACGTCGCCGGCGGCAATGGCGCCCCGATTGCCCATGCTGTCGCCGTGTTCGACGGTGCCCGCGAGAACGTACGTGATCGTCTCGATCCCGCGATGCGGATGCCAGGGAAATCCCGCCAGGTAGTCCTTGGGAACGTCGTTGCGGAAATCGTCGAGCAGCAGGAAAGGATCGAACTCGTTCGTACTGCCGAAGCCGAATGCGCGGCGGAGATGCACGCCGGCTCCTTCGAGCGTGGGCTTGGACTTGATCAGGCGCTTCACCGGACGGATCGACATGGACGTTCCTTTCACCCCGCAGAGATATTGCTGTACACGCGCAGATATTGATGCGTCCGACTGCAAATTGGACGCATGCCGGGTCTGCAGACCCGGGGTTGACACAAACACCGACTTTCCGCGAAAGTGGGCAGAGACATGAGGAAACGCCTGATTTTACTGTTTCTGACGATTCTTGTGCTCGCGGCTCTCGGAGCCGATCTGTTGCTGCGCCGCGGCTTTCGCGCCAACGCGCCAGTACCGCCATGGGAGGCCACGGTGGCGCGAGGGGTGCGGAACCTCTCGATCCCCGGTGAAGAGCGCTACAAGACGAGTCCCGTCGCCGCCAGTGCCCCGTTTCTCGAGCAGGGGAGAAACTCATTCCTGACTCACTGTTCGGCCTGTCATGGAGTCGACGGCAGCGGAAAAACACCGGTCGGGTCGAACCTCTATCCGCGCGTGCCGGATCTACGATCTGAGACCACGCAACGTCTCACTGACGGCGAAATTCACTACATCATCGAGAACGGAGTGCAGCTCACGGGCATGCCGGCATGGAACAAAGCCGGATCGGAGGACGACACCTGGAAGCTGGTCCTTTTCGTGAGAAGCCTTGGCCCGCTCAGTCCTGCCGAGCGGCAACAACAGTCAACCATCATGGCTGTGGCGCACTACGCCGGTTCACAGTCCTGCGAGAAGTGCCATCAGGAAATCTACGCGCGCTGGAAGAAGACGCCGATGGCAAATGTAGTGCGCGATCCGCACGAGCATCCTGAGGCCATCACTCCTGACCTGGCCACCAACAATGTGGCGAAATTCACGAAAGACCAGGTGGCATTCGTGTACGGCAGTCTGTGGAAGCAGCGCTACTTTACCAAAGTCGGCGAAGACTATTTCCCGTTGCCGGTGCAGTGGGACTTCGCCGATCATGCGTGGCATCCGTATCACGTGCCCGACAAGGGCGGAGACTGGTGGACCGTGTTTTATCCTTCGGACAACATGCAACGCCCCACCGGGCCGACATGCGACGGCTGTCACTCCATCGAGTATGACATTCATACGAAGCAGGTTGCGGAGTGGAATGTCGGCTGCGAGCGATGCCATGGCCCGGGCAGCGAGCACGTGGCTCATCCATCGCGCAGCAACATTGTGAATCCGGGTCTGATGGATTCGGTCGCTGCCAGCGACACCTGCATCCAGTGCCACTCGCAAGGCCAGCCCCGATCGAGTCCGATCGAGGGGAAATACTACGACTGGCCCGTCGGCTACAACGTCGGGCTGAAGCTGGCCGACTATTGGAAGCTGGAGGACTGCACGCTGGGTCAGACAACTTTCTACTACTTCCCCGACTGCACGGCACACAAGAATCGCATGCAGGGGAACGACTTTGCGCAGAGCGTAATGTACCGGCGCGGGATCACCTGCTCGTCGTGCCATGACGTGCACGGGACCGCGAACTACGCTCAGCTTCGCAAGCCCGCGGAGCATATCTGCCTGGATTGTCACGGCTCCTCGAGCCCGAACGGTCCGCACACCGCCACTCTCGAAGCACACACGCACCACAAGGAAGGAAGCCCCGGAAGCCAGTGCGTTGCCTGTCATATGCCGTCGATCGAAAGCGAGGGAGTGCCCGGGACGTTCGTGCATGCGCACACATTCCGCTTCATCTCTCCGGAGATGACGGACAAGTACGGGATCCCGAATCCCTGCACGTCGTGCCACAAAGACAAGAACACAGCGTGGGCGCGAGAAACGATGAGCAAGTGGCCGGAGTTCTCTAGCTGGATGCCGGGGAACTGAGAATCCAACTATCAGATGGATAGCAGCGATGCTCTAGTCTTTGAGAGGAACGACCGCGCTGCCATCACGGCAGAAGGTCGCTACTTTTTGCAGCTCGCCATTCGCGCCGGGAACGGTCATGACTGGGCCGTAGCAGTAGACGGCGTGTCCGCTGGCGGCGAAGTACCAGCGGCCGCCCTTGGAGCGCTTGGACAGTTGGCTGGTGGGTTGACGCAAGGGCTTCTGTGGGGTTAGGGTCCCCACATGCAGACTGAACAACAAGGCTAGGGTCAGTACCTTCATTGTTTTTCCTGCTCGCTTTGCGCCTACGGTCGAACTACACAACCACGTACTGCAATCGCTACTACCGTTCTTCTTACTAAATCGTGATCAGAGACCGGCGATGGTCGGCCAAGTCAGCAGCCGGTTTCGACGGCATCTGAAAATCTGCCTTCGGTTTCAGCTGATTCTGCGCACGGTGTTGCGGTCCTGCCTGGGAAGACGGGGCCTGTCTCATTGGAGCCTGGGTCGACGGGTTCTGGGATGACGGGTTTTGCGCTAATGCCTGGGCGGCCTGGTTGCGCTCGGTCTGGGCCTTCATTTTGACAGACGAGAGTTCGCTGCTGTCGCGGAAGAGCTCGCGGATCAAGGCGCGCTGCGATTCGATGGTTTGTCCCTGCTCGACGATAAGCATCGTCATCAGGCCGTAGGAGATCATGAACAACACGGTCAACAGTGGCAGCCAGCCATACTTCTTGCGGGGAGTTTCAGAAACTTCGGAGACTTCTTTGTATTCAATCGTTCCGAACAACGTCGTCAAAGTGCACCCCGTCATTTGCCTCTAGCACGCAGGCACTCTGTGAATTGCACCCAGGACACCAATTCGCGGAAACTGTGCAAGTTGCTGATACTAAATGACTTGATTGATGAAGCGTAGAGCGCCAATAATTCCCCAAGTGCAACTCGCTGCACATTATGAGCAAGCTTGATTGGCTTGAAAAGGCGAAGATCGGGACGGCAGATTCCCGGACTCGTGAGGCACGCAAACGACAGGTGAGAACGATCGTGCATCCCCAGGTTACGGGCGTTACTTTTCGACGGATGGGGCGGTTCGATAAGATTCCGATTACGTAGACGCTGTAAACAATAATTGACTTATACCAGGACCCCCAACGCATGAAGAGTTTGTACGCTACTGTTATCGCTCTTGCCCTCTCCTACTCTCTGGCGCCGGTTGTGCGGGCCCAGAATCAACAGCCTTCCGTCGAAAGCAGACGACGAGTCGTCCGCAGAGTGGCTCCGGAGTATCCACAAGCGGCCAAAAGGATCGGCCTTGGAGGGACGGTGAAAGTCGTTGCTGTAGTCGGCACCGACGGAAGCGTTAAGAAAGTCGAGCCGGTCGGTGGGAGCCCGATTCTAATGCAGGCTGCCGAGACTGCTATTACCCAGTGGAAATATGCTCCAGGCACGGAGTCGCAGGAGAGCGTAGAGCTGCACTTCACGCCCTAATGGGTTGCGGCGTCTGCATGGCTAAGCCAGGACGCCGCTACTTTCCTAATACCAGCTTGGCGATGGTCGCCAGCTGCATGTTCGACGTGCCTTCGTAGATCTTGCCGATCTTGGCATCGCGCCAGTATTTCTCGACGGGATAGTCCTTCGTGAAGCCATACCCGCCGTAGATTTCAACGGCGAGCGAGGTAACGCGCTCGGCGACTTGCGAGGCAAAAAGCTTGGTCATGGCGGCTTCTTTCACGAAGTTCACGCCGGCATCTTTCATTCGGGCGCAGTTGTAAACCATCAGCCGAGCGGCCTCAAGTTCAGTGGCCATTTGTGCGATCTGAAACTGGATTCCCTGGAAGTCGGCGATGGGCTTGCCGAACTGCTTGCGCTCGACCGCATACTTGCAGGCAAATTCCCAAGCCCCGCGGGCCAAGCCGATCATCTGCGCGCCAATGCCGATGCGGCCTTCATTCAGGGTCTCGATCGCGATTTTGTAGCCCTTGCCGGGTTCGCCCAGCACGTTTTCACTGGGCACGCGGCAATCTTCCAGAATCAGCTCGCAGGTGGACGAGGCCCGGATACCCAGCTTGTCTTCTTTCTTGCCGACGGTGAATCCCGGGAAATCTTTTTCAATCAGGAACGCGGTAATCCCCTTGTAGCCCGCTGCAGGATCGAGCGTCGCAAAGAGCACGAACAGCCCGGCTTCTTTGGCGTTGGTGATCCAGAGCTTGCGGCCGTTCACGACGTAGTCTGAGCCCTTCAGGGTAGCGCGCGTCTGCAAGGCAAATGCATCGGAGCCGGAACCCGCCTCGCTGAGGGCGTATGCCCCTGCGATCTCCGAGGCCATTTTGGGAAGATAGCGTTTCTTCTGTTCCTCAGTCCCCCATCGCAGCAAGGCATTATTGACCAGGGTATTCTGCACGTCGACAATCACGCCGGAGGAAGCGTCTACGCGCGAGAGTTCTTCGACCGCCAGTATGGCCTCGAAAAACTTGGCGCCTCCACCTCCGTATTGCTCCGGGATCTCAATGCCCATCAGACCGAGCTGGAAGAAATGGTGGATGAGGTCTTTGTCGAAAACGCCCTTCTCGTCCATCTCTTTGACCAGCGGACGAACCTTCTCGTCGGCAAACTGCCGGATGTTGTCGCGGAAGAGAATTTCGTCTTCCGTGAGCGTGGTCAGCGGGGCTGGAGTGGCGGCCTGCAGCGTTTCAGGCATAACGGCACCTTCGCGTGTGAGTTGGGCAAACTAGTTATGGTAGCACTGTCCCAATGGCGGCGGGGCGAGACTATCTCGGCGTCGAATACGAAGACCAAGCCACAAAGATCCAGAGAGCAAAAAGGATGAACCCGGCCACGAACAAGGTTATCTTCTGGCGCCGCGCGGCGCGCCTCTGAAGATCGATTGATTCTTGCTGGTTCTTGAGCGCGTCTTTGTAGTTTTCGACATGAAGCTTCTGCAGATCCCGAATCTCCTCGAGAAGCTGGATCACCTGCTCATCCGACACTAATTCCTCCAAGGCAGAACGACTACCAGCGAATACCTACGCGCGCCTGTACACCAGCCGCAAGTTATCCGCCTGAAGGATGCGCTTGATCTGGCTGCGCGCATGCACCGACCAGGGACCTGCGGTATCGAGCTTCACATAGGCCTGCCAGTGCTTCAGCGCCTTGCGAGGCTCGCGCAGCTTTTCGAAGGCGAGCGCGAGATTGTAGTGCGCATCAGCGTAGGTTGGAGCTAGCTGCAGTGCCGTCTTGTAGGTCTGAACCGCTTCCTGGACGCGGCCGGTCTCGTCGAGCACATTGCCCAGATCGAAATAAGCCAGCGCATAGCGGGGATCGGCCTCGATCGCTTGCCGGTAGTGGCGTTCGGCGAGGCCGAAATCCTGGCGGTTGTAGTAGAGCGTCCCCAAGTTGATATGGGCCGCCGCGTGGTTGGGAGCGAGATCGAGCACCCGGTGATAGGCGGCGATCGCATCACCATGGGTGTTCGGATCTTCTTCAAGTGCGATGCCGCGCGCGAACCAGGAACTGACCTCGTTCTCGTTGGGTACCGGCTCTGGCCGGCCGCCGACCGGAGCGCTGGTCACTACTTTCTCGCGCGCAGAAAAGTCCATCAGGAACTGTCCCGCGATGGGCTCCAGCAGTTTGCCCCCATGACGGAAGGCCACGCGATGCTTCGCCGTGGACGAAGCAGTCGCTTCCAACAGCGGATTCTCTAACCCTGCTGCCTGCTTCCGCATCGCGTCGAGAGACTGGCGAATTACGTTGGGCCGCACGCTCATCGCGCACAGATCACGAACCTTTTTGATTTCCAGCAGGTCG